>Ga0265323_10001836_pt1 | contig 10074 bp, 5 predicted proteins | sample 41225metaG_FD_193580 | JGI IMG/M metagenome (GOLD analysis project Ga0265323, IMG submission 193580) | Rhizosphere microbial communities from Carex aquatilis grown in University of Washington, Seatle, WA, United States - 4-12-25 metaG | ecosystem: Host-associated > Plants > Roots > Rhizosphere >... | reverse complement strand
GTGGACGACCGGGTGTGTGGTGCGGTTCCCCTCGAGATCCATTTGTTGACCGGGGATCCGAAATATCTGGAAGCCGGCCGGAGCCTCGCCTACCTGCAATGGCAGAAAACCACCCCCGATGGAATCACGACCGAGGCCCGCTACTGGATCGATGACATGTACATGATCACCGTGCTGCAGGTGCAGGCCTTCCGCGCGACCGGTGATGTCCGGTACCTCGATCGCGCCGCCCTGACCATGGCGGCCTATCTCGACAAACTGCAGCAGCCCAACGGCCTGTTTTATCACGCCCCTGACGCTCCGTTTTATTGGGGTCGTGGCAACGGATGGGTGGCCGCGGGAATGACCGAGTTGCTTCGTGCGCTGCCCGCCGCCCATCCCCAGCGTGCCCGGATCATGGCGGGCTATCGCAAGATGATGACCGCTCTGCTGAAGTATCAGGACAAGGACGGCCTCTGGCACCAGCTCATTGATCATGCCGAGGCCTGGCCCGAGACCTCGGGCACGGGTATGTTCACGTTCGCCATGGTTACCGGTGTCAAATCCGGCTGGCTGGACGGCGACACATACGGACCGGCCGCCCGCCAGGCGTGGCTGGGTTTGATCAAGTATCTCGACCACGACGCCAACATCCGCGACGTCTGCATGGGCACCAACAAGGGTTTCAGCGTCGAATACTATCTGGCCCGCCCGCGCCGCGCGGGTGATTTGCACGGCCAGGCGCCGATCCTGTGGAGCGCCGCGGCATTGCTGCGTTAGGCTGGCGCGATGCGGATTGGTGGCCGTCGTTTTAGCCACTGGCTTTGCACCGCGGCGGCTTCGCCGGGTCTCCTTGGAATCCCCTGCGGAATCGGTTTCCTCTCGACGGTCCGATCGCTTATCCATCGGTCCATGCAACCATTCCGCTACCACGTGTTCGTCTGCGACCAGCGGAAGCCGGAGGGGCTTCCCTGCCGCACGACGCGCGGGTCTGCCGCCGTCATCGAGGCGCTGCGCCAGGAGATCACATCGCAGGGTCTCCTCGACGTGGTGCAGGTAACGGCCTGCGGCTCGCTGGGCTTGTGTGACCGCGGGCCGAACCTCGTCGTATACCCCGATGGCATCTGGTACTCGGGAGTCGGTGCCGTGGACGTGCCGGAGATCGTCCGCGAACATTTCCAGAACGGGCGCCCGGTGGAACGCCTGCTGAACCGTGACGGTGCGGCGGTGAAACGCGAGATCACGGAGAACCGCGGCCGGATGGTGGCGGCCCTCAAGGCGCGCGAAGCGGCCGGCGTGCTTCCCGATGAATTGATGGGCATGATCCGCGGTTACCAGGAGAGCCGGATCCTGCTCACCGCGATCGAACTCGACGTATTCACAGCCGTCGAGCACCACGCCGGCCAGGCCACGGCCAGCGGCGTCGCCGCCGAACTGCAGACGGACCCGCGGGCAACCGGCCTGCTGCTCAACGCACTGGCGGCGCTCGGCCTGTTGACGAAGCAGGCGGACACGTTCGCCAACGCGCCCGTTGCCCGGCGCTTCTTCGTGGCCGGCTCACCGGACGATGCGTGCATGGCTGTGCGTCACAATCTCAGCCTGTGGGCCACGTGGTCGACACTGACCCAGTGTGTCCGCGAGGGCCATGTCGTTCGCAACCAGGAGATGCAGGAGCGCGGCGACGACTGGACGACACCTTTCATCGCGGCCATGCACCGGAACGCCGCCTTGCGAGCGCCGCTGATGGTGAAGGCCATCGGGGCCGAAGGCGTCAAGCGATTGCTGGATGTCGGCGGCGGCTCGGGCGCCTACTCGATTGCCTTCGCCCGGGCGAATCCGGCGCTGCATGCGGAGGTGTTCGATCTCGCCACGGTGGTGCCCATTGCCACGCAGCACATTGCCGAGGCCGACCTCGGCGACCGGGTGGGGACACGCGTGGGCGACTTGCGCAAGGACGTGCTGGGATCGGGCTACGATCTGGTGCTGCTCTCGGCGATCTGCCACATGCTGGCCGCCCATGAAAACCGCGACCTGCTGAGGCGCGTCTTCGAGGCGCTGGCCCCCGGTGGCCGCCTCGTCATACAGGACCATATCATGAATGCGGACAAGACCGGCCCCCGCGCCGGGGCCCTGTTCGCCATCAATATGCTCGTGGGCACCGACGGTGGCGGCACCTACAGCGAGGATGAGTATGCGCAATGGCTGCGGGAAGCTGGCTTCGCACAGGTGCGCCGTCTCGCGTTGTCCGGTCCGAACGATCTCGTCGTCGCCCAACGGCCGTAGGCAAGCGGCTCCGGCACCGGCATCTCACTCGGCAAACTTATCCGCCAACGTTTTTAACTCGCCGGGCAGGGATATTTCCCCCTCCTTCGGCGCATGTTTCCGCCCTCTTTCCGTCTCCTGCTGATGATTGCCGCCTGCTCCATCGCAGGCCTCGTTCCCGCGGCGGAGGCCGCAACGAAGAAAAGCACCCAGGCCGCGGCGACCGAGATCAATCACAACGCCTATCGCAGCGCCATCGTACTCGATGCCGCGACCGGCCAGGTGCTCTTCGAGGACAAAGCCGACGTGCAGAACCCGCCGGCAAGCGTCACCAAACTGATGACGTTTCTCATCATCGCGGAGAAGATCAAGCATGGCGAACTGGCGCTCGACACCTCCGTTACCATCACCGCCGAGGCGGCGAAAATCGGCGGCTCGCAGGTGTGGCTGGTCGACAAGGAGAAGATCACCGTCGAGGAGCTGCTTTACGCGCTGATGGTGCATTCGGCGAACGATGCCGCGGTCGCCCTGGCCATCCAGGTCGCCGGCTCGAAGGAGGCGTTCGTCGAGCTCATGAACATCCGTGCCCGCGATCTCGGTCTGACTCACACCGTTTTCTATTCGCCGCATGGCCTGCCACCGTCCCGCGGCCAGGAGGCGGATCTTTCGACGGCGCGCGACATCGGCACCCTTGCCCTCAAGCTGCTCACGGAGACCGACGTTCTCCGTTACACCTCGACCCGGCAGCATGATTTCCATCACCAGAACGGCAAGGTCAACAAACTGACCAATCATAATCATTTGCTCGGCGTCGTGCCCGGCTGCGACGGCCTCAAGACCGGCTGGTATGAAAAAGCCGGCTATTCGCTCGCCGCCACCATCCAGCGCAACGGGCGGCGCATTATCACGATCATACTGGGAAGTCCGGAGCGTAAACTGCGGGACATCACGACGACCCGCCTCATTGAGAAAGGGTTTGCCGCTCTCCCCGCCATTCCGGCGCCGCGTCCGGAGGTGACGCTCCCGCAGCCCGCCGCCGGTGGAAATCCTGCGACGGGCACTCCGGTTCCGCCCGTTTCCCAGCCGGTTGCCGCGGCCCCTTCTCCGCCGCCCGCCACGCCGCCGGCCCGGGCCGGCGAAGGTTCCTCATCGCTCAAGCTGGTGCCGCTCACCCCCGAGGAGCAGAACCAGCCATTGGACGGAAAGACGGAATCCGCCCCCGCGGTACACGTTGATCTGTCGGGGACGAAGAAATAAACCCGGCTCCGTGGCGGCTTTTTCTGCCTGTTCCTCCCTGTCCTCAGGACGGCGGCGGTCAGCCCGGATGCATCACATTTTTCTTTTCCAGGCGCATCCGCTTTCCCCGCCGCTACGGCGGAGAAAGGTGACTTTGTCGCGGTTAACCCCGACCGGGTCGACCCGCAGGGTGCATCCATCACACGAAGGGAGCGTGATGGATGCAGGTCAGTGTTCCAGCAGGATCACCAGCACGCCCAGGAGGCTGAACAGACCGCCGAGCATCGCCGCCTCGTAATGCTCGAAGCGCCACACCTTGAATCTCTCGAGGCCCAGCAACGCCAGCCAGGTGAAGAGCGTCATGGCGGCGAGCGCCGCCACCGCGAGGATGATGCTCAACAGCACAAACCCGCGCCATCCGAACCGCACGCCGGAAAGATAGACCGGCAGGAATCCCTCGCAGGGCGATAGCGTCAGCAAGACAAACAACCCGCTGATCGCCTTCCAGTCACTGACCCGGGTCGACACCAGCGGGCTCTCCTTCAATTCCTCGTCCCAGTGGCTGCTCTGCCGGCCGGCAGAGTGCTGGTCGGCCGCATGCTCGTGCCCGCAGGCGGCGCTGGGGTGGTGCTGACCGCCGGGCAGGTGATGGTGGCAGATGCCCCCGCCCCGCCACTGGCGCCAGAAATAGTACAGGCCCACCGCGATCAGGAAGCCGCCGATCAACCACGGGAAAAGCCCGCCCACCCGTTCATCGAGTTGAAACCCAAACCAGGCGATGGCGACGCCAAGCAACGTGGTGAGGCCCACGTGTCCCAACCCGGCGCACACGGTCACGGCGAGGGTTTTCGTCCGGCTCCAGGCGCGGGCGCGCGCCACCAGCACGAACGGCAGCCAGTGCGTCGGGATGGCCGCGTGAAAAAAGGCCACAGTGAAACCGGTGGCGGCGATGGTGGTGAGAGCGGCGGAATTCATGAAGCCGTGAGCAGAAGATCTGGCGGCACTCCGGTGGGGCCAAAACGGTCACGCTGGACGACCGTCGTCGCGACTCCAGCCTAATTTGCATCGCCGGACAACCGCAGCAGCAGGACACGCCTGAATCGTTTCAATTCGGCTGCCTGCCAACCCCGGCAAGTCCGCTCATTCCTTCGGCGCAACATCGAGGTAAATAAAATTGAACCACGGAGTCACAGCGGTCACAGAGAAGCATGCTCCCATGGTTCTTATGCCGATGGACCCTGTGTCCTTCGGGTCGTTGTGATTGAACTCCGGATGACCTCCCGTGAACGCTTTCTCGCCGCCTGCGCCTGCCGCCCGCTCGAACGGCCGCCGGTCTGGATCATGCGGCAGGCCGGCCGCTATCTGCCGGAATACCGCGAACTGAAGGCCCGGCATTCCTTTGCCGAGCTGGTGCGCACCCCCGCGCTGGCGGCCGAGGTCACGCTCCAGCCGCTGCGCCGCTTCGCGTTGGATGCGGCCATTCTGTTTTCCGACATCCTCGTCGTCCCCGAGGCGCTGGGCCAGGGTTACCGGTTCCGGGATGAAGGCGGCATTGCGATGGAATTCCGCCTCGAAACCCGCGCCCAGCTTGACCGGCTGTCCACCGCAGACCTCGGAGAAAGACTCGGCTATGTCGGCAAAACACTCCGCCTGCTCCGCCGCCAGCTGGGCGACAAGAAAGCCCTGCTTGGCTTCGGCGGTTCGCCATGGACACTCGCCTGCTACATGATCGAGGGTGGCGGTTCCGAGGACTTTCCGCTCATCCAGCGGCTTTACCGCACCGACCGCGCCTTTTTCGACGTGCTGCTGGAAAAACTCACGGTCGCGCTGATCGGCTTTTTCAAGCTGCAGATCGAGGCCGGGGCCGACGCCATCCAGATTTTTGATTCGTGGGGCGGCCTCATTGCCGGCCCGGACTATGAGCCGGCCTCCCTCCAGTGGATCCGCCGCATCATCGCCGCCCTGCCGGCCGGCTTTCCCGTCATCCTGTTCGCCAAGGGCACCGCGCCCAACCTGGCCGCCCAGGCCGCCAGCGGCGCACGCGTCCTCAGCATCGACTGGACCGTCGACCTCGCGGCAGCGCACGACGCACTGCTGCAGGATCCGACGCTCCGCGCCCGCAACCTCCAGGTGGCCTTGCAGGGCAACCTGGACCCGGCACTGCTCAGCACGACACCCGCCACCGTCCGGTATGAAACCCTCAGCCTGCTCGAGTCGATGCGCGACCGCCCGGGGCATATCTTCAACCTCGGCCATGGCATCCTGCCTGACGCCAAACCCGAGTGTGTCGCGACCCTGGTCAATACCGTCACGGAATGGAAAAATTGATCCACGGAAATGCAAAGCTGGAAAACTGCGGCAAACTTTTGTACATAGGCCGCCTTGATTCCTTCTGCTGATATTATGATGTCCTCAGCGTCCACCGCGGTGAAAAAAAGGATCGCTGTCGTGGGCGGCGGCGTCACGGGTCTCACCACCGCCTGGCGGCTGCATGCCCAGGGTCACCGGGTCACCCTGTTTGAATCGTCCGACCGCCTCGGCGGCGCCGTGGGCACGGTGGCGCGCGACGGCTGGCTCATTGAGAGCGGCCCCAACTCGATGCTGGAATCGCCGCAATTCGACGCGCTCGTGGCCGGACTCGGCCTCGAGGCGGAGCGCCTGTACGCCGCCCCGGCCGCGAAAAACCGCTACCTGGTGCGCGACGGGCGTCTCGTGCCGGTGCCCATGGCGCCGCACAAGCTGCTCACGACGCCCCTCTTTTCGCTCCGCACAAAACTGCGCCTCTTCGCCGAGCCCTTCATGCGGGCCCGGGTGCGCCCCGCCGACGTGAGCCTCGCGGCGCTCGTGCGCGATCATTTCGGCCAGGAGATCGTCGACTACGCGATCAATCCGCTGGTTGCCGGCATCTACGCCGGCGATCCGGAAACCCTCTCGACCCAGCACGCTTTCGCCAAGCTCTGGGAGATCGAGCAGACGCACGGCTCGCTCATCCGTGGTCAGATCGCCGCGATGAGGGAACGCCGCGCCCGCGGCGAAAAGCCCGCGGCGCGCATCGCGTCCTTCGCCCGCGGCCTCCAGACCCTGCCCGACACCCTGGCCGCGCAGCTCCCTGCCGGGGCAGCCCGGACCCAGACTCCCGTCATCAACCTGACGCCCGGCCGTCCCTGGAAGCTGGTCAGCCGGCGCGACGGACTGGCGGCGACGGATGAGTTTGACGCAGTGGTGCTCGCGTTGCCCGCCGCCGCACTGGCGCAGCTGCCCATCGGCCCGACCGGAGAAAAACCGCTGGCCGCGCTGGAAAAGGTCGACTACCCGCCGGTCGCGTCGCTGTTCCTTGGATTCCGCCGCGAGCAGGTGGCACATCCGCTCGACGGCTTCGGGGCACTCGTGCCCGCGGTCGAGCATCGCGCGATCCTTGGCGTGCTGTTCTCCTCGACGCTCTTTCCAGGCCGCGCGCCCGGGGGCCACGTGGCGCTGACCGTCTACGTCGGGGGCACCCGCCAGCCGGAGCTGGCCCGCCTCGCCCCCGAGGCCCTGCGCGGTCGCGTGCTTGCCGATCTGCGCGACCTGCTCGGGGTCAGCGGCGATCCGGTGTTCACCCACGCCACCTTCTGGCCCCATGCCATTCCGCAGTACAATCTCGGTTATGAGCGCTTCCTTGAGGCGATGACCAGCGCCGAGACCCGGCACGCCGGACTCTTCATCGGCGGCCACGTGCGCGACGGCATCTCGGTCGCCAACTGCATCACCGCCAGCCAGCGCCTCGCGGACGCCGCGGCCCGGTATTTGGCCGGGTAAAACCACGGTTGCGCGCGCCTTTTTCCGGAAGGCGCCACCTTTGTTTTCCCTCGGAAAACCGGCCCGCGGACTCTGGTGTCGAAGGGGCTCCCTCTTCCCTTGACTCAGAGGGGGCTTGGAGTAGCCTCACGCGCTTTTTCCAGGATGGCGCAAGAACTGAAAGACACTCTGCAGCTTCCGAGAACCGACTTTCCAATGCGGGCGAGTCTCGTGCAGCGTGAGCCGGTTCGCCTCGCGCATTGGGAAAAGATCGGCCTCTACGACGCCATCCAGAAAAGGCGCGGCACCGCGCCCGCGTTCGTGCTGCATGACGGCCCGCCATTCACCAACAACGACGTCCACATCGGCACCGCGCTCAACAAGACCCTCAAGGACATCGTCCTTCGCTATAAGTCGCTGCGCGGATTCCGCACGCCGTACGTGCCCGGCTGGGACTGCCATGGCCTGCCCATCGAACAAAACGTCACGCGCGAGCTCCAGGCGAAGAAACTGCAGGTGACGACCACCGAGCTGCGCCAGCGGTGCGACGCTTTTTCCGAAACGTGGATTGCGAAGCAGAAATCGCAGTTCAAGCGTCTCGGCGTGCTCGCCGACTGGCCGCACGAGTACAAGACCAAGGCGCCGGCCTTCGAGGCCGACATCCTGCGCACCTTTGCCGCGTTTATCGAGCAGGACCTCGTCTACCGCGCCAAGAAGCCGGTTTATTGGTCCATCCCCTTTGAAACGGCGCTGGCCGAGGCCGAGATCGAGTACAAGGACCATGTCAGCCCCTCGATCTGGGTGAAGTTTCCCGTGCCGGCCGTGGAAGCGAAGAAGTTCGGCCTGCCCACGGACAAGCCGCTCTTCATCGTCATCTGGACAACCACGCCATGGACGCTGCCCGCCAATCTCGCTATCGCGGTAAAACCGGGAATAGACTATGTCGTTCTGGAACCGCTTGAGGGTAAACTCCAAGGCGAACGATACATCGTTGCTGAGGGCTGCTATCTCAAATTCCTCACGGAGTTGGATACTGGTTTTTCTGCTTCTAGCGCTTCTCCAACTGATGTAGCCAAAATCATCAAAGTATTAAAAGGCGCTGCGCTCGAGCATCTCCAGGCCCGCCATCCGTTCATCGACCGCGCCTCGCCCGTCGTCCTCGCCGACTATGTCACGACCGACAGCGGCACGGGCTGCGTGCACACGGCGCCGGGCCATGGCCTCGAGGATTACCTCACCGGCCTCAAGTACGGCCTCGAGATCTACTGCCCCGTCGGCGATGACGGCCGCTTCATTGACGATGGCCGCATCCCGGCCGACCTCGTCGGCCTGACCACGCTGGAGAGCGTCGACGACCTGGCGAAGAAACGCACCTCGCCCGCAAATATCGGAGTTTTGAAGAAACTCGATGCCACCGGCGCACTGCTCGCGAAGCATTCCCTCACGCATAGCTATCCGCATTGCTGGCGCTCAAAGACGCCCATCGTCTTCCGCGCCGTCGACCAATGGTTCGTGTCGCTCGACAAGGGCGGCACCCGCCAGGCCGTGCTGGAGGAAATCCGCAAGGTGCAGTGGGTGCCGGCCTGGGGCGAGGCCCGCATCCGGAGCGCCGTCGAAACGCGTCCCGACTGGTGCATCAGCCGCCAGCGCGCGTGGGGCGTGCCCCTCCCCGCATTCTTTGACGCGCAGAAAAAGGCCTGGCTCGACGCCGGCGTCGTGCGCGGCATCGCCGACAAGATCGCGGAGCACGGCACCAACCTCTGGTTCAACGCGACGCCCGAACAGCTGCTCGCCGGCGTGAAGCTTCCCGCCGGCTGGCCGGCGCCCGCCGAGCTCACTTGCGGCCGGGACACGCTGGACGTCTGGTTCGACTCCGGGTCCACGCATGCCGCCACGCTGCGCCGCGGCCTCGGCGGCACCGACTGGCCCGCCGACCTCTACCTCGAAGGCAGCGACCAGCACCGCGGCTGGTTCCAGTCCTCGCTCTGGACCGCCGTGATCGCCCACGGCGGCGCGCCCTATCGGATCGTGCTCACCCACGGCTTCATCCTCGACGAGGAGCGCAAGAAAATCTCCAAGAGCACCACCTACGAGAAGCCGCAGACCAGTGATGCCTACATCGCCGAGTACGGCGCGGACGTCATGCGCCTGTGGATCGCCTCGCAGAACTTTCGCGACGACATCCCGATCTCCAAGGAGATTCTCTCCCACGTCGGCGAGACCTACCGCCTGCTTCGCAATACCTTCCGCTTCCAGCTTTCCAATCTCTTCGATTTCAATCCGGCGCGCGACGCTGTGCCTGTCGAAAAAATGGACAACCTCGACCGCTGGGCACTGCACCAGACCGCTGAGCTTTTGCGGCAGTGCACGGCGGCTTACGACGCCTACGAGTTCCACAAGGTCTACCAGCTCTGCAACCAGTTCTGTGCGGTCACGCTCTCGGCCACCTATCACGACATTCTGAAGGACCGACTCTACACGCTGGGCGCCGCTGATCCGCTGCGTCGCTCGTCGCAGACCGCCCTCCATCACATCTTCCAGACGCTCGTCCGTGTCCTCTCGCCAATCATCACCTTCACGGCTGACGAGGCCTGGTCGTTTGCCACAGCCGGCAAGGAATACACAGAGGGCTCAGTACATCTCCAAGACTGGCCGGAAGCCGAGGCGTCATGGACCAAGTCGGACCTTGACGAATATGTCAGCAACCTCCGCGTCGTTAAGAGCCGAGTGAATGATAAGCTTGAGGAACAACGTGCTGCTGGCGCCATCGGAAAATCGCTCCAAGCCAATGTATCTCTTTCAGGGACGCACCTGGTGATG
>Ga0265323_10001835_pt1 | contig 10077 bp, 12 predicted proteins | sample 41225metaG_FD_193580 | JGI IMG/M metagenome (GOLD analysis project Ga0265323, IMG submission 193580) | Rhizosphere microbial communities from Carex aquatilis grown in University of Washington, Seatle, WA, United States - 4-12-25 metaG | ecosystem: Host-associated > Plants > Roots > Rhizosphere... | reverse complement strand
TGTTCGAGCAATTCGATGATGACTTCCGACTTGCTGCGCCGATGCTCGACGCAGTAGCGGCCAAGTGTCTGTTCAAGGCGCAGGGGCAGGCGAACGGTGGTAGTCATGGCGGGCTCCGGGAAAGATTTGTATTAACGGTAATACAACATTGACCGGGCGGCAAGTTCACGGCGCAATTTGAAATGCGGGTGGATTTTGCGCATGCTAGGCTTCCGCCATGAGCACGATTTTCGAGATCATCGCCGAGCGCCGGATCAGCGAAGCCGTTGCGCGCGGTGAGCTGGACGATCTGCCGGGGGCCGGGCGGCCGCTGTTGTTCGAGGACGAGCCGTTCGTCACGCCCGAGCAGCGGATGGTCAATCGCATTCTGAAGAACGCCGGTTTTACGCCGCGCGAGGTGTTGCTGCGCAAGGAAATCGTCGCGCTGCGCCAGCGGGTTGAGAGCGCGCCGCCGGGCGAGCGGCGCGAGCAGTTGAAGCGCGAACTGGTGTTGCTGCTGATCCAGGTTGCCGGAAATCGCGGCGCCTAGCGGGCGCCGCGAGATGCTCGCTCAGTCGTCGTGCCCGGCGAGGGCGGCGTCGAGCGCTTGCTGCACGACCCGTCCGAGTTGCGCAATTTCCTCGTTACTGACGATGTAGGGCGGCATCAGATAGACCGTGTTGCCGATCGGCCGGATCAGCGCTTCGCGTTCCAGCGCGGCGCGGTAGAACTTGCGCGAGAAATGCGGGTCGTCGGTGGCGACATCGAAGGCGGCGATCATGCCGCGCAGGCGCAGGTGTTTGACTTGCGGATGCTCGAGCAGCGGGGCCAGGGCGGCGCCGATTCTGGCTGATTTGTCGCGGTTGGCCGTCAGCACATCATCCTGCTCGAAGATGTCGAGCGTTGCCAGCGCGGCGCGGCAGGCCAGCGGGTTGCCGGTGTAGCTGTGCGAGTGCAGGAAGGCGCGCGCCACCGAATCGTCGAGGAAGGCGTTGTAGATCGTGTCGCTGCAGAGCACGATGGACAGCGGCAGGTAGCCGCCGGAGATGCCTTTCGACAGGCACATCAGGTCGGGCCGGATGCCGGCCTGTTCGTGTGCGAAGAAGGTGCCGGTGCGGCCGCAGCCGACGGCGATTTCGTCGCAGACCAGGTGCACTTCGTACTGATCGCAGAGCTGGCGGGCGAGGCGCAGGTATTCCGGGTCGTACATCGCCATGCCGGCGGCGCCCTGGATCAGCGGTTCGACGATCAGGGCGGCGGTGCGCTCGCCGTTATTCTCCAGCCAGTCGGCTAGGCCGGCGGCGGCGCGGCGGGCGACGTCCGCCGGCGTTTCGCCGGGTTCACCGAGGCGAAAATCGGGCGAGGGCAGCACATGCGCGGCGTGGCGGACCAGCGGCGCGTAGGCATCCTTGAAGATGGCGACATCAGTGACGGCCAGCGCGCCGACCGTTTCGCCGTGATAACTGCCGGCCAGGCAGAGGAATTCGGCTTTTTCCGGGCGGCCGACGTTGCGCCAGTAGTGAAAGCTCATTTTCAGCGCGATCTCGGTCGCCGAGGCGCCATCGGAGGCGTAGAAGGCGTGGCCGAGCGCGCCGCCGGTCAGGGCGCTCAAACGCTCGGAAAGCTCGACCACCGGCTGGTGCGTGAAGCCGGCCAGCATCACGTGTTCCAGCGTTTCCAACTGCTCTTTCAGCGCCGCGTTGATGCGCGGGTTGGCATGGCCGAAGAGGTTGGTCCACCACGAGCTGATGCCGTCGAGGTAGCGTTTGCCGTCGAAGTCGTAGAGCCAGGCGCCGCTGCCGCGGGCAATCGGGACCAGCGGCAGATGGGCCGGCGAGGCGGCATTGGCGTGGTGCTGCATCTGCGTGCAGGGGTGCCAGACGGCGGCCTGGCTGCGTGCCAGCCAGTCGGCGTTGGATGAAGGATTCATGGTCTTGGCAGAATTGGGCATGCGGGCCGGAGCGCGCATGCCCGTGGGTGGGTCAGTGCAATGCCTGCGAGTTGCTGGCCGCCTGTTCCGGCATTTCGGCGTGCGCCAGTTCGGCTTCGGCGTTGGGGAACAGCGGGGCGCCGCAGTCGTCGCAGAATTCCATCGGGAAATGGTGGTCGAGGAAGACCACCTCCTTGACGCCGGCTTCGCGCAGCACGGCTTCGATTTCGCCGGCCGCGTCGGTCGCTTCGTCTTCGGCGCCGAGCAGCGGCCAGACGATGCCGTGGTAGGTGTCGTCACCGTCCTTCGGGCCGAGGCCGACGCGGTATTCTTCCATCCGGCGGTCGTAGCACGGGCCGACGACGGCGCGGATCTCGGCCGGCATGAGTCCGAGCATGGTTTGCAGGAAAGCCACCGAAGCTTTCAGCGAGTAGGGGCGCGACAGACGGTCGGCATTGCGGCAGCCGGCGTGGTAGGCGTCGGGCAGCAGCGGCTCCCAGGCGCAGCCGGTGAGCAGCGGTTCGAGATTCGGGCTGCCCTGCTTGATCCATTCCTTGTGCGCCGTTTCCTTGTTGCCGTCCTTCTCGTTCCAGCGGAACAGCGCCTTGCCGCGCGGCATGGCGATGGCGCCGACGAGGTAGCGGACGTCGGAAAGGAAACGGTTGGTTTCCGGCATGCCTTCGCTTTCGACCTTCAGGTGCTCGCCGGCCAGCGTAGCCTGGCCGAGCGTCTGGGTCAGTTGCCAGGTGTCGCAGAAGCTGCGCGGCAACTGGTCCGGGCTGAACAGGTAATCGGCCAGCGCGACACGGGTGTCGGCGCCGAAGACATGGGCGCCGAGGTGCGTCGCCAGGGCTTCGACGGTGGCCTTGGGCAGGGCGCAGGAGGGAATCGAAAAGCGCGACCAGGCGAGAATCGGCGCGGCAAACAACTGGATGTCGAAGTCGGCGCCCTTGAAATCCATGCGGCTGGTTTCGGCGCGCGACTCGACCATGTCGGCGAGTTCGTCGTGGGCGCGCGGATTGGCCTCGAACAGGCGGTCGAGGGCAGTGTTGATGTCGTCTTCGGCGCCGTTTTTCAACAGGCTGTCGACGATTTCGGCGAGCTGGTTTTCCCAGTAGCTGTCCTCCAGCTTGCCGCCGGATTCGGAAAGACCGGTGGCCAGGCGCTGGAGTTCTGCGGCGTCGCGGGAAAGGCGGTCACGCGAGCCGAAGCGGGTTCGTTTCATGGGTTTTCCAGAAAGTGCAAAGGATGAATTTTACCAGCCGGGGAAGAGAATCGCGGTGCAGACTATTGGACAACGGCGATTGCCATTCGGCAGTTGAACTTGAGCGGAATGCGACAATGCTTGAGCGGCATGGGATAGCGGCCCGGCCGGCGGGGCGGCACACTGTCTCCCATCGCAACCGAGCAAGGAGAAAGAAGATGAATTGCAATTTCCGGATTTTCGTCAGCCTGGCCGTTCTCGCGTTGGCCACGGGGCTGGCCCAGGCCGCCGAATTCAAGGTGGAAAGCGCCAGCCAGATCGACGGCCGGCTGCCCGCCGCGCAGTTTGCCAATGCCATGGGTTGCCAGGGCGGCAACCAGTCGCCGCAAGTCAAATGGTCGGGCGCGCCGGCCGGCACGAAGAGTTTTGTCGTCACCATGTACGACCCCGATGCGCCGACCGGTTCCGGCTGGTGGCACTGGGTGATCGCCAACATCCCGGCCAGCGTCGACGAATTGCCGGCCGGCGCTGGCAGCACCGGCGGCAAGCTGCCGGCCGGGGCGCAGACTTTCAACAACGATGGCAGCCAGCCCGGCTACGGTGGCGCTTGCCCGCCGGTCGGGCAGAACCACCGCTACGTCATCACCGTGCATGCGCTGAAGGTCGAAAAGCTTGATTTGCCACCCACTGCCACGCCGGCGCTGGTCGGTTTCATGAGCTGGGCGAACGGCCTGGGTAAGGCCAGCCTGACGCTGATGGGCGGGCGCTGAGCGGTCGTCGTTGAGAGGCCGGCCCGGCCGCTGCTGGCTCGGGCCGCCTTCAATTCGGGCATACTCATCGCCCTTGACGGCAAGGAAGGCAAACATGCAACCGCGCATCATCCACCGCCCCGGCGTCGGCACCACGGCTAGCGTGCTGCAAAAGCAGGAGCTGGAATTCAAGCGTCTGTTCATCGACCAGCCGGTGCTGATCGTCGTCGAACGCGGCATCAAGGCGCTGCGCTGGGATCAAGGCGAATACATCATCCGCTCCGGCGAAGCGATTGCGATAGCCGGCGGCCAGACCGTCGATATTCTCAACCGGCTGGCCGAAGACGGTAGCTACCGCGCTTTCTGGCTGGTTTGCGATGCCGCGCTGGTCGCCGAACATGCCCAGGCCCACCCGGCACAGCCGGTGATCCGCCATGCCTTGCCGCTGCTCGGCCAGCCCGGCGAGTTCATGGCCGCCTTTCAGCGGGCGGTCGCTGCCGTCGAGGATGAAACGATGCCGGTCGACATCGCCCGCCATCGGGCGGCCGAAATGCTGTTGTGGATCGGCGCGCACGGCGGCAAATTTGCCCCGGCCGAAGCGCTGACCGTGGCGCTCAAGGTGCGGCGGCTGATCGGCCGTGACCTGGCGCTGGAATGGAGCGCCGCCACCGTCGCCGCGGCGCTGGCGATGAGCGAGGCAACGCTGCGCCGGCGGCTGGCCGACGAAGATACCAGCCTGTCGGAAATCCTGGTCGATGCCCGGATGTCCTTTGCGCTCAACCTGCTGCAATGCAGCACGCAGCCGGTGACGCAGATTGCCTTGCACGTCGGCTACCAGTCGCCGTCGCACTTTGCCGTGCGCTTTCGCCAGCGCTTCGGCTTCTCGCCGAGCGCCATCCGCCAGCGGGCGCTGCATGCCTGAAAAGCTTCCGGTAAGATGGCCGGCATGCTGATCTTCCTCTCCCCCGCCAAGTCGCTCGACTACAAGACGCCGCCGCATGTCGCCACGCACAGCATGCCGGCTTACCTGAAACAGTCGGAAACGCTGATCAAACAGCTACGCAAGCTGTCGCCGGCCGATATCGCCAATCTGATGGATTTGTCCGATCCGCTGGCGCTGCTCAATTTCAACCGCTACGCCGACTGGAATCTGCCGTTTTCGCCGGACAACGCCAAGCAGGCCGTGCTCGCCTTTGACGGCGATGTCTACGACGGTCTGAGCGCCAAAACCCTGGCCGCCGATGATCTTGACTTCGCGCAGCAGCAGGTGCGCATCCTCTCCGGCCTCTACGGCATTCTCAGGCCGCTCGACCTGATCCAGCCCTACCGGCTGGAAATGGGCACCCAGTTTGCCAACAAGGCGGGCAAGGATCTCTACGCCTTCTGGGGCGAAACGCTGCTCGATGCGATCAATGCCGAACTCGACGCCATGCCGCGCCCGGTGGCGATCAACCTCGCTTCCGAGGAATATTTCAAGGCGGCGATCGGCCGCAAGATCAACGGCACCGTGATCCAGCCGGTGTTCGAGGACTGGAAGAACGGCAAGTACAAGATCATCAGCTTCTACGCCAAGCGGGCGCGCGGCCTGATGACGCGCTACGCGGTGCTCAACCGGCTGACCGAGCCGGAAGGTTTGAAGGAATTCGACAGCGACGGCTATGCCTACGTGCCGGAAGCTTCCGACGATAAAAGCTGGGTTTTCCGCCGGCGCCAGGACTGAGCCGGCACCTTATTGCCGCCGCTGTTCCGGGTCCCAGACCACGACGCGGTTGCGGCCGTCGTCCTTGGCTTTGTACAAGGCATGATCCGCTTGGCGGATCAGCTGGTCGGCCGAGGTGCCATGTGCCGGATAGACGGCGATGCCGATCGAGATGGTGGTTTGCAGGCGAACATCTGCGAACGGCACCTGCAGGGTGGCAAAATTGGCGCGTAGCTGCTCGGCGCGTTCTTCCGCTGTTGCCTGTGGCATGCCCGGCAACAGCAGGATAAATTCCTCGCCGCCGTAGCGGCACGCGACATCATCGCTCCGGGCCTGCAGGCCGAGGATGGTGCCGAGCCGGATCAGGACCTCGTCGCCAGCCTGATGGCCGTAGGTGTCGTTGATGAGCTTGAAGTGATCGATATCGATCATCATCACCGACAGGGGCTGCGCCTTCAATTCGCAACGCGCCAGTTCGCCGGCCAGCGCCTTGTCCAGGTAACGGCGGTTATGGAGATTGGTCAGCGGGTCGCGGTTGGCCTGCTCGTGCAGTTGCTGATGCAAGCCGTCGATTTCGTGGATATTGCTGAGCAGAACTTGATTGGCGCTCAGTAGCTCCTGTTCGCGGAGTTGCAGTTTCTTCCTGGTTTCGCGCAACTGCCGGTTGCGGGCGTAACCGATGTTGCCCATCAGCATCAGGTAGAGGCTCAGACCCGAGATGCAGACCAGCGTAGTCGGCCATTCCGTGGCGGGCGAAAATTCCGGGTGGCCGCCGGCCATCCATAACAGGGCGCCACCGGGGAAAGCCAGCATGGTTTCGATGATGCCGCGCCATCCTTTGTTGGCGGCATTGTTGCTCAGCGTACCGATTAGTGCCGAGAAACTGATCCACAACGGAAAACCGAGACTGGCGGCCAGGGCGCCGAGCAGGATCGAGTCGACCAGGAGATTGTTCATTTCGGCTTGTAGCGCATCCCTGGCCCGGGTTGCGCGCCACCACTGCAGGTGCGGATAAACCAGGAGTAGCAGAGCGAGCAGCAGCCAGGCGAGGATGCTGTAATCCTTGCCGGCAACATGCAGGCTGCAGGCGACAAACAGCAGGGCAAAGGAGGTCGTTCGCATCCGATGATGCATGCGCACGAGCCAGGGATGCTTTTTCTCTGTTTCGGCCATTGGGAACCGGGATGGGTTGGCAGGGGGGCGCATATCGACAGGCAACACTTGGCGGTTGCTTTTGTCGTTTACAACTTGTCCGGTCACACCTTGCGGGGTGACGAATTATCTGTCAAGCCTTCTGCCGAGAGGGTTTACCCGATGCGTGCGATTGGTATTCCGCTGTCCTGCACTGGCGTTGCCGGGAAAATCGCTGTTTCAGCCTGGCAACAGGGCAATGCTCAACGGCGGGGAGTTGGCTCAAGCCGCGAGCAGCGCCGAAGCCGCCGCCGGCTTCATGATCTGGAAAGTCAGCGTCGTCCGCCCGCGCAGCTTTAACAGCGCCTTGTCCTTGCTGACCAGCACGTCGGCACCGCAGCGGGCGGCGAGTTCGAGGAACTTCTGGTCGTCGCGGTCCTTGCAGCGCGGCAGGTGCGGCGCCTCGCCGGCCGGCACGCATTTGACCAGGCCGCTGTAACGCGCATAGCGCTCGACGATCATCTCCGGGGTCATTTTCAGTTGCGGGTAGGTCAGTACCCGCTGCAACTCGTCGAGCGTACGCTCGTCGACAAAACATTCGATGCGGCCAGCCTCCAGCGCCGCCATGATCGGCACGGCATCAGTATTGGCCCAGTGGAAAAGGTCGAGGACGACATTGGTATCAAGGACGAAGCGCAGCATGGCGCGGATTATAATGCGCGACTTTCCTTCTCAACCCGGATTCTGCCGCATGTCCCGCATTCTTCTCGCCCCGATGGAAGGGCTCGCCGACGATTTGTTGCGCGGCGTGCTGACGGCCATCGGCGGCTACGACTGGGGGATTTGCGAGTTTGTCCGGGTGTCCAACACGTTGTTGCCGGAGAGGACCTATGAGCGTATCTGTCCGGAGTTGCTCAACGGCGGCAAGACGGCGAGCGGGACGCCGATGCGCGTGCAGTTGCTCGGTTCCGATCCGCATTTCATGGCCGAGAACGCGCGGCGACTGGTTTCGCTGAAGCCGGCCGGCATCGATCTCAATTTCGGCTGCCCGGCACCGACCGTGAATCGCCATCGCGGCGGCGCGGCGCTGCTCGGCGAGCCGGAGTTGCTGCACGAAATCACCGCAGCCGTGCGCGCCGTGGTGCCGGCCGATATACCCTTTACCGCCAAGATGCGGCTCGGTATCGACGATACCAGCCGGGCCGTGGAAAACGCCCAGGCGCTGGCCGCCGCCGGTATCGACGAACTGATCGTGCATGGCCGGACCAAGGCCGATGGCTATCGGCCGCCGGCGCGCTGGGAATGGATCGACAGGGTACGCGCGGCGATCGACATTCCGCTGATCGCCAACGGCGAGGTATGGACGGTCGAGGATTTTCGCAATTGCCAGCAGGTCACGGGCTGCGCCGACATCATGATCGGTCGCGGCGCCGTCGCCGATCCGCTGCTCGCCCGCCGCGTGCGCGGCGAGACGGTGGCCGGCTGGGCCGATATCCTGCCCGGCGTTGGCGACTACTGGCTGGGCATTCGCCGCAAGGTGGTGCCGGTGCATGCCGGCGGCCGGCTCAAGCAATGGCTGGCCATGCTACGGCGCAATTATCCCGAGGCCGAAGCGCTCTACCAGTTGCTGCGGCCGATCAAGAGTGCAGACGATGTCGAGGCGGCGCTGATCGCCCAGGGCATTCTTTCCGCCGAGCGGCTGGCCGCATGAGCGACGCCAACTCGCGTTTCATCAGCAGTGCCCAGGACGGCCCGCACCGCGACCTCGAAGCGCTGGTCCGCCGGCACATGGCGCATCCGTTCAGGAAGCCGGTCGCCGACTACAACCGCGCCGCCTTCGCCGAGGCCATGGCCGCCTGGGCGCAATTCGGCCGGGAAGCGCCGCTGATCCTAGATGCCGGCTGCGGCGTCGGCTGGAGCACGCTGAACATCGCGCAGCAGTTTCCCGAACATTTCGTGCTCGGCGTCGATCAGTCCATCGATCGCCTGACGCGCGGCAAACCCATGGAACTGCCGGCCAATGCCGTGCTGATCCGCGCCGACCTCGTCGATTTCTGGCGCCTGCTGGCCGACAACGGCATCCGTCTGGCCCGTCACTACAACCTCTACCCGAACCCGTGGCCGAAGATCGGCCACTTGGCGCGGCGCTGGCAGGGGCACGCGGTATTTCCGGTGTGGAAGGATCTCGGCGGCGTGCTGGAATGCCGCAGCAACTGGCAGATCTACATCGAGGAAATGGCGCTGGCGCTGACCCTGCTCAGCGGCCAGCCGGTGCTTGCCGAGCCTTGGCAGACCGAAACGCCGATGACGCCATTCGAGAAGAAATACCTCGCTTCCGGCCATCAGCTGTGGCGTTGCCGGGTCGATCTCGGATGAGCGTCTGCCAGAGTTGCGGCGCCTGCTGCGCCTGCTTCCGCGTCGATTTCCACCCGGTCGAGCTGGCCGGCGGCGCCTTTGCCTGGGAGGAGGGCGTGCCGCTGGCGATGACTGTGCCGGTGACCGCCAATATCGTCCGCATGGCCGGCACCGACGCCGCCGAACCGCGCTGCGTGGCGCTGGCCGGCGAAATCGGCCAGACGGTCGGATGCACGATTTACGCGGCGCGGCCGTCGCCCTGCCGCGAATTTGATACCGAACACGCCGCCTGCAACCGGGCGCGCCAACGCTGCGGCCTGCCGCCGCTCTGAGCGAGTTGCCCTATCCGGCCTGTTGCAAATCGTTACTTGAAAAGGGGCGTGGCCGCCCGTATCTTCGTCACATGGCCGAACGGAAAACTTTCCGCCGGCCTTTTCTTACTCAATGCTGCTGGCCTCGGGCTGCGGCGCATCAGGAAACCATGATCACTATCCAGAGCCAGTCGCTGAATCCCGTGCAGAAAGTTGTGGCAAGCCTGCTCGGGCTGGCCATGCTTGTCGTTGGCGTAATGTTTTCCATCGTCATCATCCCGGTCATCGTCGTGCTCGCCGGGTTGGGCATCGGTTATTTCTACTGGAAGACGCGGGCGCTGCGTAAGGCGATGGCTGAGGCGATGGCCGGGGCCAGCGTCGATAACGGGGTGATCGAGGGCGAAGCGGTGGTCATCCACGAAACGCGCGAAATCCGCCATCTGCCCGGCCAGTAAGGCCGGGGCCGTTGTCAGGCCTGAACTTCGGCGTGGCGCGGGCAACTGGTCAGGTGGTCATTGACCATGCCGCAGGATTGCATGAAGGCGTAGCAGATCGTCGAACCGACGAACTTGAAGCCGGCCTTGGTTAGCGCCTTGCTCAGCGCATCCGATTCCGGCGTGCGCGCCGGTACTTCGGCCATTGACGCCCAGCGGTTCTGGATCGGCGTGCCGCCGACGAATCCCCACAAAAAGTCGCTGAAGGATTGCCCGCCGGCGGTC
>Ga0265323_10001834_pt1 | contig 10077 bp, 6 predicted proteins | sample 41225metaG_FD_193580 | JGI IMG/M metagenome (GOLD analysis project Ga0265323, IMG submission 193580) | Rhizosphere microbial communities from Carex aquatilis grown in University of Washington, Seatle, WA, United States - 4-12-25 metaG | ecosystem: Host-associated > Plants > Roots > Rhizosphere >... | reverse complement strand
TGGGACCGACGGAACTGCAGCGTCCGCCGAAATCGGATTGACCGGAACCCCGGTGTGGAGCCACGGGTGACGACGACGAATTTATGTTCATCAAAAGCAAAACCACGAAAACTGAAACGACCGGGCCGGGGATCACCCGCCAGATTCTGGGTCACGATGCGCAAATCATGATGGTACGGGTCGACTTCGCTCCGGGAGCCGTGGGAGCAATCCACTCACATCCGCACCGGCAGGTCACCTACGTGGCCAAGGGCAAATTCGAAGTGCAGATCGGCACGGAAAAGAAACTGCTCGGCGTCGGCGATTGCTTCTTCGCGCCCCCCGACGAGAAGCATGGCGTGGTGGCGTTGGAGGCGGGCACACTGATCGACGTCTTCACGCCCTGCCGCGAGGATTTCCTCAAGCGCTGAAGCGATATGGGTCGGGGCCGCGGAGCTCCGCCGTGGTAGCTCCGATCCGATTGGCCAAAAAAGACACGAAAAAAGCGATTGGGGTTCCGGTCCCAGATTCCCGCGCGCCTATGGGCGCGACGCAGGGCACAGTGCTCAACCGCGATTCTTGTGCCTCTTTGTGGCCAAAATTCTGGGCGTCCGTCAGAGCTGCACCGTGTTGTTGCGTCGGGTGATCTCTTCCAGCTTTTGCTCGGGATCGATCTCCACCGTGCCACCGGTGACATCCGTGTTGGCCGGAAGACGCAAAATCACCTCGACCGTGCGTGGCCTCAGGTCGAACGGGGCCTCGAGTGACGGGATGGTCGCGGAGGCGACGACGCGGCCGGACCGGTCCTTGCACACCATCGCCGCCTCGAGCGAAGGTACCGCCCCGAGACTGTGCACCTGCACCAGGAGCGTGCCGTCGCGCCGGGTCACGTCGCCGGGTTCGATGCCGAGATCGGGGCGCGACCAGTACGGCGTGCCCGGAGTCTTCAACTTCAACGTCAGGATCGTGGTCGCGCGCGGAGCAAATTCGATGGCGAGGTCCGCGGAACGCTCGAGTTTCACCGTCCGGCTGGTGATCGCGCCGTCTGCGAGATCGTCGCCGTTGGTGTCGACGCCTTGCGTGATCTCCCACTGGCCCGGATCGACGTTCCAGGCGGTGAGGGTCGCCGCCACGGGTTTCGTTTCCAGATTATAGGCGATGATCTTCATGCCGGTGGCCGTGGCGTCGGGGATGAGGATGGCGACGCTCTGATCGTTGGCGGGGGCGGCGAATTTCCAACTGACGGCGTGGCCGGGGAAAAGTCCGTTGCGAACCAGGGCGATGCCGCCGAGGCGCGCCCGTTGCAGGTCGGTGTTGGGCACGCCGACGCGGTCGATCCAGAGGCTGCCCTCGGTGTTGATGTACTCGAGCAGGTCGCACTCCTCGATCTGCGCGGCGTAGAGCGATTCGAGGAGCTTTTTGTCTCCCGTGAGCTGCCAGGCAAACTGGCTGTTCGTGGAGGCGCGGTAGATGTTGGAGCGAGCGGAAGTGCGGCCATCCTTCGGCCGTCCCTCGACCGGCCGGCCCGTCTCGCCGGCGAGGAGGCGCGGACCCCATTCCGGACGGAGATCGAGCAGATCAAGCATGTTGGCGTTGACCGCCATAAGTCCGCTGGGGCCGTTGTCCAAAATCGGGGCGAGATACTTGCGATCGCCGGTCCACTTCCAGGCGGACCAGAAGAGATGCCAGGGGAAAAAGGCGCGCGTGGATTCACTCTCGCGGTCGGTGGCGAACTGGATGGCGCTGGGAAGCGTGCCGCGACCGGACGCATCGACCTTGCGATGCGCGAGCAGGCCATCTGCCAGTTCCAGCACGATCTTTTTGGCCTCAGGATTGCCGTTGAATTCGGTCAGCAGCTGACCGGGCTGGAGTACGAGATAGGAGTAGGCCTTGGCCCAGCCCCACGGGTCCTCGGTGGCCATCTTGGCGCCATTGTAATAGGACGTGCGGATGTGGCGGTGACCGGCGGCATTGATGCCGGTGAGGCCGGCCACGCCGCGGGCGGTGACCATGGCGCGCTCGAGCTGTTGCGGGTTGCCGTAGTCGAGGATCAGGTTCGCGCTGAGGCAGTCGATGCCTTCCTCGTAGCTGTGCAACTCGTCGGCCTGGATGGTCGGAAGTCCGTTGGTGAACATGCCGTTTTTGAACGCGGCCTCCAGTAACGCATGCAGCGATTGCCGGATCTTGTCGGGCTCGCAACCCATGGGCGCGACGCCGGGCCAGGTATTGAGCAAATCGACATCATCGGAGATGCCGCCGCCGAAATCGCCGAACGGGACCTGCCGGTGATCGATGTAATAGAGGACGAATTTCTTCACGCGCCCGAGCAGCTCGACCTGGCGGAACGCCCACAGCGGCACGCCCGCGGGCGGTTCGGCGAGCGTGAACGGCGGACGCGGTCCACCGACGCCCACCGCGTAGTAGTTCCGGCCGGGCACGTGGTTGGGGTTGACGCGCATCAGGTCGGTGATGTCGGCCTCGAAACGGTTCCAAAGATTCAGCTTGGGGCTCTTCGGGTGCTCCTCGACGAGCATGGCGTAACTGTCTTTCGCCTGGGTGAAACGATCGAGCTCGTGCTCGGCGCGCGCCGCCTCGCGGGGTTTGAAGACGAGGCGGAGCCCGGCGCCGAAAAGCGTGAGCTCGGTAAAATCGGGGCTGGCGGATGCAATGGTGAGGTAGAGCGGTTTCCCCGCGGGCAGAATGCGGTCGCGCAAATCAAGCCAAAGCGTTTTGGCCTCACCGGGCTTCACGCTGAACGTGAAGTCGAGCATGTCGCGCATCGGCCAGAGTGGATCTTTCACCTGAATACTGAAGGCGATCAGGTCTCCGTGCGTCGGCTTCAGATTGAACGCGGGCAGATCGATCGCGATGCCGTCGAGACCGTCGGTGAGTTTGTCCCAGGTGTCGGGGATGACGACATGGACAATCGGCATCGTCGGAAATCTTGCGTAATCCAACATCGGCAGTGGCAAGTTAGCTGGCTGCGCGACAATGGCGGAGCGTTCGTCAGACGCGAAGCGGCCGTTGATGAAACGGGTCAACGGTTCAAGCGAAGCGTCGTGGTCAAGCGTCAGATTCGGCGTAGGACCCGCGAGAAGATAGGCGAGCTTGACGCTCCCGGCGGGCTCGGCGCCAGCGGTAACATTATAGGCGGCGAGTTCGCCGATGGGCTCCTCCTGCTCGACGTTGGTGAAGCGGATCTTTCGGCCGGTGATCGACGCGGGCAGGCGATGCACGGTTTTCTCCTGGCCCTTCGGACGTTCGAAGAGGGTCGCTTCGGCTTTGACGGTGTAGGCGGTTTCGTTTTCCGTGCCGATGGGAAGCAACTCCATCTTGCCCCAGGCGGCGCCGGAAATTTCGAGGTGATTCCACGGCTCATCTGGCAGGGCGAAGGTGACCGCCTTGCCGGAGTCGACGTAGCAATCCCAGTCGGGTAGCTGGAAATAATCGTTGCGGCCGGGCAGGCGCGAGCGGTTGTACACGCCGGGCCAGGTGGTCTCGCGGATGCCGTCGCAGGCTTTCCAATACCAGCGTTTCAGGTCGTACGCGTCGTGGATCTCGACCTTGCGAATCGCGACGCTCGGTCCGGCGGGCAGTGCGGGCGGCGGGTCGTTTGGACGGCTAAAACCGTAACGGAGGAACCACTCGGCGCGGGTGGCAGCGTCGGCGAGCGAGCGGGCCGGCAATGGCGGAAGATCGGTGGGTGCGTCGCCCTGGGCGAGCGTGGCGATGTTGGTGTCGGCCAGCATGCGGTCGTAGATGCGGAGTTCGTCGATGTCGCCACCCCGGACGAAATTGTAGTCACTCTGCACCTGCCAGGGGCTGATGATGCGCGAGTGTGGGCCGAATTGATCGAGGCCGGTATTGTAGACGGCGACGGTTTCTTTTGCCGCGGCGAGCCGGCCGTTCACATAAAAACGGATGCCGCGCGTCTCGTCCCACGCCAGGGCGAGGTGCACCCACTCGGCGGGTTTCGGGAAGTCCGGCATCGCGTACGACACGCGCGTGCGGGCGAGGCTGGCGTCGGTGACGAAGGCGTCGAAGCCGTGGCCGTTATAGTCGATGCGCAACCAGGCCATGTCCCAGCTGGAGTGATCGGCGAAGGCCACGCGGAAGATTGGGAATGCCGTAGGGCCGACCGGATAACGCGAACGCCAGAAAAATGAGAGGGTACCGCGCTGGGCGTAGATGTTGCCCGGCGCCCGGTAGGCGAGCAGCTGCAGGTCGCCGCACTGCAAAGCGGCGCCCTTCGCGCCATCGGCGATGCGCGTGATCTCATGATCGAAAGTCGGCGCGGGCGTGCCGCCAGCAGAGAAGTCGGCCGTGGTACCGTTCTCGCCGGACAGGTAGAACAACAGGCCGGTTTCGGCGGCGGCGGCCGCGTGCGCCAGGGACGGGGCGAGCAACGCGATCAGGAGGAAGGCGATTCCTTGACAACTCGGGCAGCGGAAAGCGGCAGGTTTCATTCGGGATAAGTTCAACAGAAGATTGGTGGTACCATGACCCAGGGCCAGCAGACGGTCAAACGACCGGCGGCTCAATCCTCCGTTCGTTCTGCCAGAACGACGCAGAAGAAAACCACAAGGGACGCGAAATTTCGCGAAGCGGAAGATAATTTCCGACGGCCCGGGATCGAGCCGGGGGTCCCGAGGCCGTTCCCTTCGCGCCGACTTGGGGTTAACCGGGCTGGATGGCCCCCGCCGGCCGTTCTTCAGTGTTGCCAGCCGGGGCCAGATTCTTAGCTACGAGCGTGCGCCAGGCGCCGCCCCCAACGATGCCCCAGAAACCCATTCCAGACCCTGAGGACTCCAATTCTCTGGCCATCATCGATGGTGCACTGTGCCGGATGAACCGGAAAGGCCGCGCGGTCGTCCGCCATGCGCCGATCGGGACGGCGGTGGTGCAGTTCCTGGCCGCGAGCGAAGGCCGCCTGATGGTGCGGGAACACACCTTCGGTTTCTTGCAGGGATTTTCCAACCTCTACTGCCTCGACCGCGCTCTGCGGCTGATCTGGTTTGCCGATTTGCCGGCAGAAACGGATCTGTATGCCGGCCCGGTGACCGCGGAGGCGGGGGCGCTGGTCTGCACCTCGGCGGCGGGCGTGACGTGCCGCCTCGATCCGGCCAATGGGAAGATACTGCCGTCGATGCCGGCGGCGCGTCCCCTGGCAACGGTGGACGCCTAGTCCTCCCGCCGAAGCTGCCTCTCCGGAGATCCGCGGTCGAAACCCCGGATTGTTTCCCGCGAATCACGCGGATGAACGCGAATTGTCCAATCTGATCTGAATCGATCCGCGAAATCCGCGGTTTCTGTGACTGGTTGGATTTGCCGCCGAACTGTAAGAATCTGGCGCGCTCGGAAACGGGCGGGATTCTGCCTGAAAAGGGCCCATAACCTCCCTTGATGAGGTTCCTCGCATCGTGTAGAGAAAACGTTTTCCCATCCTCCTCTCAAATCCATGGCCGCGACTGAATCCCTGACCTCCGGCAGCTTCACGCTGCCCGGCGAAGCCGGCTACGAAGCCCTCACGCTCCGCCTCGCCAAGAAATGGGGCGCCGACACGATCCGCGACAGCGACGGCACCCAGCTCTCGCCCGAGATCACGCAGGCCGGTTACAACATCTACTCGACGATCTGTCTCGTGCGTTCCGTCCAGCCGTGGGCGCGCCAGCACCACGACAAGCTCCAGCAAAATTTCCTGATGAGCTTCCCGGTTGTTGCCGGGAAGAGCGCCGTCACGATCGAGCTGCTGAAAGGCTATTTCCGCGAGCAGTTCGTGGTGAACGCCAAGGACGACCCGAAGCAGTGGTGGCAGGTGTTTGACCGCACGACGGGCAAGGAAGTCGCGAAGCAGCATTGGTCGTTCAACGCCCGGAAGGGCACCGTGGCGATCGCGGGCGCCGTGCCGGGCCACAAGTACACCGTCAATTTTCTCTCCTTCCGCCTCTGGGAGGAGATCTCGATGTACAACCACATCACGAACAATTGGGGCGACCGTGAGCACCTCGCCGCCGTCGATCCGATGCAACCCGACGTGCAGCAGGTGTTGCTGGCCTTCCTCGACCAGTGGTTGCGGGGCCACCCCGACACGTCGGTCGTGCGCTTCACCTCGATGTTCTACAACTTCTCGTGGTTCTGGGGCGACAACCAGGCAAAGCTGCGCGACATCTACTCCGATTGGGGCGACTATGAGATGACCGTCAGCCCGCGCGCGCTGACGCTCTTCGCCAAAAAGTACGGCTACCGGCTCACCTCGGAGGACTTCGTCAACGGCGGCCTCTACAACTCCACGCACAACGCCCCCTCGCGCCGCTACCGCGACTACATGGAGTTCATCCACGACTTCGTGATCGAGTACGGCCGCAAGTGCATCGACCTCGTCCACCGGTACGGCAAGAAAGCCTACGTCTTCTACGACGATCACTGGATCGGCGTGGAGCCCAACAGCCCGCGCTTTGCCGAGTTCGGGTTCGACGGCCTGATCAAGTGCGTCTTCAACGCCTTTGAGGTCCGCCTCTGCGCCCACTCGAAGGGCGTCGCCACGCACGAGCTGCGCCTGCACCCATACCTGTTCCCAACGGGGCTCAAGGGCGAGCCGACGTTCAAGGCCGGGGGCAACCCGACCCTCGACGCCAAGAATTTCTGGATCGACGCCCGCCGTGGCATCGTTCGCGCGCCGATCGACCGCATCGGCCTCGGCGGCTACCTCTCGCTCGTTGAGCCGTGGCCGGACTTCCAGGACTACATCGAGGGGCTGCTGAACGAATTCCGTCTGCTGAAATCCTTCCACGCGGGCGACCGGCCCTACACGGCGCCGTTCAAGGTCGCCGTGCTCACGGCGTGGGGCGACCTGCGCGCCTGGATCTGCTCGGGGCACTTCACCCACGGTCTGGAGCTCAACGAAATCATCGAATCGCTCGCCGGCCTGCCGCTCGACGTGCAGTTCATCAGCTTCGACGACCTCCGCAAAAACGGCGTGCCCAAGGGCGTGAAGGTGATCATCAACGCCGGCCGCGAGGGCAGCGCCTGGAGCGGCGGCCATTACTGGGACGACCCGAAGGTGCAGGCCATCCTCACGCAGTGGGTGCAAAAGGGCGGCGGTTTCATCGGGGTGGGTGAGCCCTCCGCGGTGCCGCAGCCCGGCCAGCTCTTCAAGCTTTCGCACGTCCTCGGCCTCGACCGCGACCGCGGCGAACGCATCGCCAACGGCAAGTACAAGTACGACGCGCCCGTCGGCGGGCACTTCATCACGGCCGACCTCACCGGCGCGCCCGACTTCGGCAAGGACATCGATGGGATCTACGTTTTCGGTCCCGACACCCCGGTGCTGGTCGACCGGGACAACTCGCCGCGCCTCGCGACGCACGCCTTCGGCCGGGGCCGCGCCGTGTACGCCTCTGGCTTCAAGTTCACCCCGGAGAACACGCGCCTGCTGCACCGCGCGATCTTCTGGGCCGCCGCGCAAGAGGCGAAGTTCCCCGTGTGGAGCTCGACGAACGTCCGCACCGAGTGCGCCTACTTTGCCAAGAAGAAGAAACTCGTCGTCATCAACAACGCGGGCAAGCCGCAGCAAACGACCATCACGCTCGCCGATGGCCAGGCGACGAAGCCCGTGAGCCTCGCCGCCCACGGCATCGCGATCCTGGACGTGTGATCGGGCCAGGCCGCCGGCGGCAGCCCTTCGGCCCGGCCCGGTGGCGATAACGAGTCGCCGCGAAGATGCCCCGCCGGCTGCCGGGCGGCGTCTGCCCGGAGGATTCGGTGTTTGCACGTCCCGAGAGAGAGGTTTTGATCCTGGGGCGCTGACGGGCTCGCGCAAGGGCGGGTCGCGAGCCTATTCCAATCATGAAAATCCTGTTTTTCGTAACGTGCCTGAGCGTTGGCGTAATTGTTCCGACCGGGCGGGCGCAACTGGATGAATCGACGGTCCGGCACATCGCGATCATTCGCGAAACGATTGCCAAGGATTACCAGGGCATGCTGCGCGAGGAGGGCGGCGCCTTCGCCTATCCGTTTCTGACCCCGGGCAGCGCGCAGTATCCGGATGTGCTCTGGGATTGGGATTCGTGGCTGAGCGACGTGGCGTTGCGCCAGATCCTCCTGGAGAACGGCACGCCGGAGCAGCGCCAGAAGGCGCTGCGCTACGAGCAGGGCTGCGTGCTGAATTATCTCAACTACGGTGGCATGGACGGGTGGGTGCCCATTTTGATCAAACGAAAGTCCGGCGACCGGAAGGCGCTGCGGGCGGGGGTGAACGTCGACGAGACCAACATGCACAAGCCCTGTCTGGCACAGCACGCGGCCTTCCTTGTGAAATTAAACGGCGGCGATGCCGAGTGGCTGCGCGAGAAATTCTATTTCCTGCAGGCGTTCGTGAACCGCTACAAGAATCACCAGCGCCACAAGGCCACCGGGCTCTATTACTGGAACGACGACACCGCGATTGGCGTCGACAACGACCCGTGCACCTTCATGCGGCCGCCGAAGAGCTCCGGTTCGATCTACCTAAATTGCATGATGTACAAAGAGCTCCTCGCGCTCGTCTACCTGGGCCAGGCACTGCACATGGACGAGATCGCCGTGGAATACCAGCGCGATGCCGACGAGTTGAAGGCCAGCATCCAGCGCCACTGTTGGGACGAGCGGGATGGCTTCTTCTACAGCGTCGACCTCAACCTCCTGCCCTACGAAGGAAAGCCGTTCAGCGCCGATTCCAACCTCAAGCTGCACAGCGGGTATCCGCGCGATTACGACTGCCTGATCCAGCGCATCGACGTCTGGTCCGGCTTCCTGGCGATGTGGGCGGGCATCGCCACGCCCGAGCAGGCGAAGCGCATGGTCGAGGAACATTACCGCAACGAGAAGACGTTCAACGCCCCGTTCGGCGTCCGCACGCTGTCGAAGCTGGAGAAGATGTACAACGTCCGGGCCTCGGGGAATCCGTCCCTGTGGACCGGGCCGATCTGGGGCATCTCCAACTACATGGTTTTCCGCGGGCTCGCGGACTATGGCTTCAAAAACGATGCGCGGGACCTGGCGATAAAAACGGTCCATCTTTTTGGGCGAGACTTCGAACGCTTCGGAGCGCTGCACGAATATTACCTGCCGGACAACGGCGAACCGGTGTTGAACAAGGGGTTCCAGAATTGGAACTACCTGGTGCTGAACATGGCGGCCTGGCTCGAAGGCAAGGAAACGGTGCGGGAATTCTAGCCCGGAGCAAAAGCCTTTCCCGGCTTAATTTTCCGCGGGATGGGCCGATAATCTGGGCATATGATTCCGGCAGTCGGTTCACCCGTGCGGGTAGACATGTTTTTCGCACCGCAGGAAGGCATGAGTCGTGGTGTCAGCCTGGCGAATGCCGCCGCGGCGGGCATTGCGCAAGGCGACGTCTCTCCGGAAAACATGGTGGGACTCGTCGAGGCGGGAATTCAGGTCAAGGCCAGTGCCGCCGTCGAGCGGGCCGCCGACCAGACGCTCGGCACGTTGCTCGATACGGTGGCGTAGGCAGGAAGTGGCTACGCGGGCGAGCGCCGCGTTCAAAGGCAGGGCGGCTTATCCTTAAGCCGCCGTCCGATCCGGCGCGTTAAGGATAACGCGCCCCACCAGGGTTTCCCGAGGCAGCATGCTGGTCCGCCCGCAGCGCCAGATGGCGGGAGTTTTCGTACTCGCCGCGGGTTCCGGCTTTGGTAATTTCGGCGCGATCCCCTGAATCCCATCCCGATGAAAACTATGCGCGCACTCTGGCTATTGGTACTCGCCGGCGGATTGCTGACGGCAACCGCCTTGGCACAACGCGGTCCCATGGGGGGCACGCCGCCCGGTCTCGACCCCATCATGGCCAAGCTTTTTGGCTCGATCAAAGGTTTCTCCGCCAAGGCGGACATGACCGTGAACGGTCCGCGGGGCGAGATGACGATGACCGTCGCCTACGAGATGCTGGGCGGCAAAATCCGCATGGAAATGGACATGGCCAGCATCATGGGCGCGCAAATGCCGCCAGAAGCCATCGCCCAGATTAAGATGATGGGCATGGATCGCATGGTGAACATCGTACAGCCCGAGACACGCCAACTTTACGTCATCTATCCCGGGGCG
>Ga0265323_10001832_pt1 | contig 10088 bp, 21 predicted proteins | sample 41225metaG_FD_193580 | JGI IMG/M metagenome (GOLD analysis project Ga0265323, IMG submission 193580) | Rhizosphere microbial communities from Carex aquatilis grown in University of Washington, Seatle, WA, United States - 4-12-25 metaG | ecosystem: Host-associated > Plants > Roots > Rhizosphere... | reverse complement strand
GCTTGCTGAATTTCATTCATAAACAATCTCCATAATGCCATCCCTTATTAGCTGAAAATGGTACAACTCTCTTTTTCTTCTTTGGAGGGGCGGGGTGAAATAACCTGATGATGATTTTCATTGTCTTGAGTGATACCTTGCGATCAGGGTTTTTCCTGATATTTTGTATGGTTGAATAGGAAATTTTCAACTGTTTTGCGATTTTCCTCTCAGAACTCTTTTTGCGTTTTAAGCGCCGTAGGAACGAAGGGAGCGCCCTGCGATAAATTACACGCACACCCTCAAGGTCACCCGGCATACGTAATCGTGGCGCGATTTTGTCAGAGATTGTCAATTTATTTCTTCCAAAACGTACTCTTCGCCAACCCGCTTCATAAGTTTTGCGGAAGTCAGTTGAGACATACAGTTGTTAAAATGTCCGCCTTGTTTTTTCCCTAACCGTAAAAGAATTTGTTGCTTCGTCATGTGTTTATCGGTAATGAGAAGTTTCAAAATGTCTTTTGTTAAGGGTAAAAGATTTGAGTTGTTCAGCCACACTTCATACTTTGTCGTGTCGATGCTTCCCTGGGGCAACTCTTCCATTTTTTCAAATACGCGGCGCAGAGCATCGTACTGTGGCTTAAAAAGTTTTTTGAGTTCGTTGATCGTCTGCTGGAATGTCTGCTTCGCGGAATTTGCTGTCGTAAGTTCTTCTCGCAATCCCTTCACCGTTAATTCGAGTCGTGCAACCTTGCTTCGCTCCGCAGCGAGTTCATCGGCGCTTGGTTGAGCAACGAGCGATTGCGATTCTTTTTTCTCCTGAAAAGTTTTTACAGTCTCCTTTTTCACTGATTCTTCGAGTGATTTTTTCAGGCGAGAGACAAACGCGGAAACGTCAACGGTAACATCTTTTGTAATCTTGAGTGGATTGCGACGGTCGGGGTGAACAGTTTTCTTTTCGTTGATTTTTGTACGGATGGGCTTCGTTGAGCCTTGAAGCCATACCCAACATTCTCCCTGTTGGCACGTTGGAAGACTTTTGATAATGTCCCGCGAACCTTCTGCGTCTGCAACATCCAACCACTTGCCGAGTGCAATCAGACTATTGCGTCCCTTTTGTCTGTGTAGAATAAGACAATCGCAGAGTTCAAGCACGGCCTTATTTACTTCTTCCGCACGTTGGTTGATAAGTGTGTACCCGAGCGAAGCATTGCCTCCCATACGAGCGAGTTTTTCAATCTCTGCATATACCCTGCCCTGATCCGGCCCGACGCGCTGCGGACAAAATTCTGCGGCCTCTTCAATAAAAATATGCCGAAGTCCACAAGTTTTATTCTCGTAGAGGAGCAGTTCAACTGATTGTTGAACTATTTTTTTCCAATCGGCCTTCGAGAGTTTCATCGAATAGAGGTCAATCACAAGTGAAATATTTTCTCTCATCGCGGCACGGACGATATTCGGCGCGGATTCCGGTGTAAGGTCAAGATCGGCATTCTCTCCCGCCACAACTACCGGATAGCCCGCGTTACCGTTTGCACCAACTTTCAAATATCGCCATACGCCGATGGGATCGAAGGCAACGAAGGGAATTTTCGCCTCCATCAGTTGCTCTGCAATCAATGTAGCCGTGTAGCTCTTGCCGCTATCACGTATACCGAGTATTGCATTGCCCTGCGATGCGTACTCGATTGCAGGGATTTCAACGGTGTCGGAAAGTTGAACTTTCATACTTTTACTCCCGCTTCGGCTCCCGCCATTGCACCTTCAACGGTCGGTAGCGGTTTAACAAATATCTTCTTTGCTTTTTCCATACCGACGATTTGCCCCTGACAATTATTTAATTCCGCACACTTCGGGCATGGCTCGATATAGATTCTGCTTACGTCCTTTTTGGGATCGTGGATAACCATTTCTTCTTTGAGAACGGTACTGCATACGTGGCAGCGATGTTCGATTGTCATATTGCTTCTCCATGCGGAACGGCTAATATCTCCGCCATTGTTTTACCCTGATCGACCGCCTGCTCCTCTATGGACATTGATGATTTTTCGCGGTTGCAATCCGGGCAAAGTAGTTGCTTGTTTGATTTTGCGTTATATCCTTCCGTCAAGTTCGGGTTAATCTCATCGCACTCGTTCCGGCTTGCTGGTATTAAAAGCATGTGCGGATTTTCTTTTACAGAACTTCTCCACGGACATTTGCCTTGCTGCCGGTCGAACATCTTTTGCTTTTCTGCTGGTGTTGCATGGACTCGGTTCGGACGGTCTGCTTTTGCTATCTGCAATCTACGCTTAAGTTGAATCTTTACGGCGGAGAAGTAAGTTGAATATCCTACGCGCTTGAGAATCGGATCGAGTTCGGTTTTAATAAGTTCTTGCGGTGTCACTTGTCTTGCACTCCCCCGCGCTCCATCCTTCCTTAAAAAACCTCTCCTGGTATGAAAAAGGAAAGATGGAACGCGGTAATTAGTGGATGAAAAATTACTTATCGTGGCTTATCTTCTTTCATTGCTACTCGTTTTCCGAGTTGGATTAAAAATGCGTTGCGCTTGTCGGTTGAGAGCTCAACGATTTCCTTCACGCCGAAGACTTGCAGAACTCCGTCAAATTCCTCGTTGGTGAGTTTTTCACGGAGCGCGAGAATGGACGCTTGAAACGCTGCGTCGCCGTTGCCGTTCACTTTTGGCTTTGCGCTCTCAGTTTTCTTTTCTACTTCAACGGGCTCGACGGTTTCCGCCGGTTCTTGATTCCAGTTCGTTGTATCGGGGAGATCAAGGGCTGAGTCTATTTCTCTGCGGTATTCTCTTGAAGATTCATCCGCGCCCAGTGCCCGTTGAACCTCTACCGACAAGGGAAGAGTCTTTGCAAGTTGGATGAATACGGTTTTGAGGCACATCGAATCCGGCTCGGTTATCCAGGGGGAATTGTCGTCAAACTTCTCTTCCTTCTTGTCGAAAGATTTTGAGTGGCGCTTGGCGTGATCCATACACTCCTCGATTGACATATAAAGAAATGGACTGCCGCCCCCGGCCAATTTTGCAAGCGCCCAGTAGCCGACCGTTTTCCCTCTTTTTGTTTTTGCAGGGACGTGACGAAGAAACTCATTCGTGCCGTATTCATATCCGAAGTCATCCCCTTCTTTGACTGCGCTCCAACGAAGCATAACGCTCTTTTCATGTCGGTAGAAGAGTTCGGCTACGCCTTTGTAGCCCATGATGAACTGAACCTCTTTGAAGGACTTCCATTCGTTGCCGACCTTGCGCCGGTTATTGAACGGTAGGAGATATGCCCGACCGCCAACCGGCTCGATGCCGAGTTGTGCCGCCGTGAAGAGTGCGCCTAAGAATGATGCCGGTGTGCATTCGGAGAGTTTCGGGTTCAAACGGATATTCGTCAGGGCAATCCGGACCAACCTTTCAGGCCGCATGTGTTCGGGCAACGCTTTGCCGAGTTCCTTTGCCGATTGTTCGATCAGGGATTGGATGGACTGCGTGGGTTGAACCTGCGCGTCCTGAACTTTTCTTGCTACTGCTTCCTGTGTCATAATTATTCACTCTCTTTCTTCGTTTTTACCGACAGTTTTCTGAATTTCGTTTCCTTGCTCACTTTCGCGGCGATCTCAGGGAACTTCTCTTTCAGGAGTTTAGAATCGACGCGCTGCTGAGATTGATTTTTCCAAGATACGAAAAAGGTCTGTGATTCCGCCGCTTCGTTCTCGCCTAAGAAGGCTTTGATTTCATTCTCTGCTTGGTCGATATGTGCCTCAAGCGATTTTGAATCTGCTATCATGGAGTTGCGATTCTCAATCACTTTCAAAATGTCATCTGTCAAGGGGAGGACTGTCTGAGGTTGCGCCTCTGGGAAAAGCGAGAGAAGGGTTTCCGAATCCGAAGCCATAATACGGGTTGGCATTACTTTTGGAATGACAAACTCATTCCAGAACTTAACTTCTTGCTCGACGATTGAAGCGATGGTTTTTTCGTCGCGGTCGATTTCTTTCCACTTAAAATCTTGATTGCCGATTAAAACCGCGATATAGGCTTTCCTCATTCCGGTAACGGCAAGGTAGTGAAGGCATTGAATGATATACTCCTGTGGGATCTCTTCGCCCTCCCATGCTTTCGCGTTCCATGCGGAGGTTGTTTTGCATTCGAGGATTGAATCATCACCGACGACGCGCCGGTCGATATTCGCGGCAAGGAACTCATGCTCTTCGTGGAAGATCGTTTCATTGACGCGCCGGACTTTGAAGCCCGTTGCTTCGCAAAATAACTCTGCGACCGCTTCTTCGAGCCGTGTTCCGAGCTTTACGTTGAGCTTGCCGGAAATATCCTCGCGCTCAACCTGTCCGGTTTTTTCCGCCCATACTTGAAGCGGTGTAGTCCATCGGGAAAGTCCGAGCACTCCAGCGGCATCACTGCCGCCCAAAAATGACCGCCTTGTTTCGGGGTCTGTGTAGTCAACTAATCTTTTTACCATTGCTTCCTCCTAAAGGATTTTTTTTTAAAAACCCATCCAGCGACGGTTTGTGCTATCCTTTAGGAGAATGGCACTCACCGCCGCCTTCAGGGGTATTGCGTTAGTTAGCTTCTTCCAATTCTTTTTCTGCTTTCGCCATCGCCTCGTCAATTTCCAATTCGCACTCCGGGCATACGCCCGGATCATTGAAGTCGGCCCGTTCATAATCTTTCCCGCAAGCCGGACATTCCGCGATATTGTCCCTTCTGATTTGCCAAAATTGAGAGAGTTCGTTGATGGAGATGCTCATTGCTCAACCTCTTCTTTCTGCAATCGCTGGATTTTCCTGCGCAGCAAACGACGCTCTTGCTTTCGGAGCGGATCGTTGGGAGATGGATAATGAAGCCTTTGCAATAAAATATCGAGGCTTTTTTCTTCTTGAATTTGTTGGGAAGTCATAGATATTTCTACCTTTATTTGTGAAGTGCTTTTATGATACGAAAGCGAATAGGCGTTTGTCAAGTAAAATCTTCATCTTCCTCAAAATATTCTCGCTCAACTCTCTCTGCATCGATCACTTGTTCCGCACCCTCTCCCTTTCTCTCCTTCCACGTTGCAACTCTTACAGCGATAAAGAGAACTGCTATGCCGAATACTGTTGCATAGCTCATTCCTGTATTAACAACATAAGAGGCGGCAGTAGTTAGACTATCGGAGTCTGGATACATTAGACGGGTTCCTTGAGTAATTTTCTACGTTCTGCGCGATTAAGTTTTCTATTCTTCTTGCGCCGTTCACGGTTCCAACCTTTGCGCCGCCTTTGCAATTCCTCTTTCTTCTCTTTTTTCATAAAGGCAAATAACTTGTCATTCTTCTCTTTTTGCGTATCTTCACGTATCATGTCAAGTAATTCTGGCGGAAAACCGTCTCTCATTCCCTACCTCAAAGTTATTCGTTTGGTAAGTTCGTGCCTGTTTGTTTTCTTTCTCAACGACCAATCAAGAGCTATCTCGTATGCTTTGCGAATGGAATAAATAAGCGCCGCAATAAATATTATCACGCAGATGATACGGGCGAGAAGGAAAGGGGTCATGGCTTCATCCTCCTCATATCCTCATCGCACCCATGCAAAAAATTTCCTACACCAAGAAGCAAAATTACGGCGCAGACGTAAATCATTCCTGCCATTATCCAAGGCATAGATACCTCGTTAGTTAAAACAGATTGGATTGGTTACTACCAATATCCATTGCCAGTATTGAGGCTGGACGGATTCCTGTCGTTCAAGCTGGTACTGATAAATCAACTTTGCTATTTCAAGAGCGCGGGCAAGCTGCTTGCGCGTTTCTCTCTCACGGAAATCATTTTGATACTGGGCGACTTGGGAAGAGAAGGAGAGGGTCATTTTTGCGCCGTCTGATTTTGTCTGTGAAGCATACGAAGATACCGGCTTACATTGCCGCCTTGGTTCTTATCGGCCATGCGCTTCATGTCATCTCGCTCTTTCTCGGTTACACGAAGGTTGACAAGCACCTTTTTATCTTTCTCTTTCTTTTCCATTGATACCTTTCGAGGTGTGGTGTGTTCGCTTTGCATGGGAATGAATATACTTTATTTGTCTTTACTTGTCAAGTAAAATCGTATAGATGCTTCAAACTTGAATTATTGTTTTTCAGGAAGGCTTGTAAACACTATACGAAACGATGAAAATAAAAATGCGCCGTCTGTAGGAGGACGGCGCGGGGTTGCCTTGCGGTTAATGGGACTGATTGCCGTTCAGTCGTGGGTTAAAAGTCTTTTGTGAGTAGTCCACCGATGCCATTAGGAACAATAATCCCCGATACTCCCCATGAACCATAACTTACTCCAATCAAGGCTCCAAGTCCGAATTTATATCCGCTATCCCCGAATCCCTTCACGGCTCCGATGCCGGTTCTGAATCTCCATCCATCTCCGGGGACTGTCGGTTTTATTCTCTGGACGCTGAACGCGGTCAAACTTGCCAGGCGGTCGTCGAGGGCTACCCTGGCATTGATAAATCCGTCTGTGTCTTGGTAGAGAACGATCAAGGTCGAATCAAGCGGGGTGAATGAGAAAAAGCCTCCGACATCATACGGGTTTGTGTTCAGCCATCCACTCAGCGTTGCAAAATTATCATCGGAAGTGATCTGAAATTCATAGTGAGAACTTTTAGTCGCGGTGTCGTAAGTGGCTTGAGTAACCTTTCCCCGGCCCGAATCGCTTCTCATTTGAATTGTGATGGCAGTCAGTTCGATGATCTTCCCGTTCTTGATCTTAATGGCTTTCGCCAATTTACTGTTGCTGTCCTGCGCGGCTTTGCGAAGCTGGCTCTCGGTATAGAAGTCTTGGACCTTGCGTTCGTATTGGCCCGGCGAAACTAAATGAAGCGAGTCGGATTGTTCGATCTGATTATGGAGCTTGTCAATCTCCTTATTGAGACTGTGGATATGAAGCGCCGTCCATCCGACAATGATGAGAACGATGAAAATGCCGATGCCGAGAAATGGGATGGGCCTCTTCCTTGAGACTACATCGAGAGCGTATTGTTTTACTGTTTGAAGAGTCATGGAGATACCTTTTTAGTTTTCGTCCACTGAAAAGCCCGATCGATCCAGTTCACAATGAAAACGGATTGAGAGGGATTCTTTTTTACTATCGCCGCGTAGTCGTGGCACTTTCCCGCCGTGCGTTTCGCCATTATTTTTTCGTAATCGGCAAATTGTTTCAGGCTGTCGATTGCGAGAGTGCCTCGAATGAGCATCACGTTTAAGCTGTCAACTGTCGCAACAAGGTCTTTGACAGTTTGATCGTTGGCCTGTTGAACGCATCCGGCAAGAATGAAAACGAAAGCGAATGATAAAAGAGTGTTACGCATCGTTGCCCTCCTTCTCTAACTTCTTCGCTTCTCCAATTCCCATGTTGACTGCGGTATCGAAAGAATCATTGGCGAGAAGCTGATTTGGTTCGGTATCGAGCGAGAGCTTGTCCCAAAAGTTCTTTTTGTAAAACTCTCCGACAATGGTATTGAGGTTTTCGTTCCCGGCAAGCATGTCTGTTATCTTCTGCCATACCGCCCGTCCCGCATCCAATGTATTTTCAATTCTCAGGTCTATAATGACCTGATGCACTATCGGCCAGCCTTCCCATGCAGGCCAAAAGTGAAACGAAATACCACGATAGGTTTCCTTGCCGGGGTCTTTCGAGTCGTTGACATAGCCCCCTTCGTTCTTGGACGTGATCGCCCATGCTGCTTTGAAGTCGGCCATGTTTAGCTCCCTACCGTTGGACCAGCCGGAGGTAATGGCGTTTGTGCTGGAATCTTGTCGGCGGCGACCACATCTGCAACGGCCTTTGTATCGGCCAGCTTCGTATCGGTGTCAATTTTTGCGGCGGCCAGTTTATCGGCTGTCGCGGCAATCGTATCACTCTTATCTGCCGAGGACTTGCTGGACCCGTAGAAGTACCCTACGACCGCCATTGCCATTCCCATGAGTTGACCGATGGCAAAGATTACGATGTCGTGGCTCTTCTCCGGTATGTTCAATATCATCGTCAAGATAACGACGGTAGAGGCCATGCCGACAACAAAGGCTCCGAGAATGTACATGAACCGTTCTTTCGTGTCCTTCATTTCGCTTCTCCTTATGATTAGTGGATCGTTTTACCAATGTGATAAGTCAAGAGTTCTGGTGTCCATCCCATTGCCGACAATAGATACAGAATCAGCGTAAAAATGAGAATGAGTTTGACAATATAATGCCACGTAGAGAACGAGATGGGATTTATTACTGGCACATTAGGAGTCCCATCCTTTGGGATTGTAACATACAAGATAAAACTTACAGCGATGATAAAGACAAGCCAAGGCATTGCATCACTCCTTCTTTTTTGTTTTAGGGATTTTCTTTTTCCATCTGTGACCTTGATTACATTCACAATCAAAATCGTGTCCAACCTCTCTGATACAACGACAACGAAGGTGCGGCGCATGAGGCGTTTTCTGCTTCGATGGACAGAACTTACATTTTTGAATGAGAGACATATTATTTCTGACGCATTTTATTAATTTGTCCCTGTAAGGCCGGCACGTTCATTTGAGTAGTTTGGTGCGTAACCTTATCATGGATTAGAATGATTGATTCACCTGAAACTTTGAACACTTCAAAATCGGTGTCTTTCATCCCCCAAAAATCTCCGTCCCAAATTATGCTGTCTCCTTTCGCAAATTCTGCGGCGCGGGCTTCGCTCATAAGAGAGAAGTTCATGCTGATTTTCTTCGGTTTGATCGGTGTGGCATCCTGGAAGTCCACCGAGTTTACCCTTGCCTGGTAGTATTGGAATCCCCCTACAAACACTCCTGCGATTGCGAAGAATGTCACGAGGGCTACTCCAATTCTCATCTTCCAGCCGTGCATCCAAAAGTAGGCATATCCTGAAAACATGAACATTACCGCCTCCCATGCGCTCGTAGCTTCGGTGATTGTTATTTTTCTTTTTCTGTCGGTCATGGTATTCTCCGTTGTGGTTAGTCGATTGGTCTTTGTCCGCCAAGCAATCTAATCAAAAACACAATGACGGCGATGATGAGTAAGAGATGAATCAGATGGCCGCCGATTGTTAATAAGCCTAAGAGCCAAAGGAAAATAAGTATTACGATGATAGTCCACATAGAAGCCTCCTTTTGTTTAAGTTCCTTTTTTCCTATTAAAGAAATAATTTGCAATGAGTCCAACAAGCATGATTCCAAAAGATATTCCTACTGTCATCACGGCCTGTTGCCCTTGATAGTTGTCTTTGAATGACGTAAGTATTTGAATCTTGTCATTCAACCCTTGAATAATAGTTTCCCATCGGGCTTGTCTGTCTGCAAATTCAACTCGCATAGCTTTTTCGGTAGCATCTGCATTTGATTTTAAGACATAAGTATCTTGGACTTCTTTCACCCGATCCGCTTCATGGTTAAGCAGTTCCAATCGACGCTCATACTCTTTCGCCTGCAATATCCTTGCCTCTTCCATCTTATCCATTTCGACCTGCATTACGGCAACTTGCTCATGCAGATCTGCGAGTTTCCGTTCAAGGGAAATATCACCCGGAGTTGGAAGTAAGAAGATAAAGGCAATTAGAAGTATTGGTATTTTGAAAATAGACGGTATCATCGCTTCACTATTTGAGAATCAGTTGGCATCTTTAGGTTGAGCAAGTTCTTGTATTCTGAGCATCTCAAGTATCTTCCTGCCGGCTGGAGTCCCACCGTAAAATGCGATTTGAGCCGTAGCGATCCGGGCATCTCGTTCTCGACTTCCCTTATCGTTCTCTTTCGCAAGAGCCGCTTGCGTTACAAGTTGTTCCCCGATAAATGTTATGTGAGAGTTTGCCGAATCCATTGACACCTGCAACTTTGCAACGTCGTGCGGCATATTAATTGCCGTGACAATGCAGGTGTAGATAATTAAAAGTGCTCCGGTGGTGAACGTTACCACCTTGATTAAATTTCCCCAACCCTGAAGTTGTTGGAGCGCGTTCTGTTTGAAAAATTCTTTCATTGATCCCTCTTCGCTTGTTGTGCGTTAAATGCTTTCAACCATTCATCAAAAGCCTTGTCGTGTATGACTCTGCGCTGCGCGTAAC
>Ga0265323_10001828_pt1 | contig 10100 bp, 5 predicted proteins | sample 41225metaG_FD_193580 | JGI IMG/M metagenome (GOLD analysis project Ga0265323, IMG submission 193580) | Rhizosphere microbial communities from Carex aquatilis grown in University of Washington, Seatle, WA, United States - 4-12-25 metaG | ecosystem: Host-associated > Plants > Roots > Rhizosphere >... | reverse complement strand
CGCGTGCAGGCGGTGCGCTTCGAGGGCAATAAGGATTACAAGAAGGAACGGCTGCAGAAGGAGATCGGCACGAAAACGAACAGCACGCTCGACGAGCACACGGTCAAGGCCGACGCCGAGAAACTGCATGAGTTCTATCAGAAAAAGGGCTACAACCAGGTTCAGGTTACCTACGATATCCAGCGGGATCGGAATACCGGATACGGCACGGTGATCTATAAAATCCGCGAAGGAACCAAGGTGCGGATCGCCGACATCGTGTTTACCGGCAACAATCACGTAAAGGCCAAGCAGCTCCGCAAGCAGATGGAGACGAAACGGTGGTGGATGTTCTCCTGGCTCACCGGCTCGGGGAATTTCAAGGACGACGATTTTGAAGATGATGTGGCCAAGCTGGCCGACTACTATCGCGACCACGGCTATCTCGACGTCGATCTCCCGCAGGACCGCATCAATTACTCCTATCCAAAACCCGGCCGGCTGGTCATCAGCATCCACGTGGACGAGGGGCGGCAGTACCGGGTCGGCGACATCTCGATCACGGGCTGCAAGCTCTATGCGGAGGATCTGCTCAAACTGGTGCTGCGGCAGAAAAGCGGGATGATTTTTCGCCCGTCCAAACTCGACAAGGATGTGGAGACATTGGAGGACTTTTACGGCCGGAGCGGCTACCTTGACACGCGGGTGCGCCTGGTGCGCAAAGCCAACCTGGGCACGGGCAACATCGACGTCGAATATCAAATCGAGGAGAGCGAGAAGTTTTTCGTCGAGTCGATCAAGATAGAGGGCAATACCAAGAGCAGGAATAGCCTCATCATCCGGGAACTGCTGCTCGGTCCGGGTGATGTGTTCAACCTGGTGAGGATGAAAGCCAGCAAGCTGCGGCTGGAAAACACGCGTTTCTTCGAGGACGTCAACCTCACCCCGGAAATTACGAACATTCCCGGCCGTCGCAATCTGAAGGTTGCCGTCAAGGAGGCGCGGACCGGAAACCTCAGTTTCGGCGCCGGCTACAGTTCGCTGGAACGGGCGACGTTTTTTGCCGAGATCAGCCAGTCCAATTTCGACTTGTTCGACGAGGACCCGCAATCGTTGTTCCAGGGGGCGGGCGAGAAATGCCGTTTGCGATTTCAGGTTGGGCAGTTGTCGAACGAGGTGATCCTCTCGTTTGAGGAGCCGTGGCTTTTCCAAAAGGAACTCACCATGGGCTTTAACATCTACCGCCAAAGTTCCAGCTACTTGAGTTCGTATTATGAGGAAATCCGCTTGGGATCGGAGATCTACGTGCGCAAACACCTTTTCGAATATTTTGAAGGCAGACTTTCGCTGAAGGATGAGGAGATTATCATCGATAATGTCGCCGCCGGTTCCTCGGCCGACATCGCGGCGCTGGCGGGCAAGACCCGCACGGTCAAGGTCGGCATTGAATTGTTGCGGGATGTCCGCGACAAGCTAGTCGGGACGACGCGGGGCAGCCGCATCCAGCTGGACGCCTATGTGGCGGGCGGTGTCTTGGGCGGGACGAACAATTACTACAGCATTGAGGCGAAGGGATCGCAGTTCATCCCGGTGTTTCGGACCCAAACCCAGGTGCTTTCACTGATTGCCCGCGGCGGCGTGATTCAGAATTACGGCAACAGCAGCGAAGTGGCCTGGTATGACAAATTCTTTCTCGGCGGATCCTATGATCTGCGCGGTTTTGAAGAGCGGGACGTCGGCCCGAAGGACGTGAACAACATTCCGCTCGGCGGCAAGACCTACGGCATGTTCACCGCCGAATACACGATGGACGTCGTGAAGCCCGTGCGGTTTGCGTTCTTTTATGACGCGGGCTTTCTCAATTCCGGCGCTTACGACTTCAATCCGTCGCATTATAATGACGACTTTGGCTTCGGAATTCGAATGCTCGTGGCGGGCGCCCCGTTAGCCCTCGACTACGGTATTCCCTTGACCACCGACCATCAAAATAAGAAGGGGAACCAGTTCAATTTCTCCTTTGGCACCCGCTTCTAATCCTAACCCACGCCCCGCGTTATCTCCTATGAACAGAATGTTGAAATCAATCCTCACCTTAACCGCCTTCGGCGCAGCCGCGCTCGGGCTTTCCGCCCAGCCGGCGTTGAAGCTGCTCACCGTCGATATGGGCAAGCTCTTTGAGGGCTACTACAAGACGGCGACAGAGTCGGCCAAGCTCAAAGTAGATCAGCAGAAGGCCCAGGACGAGCTCGAGCGCAGGGTGAAGGAGCTCAACGGTTTAGGAGACCAATATAAGGAACTGCTCGAACAGTCCAAGAGCGCGATGCTGAAAGACGAAGCCAAGACGAAGGCGGAGGCCGATGCGGCGAAAATGCTGGACGATATCCGGCGGCGGCAGGGCGAAATCCAAAAATACCAAGGCGATGCAGGGAAACTGATCAATCAACAGATCAGCAGCATGCGGGCTGTGCTGCTCGATGAAATCCTCAAGAAAATCGCCGAGCTGGGCAAGAGCAAGGGCGCGACCATGGTGATGGATCGGAACAGCCTCGTTTATGCGGATGCCACCTACGACATCACCGAAGAAGCTTTGGCCGTTATCAACAAGGATCGCCCGGCCACCGCGGCGCCCGCGGCGGCGCCTGCCGAGGAGGCTCCGTCCGCTGCGGCGACGGCGCCAGCGACGTCGGCGGCTCCCGTTGTCACCGTCCCCGGACTTGCTCCGAAGAAATAGGCCGATCCCGCCAGGCCAATCGCCTGGAGTCCGGATTTTTAGAAAACCCCACCCGCGATTTGGGTGGGGTTTTTTCTTTGGGCCGGGCCGGAATTTTGCTTGAATGCTCGATGACGGTTCCCGTTGCGAACTCCGACTACCGGAGTCCGGCCGGCGTTCCGCCATCGGAATCTTCCGCCATGCAGCTTTCGTTTACCTCTGATGAGATTGCGGCCATCGTCCAAGCGCGAGCCGCCCGGGGCGCGACTTCCCTCCTGATTGAGGGGATCTCCGCCCTCCGCACCGCCCGGTCCGGTGACCTGTCTTTTCTCAACCAGGCGAAATACAAAGCGGATGTGGCGAGCACCCATGCGTCTGTGGTGCTGATTCCTCCGAATTATGTTGGGGAACCGAAGGCGAACCAGTGCTTGCTGGTGGTCGACCAGCCTTCCGTGGCGCTGGCGCGGTTGTGTGCGCGCATCGAGTCGGCGTCGCGACCGCCCGTGGTGGCGGGCCTGCATCCCACCGCGGTGGTGGCGGCGGACGCTCGCGTCGCGGCGAGCGCTTCGATCGGTCCGTTGTGCGTGGTCGAGAGCGGTGCCCAGATCGGGGAACGGGCGTATCTCCAGGCGGCCGTGTATGTGGGGCGCGAGGTTTTGATTGGCGACGATTGCCAGCTCCTGCCTGGCGTGCGGGTTTATGCCGGCTCCGCCATCGGGTGCCGGGTGCGGATTCACGCCAACGCGGTGATCGGATCAGACGGTTTTGGCTACGAATTTGTCGCCGGACGCCATGAAAAAGTGCCGCAGATTGGCCAGACCCTGATCGAGGACGATGTGGAGATCGGCGCGGGCACCACGATCGACCGTGCCCGGTTTGGCCGCACCGTAATCGGGGAAGGGACGAAAATCGACAATCTCGTGCAGGTCGGGCACAATGTGATCATCGGACGGCATTGCATTTTGTGCGCCCAGGTCGGCATTTCCGGCAGCGCCACGATCGAAGACTACGTTGTTCTCGCGGGTCAGGTCGGCGTTGCCGGACACCTCACCATTGGAAGCGGAGCGAAGGTCGGTGGTGGGGCCGCGGTGACGGGCGACATCGAGGCGGGAAGTTCCGTCAATGGATCCCCGGCCGTTCCCTTGATGCTGGAGCGCCGCATTACCGTGCTCAAGCAGCGCCTGCCCGAGCTCTTTCACCGGGTCGACGCGCTGGAGGAACAGTTGAAGGGGCTCGCTGGCGCCGGACCGTGAGAATTGACTTCCGCCGCCGCCGCTTCTGGGCAAGATGGCGGGTATCATATGAGCGACTTTCGGCTGAAAGTATTCTCCGGAAACTCTAATCGGCCCTTGGCAGAGGAAATCTGCCGGCACATCAACGCCCCGCTGGGCGAGGCCACGGTGACCAGTTTTCCGGACGGCGAATCGTTTGTGAAGATCAACGAGAACATCCGCGGCGCGGATGTGTTCATCATCCAATCGACTTGTCCGCCGTCGAACCATCACTTGATGGAATTGCTCATCATGATCGACGCGGCCCGCCGGGCGTCGGCGCAACGCATCACCGCGGTCATGCCGTTCTACGGTTACGCGCGCCAGGATCGCAAGGACCAGCCCCGGGTGCCCATCACCGCCAAACTGGTGGCGAACCTGCTCGTGGCCGCGGGCGCTAATCGCGTGCTCACCATGGATCTCCACAGCCAGCAGATCCAGGGTTTCTTCGACATCCCCGTCGACCATCTCTACGCCTCGCCCGTGTTCTTTGACTACTTGGCGAAGGACATGCCCCCGGGTCTCGTCGTCTGTTCGCCCGATGTCGGAGGCATGAAGATGGCCGCGGCGTACGCGGACATGCTGGGAGCGGGCCTTGGACTCGTGGCGAAGAAGCGCAAGAGCGCCACCACAGTCGAGGCGATCAACGTGGTCGGTGAAGTGGATGGGTGTGAAGTGCTGCTGGTCGACGACATCACTGAGACCGCCGGCACTTTGATTGCGGCCGCGAAAATCCTCCGTGACAGCGGGGCCACGAAAGTGCGGGCGGCCGTCAGCCACTGCATTCTCAGCGATATGGCCTATGAACGGTTGAAGGGCGGGCTGATCGATGAGCTCATCATCACCAATTCGATTCCCAATGATCCGCGCGGCCTGCCCATCACCGCCCTGAGCATCGCCAGTCTGCTCGGCGATGCGATCGTGCGCATCAACAGCAACGAGAGCATCACCAGCCTGTTTAAGATCAAGGGATTTTGAGCAGATCCGGTTTGTGTGGAACCGTGCGCGCGGCTGGTGGGTCCACTGGCTCCCTCTCTTTCATGAAGCTCAAACTCCTCCTCCACGGTCTGGCGTTGGTCCTTACGGCATTGTTCCTGGCGGGCGCCAAGGAAGCGCCCCCGCCCAAGCCGTTGCTCAAGATCGATCTGTCGCCCCTCAATGACGGAAAATCCGCCCCCGTGGTGAGTTATGCCGAGGTGGTGGAACCGGTCCAGAAAGCGGTCGTGTCAATCTACTCGAGCAAAACGGTGCGACACCACCTCCCGCCCTCGTTCCAGCAGCTCTTTGGCGACGACGATCGCGAGTCGCGTGAAGAGGGCCTCGGCTCCGGGGTGATCGTTTCGCCCAATGGCTATATCCTGACCAACAACCACGTCGTCGAAGGCGCGGACGAACTCAAGGTGGCTCTGTCGGACGACCGTGAGTTCAAAGGCAGGATCATCGGCACCGACCCCAAGACCGATGTCGCCGTCATCAAGATCGAGGCGGACAACCTTCCCACGATTACGCTGGCGGACAGCGGCCGGTTGCGGGTCGGCGATGTGGTGTTTGCCGTCGGCAATCCGCTCGATATCGGGGAGACGGTGACCGCCGGCATCGTTTCCGCCAAAGGCCGGCGCGTTCATCTGCTGGACGATATCAACGGCTATGAGGATTTCATCCAGACCGACGCCGCCATCAACCTGGGCAATTCCGGCGGCGCACTGGTCGACGCGAGAGGTCGTCTGGTGGGCATCAATAGTGCGATCATGTCGACCACCAATGGCAGCATGGGCATCGGATTCGCAGTCCCAATCAATCTCGCTTCGAGCGTGATGCAGAGCCTGATTGCGACCGGCACGGTGGCGCGCGGCTATCTGGGAGTGGGCGTGGAACCCCTGACCGCGGAGCTGGCGGAGGCGATGGGCAAGGACGCCAAGGGAATGGTGATCTCGACCGTCACCCCGGACAGCCCTGCCGCCAAGGCCGGGTTGAAGCAGGAGGACGTCATCGTCGCGATCGACGGCCGGCCGGTCGATTCCCTCGAGGGGTTGCGTTTGATCATTGCCCAGACGGCCCCGGGGACGAAGGTCAAGGTGAAGTATCTGCGCGAAGGCAAGATGGCGGAGTTGGAGGTCACGCTCACGAAGCTCGCGGACGACAGCGGCAAGCCCGATGAGTTTGTCACCGGCGTCACCGTGGCGCAGGTGGACGATGATGCGCGGCGCACCTTCCGGCTGCCCGACGAGGTCGACGGGTTGGTCGTGACCGACGTCGCTGATACCTCGCCCTTCCGTGAGCGATTCCGCCCGGGCATGGTCATCGTGCAGGTCAATCGCGCACCAGTAGACAATGTCGCGGGAGCGCGCGCCCAACTGCGCCCCGGGCGGAATTTTTGCCGGATCTGGGAACGCGGCAGCTATCGGTACGTTCCCTTCAAGAACGGGGAGTGAGGCCGATCTTCGGCAGCGGGTAGTGAGTAGCGAGTAATGAGTAGCCGGGAGCAATTACTGAGTCTTACGGAATGAAGTGACACCGGTGGCGCGCGTTGTCCCCAACGCGCCCAGAGCGTCTTGTGGACAAGCCGTTCTACCTTTGGAAGTCACTTCATTCTGCAAATCTCATTGATACGCAAAGGACAGCGACGATCGGCGGAAGGCGGGTCGTTCTATTCGCTCCTCACGACTGGATGCTCGCTACTGCTGGTTCATTCCGCACGCAGCGCAATCATCGGGTCGACCTTGGTGGCGCGGCGGGCCGGCAGGTAGCAGGCCAACAGGGCGATTGGCATCAACGTCAGGGGAACACCGAGGAAGGTGAGGGGATCGAACGGGCTCACCCCATAAAGAAAACCCGCCAGCAGGCGCGTTACCGCCAGAGCCAGCAGCAAACCGGCCGCCAGGCCGGCAGCCGCCATGAGCACACCCCGGCCGAGGACGAGGCGCAGGACGTCACGGGGGGTGGCGCCGAGGGCGATCCGCAGTCCGAACTCCTGCGTGCGCTGGCTGACCGCATAGGCCATCACCGCGTAAACACCCATGGCGGAAAGAACGAGCGCAATGAGGCCGAGCAGAACAAGGACGCTCGACGCCATGCGCTGCGGGAACAACACCATCCCGGAATGCACGGCCAGCGGCGTTGTTTGCAGCAACTCGACGCCAGGATCCTGGTCGTGCACGGCCTGCCGCAGCGTATTGGCGAAGGCGGTCGGGTCGCCCTGCGTGCGAACGCAGAGATTCAGATCCAGATCGGGCACGCCCTGTTGATAGGGCAGATAGAAGAAACACCAGGCGCCCTCGCTCAACCGGTTGTATTTTCCCTGCTTGGCAAGCCCGATGACCATCCGCCAAGTGCCATCGACATTGAAGCGACGTCCCAGCGGGTCCTGTCCGGGCCAGAATCTCCGGGCAAAAGCTTCATTGACGATCGCGACCTTGGGGGCGCCGGAGTCGTCCTGATCCGTGAAATCGCGTCCGGCGAGCAGGGGGATTCGCATCGCGGCGAAATAGCGCGGGGAGACGGTGGCGAACTCATAGGTGAGATCTTCGCCGTCCGGGCGCGGGTAACCTTCCACATAGACGCCCCCGCCCTTGCAGCCGCTGAGACCGAGTGGAAACCAGCTGGCCAGCGCGGCTTCTTCGACGCCGGGCAATGCGGCGAGCCGCTGCCGCGCCTGGCGATAGAAGATCTTGCCCGTCTCCTGGTCATAGCCGTTCATTCCAATCTGGAGCCCGGCGATCAGCACATGGTCGGCACTGAAACCGGGGTCGATCTGGCGCGCCTGCCGCAGTCCCTTAATGCACAGGCCGGCGCCGATCAGCAACACCACGGCGATCGCCACCTCCGCCACGACGAGGCTGCTGCGCAGCCGGTGGTGCGCCGCGCCGCCCTGGGTCGAACGTCCGCCTTCCTTCAAAACCGCATAAAGGTCGGGTCGCGAGGCTTGAAGGGCCGGGAACAGTCCGAAAGCCAAGCCGGTGGCCAGTGTGAGTAGCAGCGCAAATCCCAGCGCGGTTGCATCCAGCGGAAACTCAAGATGGGACTGGGAGGACAGTTCGGCCGGCAGAAACAGCGGGAAGGAATCGACGGCCCAGCTGGCGAACAGCACTCCAACGACGCCGCCGAGCAGCGCGAGGAGGACGCTCTCAGTCAGAAGCTGCTGGATCAGCCGCGCTCGGCTGGCGCCAGCGGCCAGGCGGATCGCAATTTCCTTTTGCCGGCTAACCGCGCGGGCGAGCAGCAGATTGGCGACATTGGCCGCGACGATCAGCTGCACGCCCAGGCTGACGGCCAGCAGCAGCGCGAGGGTGGGGCCCATGATCGGTGCCGCACTCCAGGGACACTGGGAGAGCGGGACCACGCGGTGATGGGTGCCCGTGTTGGTCCTGGGGTAGGCCTGGGCAAGCTGCGCGTCGAGCAGCGCCACCGCCGCCTGGGCCTGCTGGATGCTCACCCCCGGCTGAAGGCGCGCGAGGTTGTGCCAGCCCCGGGCGCTGCGCACGGTCAGGAAATAGGTGCCCTGGTTGCGCACTTCCCAGATCATGGACGAGGGCGCCCAGACATCGAAGATCATCGGGGACATCGAACCGTGAAACGACGCCGGCGCCACGCCGACGATCGTGAAGCTGTGGCGGTTCAGGTCGACGACCCGGCCGAGAATGGAGGGATCGCCGCCAAAGCGCCGCCGCCAAAGGTTCTCGCCGATGACAAGCACCGGGTTTCCCCCTGGTTTCTGGTCCTCGTCCGGCAGGAAGGTGCGGCCGAGAACCGGCTTGACGCCGAGCAGTTCGAAGAAATTTGCAGAGACGGTCTGGGCCTGGATCCACTCCGGCTGGTTGTCGACTGTGAGGCAGGCGGCCGTGGGCATCGATGCCTCGGTGCCGGCGAAGACCTCGTGATGTTCGCCAAAGTCCCGCAGATCGGGAATGGAGGCGCACCCGCCGCCGCAGTTGGAGACGAGGACGACGAGCTGCTCCTGTCGGGCCACGCCCGGCAGGGGATGCAGCACGAGGTTGCCAAGCCAGCAAAGCACCGTGGTGGTGGTGCCGATGCCCAGCGCCAGCGAGAGCACCACCACGGCCACGAAGCCGGGCGATTTGCCGAGCTGGCGGAAGGCAAAGCGGAGGTCGGCGAGCATCGGGAGTGAAAGTGAGAGTGAAAGTGAACGTGGAAGGGGGCGGGATGTGTAAGACCAGTATAGAAAGCCTGTTTGCAGGCGATTATTTCTCGAAATCGCCAGCAAGCTCGCTTCCTGCAATTGGCCTAGAGACGACCAGGGATCAGCGCCTGCCGCCTATTTATCCGCCAGCGTGATGTGATACCGCTCCAACGTGGTGCCGATTTCCCGGTCGTAGAGCGCAACCGCGTTGCGCTGGTCGGCCAGAGCCTGGTAGTAGCTGGTTTCTGCCTGGGCGAGCATCTCCTGCTCTTGGAGAACAAAAAATGTGTTGCTCGCGCCGGCCCGGAGTTTCTTTAGCTCGTCATCGGCGGTCCGCTGAGCGAGATCAAGCGCGAGTTTGGCGGCTTCGACGCTTTTCCTGGTCGTCTCGACCTGGCCGGCCGCCTGAGTGACGCTCAACGCGATGGATTCTTTCAGCAGCTCGAGGTTCTGTTGATCGTGCCGCAATCGCAGCCGGGCGGCGCGGGCATTGCCGCGTCCCTGGGCAAACGTCAGGGGAATGCTGACATTCACCCCGGCGGAAAATGCCCGGTGGTCCTCGTCAGCCATCGCCCGGCGGCTCCCGGTTAACGTCTGATCGAGTCCGGTGTAACCGTAACTGCCGACAAAATCCACCTGCGGCAGCAGCTGATTGCGGGCATAAGCGGCATTGAACCGGCTTTTGTCGACTCCAAATCTTGCCTGCTGAAAATCCGGTCGAAGCTCGTAACTTCTCTTCAGGTCCTCGGAAACTCTCAGGGTCAAGTCCAGCGGCGGCGGGGTATCGATGGCGAGCAAGGGCCCGTCATTGGAGAAAACCTTTTCGCCAAGCAGCAGGCGCAGCTGGTTGTCGGCATTTCTTACCCCTTGCGTGGCGAAAATGATTCCTTGCTCGAGGAAGGCGGCTTTTGCCCGCGCCGACGTGACGTCGTTCTCGGACATGCTTCCCACCTTGAATCGCTTTTGGTTCTCGGCGACCAGCCCGGCGGCAAGATCCCGGGAA
>Ga0265323_10001826_pt1 | contig 10105 bp, 18 predicted proteins | sample 41225metaG_FD_193580 | JGI IMG/M metagenome (GOLD analysis project Ga0265323, IMG submission 193580) | Rhizosphere microbial communities from Carex aquatilis grown in University of Washington, Seatle, WA, United States - 4-12-25 metaG | ecosystem: Host-associated > Plants > Roots > Rhizosphere... | reverse complement strand
TATGTGTAGATTTTGATTTACATAAGCAGCTTGATGCTGCAGTTTTAAACTAAACATACAATAATTCAGAATTAGGGTAGTTAAACATGGCTCAAAAAAAGAAATATTTTATTAAAGAAGAAGAGGGTATCTATACTGTCACTGATGATTTTTTCAATGACATTGAGAGCCGTGATGAGGCTTTATTACTCGCGATTCGTGCAGTGGATGAGATTCATACAACGCTAAAAGAAGAGTCGTTGGAAGGTGATACCATGTTAATTGGTAACATGAGGGTGACGACTGGCCTGCAGCGCAGCTTGGAAGAGCTAGAGAGGCGCTGGCCGAGTCTTTTGGAACAAATGTATTCTACACCAAGAAGCATTGATGGGCATGTTATAACCTTTAACTAGATATAGAGGCATCTCGATGCCTTATAAATCGAGACAGCAGATGTACTAAACACAGACAGGAGAATTACTTGAGCTATCCCAGATCACGACCGCAACCCAGAACAGATCACCGATACGTCTTTGGCCGCTTCATTAGAGAGGTAAAGGTGGTTTGTATAGACCAAGAGAATAATAATATTGGTATCATTGACACACAAGAAGCTTTGCGTATGGCCCATACAGCAGGCTTGGAATTGGTGATGGTATCACAGGGCAAGAACGGTAATCCTTCAACATGTAAGATTCTTGACTTTGGTAAATACAAGTTCGAGCAGGAGAAGAGGGAAAAGATTACCAAGAAAAAGCAACGCGAGAACGCAATCCAAATCAAAGAAGTTCGCTTGCGCCCCAGCACCGGAGAGCACGATCTGGAAAATAAAGCTCGTCAGTTGAAAGAATTTATGGACGAAGGTAATCGGCTGAAGGTAACTGTTCAGTTCCGTGGTCGTGAGATGGCTCATCGAGAGATTGGCTTTGAGACGATGAAGAAATTCGCTCAATTAATTTCGGCTCAGTATGAAGGAGATCCTTTAGTCACTGGACGAAATATGACCGTGGTTCTGTTCAAGGGTGAACAAAAAGCCGAGGTTCGTGCTGGATGATTATTACCAATGAAAGTTTATTGAGGGTAAAATGCGATCCAGTATTGCCATCCGAGATAGATGATCTGAGATTAAAGTTAGAACAGGCTCTTGATTGGTCAAAAAATAATAATCATGCTGGAGTTGGTTTAGCTTGTCCGCAAATTGGCATTGCTAAAGAAATGTCCATAATTCGTGTTGATGATATCAAAATTGATTTAGTCAATGCAAAAATTACTAAAAAGTATCATCAGTTCGAATTTGATGGTGAAGGGTGTTTGAGTTTCCCGGGGAGATATGAGAGAACCCTGAGGTACAAAGAAATTGTTGTCGAGGGAAATTTGGCATGGCCGTCTAGGTTCATCGCTACCGGGTTCGTGGCTGTGGTTTGTCAACACGAATTAGATCATTTAAATCAGATACTACTTTCTGATGTGGCTATTAAAAGGTAGCTTGTTACGAATCGATACGTAGGTAATCTATTGAATATCATTGCGATATTTAAATCGATTTAGAGACTAGGCATTATCTCGGTTAGAGTACGGAGCGGAGAGCATGGACAAAGTCACCCAGGAACTATTTGCAAGACAGAGCCAGGTTATCGCCACATTAGCTCTTCGTATTTCAGTGTTAGAGAAAGTATTGCTGGATAAGAAAATTATCACAGAAGCCGAAGTTATCAAAGAAACAGAGGCTCTTGGTAAGGAATTTACAGAGAAAACTCAAGAAGCATTGCGTAAGGCATTTGAGTCACAGAAGAAAATCTAAGGTCGAATGTTCGATAATGAACATCGATCTTTTTTCTTTTCAGCAGTAATAGGTTAGAGAATAATATCTACAAGGAGATTTGAATGTTGGATATTGATAATGGAATTAGTCTTGTGAAGTTTGCCGCAACCTGGTGCGCTCCCTGTAAGACGGTAGCTAGCACAATTAAGAAGGTTCAGCCTGAATTTGAGAATATAAGATTTCAGGAAGTTGATGTGGATGATATACCAAGCCTTGCAAAAGATTATAAGATCAGAAGCGTTCCTACTGTTATAGTATTCAAAGATGGTGAGGAATTCACCAGAGTTATGGGTGCTCTAAAAGTAGATGCCTTACGTAAGATTTTAAGAGATGCTGTAAAAGAAAAAGAAAAAGCAGCATAATTAAGGAGAGTAAGATGGTAAACGAAAAAACCGATATTAAACTGTGGGATAAGATCAAGGATCTTCCAATGGATATCTTTGCACTGCCTAACCAAACAATCAAAGATCATGCTAAACACGAAGAGGGAATGGATGATATGTTCCCAAATGCTATATTTTTGACATTGAATTCTACGGCCGCATATCCGGCTTTGGAAGAGGCGCTTGTGGTTGCGCAGGCTAGGCATCAGATCAAGCTGGACAAGACTGAGAAGTTTGAGGTGTCACAACAAGCTAAATATACGGTCGTAAAGGTTGTACCTAAGATCTGTTAATCAACAAATGGTAGCTTGATACTATTGTAAGTATAATGGTAGCTCGACACCTATAAATCGAGACAAATGTGGAGGAGAATGCTTATCTAGTATTGGGCTGTTATGGAAGAACAGAGAATGGATTCGTTCTTTGTTCTTCTACACAGAATCGTATACTTAAATTGGATGATGGTTTGGTAAACGTTGAGGGCGTTACAGACTATTTCGAAGCAGTAAAACTTTTTGATCGGCCCATGCTTGATCAAAATGCCATTCGACATCTCATCTACAATCTTCAAGACCGCTTTGATCAGAAATTCAAAAGGATGTGGACCGATCATGAGTATCACTTACTCGAAAGGTTCATGCAAATGCACAAGCCATGCGGCTTATATGCCCAATTGATAATGGTACAGGAAGACTCTAAACAACCACAAGTTGATAATGATATATCTTTTGTTATGGGAATTCCAGAAACCAAAAGAAAGGAAAGGAAGAACACTACGGACACGATCAGAAATCGGAAATTCTAATGCGTTTCAATCTAATACATCCATCCATCATTGAGCTGTATATAAATACGCTAGCTCTTCATTTGTTACAAGAGAAACTTGGAATGGTTGGGCCTGACGGGCTGACGGATGAGATGAATGAAAATGTAGATGACGTTGCTAATAATTTTTCTATTTCAGTAGAGGTAGCCGAACAGTTATTTGGATCTTCTGATCTGGTTCAGGAACAGCTGGACGCCTTTACCAGCAATATGGGAGACGCATGAAACCGAAGGGTAATACATCGGTACGAGAGCTTCTTGTGGCGAATAAATTCTCAACCTCGCCAGACCGTGACTATACGGACGAGACCTACAAAAGGATAGTTGAGGCTCTTGGCGGCGAGAAGGAAATCAAACAAAAAGTACCATTTGCTTTCTCGAGGGATGAAAAAATAGCGGTATATCAAGACCTTAAGGACAGGCTGGAGGCTGGCCAAAACCCAGACGAGATAGCTCGGGATGCGCTAGCCTGTATGGAAGAGCACATGAAAGAAAAGGAAGCTGAGGCCTATGGCGAGGTCAATTCAAAACTCAAGGGCGGGAAGGGCAAGTTCAAGAGAGTTGACTAGCTTTAGTGTCGAGACTTTAGGCGGAGTAGCCTTCAAACCAACGGGGTGCAGCCCGTCAACTGCAATAAGAGAGTGGAATAATTTAGCATGTGGATATGAGCGAATCTATTGAAACAGTAGAAGATGTTGTTGAGCGGCGCAAACGTTCAGAGCGCCGGCAAAAACTCTTTGAGATCATCCGTTTGATTTTGGATGGTAAAATTGATAGTTCGGAGACACCGCTTGCGCCAATTTTCAATCAAGAAGGGCCGCGTCAAACATATGTGAGCCCGCAGCGTCGTGGCGGAGATAATTCTGGATATATGGAAATGCAAGAGTTCTTAGTTGGAAATCCAGTAGTTTATGAATAATAGGAGATCTTCAATGCGTACTATTTCGAAAAATCTAAAGCTACGATTATTAGCCCAGGCTCAAGAAGCCAATTTTCATGGGTTTGAGAAGATAGCTGTACAGCTGAATCGTCAGGTAAATAGCACGCCTATTCGCCAAGACACTGAAGAATATGTCTATTCTAGAAGTGATCTATACAATGATGTAGAGGATTTGCTTTGGAGGGCCGCAGTTCGTACCCAGGATTATTTTGGAAAAACCGCCGATGCCGGCCAGGTTGGTTCTCTTATTGAGTCCTTTGCGGATGAGTTGATTTCTTCACTTCGCACCAAAATTGGTGGAGATGTTATAGGACCACATGAACCTATAGTTCCAGGAGAACATAGACTGACTGTGGAGATCGAAGAAGATGGCTAGAAATCCATTTGCACCAAATGGGCCAGGATTGCAGGGCCCGCCACCCAATCAAAAGATGGGATTTATGCCAAGTGACAAGGAAATTGTTGCTACTCGTGGCGTTAAAATCAAAACCAAGGCCTCTGTTCAAAAAGAGCAAGAGGCGCAAGAGCGCGATGAATATAAGGCACGCTTTGATGAGAATGCTGAAAATACCATCAAATATCACGATGAAAAGTCGAAGAAGGCAGTTGATATAGTTTCTCGCTATCTCAAGATGATAGAAGATAAAACACTCAACAGGAATCGTGGCAGCATAGCCAATGATGTTGAAAGAGAGATTCGACAACACATCATTCAGCTAGCTTTGGACATGAACAATGATGAGAATGAAGAGGATAACGGCAAAGGCTCGGTTGTTGTTCTTAGTGTTGTTACAAAAATACTTCTTATGTATAGAGATAGATTGAACGATCTTGAATTTGAAGTTCAACAATTGAAGCGCGAACTAAACAAATTGTCGAGCCAGTCGGCGCAGCAGATATCCAATGCAACCAAGTGATTTTCGCAATCAGATAATCAAAATGATTACTGAGGAGAAGGAATCTTTGGCAGCCTACAAGGGATTATGCGCAAAGTTTCAGATAGCACCAGACCCGATTCCGGAGGCGATAGTACAGGGGAAAGTTCAAACCCTGGAGATAATTCTGAAATATTTGCCAATATCAAATCGGCAAATAGAAAAGTAAGGCTGATTGATATCCTACGTAATTATAAGTTTAAGATAGAGAAAAATTATCAGCGCCCTGCATGGAGCAATAACATTACTTGCCCACTACCAAAGCACAAGGGGGCACATGAAAGATCTGCGTCTTTTGCTTATAATTTTGTTGGTGATTTTTTTTATTGTTTGGGTTGTAATCAGGGTGGTCGTGCGGTTGAATTCATTTCCCTTTATGAGGGATTGTCAAGAACTATTGTCGCTGAGAGAATCCTATCTCAATGTGGAGAGGATATTGTTGGCGAAGATGAGCTGGATTATGCCGATGACATATCTCCAATTTTGTTAGACGGATCAAAGTATCTTCAAGCTTTGATTCAGAAGCACAAGAACGATCCGGATAAGATGAAGAAAATTGAAGAGGTGATATTGTGGCTTGACTTTTATTTAATGAAAGCAGTGCCTGGCAACAATGTACGCCCAGAAGAGCTTAAAGGTAGACTTGATCGAATGAAGGAGCTTATATGAAGTGCTTGATCTTAGGTGATGTGCATCTTGGGAAGGGGTCCGCAATTGGACGCTCTGCAGAGCTTGGCCAATTGAATAGTAGGATTCAGGATCAAGTTGATTTGCTAGACTGGGCGTATGACCAATGCATAAAGACTAAAACCAAGCTGATATCTATCACTGGCGATGTGTATCAAGATTTTCGTCCGCACCCAGCCGTAATCGGAATCTTCATGCGCTGGCTCAAGAAGTGTGAGCGCTCTGGTATAGAAGTCCATATCGTCATGGGTAACCATGATATCTTGCGCAGTGGACAATACGTTGTATCAGCATTGGATCTGGTCTCAGAACTTGAGATGGACTGCGCTACGGTTCATAAGAACTTCAATCGTCTTGAATTAGAAGATTTCACAATCGTATTTGTCCCATTCCGCGACAAGCGAATGTATGACTCTAAAACCAAGGACGAGGCTATTGCGGCGCTAACCGCTGAGCTTGCTAAGGCGATTGAGGAGCCGTCTTCAAAGATTAAGGTGGCAATTGGACATTTGGCATTCGAAGGGTCAATTCCGATTGGCGATGAAATAAGTGATACACTAAACGAACTATATGTACCGCCAGAGATGTTTGAATGGTTCGATTTTGTATGGATGGGACACATTCACCATCCACAAGTTATACAACACCACAATCCTTATGCTGCCCATATAGGAAGCCTAGACAGATCTGACTTTTCAAAATCTGAGGTTGATAATGACAAGATTGCAATACTGCTTGATTCTGAAAGTAAAGATAAGTTCTTTGAAATTTCTCTGCCGACCAGGTCGCTTCGCCCTGTAAAAATTGACGTGCCGATTGGCAAAGACTCTACTGAATTCGTCATCAACGAGTTGTGTTTGATGTCGAAAAGGTTACCGTTCAAAGGCTCAATTGCAAGAATAGAGATTCAACTCAACGGCGATGAATTAGAGAATGTTGATCGCGAAAAAATTGAATCTTACCTAAAAAACAATCTCGAAGTACATCACATCTGCGGGCTTACTGAAACAAGATGTATTTCAGTAATTCAGATAGATCCAGAAGATGCATTTGATAATACGATGGAAATTAGCCAGAGTATCAATAAGTGGGCTGATACTAGACAAATATTTGATAGTGATACTTACCGAGAAGAGTTCAAAGCGGCAGCTCATGAAATCAGAGCTGAATACGAGGACAAATATCTATGAGGCCTCTTAGAATTTATCTTAAGAATTTCATGAATCATAGCGTTACGGAAATTGATATCAATTTCCAAAGCGTTTTGATTGTAGGGCGTAGCAATAAAAACGACCGCATTTCAAATGGAGTTGGCAAGACAACTATATTTAGAGCAATTGAATACGTTCTGTTCAACCAATCGCACGCTACTGTCTTAGACAAGATCGTTCGCGATGGGAAGAGAAAGGCGATTGTAGAATTTGACTTTGAGCTTAATGGAGATATCTACAGAATCTATCGCCATCGTTGCGATACCGGTTCGTCTGATGTTCGTCTTTACAAGAAAAACGGTGATGTTTGGGATTCAATCAGTGGCCGTACGCCAAGCTGTACGGATACACTCATTCACAATCTAATCAAGATTTCTTATAAGGCATTCACATATTCGGTTCTATTTAGACAAGCGGATTTGACCGGTATAACTTCCGTTACCGACCCTAAAAAGCGCAAGGAAATTCTCAAGGAACCATTGAATCTTGCCCCATATACAAAATTGGAAGAGTTGGCTACAAAGAAGGTTAGGCCAATAAAGAAAGATATTGATAGGATGGAAGGATCTATTTCTGTTATCGGAAATCCTGATATTGATATCAAAAAGGCCGAAGAAGAATTGGTGGCCACATTGGCTCAAATCAAAAGCCATCGTGACCTTATTGAATCCACCAATTCAACGATGGAACAGAGGCGCAAGCTTGTTGATGATTTGAAGCAATCTCTTGGGCAGCAAGATATAGATATCCATCGCAAAGTATCCGAGCAAGAGGTAGACCTAAAGAAACTCAAAGAAACTGCCAAGATAAATGATAAGAGATTAGATATCCTGTCTGGAATTATTACTACAAAAGAAGATAGGTTGAAGAAAAATAAAGAAGAAGAGGCTGTTGCACAAGAGAATCTGGCCGTACTGGTATCTGAAGATAAGGGCGATGCGGAAGATCTGCAGCTGCAATATGATAATGTTTGTGCGGATGAGGTTAAAGGAAGCGAGCTTATTGCTGCGGCAAAGGCCCAAATTAACTTCATCAAGAAGTCTCTGCCTGATAGTGATGAATGTCCTACTTGTCACCAATCAATTACTTCAGAATATCGCCAACAGATGTCCGATGAAGCCACAGGTAGACTCAAGAAACAAGAGAAAGATATTGAATTCCTTGAGGATGCTATTGGAAAATGCCGCCGCAAAAGGGCTCGCCTTGATCAGGTTCTAAAAGCCTCTAGAACTCGTATCAATGATATTGGAAAGTTGGAAACGCTTATTAGGACTTTGGAAAAAGAACAGAAGTCTTTGCATGAGGAAATTGACCGCTTGTATATTGACCAAAACGATACAGCGAAGAAAATTCAAGATGAAGAACGTCAAATTAAAGAAACTACCAATTCACTCGAGTCCCTCAGAGAGGCAGCTGAAAAATCAAACGCCCCAGCAATCAACAATAAGATCTTTGCGCTTAATCAGGAAATCTCTAAGTTTCAAGATGAAGTCATCGACTACAATCGCAGAATTTCCAGCCTTAGCTCTATTCAGGGTGGTCTGGAAGAGAGAATCTCCACCCGTAAAGCTGATAAAGTCAAATTATCAAATCTCCAAAACTCTTTGGTAAAAACCCAGAGGGAACTTAGAATTAGACAAATGGTTGTTGATGCTTTCAGCAATCGAGGTATTCCCAATTTTATTATTCAAACCGTACTGGACGAGTTGCAATTTGAGGCCAATGCCGCCCTAAAAGAGTTGCGTCCAGAACTGGACGTTCAGATTGACTCAGAGTTGAATTTTGAGTATCGGCGCAATGGTGTAATCCGGGATTATTTCCAGCTGTCACATGGACAGCACGTTTACATAGCGCTGGCATTCAAGCGCGGCACGGCTCGAGTAATCCAGAAACGCCTTGGTATCGATATTAGGATGTTGGAATTTGATGAGGTTGATGCACACCTAGATGATGCTGGCGTTGATGCTTTTGCTGATGCTATTCGTAAGTGGCAAAAGGATTTCACTATCTTTGTTATCACTCATAATAAAGATCTGAAGGATAAATTTTCTCACGCAATTCTTGTAGAAGAGTCTGAAAATGATGGTGCTAGCGCAAGTGTTGTTACATCATGGTGATTTCTTAGCGATGAATAAACAATTGAAGAAACAGCCAATTCAAGAATTAGTTAAAAATCAGTCGAGGAATGCGCTAAGGAAAGGTTGTGACAACATGGCAGCCAAAGAAGGTTTGAAGAAAATTAGAGACATCATAGAATCTTGGGATTCTTGTGTGTTACCAAAGAAGTACGGTCCGTATACAGTCTCTTTAGTAGATGAAGAATTTCCAAATGGAATGGTTCAGTTTAGAGATTGTAATGGAACCATAAGACTGGCGATGCCAAGAGAAGATTATGACTATATCGTTGAAAACAAAGTCAGAGATGAAAAAGCCAGCAATTGACCTGACAAAATCACCGAATGGTTGGTGGGATTTAGCGCCTGCTTGGGACACTATCTATGAAATAGGCCAGCGTCGCCACATCCAAAAAGATGATTTCAAATCAACTAGGGCTTGGCATATAAAATCTCACATCATTGGAATTGTTGGTGAATTTGTTGTGTCTCTTGAATCTGGTAAGGAATTTGACTCCGAGCTTAGATTGTTTGGCGATGGCGGAAGAGATTTTGAAATCAATAATGAGAAGGCAGATATCAAATGCGCAACCTTTATCAAAGATCCTGATTTGAAACATCCGGCTAATGAACATAGATGGCCTAATTATTTTGTTCTCGTTGCATTCAATGAGCCTAATAAGAAAGCCAGATTAATGGGCTGGACTACTGGAGATCTTTTGAAGATAGCAGATATTAGAGACTATGGATATGGTCCTCAAAGAATTATGAATTGGCGAAAACTAAAAGATGGTCTTCCGCCTATTTTTGGAGAAATAAAATGAGAGAAGTAATTAAATTTCCGCAAGATGCCACATTGGCTTTAAGTGCAGTTGCATTGCATGTATACACAGTTTCTCAAGCCTCGGGATTTCATGAGAATGATGAAGATATGCAGAATGGTAGGTTTGGTGAGTTTTGTGCCAATCTACATGGTGAGGTAAGTGAACTTTGGGAAGCATACCGAAAAGGCGAGCTTCACAAGAAGTGTGATAAGCCAATTCAACTTTCATGTGCGGCTGAGGAACTTGCCGACATAATTATCCGGGCAATGGACACAGCTGTCACGCTTGGAATTGATATTGGCGAAGCAATCGCGGGCAAGGATGCGTACAATCAAACTCGGCCATTCAAACATGGTAACAAGAAGGCCTAAAAGAAGAGCATCAG
>Ga0265323_10001824_pt1 | contig 10107 bp, 10 predicted proteins | sample 41225metaG_FD_193580 | JGI IMG/M metagenome (GOLD analysis project Ga0265323, IMG submission 193580) | Rhizosphere microbial communities from Carex aquatilis grown in University of Washington, Seatle, WA, United States - 4-12-25 metaG | ecosystem: Host-associated > Plants > Roots > Rhizosphere... | reverse complement strand
CCACCACGGGTACTCGCCTGGTCCGTTCGTCGGTCTTGATCCGGCGCAGAACCTCCACGCCGCCGATCTTCGGCAGTTTCAGATCCAGCAGGATCACGCACGGTTGCTGGCTCACGTCGCGCGAGGCGAAGTTCCCTTGTGCGAACAGGTAATCCAGCGCCTCGGCGCCGTCCCGCACCACCTCCACCGGATTGGTTACGGCGCCTGAGCGCAGCGCATCCAGTGTCAGCAGTTCGTCGTCCTGGCTGTCTTCCACCAGGAGAATCGTACCGGCTTGCATCAGTCCCCTCCCAACGTAAAATAGAAAGTCGCGCCCTGCCCGCGCTGACTCTCAGCCCAGATTCGCCCACCATGCCGCCGGACAATTCTTTGGACGGTGGCCAGCCCGATTCCGGTTCCCTCGAATTCCTCGTCCAGGTGAAACCGCTGAAACGGCGCGAAGAGTTTCGCGGCGCTGGCCGCATCGAACCCGGCTCCATTGTCGCGGACGAAGTACACCGGCGCGGCGCCATCGACGGCCGGTGCGGCCCCAAATGCAATGCTCGCCGCCTTCGCTTTGCCGGTAAACTTCCAGGCATTCGCAAGCAGGTTGGTCAGCGCCACCCGCAGCAGGCCCTCGTCGGCCACCGCCGCCAGATCCGGCTGCACCGCTGCCTCCACCACGCGCTCGGAATCGCGATTCCGCAAATCGTCCAGCACCCCGGAGGCGATCTCGCTCAAGTTCACCGTCCGGGGATTCATCTCCACGCGGCTGATTCGCGCCAGCGCCAGCAGATCCGCGATCAGTTGCCCCATGCGCTGGCTGGCGGCGCCGATGCGGTTCAGGTAGTCGGCGGCCTTCTCGTCCAGCACCTTACCCGGGTAGTCCCGCAGCAGAATGCGCGAGAAGCCTTCCACGCTGCGCAGCGGCGCCCGCAGATCGTGCGATACCGAGTAGGAGAACGCCTCCAGTTCCCGGTTGGCCTCCTGCAATTGCGCGGTTCGCTCCTCGACGCGGCCCTCCAGGGTCGCGTTCCAATCCCGGATTTCTGCTTCGGCTTTCCGGCGCGCGGTCACATCCGTGATCACCGAAGCGAACTGCCCCGGCCCGCTTCGCCAGACCGACACCTCGAGGTATTTCCCCAACCCCGCCCGATAGCCGCTGATTCGCTCCGCCACGCCGGTCTTTACGACGCGGCTGTATGCCTCGATCCAGAATGGCTCAATGTCGGGAATCACCTCCCGGACCCGGCGGCCCACCACCGTGTCCACGTCCAGGCCCATCAGCCGGCCGAAAGCCGCATTCGCGGCCAGGTACTGGTAATCGCAGGGCTCACCGGAGGCATCGTACGCGATCCGGCAGTTGGCAAAGCCCTCCTCCATCGAGTCGAACAGGTGGCGCAGCAGCTCTTCCCGGCGCACGCTGTCCAGAAGGGCCCGCCGCAACTGGCCCACCAGCAGGCTGACCAGGCAGCCGATGACTGCGAACTGCACCAGGCCCACGGCCGCTCCCGGCTCGGAGATCGCAAAGGAGCCACGCGGCTCGATTACGAAGTACCAGAAGGTGACCACGCTCAGCCCGGTCGCCCACAGTGCCGGCCCGCGCCCGCCGAAGCGGGCCGCCAGGATCACGGCCAGCACGAACGGGAGGTAGGGCGAGTGCCGGGTCAGCATCGCATCCAGCCCCAGCCGGATTCCCAGCGCCGTGAACACCGCCGCCGCCGCCCCGGCATAGCGCACCGCGGCGGATCGCTCGAAATGTATCCGGCGAGGCGTCATCCCCTCTCGCCAGCCTCCTGCCGCGATGGGCTCACCCTGGGCAAAGCTACTTATCCCCCGTTCGTCAAGCTGTTCAAAAATACCATGCTTGCCACCGCCAAACGCCGGATCGGCCGGTTCCTTTTGAGGGGACTGGATACCCGCATTTGCGGCGGACCAACCGGCTTCAGAGGTGTTTCCGCCATCCCTGTCCGCAGTGCCCTACAATGGCCATTAAGGTCCGGTCCACCGATGAATTGCCCAACTTGTGGTGCTCCTCTGCACCTGCAGGAAGGCCGCGATTCGCTGCCATGCGATTACTGCGGCGCCGTCTACCTCCCGGAAGCCAACGAGGATGGCATCCGTATCCTGGGTGAGGCGTCCACCACGCCGTGCCCCGTCTGTAGGATTCCGCTGGAGCACGCCTCCATGCAGCACCAGCGTTTCCTCTACTGCACCCGCTGCCGGGGCAACCTGATTCCCATGCCGGTTTTCGTCGGCCTGGTGCGGGAACTTCGCGCCCGCGGCGGCGGCGCCGTGGCCCAGCAGCACCCGCCCGACCCGCACGAACTGAACCGGCACCTGCGCTGTCCCCAGTGCGGCCGCCCCATGGAAACCCACTACTACGGCGGCGGCGGCAACGTGGTCATCGACGATTGCGAACGCTGCGAGTTGAACTGGCTGGACGCGGGCGAACTGGCGGCCATCGCTCACGCCCCCGACCATTCGGTGGATCAATACGGCGCGCCGGGGTTCGGTGAAGACTTCGGATAGCGCCATGCCCGCTGACGGCCGGTTCCCCAAGCCGGAAAAACCGGCGATCTGGTCGCTGCTGCCGCCGGCGATGGTGGCGATCCTGTTGCTGGTGGCGCTGGGCGAGTCGTTCGAGTGGCATCCGGCGTTCCTGGAGCCGAGCCGGAATGAGGTCTTTCGCCTGGACAGCGGCGCCTGGCACCGGTTGCCGGGACTGCCGGGAGATCCCGCGCAGTTGCGGGTTTCCTCCGCCGGGACGGTGTGGACGCTCGTCCCGCACTACAAGGAGCCGGCCCAGTTGGCTCGTCTGGACGGCGCCACCTGGCGGGTATTCGGGCCGCCCGATTTTGGCGCCTGCCGCGTGGATTCCTCGGTTGGCTTCGCCCTGGACGGCGAAGACGTATGGGCCGTGGGGCACGGCGTCGTGCTGCATTTCGACGGGCTCCAGTGGACGTGCGCTCGCGAAGCCTTCGCGGACGGGGTGGTTTCCTCGATCGTGGCGGCCGGCGGGCAGCTCTGGGTCATAGACGTCGAGGGCAACCTGTCGCACTTCGATGGGAGCCAGTGGGCGACCCGGCATGTAGAGCTGCCGGGAGCGAAGTGGGGCGACCATCCCTGGCCGCTGCTGGCGCGCACCGCCGACGGCTCGCTGTGGATTGCGCGGAACGGACTCTGGCGGTCGAAGGGGCCGGATTGGGTATCGGTCAAGCCCGGCGGCGAGGACCTCAAGGGCTTCGACATGGTGGGATCGACGCCCGAAGGCGTCTGGCTGTTCGATGGCGAGCGCCTGGTGTTGGCCGGGCCCTATTGGACACTCAGGGAGCTCCGGCTCCGGGATGTGGGCCTGGAGCGCGGGGTCGCCGTTACCGGCGTGGCACAGGCGGGCCCCCGCACCCGCGTGGCCACCAGCAAGGGAATCCTGGAGAGCGACGGCACTGGCTGGCGAATGCTGGCCGGCCCGGGCAACGGCGTACGCGGAGTGGTTGATGTTGGCATGGGCGCGCATGGGGGACTGCTGGCCATCGGCAACATCTCCAATCCCGCGGCGCTGCGCTGGCAGTTTCTGCAACCGGCGATCCCATTGGTGCTCTTGCTGGGGCTCGCGGCGACGCCGGTCTGGGCGGTGAGGCGTTACAAGCACCGCCAGTGGCGCGAACACGTGCGCCTCCAGCAGGCCGTGGCGCACGCCACCGGGGCGGTGCCCGAGGAGTTCGCGCGCGACGAGCGGCTCCTGGCCAGGCAATCTTCGTGGTGGTCGGCAACCCTGACGGTGGTCGTGATCGTGGGAGCGATGCTGACCTGGTCGATCACGCGGACTATCTGGCCCGCGGCGCCACCGTGGATGTTCCTGCCGATCGCCTTCGCGCTGCATGCAGTGGTAGCGCTGGGGCAATCGATGGTGCGACGGACGCCCAGGCCGTGGGACCCCATCGAGCCGGGCCGTCCGGGCTTCGACTGGGGCCCGGCGCGGAGGGCCGTGCCAGCGACTCTGGCGGTCTTCTTCCTGATGAACCTCGGGGCGTTTCCCAAGTGGATGGGCGACCCGTTTGTGTGGCTGTTCTGCGCCCTGGCGCTCGCGGCGTGGTTCCGGATGGCCGGGGAGACGCTGCGGATTCGGGCACTCCGCCGCGGGGATTACGAACGGGCCCTGAAGCTGGTCCGGCGGTTCCGCTTCTACAACCCCGACGGCGGGGCGGCCCTGATGTGGCGGGGGCACGTGCTCGTTTCGGCCGGCCGCTTCCGCGAGGCGGAAGAGACCCTGCGGCTGGCGGTGGCCCGGCTGCGCTCCCGCTCGGCGCAGGCCCGCGCGCTCGAGTTTCTGGGGGACGCCTTGCTGGAGCAGGCCAGATACGGCGAGGCCCAGCGGAGCTACGAAGCGGCCGTGCACGCCGTCCCGGGATACCGCCGGCCGTACCGCGGCTTGGCGGAACTGGCGCTGCGGCGGCATGACCCGGCGCGGGCGCTGGAGTATGTAGAGAGCATCCTGGGGCCGTCCGGCTCAGCGTGGAACCGGTGGACGATCAACCAGCGGGCCCACGACGATTATTGGGCGCTGCGGGCCTGGGCCCTGGCGGAGCTGGGGCGCGGAGCCGAGGTGCCGGAGGCAGCCGCGCTGGCGCTCCGCGCAACCAATTCGAACTCGCCGCCTTGCCTGGCCGCCACATATCGCCGCCTGGGGATGGCGATGAAGGCACTGGACCGGCAGTCAGAGGCCGAGGACTACTTCAAGCGGGCCCGCAACGCCGACCCAAACGGAAGGTGGTCGGCGCAGGCGCGGACGATGCTGGGGGAAAAGAGCGTGTTCCGGGTGTGACGCTCTACAGCGCCGCGGCCGATTGAATCCCTTCCGACTGCAACACCACCGCCATCTTCTTCAGCGCCGTCTTGTGGATCTGCGACACGCGGCTTTCGTTCACGCCCAGCATTTCGCCGATCTCGCGCATGGTCATGTCGTTGGTGTAGTACAGGAAAACCACCTTCTGATACCGCTCCGGCAGGGTATTGATGGCGCGCTCCAGCGTGCTCTTCAGTTGATCCTGTTCGCACATGCGGTCGGGCCGGAAATCCGGCGCGGCCGCGAACTCCTGCGTGCGGTCGCGATCCGGGTCCGTGCCCGTGCTTCCCGCCACGCCGTTCACCGTGCGCAGTTCCATCAACATGCGGCGCCATCGCTCCATCGTAAGCCCCATCTCCGCCGCCACTTCGTTCTCCGTGGGAACGCGCCCCAACTTCGCCGTCAGGTCCCGCGTCACCGTGTCCACCTGCTTCTGCCGCTTGCGAAGGTCGCGCGACGCCCAGTCCATCTCGCGCAGGCTGTCCAGAATCGCTCCCTTTACCCGATGCTTGGCGTAGCTGGGGAATGCCACGTTCTTGGTCGAATCGTACTTCGCTACCGCGTCGAACAGGCCCAGGACGCCGGCGTGGATGAGATCGTCCAGGTCCACATGGACGGGGAGATTCTCGTGCACCCGGATGGCGATCGCCTTCACCAGCGGAAGATGATCGAGAACGATCTGGTCGCGGCGCTCCCGCGAGATCTTCGACCGACGTATAGACACACTTCGCACGCGCATCGCATTCATCCTTTTTCTTGGATTATTCAGATGCCCGATTGGCGTCTGACGCGATCTAAGAGTGCAACCCTAGTTCCAGACGAGTTTTGGGTCTAAGTATCCTATTTTCAACCTGAGAGGACCTAAGGAAGTGTTCCATTCCGGAGCGTGTTTCAAAGTGGAACGGAGGGGTGTTCCAAATCTATTCCCGGTGGGCTCCCCAGGCGATCAGGGTCTTCAGCGCCAGGCCGCCCATGAGAATCCACACCGCGATGCGGATCTTGCCCTCCAGCGTAAACGTCGCCAGGACGGCGATCGCCGCGTACACCGCCATGGCCGCCAGAAACCGCCTGTCGATCGGGAACCGTTGCTCATCCATAGTTTTTTCGCGCGGCGGGCTACGGGTACACGAAATTGAGCTGCAGGACGATGCGGTTGCCCGTGAACTCCCGCGGCAGGGGTTGCAGCGGCTCCGACATGCTGACGCCGGCCACCGCCGCCCGGTCCAGCGCCCCGCTCCCCGATTGCTCCGCGATCGCCACCTTGTCCATGTTCCCGTTCTTGGCAATGACCAGCAGAATCGCCACCTTGCCCTTCTGCCCCATCCGCGCCACCTGGGGAATGACTGCGTACCAGTTGCGCTTGACGGTGGCAATCAGCTGGATCAGGTACGGTTTGAAATCCACGCCCTCCGTGTCGGTCCGGAGCTGCACGTTGGCCAGCGGATTGCCAGGCGCGGACCGCTGCGACATGCCGTTGTACCCCGATCCGGAAGCTCCGGCGTCGCCAATAATGGTCCCGATGGGCGTGCCCAGCACGGCGCTCCTGGCGATGTCGCCGATGGCGGCCGTGGGCAGGGGTATCCGCCGTTTCTCGATGGGAACCGGGGTGGTGGAGGGCGCCACCGGGTTCTCGAAGGTCAGCCTGGGCTTCTCCTCGGTCTGGATCTGCGGTGGCGGCGAAGGCGGCCCGGGCGGCAAGGCGCTCTGCGGGTCCAGCGGCGCGTTCATGCGGGCGGTTTCCACCCTGGGCGTTTCCGGCAACGGTGGGGGGGGCGTGGGCTTGGGCACCTCCTCGCCTTTCAGGGGCGCGGGCGACGGCGGCGCCAGAATGGCCCGCTGCGGCGCCCGCGGCGCCTGCACCTCGAACTCGTGCGTCACTTTCCCCTTGTTTGGATCGCGCTGGGTCAGCTCCGGCATGATCAGAGGCGTGACCCGCTGTACGGGCGTGGGAAGCTCAGGCGGCTCGAAAAAGCCCTCGGGGAGGAAAAACAAGGCGGCCACCAGGGCACAGTTGACCGTCAGAGCCCCGATAGCGGCCACGCGATGCCGCGACCGGGCACCGGGATCGCTCCAGTCCGTGAGCAGGTGAAGTTCGGCTTCCGCCGGGAGTTGGCCTACGGTTTCCATCCGTCTTTCAACGACTTAGCGACGACAGAGGAGTGCTCTTCGATCTTATCCAAAATCGTCAGCGCCACTCCCAGACTTAGACGCGCGGCGCTGCCGGAACATTTCGGCGATTTTCGGGTCTCCACCGAGTCCAGAAACGCGTCGAGCTGCAGCTTCAACGGTTCGGCCTGCTTCACCGGAGCTTTTTCGAATCCGATCCGCAGGCCTTCGCCGACCGTGAAGACGGTCAGGTCCTGGCGGGTGTAATCGACGGACAGGTACTGTGTGGGCTGGAACAGGCGCAGCTTGCGAACCCGCTCGGTGGAAACCCGGCTGGCCGTCAGGTTGGCCACGCAGCCGCTGGCAAACTGCATGCGCACGTTGGCGATATCCACCTTGGGCGAGAGAATGCTCACGCCCGCCGCCCGCACCTCGGCGGGTTCGGCTTGGGTCAGCGCCAGCACCACGTCCACATCGTGGATCATCAGGTCCAGCACCACATCCACGTCCAGGCTGCGCGGGCTGAACAGGTTCAGCCGGTGGATCTCGAAGAACAACGGCAGGGTGGCGCGCCGCTCCAGCTCCACCACCGCCGGGTTGAACCGCTCCAGGTGGCCCACCTGCAAAATGCGGCCGCGCCGCCCGGCCGTATCCACCAGCTGGCCGGCCGCCTCGAGGGTTGGCGCGATGGGTTTCTCGATCAGGCAATCGATGCCGGCCTCCATCAGGGCGCAGCCGATCTCCGCGTGCACGGTGGTGGGCGCCGAGACGATGGCCGCGTCCACCTTGCCGGCCAGATCGCGATAGTCCGTCAGCGCTTCGGCCCCGTACTGCTCCGCCGCGGCCGCCGCGCGCCCGCCGTCGGCGTCCACCACCGCGCACAGGCGCGCCCGCTCGCATTCGTGCGTCACGCGGCAATGGTTCGCTCCGAAATGTCCCGCGCCGACCACCGCCAGTCGCACCTGTGGCATAGGCTACTCTTCCACTCCTAAAATCGAAATTCCAGCTTCGTTCGCCGCCTCGATCATGGCTTCGCGATCCAGCATCAGCGTCCGGCCGGCTTCCACCGCCAGGGCCGTCGAGCCGGTCTCGCGCATCACCGGAACGGTTGCCAGGCCCACCACCGGCACGTCGAACAACAGGTGCTCGCGCCGCCGCGCCATCTTCACCAGGGTCAGCTTGCGGCCGTTGGCCAGGCTCGCCGCGCGGCGTAGCATGGCGTCGGTGCCTTCCATGGCCTCCACCGCCACCGCGGCACGCTCGCAAATGGCCACGCTCTGGCCCACGTCGAATCCGGCCAGCGCATTGGCCACGCGCCGCCCGTAGGCGATGTCCGCCTGCTCGTCCTTATCCGGCTTGCGCCGCGTCATAGCCCCCGGCGTGGCCAGCAGCGGCTTGAGCAGCCAGGTGGAATCGCGCAACGCGATGCCTTCGTCCGCCAGAATCTTCACCACGCCGCCGATCAGCCCGTCGGTGTTCTTCGAGGGCAGCGAGGCCAGCAGCTTCACCAGCCGCCAGTCCGGGCGGATCGAAGAGAAGATTTTGGCGTGCTTGACCTGGCCGCACATCACCACCTCGGCGATGCCCTCGGCCTTCAGAATGTCGATCAGCTTGCCAAGCTGGCCCAGCGAGATCCAGTGGCAGCGCGGCGCCAGTTGAGCCACCTCTTCGGAGGCTTCCTCGCGGATGGCGATGGCCGTGACGTCGTGCCCCAACTGCCGCGCCGTTTCCAGAGCCAGGAGGGGGAAACGCCCGTTGCCGGCGATCAGGCCGTAGCGCATCTACTTCTCGAAACCCCGCGTGGAGGCGCCGATGAACTCGATCAGCTCGTCCACCTCGGCGCACTGCGGCACTTCCGCGCGGATGCGCTCCAGGGCCTGCGCGGTGTTGAGCCGCGAGCGCGCCAGGAGGCGCAGCGCCGTCTGCAGGGCCTCGATCGCCGGCTTCGGGAACCCGCGCCGCTCCAGGCCGATGCTGTTGGCGCCGAAGACGGCCACCTCCGGCTTGTGGCTGGTGAGCGAGTACGGCAGCACGTCATGCTTGATCACGCTATAGGGCCCCACGAAGGCGTGGCGGCCGATGCGGCAGAACTGGTGCACGCCGCTGAACGGGCTGAGGTCGGCCCAATCGCCCACGCTCACGTGCCCCGCCACGCCCACCGAGTTCCCCAGGATCACGTGATTGCCGATGCGCGCGTCGTGCGCGACGTGGCAGTAGACCATCAGCAGGTTGTCGTCGCCGATGGAGGTGACCATGCCGCCGCCCGCCGTGCCGCGGTGGATGGTGACGAACTCGCGGATGCGGTTGCGGTGGCCGATGCGCGTTTCGGCGCGCTCGCCCTTATACTTCAGATCCTGCGACGCCACGCCCACGGTGCTGTAGGGGAAAAAGACGTTGTCCTCGCCGATCCAGGTGGGGCCTTCCAGGTAGTTGTTGGCCATCAGGCGCGTGCCCGGGCCGATTTCCACTTCCGCGCCGACGATGCAATACGGGCCGATTTCGGCGCTCGGGGAGATCCGCGCCAGGGGGTCGACAATGGCGGTCGGATGAATGGGCATTGCCTAGGACGCCGAAGGCTCGGGCGCGGGGGCGGGCTTCTCGACCTTGTCCTCGAGCTTGCACATGACTTCCGCCTCAGCCACCACCACGCCATCGACGGTGGCCACGCCGGCCATCTTGGCGACGGTGGACTTGCGCTTAATCACCTTCATCTCCATGCGCAGCGTATCGCCGGGCACCACCGGACGGCGGAAGCGGGCGTTTTCGACGGCCACCAGCAGCACCAGCTTCTTCTCGCGGTCCGGGATGCTCTTCAGCACCAGCACGCCGGCGGTCTGCGCCATGGCCTCGATGATCAGCACACCGGGCATCACCGGGAAATCCGGGAAGTGGCCGGTGAAATGCGGTTCCGAGTTGGTGACGTTCTTGATCCCCACGATGCGGTCTGGTTCCAGCTCGACGATGCGGTCCACCAGCAGGAACGGATAGCGATGGGGGAGAATCCCCCGGATGTCGTTGATGTCCAGAATTGGCATGGAATCCGTCATTGTAACACCCGTGGTTCGTGGCGCACGTTCTACTCTTGTCTCATGCAAGATGAGCCTGAAATGGCGACCGGATTCTCACGCAAGATGAGCCTGAAGGGAAAGTTCGGGATGCTGGGGATTGATCATCAG
>Ga0265323_10001822_pt1 | contig 10114 bp, 7 predicted proteins | sample 41225metaG_FD_193580 | JGI IMG/M metagenome (GOLD analysis project Ga0265323, IMG submission 193580) | Rhizosphere microbial communities from Carex aquatilis grown in University of Washington, Seatle, WA, United States - 4-12-25 metaG | ecosystem: Host-associated > Plants > Roots > Rhizosphere >... | reverse complement strand
GCGGACCGCCATATGGTCTTTCTCATTGAGCACGCGGTTGGTATCGATGTTTACGTCATTGCCAAGGTACTGAGCCAGATCGAGAGTGACGGTATCCGCATTCCGGGACATCGGCGACTTGGTAATAGGATTCATCACGCCACCAGGGCTGCCGCCCGGGACCAGGATCGCGTTCGGGCCCTTGATGACCTCGATGCGGTCGATGTTAAACGTCGGGATCGACATGCTGTAGCCTGACGTCCCCGAAATGACGGAGCCATCGATAAACTCCTCCGACACCTGGAAGCCGCGGATCATGTAGCGATCGCCGCCGAACGGGAGCGTCGACTCAACTACGGGCGTCACGTATTTGGCGGCGTCCGACATTTTGAAACTCATCGTATCCTGGATCAATTCACTGGGGACGACGGAAATGGTCTGTGGGATGTCCTGGATCGCCATCGCGACGCGCGTCGCGGACAGCGCCTCCTGCGCCTGAAGGGGATTGACCCCTTTTTCCTTCACTTCAAAGGCCGGCAACTGGACTGTATCCTGGGAGACCGAGGGTGTGGCAGCGGGACCTTGCTGGGCAAAAGCGCCACGGCCGACGCCCAGGGAAAGGGCAGCCAGCGTAGCGCGCAAGAGGACACGGCGGAGCGTGTCAGGTTTTACGGTGTTCATAGTTGGAGTGGACGGGGTTTGAGCTGGCCAGACCGACAACCCGTGCCTGCGACATCATGAAGGGTAATCATCAGGCACAGGCACGACACTGGGCAGCGGAGCTGGGGGACTCTGCGATCTTGATTCGCAGCCCGAAGAATTGCCGGCGCAACGAATGCTCGATCTGACAGTAAGAGTAAGATCAGTTTTCCGAAGGTGGAGAATGCCGTCGCGGCGCCGGTCCGCCCGGCCGAACTTCGGTGGATTCAAGAGGCAAGTCAGCCGCCCGCCGGAGCCGCGCAGCGGCGGCGGCCAACAGCTGGTTTTGGTTGATGGCCGGGGGCCGGCGGATAAGTTGACCGTTGGCCGCATCCAACTGGACCGCCTGCAACCGAACGAGAGACTCCTATGCCCGCAAAAAGAACTGCTCCTCCTCCGACGAAGAAAATTGCCCTGATCGCGCACGATCACCGGAAGCGCGATCTGATCGAATGGGCGCGCTTCAATCGGGGCACACTCTCAAAACACGCGCTGTTTGCCACCGGCACGACTGGGCGGGTGCTGGCCGAAGAACTTGGCTTGCCCGTGACTCGGCTGCAAAGCGGCCCGATCGGTGGCGACCAGCAGATCGGTGCGATGATCGTGGATGGCGCGATCGATTTTCTGATCTTCTTCTGGGATCCGCTGGAGCCGCAGCCGCATGATCCGGACGTCAAGGCATTGCTGCGCCTGGCGGTGGTCTGGAACATTCCTGCGGCCTGCAACCGGGCCACGGCCGACTACATGATCTCTTCGCCCCTCATGAGCAGCGACTACGAACGGCTCGTGCCGAACTACGAAAGCTACCTGGCCCGAACGATTGCTCCTGCTCGGGAGGCAACCGCGCCGGCAGAAGAAGTGGCGGCAGAGGAAGTGGCGGAAGAATCCAAGCCGGCCTGATCGCCTCTAGACTTTCACGGATAACATCTCCGGGTCGATCGTCCCCTCGCCGACTTTCACCACCGGCCCGGTCATGCGAATGGCGAAATCGGGGGCGATCTCGATGCTGATCTGCCCGCCGGGCATGTGAACGGTGACTTGCCGGTCGACCAGGCCGAGCCGGTGGGCCACGGCGGCCGAGGCGCTGGAACTCGTGCCTGACGCAAGGGTGTGGCCGGCGCCCCGCTCCCAGATTTCAATCCGGATATTTTTCCGGTCGAGAACCTGCAGGAACTGCACGTTGGTCCGGTTGGGGAAGAGCGGATGGAATTCAATCGCGCGACCGTACGTGAGGGCGAGGTCGGCGGAGATTTCGGGCAATGGGATCACGCAATGCGGGTTGCCGATCGTGGCGGCGCAAAACGTGAACTCGCGGTCCCCGATCCGGACCTTCTCGTTGAGCACTTCGCGTTCCGGCCCGGTCAATGGAATCTTGGCACTGGAGAAGCTCACCCGCCCCATGTCCATGGCGATCATCCGGCCGTCCTCCTGGATTTCCGCCGTCACGAGACCGCCGGGTGTGACGATGCCGAGGACGCCGTCCTTCCCGAGGTGGTGATCCCAGAGGTAGCGGGCGAAAATGCGGGTGCCGTTGCCCGACTTCTCCGCCTCCGAGGCGTCCGGGTTGAAGATGCGGAGGCCGAAGCCGGCGTCGCCGGCGGGCAACGGGCCCCAAAGAATGCCGTCGGAACCGAGGCCGTAATTGCGGTGACAGATGACGCGGATCTGTTCGGAGGTGGGGGCAGCCCAGCCGGGAAAATCGGCGGGGTTAAGAACGAGGTAATCGTTGCCGAGAGCGTGATATTTGGAGAAGCGCATGAGCAAGGCCGCATCTTTCCCCTCACGGCTGGCGCCGCAACCAAAACCGTGGGTCAGTTTGCCGCGGGCGGACAATCAAACAGGCCGCGCTGCTTGATGGTGTCGACGACGCCGGGTGGCACTGCGGCCTCCCACGCCGGATCGCCGCGCTTGATCATGGCGAGCACGTCGCGGGAAATGATGTTCAACGTCTCCGGATTGTAGCCGGTGGTGCCTTCGATGTAGTGATTCTCCAGCAGGTGGGTGTACAGATGGCGGAGCTGAGGCGGCACCTGAAGATTGCCGGTGGTGATGAGGACGTCGGCCGCGAGCGCCGGAGGCGGGGCACCGCTGGGGGGGGGTGGCGCGGCGCTCGCCGGTGCGGTGGCGGCGAGATAGCGCTCATAAGCGGCGGCGCGCATCGGATACACGTACAGTTTCACGAGCTGGCGAAACATCCGGCCAAACGATTCCAGAATCCCGCCCGGCAGGTTGTCGTAATATTTTTCGTTGAAAATCTCGACCAGGTTATTCACGCCCAGAGCGACGCCGATCATCTCCTTCGTGTACCGGCGGAAATACGTGGTGAGCCGGTAGAACTCGGAGTAGTTCGAGATGATCACGGTGAATCCGATGCTGCCGAGCAGGTCCACCCGCGCCAGGAAGTCCGAGGCGTCGAGCGTGCCGGAAGCCAGCAGGTTGTTCATCGTGATCTCCGTCAGAATCATGACGGGTTTGCCCTTGACCGCCGGCTCCCGCAAGAAGAGCGCCGTCGTGCAGTTCAACATGTCGACATTGACCCGCGTCACGGGCCGGAAACTCCCGCGCTCGACCAGGATGGCCTTTCGGTGAAGGACCTCCGACGGCTGGAGCACATCTCCGTCGGGCCCGAACATCACCGCGTTGGTCAGTCCCGTTTGCACCAGCAGCAGCGACAACAGCCGGCTGTCGACCTGGGCAAACGCGGGGCCGGCAAACTTCAGCATGTCGACTTCAATGCGCGCGGTGCTGAGGCTGTCCACCAGCGAGCGAATGAATTTCTCCGGCGAGATGCGGTAGAAGAACGCGCCGTAGATGAAGTTCACCCCGAAAATGCCCAGCGCCTCCTGTTGGAGCACCGCCTCCTTGTCCCACATGCGCACGTGGAGGATGATGTCATTGGGCGGTTCTTGCGGGTGAATCTGAAAGCGAATGCCCATCCAGCCGTGGGCGTCGTTGTCTCCCTTGAAATTCCGCGTGGCCACCGTGTCGGCAAATACGAAGAACGACGTGCGGCTGCCGCGGGCCTCGGCGAGCCGCTCGACCAGCAGCTGGTATTCATGGTCGAGCATCGTGGTCAGCCGCTCGCGCGAAACATAACGCGGTGCTTTTCCGTAAATCGCATCGCTGAACACCATGTCGTACGCCGAGATCGTCTTGGCAATCGTGCCGGAGGCACCCCCCGCCTGGAAGAAGTACCGGACCACTTCCTGGCCCGCGCCGATTTCGGCGAACGTCCCGTAGCGGCCTTCGTCCAGATTGATGGTCAGGGCCTTGCGGTTGGTATTGAGAAGCTCTTGTTTTTGCTCACTCATGGCGGCGGTGGTTGGCTCTCCCCATGAATCGTGGATGGCCGGCAAGGGGAAGACCCTCCCTAGTATGCCGTCCGGGCCAGCGTCTGCAAGTTTGCCGCCGCGCCCCCGGTCATCTTTTCTCTGGCTGAGGGTCGGGAAGCGGCTAGCTTGAACGGCCATGAAGAATTTCTTCGCGTCGCTCTTGGGATCGCTCATGGCCCTGGTCATCTTTTTCGGGGGGTGCGCGTTTCTCGGATTCGTGCTGATGGTGGCGCTGGCGACCCTGGGGCAAAAACACCCCACCACCGTGGCGCAGGGTTCGTATCTGGTCTTTGACCTTTCCGCCAACATCCAGGATGCGCCGCCGGCCTTCGACGGGGGCGCGGTGTTCGGTCCGCTGTTCGGAGGAGAACGGCTGACGACGCTCCAGCTCCGCACCGTCACCCAAGCGATTCGGGCGGCCGCCCGGGACCATCGCATCGCTGGACTGCTGATCACCGGCAATCTGCAGCCGGCCGATTTCGGCTCAGGTTATGGCGCGCTCAAGGAGGTGCGCGCGGCGTTGCTGTCATTCAAGGCCTCCGGCAAGCCGGTCGTCGCCTTTTTCAACGAAGCCACCACCCGCGACTACTACCTGGCGTCGGCCGCCGACGAGCTGGTCCTCGATCCTTTTGGCGCCGTCCTTCTGTATGGCTTGTCGAGCCGGCCGCTGTTTATGGCGGGCGCCTTTGAAAAATTCGGCGTCGGCATCCAGGTGACGCGCGTCGGCAAATACAAGTCGGCCGTCGAACCTTACACGCGGAAGGACCTCAGCCCCGAGGCGCGTGAGGACCTGCAGAAACTGCTCAATGACCTGTGGACGGACCTGCTGGGTGATATCGCGGACAGTCGCCGGCTCTCCCGTGAAACGCTGCAGCAGGTGGTTGATACCGAGGGGGTCATCGCGGCGTCCAGCGCGCTGACGCACAAACTCGTCGATCGGACTGCCTATCGGGACGAGATCATCGATGAATTGAAAGCGAAGACGGGCCGCAAGAAGGGGACGACGGAGAGCTTCAAGCAGGTCAGCCTGAGCGCTTATGCCGGGGCGGCGGCAGAGGCGGGCGACGCGTTCGGCAGCGGGCGGAACCAGATTGCGGTGGTTTACGCCGAAGGCGAGATCGTTGACGGCGAAGGCCAGCTCGGCGAGGTGGGCGGCCACCGGTTTGCCCGCGAAATCCGCCGGCTGCGGCAGGACGACGCCATCAAGGCAATCGTGTTGCGCGTCAACAGCCCGGGAGGCAGCGGGACGGCGTCCGAGGAGATTCAGCGCGAAATCCGTCTGGCGATGCAGGCGAAACCGGTGGTGGTTTCGATGGGTTCGGTGGCGGCTTCCGGCGGCTACTATATCGCGACCTATTCCGATCGCATTTTTGCCGAACCGACGACGATCACCGGGTCCATTGGCGTGTTCGGTCTCTTCGTCAACTTCAAGCAGTTGGCCAACAATCTGGGCTTCACGTTTGATTCGGTGAAGACGGGTCAGGTCGCGGATATCTTCTCCATCAGCCGGCCCAAGACGGAGGCGGAACTCGCGATCTTCCAGAAGCTGGTCGACTGGTTCTATGACGAGTTTACCAGTCGAGTCGCCGAGTCGCGCAAGCTCGACAAGGCGAAGGTGCTGGAAATCGCCCAAGGGCGGGTGTGGTCGGGCGTGGAGGCGAAGCAGCTTGGCCTGGTGGACGAGATCGGCGGGCTCGGACGCGCCATCACCTATGCCGCGGAGAAAGCGAAGCTCGGGACCAATTATCGCCTGACCGAGTATCCCCGCAAGAAGCAGCTGGCCGAGCTCATTAACGAGATGTTCAGGGGCATGGCGCCCGACCAGACCGGGGATGACAATGCGCTGCTGAAGCTGTTCGGCGAGTTCAAGGCCCAGGCCCGGGTGCTGATGCAGTACAACGATCCGCGCGGCGTCTATGCCCGCCTCCCCGAAAACATCGTCATTCCTTGAACTGATCCCGATGACCTCGAGCCAGTTCGTCACGCCCAGCGAGGAGATCGAAATTCATCTCCCTGACGAGCGGACGTTGCGCGGGCCGCGCGGGGCGACCGCCGAGAGTCTCCTCCAGCCCCTGGTGGAAGGGCTATCCGCACCGCTGATGGGCGTGGTGGTCAACGGGGATTTGCAGGAGCTCACCCATCCCATCGGCCTGGAGGCGCGCATCCTTCCGCTGACCATGGCGGATGTCGACGGCGCGCGGATCTACCGCCGGTCATTGACGTTTCTCCTTGAGGCGGCGTTCGTCCGTCTTTTCCCCCAGGCCTTGCTCTTCATCGAGCACTCGCTCGCATCCGGCGGTTACCTCTGCGAGGTGCGCGGACGGGAGCCGCTGACCTCCGGCGAGCTGCAAGATCTGGCGGACGAGATGCGACGGCTCGTGGAGCAGAATCTGCCCATTGTCGGCCGCGAAGCCGCGGTGTCCGAGGCGATCGCGTTTTTTGAGAGCAGCCACGATCGCGAAAAAGCCCGGTTGATGCGCCACCGCAGCAAGCCCACCGTCTCCCTCTACCGGCTGGGCGAACGCGTCGATTACCATCACGGCTTCATGGTTCCCTCCACCGGATACCTGCAGTGGTTTGATCTGGCGGTGATGGACGGCGGCTTTGCGCTACGGTACCCGCGGCAGCACACGCCCACGCAGCTCGCGCCGATGGTTGATTCCCCCAAGCTGCTCGCGGCGTTTCGTCAGCATGGCGCGTGGCTGGAGCGGCTGGGGATCTCGAGCGTTGGCGCGCTCGACGACGCGATCAAGGCGGGTCGTAGCCGGGAGATCATCCTGGTTTCCGAGGCCCTGCACGAACAGCATATCGCGGAGATTGCCCGGCAAATCGCCGACCGCCGGCAGCAGGCGCGGCTCGTGTTGATCTCCGGGCCGTCTTCTTCCGGCAAGACGACTTTTTCCCGCCGCCTCGCCGTGCAACTGCTGGCGCTCGGGCTGTCACCGTTCGCCCTGGAGCTGGATAACTATTTTGTCGGGCGGGAGCGCACCCCGCGGGACGGCAACGGCCAGCTGGACTATGAAACGATCGAAGCGCTCGACCTGGCGCAGTTGGGCGACCACCTGCAGCGTCTGCTTGCGGGCGAGGAAGTCCAGTTGCCGTGCTTCAGCTTTGCCGAGGGCCGGCAGATGCCCGGCGACGTGGTCCGCCTGCGACCGGAACAACTGATCATCCTGGAGGGTATTCACGGTTTGAATCCGCGGCTCATCTCCGGGGAGTTGGCGGCGCAATCGTTCAAGATCTACGCCTCGGCGCTCACCCAGCTTAACCTCGACCGCCACAACCGAGTTTCCACCACCGACACCCGGCTGATCCGCCGCATTGTGCGCGACGCGCGCGAACGCGGTTACAATGCCGGCGACACGATGAGCCGCTGGGAGTCGGTGCGGCGCGGCGAGCGGCTCCACATCTTTCCTTATCAGGAGAATGCCGACGTGATGTTCAACTCCGCCCTGGCTTACGAACTCTCGGTCCTGCGCCCGCTGGCGGAACCGCTGCTGCGCCAGGTCGCCCACGGCGCCCCGGAATTCATTGAAGCCCAGCGCCTGCTGGCGTTCCTCGATTGGTTTCTGCCGATGGATGCGGAATGGGTGCCCGACAACTCGATTCTGCGGGAGTTTGTCGGCGGCTCGATCTTGAAGGACTTCAAGGTTTGGGGCGTTTGAAGGCCTGGAGACTGTTTCGGGGCCGCCTCGTCGCTGCTCCCTGGGGGCCGACGAACAATAAAACGAGTCTTGGCGCAGGGCGTGGAGCGCGGAGTTTCAACCAAAAGCTGTAGGAAGGTCGCTTGCGACCGATCATCGCCCGCCAGCGGGCTTCCTCCACCCGCACACCAATCGGTTCGCGAGTGCACGGGGAGAATTGCCAGCAATCGCATGAACCTGTATCGGCCGACTCGCCTTCTTCCAGTCCGCTGGCCGAATTCCGCGATTAACCGTGTCCTGCTCGTGTCTGCCGTGGACATTTGGTTTGACAGCCTCCGGGGCGCCCGGTCACTTAGTCGCCCCTTATGAAGGTAGTTTCCTCTCTCAAATCCGCCAAGAAGCGTCACCCTGACTGCCAGGTCGTCCGCCGTCGTGGCAAGGTATACGTGATCAACAAGACCGATCCCCGGTACAAGGCGCGCCAGGGTTGATCCACTGCATTATTTTCCCCTGTGAAAACTGAAGGCCATCCTGCACTCAATAATGTCTGCTTTCTCGATGTCTCGACGGGAAAGCGTTTTCTGACGAAATCGACGATCAAATCGGCTCGCAAAGAGACCATCGACGGAGTCGAGTATTTCGTCCTGTTGCGCGACGTGACGATGGATTCCCATCCCGCCTACACCGGCGAAAAGCGCCTGGTCGACGCGGCGGGACGCGTGGAGAAGTTCACCACGAAATTCAAGCGGGGCACCAAAAAGGCGGCCAAGTAGGCGCCCAGCGCCGATGTTTTTCCGCAGGCCCTCCGGTTCGCCGGAGGGCTTTGGTTTGGTGGCCGGGACCGGCGCAAGGCGGCTTGACGCGGAATCGCCGTCACGGCTGAGTGTCGCCCGTCATGCGAATTCGCGCTTTCCAAGGACTGGTTCCGGTGCCCGACCGCGCCGCTGAAGTGGCGTCGGTGCCTTATGACGTTGTTGACGCTGCCGAGGCAGCGGCGCTGGCGGCCGACCGGCCGTGCAGTCTGTTGCATGTGGACCGGGCGGAGATCGACCTGCCGTCGGACACCGATCCTTACGGAACCGTGGTCTACACGAAGGCGCGCGAAAATTTCCTCCAACTGCAGCGCGCCGGCGTTTTTGTGCGCGAATCGGAACCCTGCCTTTATGTCTACGAGCAACAGATGGGCGCGCACCGCCAACGGGGCATCGTCGCCGTCTGTCATGTCGAAGATTACGAGGCCGGCTTGATCAAGAAGACTGAGAAGACGCGTCGGGACAAGGAAGACGACCGGACGCGGCTGATTGATACCCTCAGCGCCGACACGGGTCCGGTCTTTCTGACCTATCATGATGAAGCGGCGGTGACCGCGTTGGTTGAGGCGAAGACGCGCGAACAGCCGCAGCATGATTTCACCGCTCCCGACGGTATTCGCCACACGGCCTGGCGCATCGCGGGCGGTGCCGAGTGGGTCCAGGCCTTCCAGCGGGTGAGGTGTTTTTACATCGCCGACGGGCATCATCGTGCCGCGAGCGCGGCGCGCGTCGCGCGTCTGCGTCGCGGGCGCAATCCCCTTCATACCGGCGCCGAGGACTACAACTGGTTTCTGTGCGTTGTGTTTCCTGGCAGCGAGCTGAAGGTCTTGCCCTATAACCGGGTGATCATCGACCTGAATGGTCGAGATCAGGCGGCGTTCCTTCAGGACGTGCAGGCGGAGTTCGGACTGGAGAACGACGCGCCGCCCGTGCCCGATGGCGCCGGCCGGGTGAGCATGTATCTCGGCGGGAAATGGTACGGGTTGCGCTGGCCGATCGATCCTGGCGCCGATCCGGTGTCGCGCCTCGACGTCAGCGTGCTGCAGAACCGGCTACTGGCGCCGATTCTGGGCATCGATGATCCGCGGACGAGCAAGCGCGTCGATTTCGTCGGCGGCATTCGCGGCACAGGCGAATTGGTCAAACGGGTTGACGCGCGCGGCGGGGTCGCATTCTCGCTTTTCCCGGTGACGGTCGCCCAGGTCATGGAAATCGCGGACGCGGGGCAGATCATGCCGCCGAAAAGCACCTGGTTTGAACCCAAGCTGCGTTCGGGCCTGTTCGTCCACACGTTTTGACATCAGAGGCGAACCCGCCCCGGACGCGAAAAGTCGACGAATCCTTTTTCCGCCGCCCACCGAATCAGATCAGCGGTCCGATGGAGATCCAGCTTGGTCATGATGTGCTGACGGTGCGATTTGACCGTGGCTGGACACAGGGCATTTAACTCGCCGATCTGGCTGTCGGAGAGGCCCTGGCAGAGAAGGGGAAGCAGGGAGAGCTCGCGGCTCGAAAGGATCTTGAAGAACGCCGCGGGATCCGTGCGGATGGCCCGCATGGCTTGACGCACGTCTTCCGGGTAATACCTCCGGCCGGCCAGGATCTCGCGGACGGCGCAGCGCAGGGTTTCCCGGACCTGGCCGGTCTT
>Ga0265323_10001821_pt1 | contig 10121 bp, 5 predicted proteins | sample 41225metaG_FD_193580 | JGI IMG/M metagenome (GOLD analysis project Ga0265323, IMG submission 193580) | Rhizosphere microbial communities from Carex aquatilis grown in University of Washington, Seatle, WA, United States - 4-12-25 metaG | ecosystem: Host-associated > Plants > Roots > Rhizosphere >... | reverse complement strand
GAATGTAAAAATCCTAAGCATGGTAAACCATGTGACTCAAAGTGCCCTGCATGTATAGATGAATGCTATGAATATAATAAACCCTCCAAGAAAGCCCATTGTGGTTCTTGCCCAGGTGATCCAGGAGTGAAAGTAACCGCTGAAAAATGTCCTATTTGTGAACAAGATGTTGATGCCCATGATCCTGTAAAGTGTGAAGAGAGAGTTCAGATGTCTAGGAAGACTCGCACTATGCCAGAAATTCCTCTAAAGGCTGATGGTCCAAGTGCTACTGATAATTGCCCAGTTTGTGGATCAGAAGGTCAAGATCTTATGAATGGTCAAGCTGACTCAATAGCTTGCCAAGCTTGTGGGATCACATACGCTCCAAGTGAAATCAAAGCATGTGCATCTAAGGCTGAGACTATTAAGAAAGTAGCCGAAGTGGAATCCCCTTGGAAAGTTATTAAAGATGAAAAAGGAAATGAAGTAATTGCACGAGTTGGTATTGCAGATAAAAATATTAAAGAATCAGAAGAAGTTATTGGAAAAGGTTCAATTAAGTCTGCTGATCATATACATGCTCCTGCGCCTAAAGATGAAAAGCTTCCTGTCGAAAAAGAGATTGAGGATGAAGAAAAGCCAGAAGAAAAGCCTGAAGTTAAACCTGAAGAAAAACCAGAAGCTAAACCCGCAGAGGTTGCCCCAGCTCCTGCCGTAGCTCCTGTCGCTCCCGTTACTCCTGCTGTTGCCGTTCCAGCTGCTCCTTCAGCATCTGCTTCAACTGGTGGAGATACAACCTCTCCTACTAGAACTAATACAGAAACTGGTGGATCAAGTCCTGGTGGTGCCTCAACAGGTGGCGTTGGTAGTGGAATTGGTGGAGCTGGTACTGGTGGTGCTGCAACTGGTGGAGCTTCTACTGGTGGAGCAGGTACAGTGACAGTTAATGTTTCCGGTGGTAGTGGAACTAATGAAGATGGGGGAAAATCTGCTCCAGTCACTATTAATATAAGTAACGTTGGTGGAAATACTGATGCTGGTAATGTTGCTAGTGGTGATGGTCCTGGTAGTTCTGGCACAGGTGGTACAGGTGATGGTTCTGGTGGTGGCGGTGGTGGTGCAGCTCCTGATGAACCAAGGAATTTTAGTACCTCTAGTAAGGATGAAAAGAAAGACGAATCTGATCCCTCTATGTTCTCAAAGGATATTTCTGAAGCAGGTGACTCAGAACCAGCAGCAAAACCTGAAGAAAAACCAGAGGAAAAACCAGAGGAAAAAGAATCTGTTCTAAAACCTCTTAATTCCGCATCTGACTGGATAAGAGATTTGCTTAAGTAATCGATAAGACTGTTGTTAGGAAACGTATTAGTATGGAGGTTCCTGTACAATGTGCTTTCGAGATAAAGTTAATGCTATTGTTGTGGCGGGTAATTTAGTTGAAAAAGGCAACAGCAAGTATATTATAAAAGTTATAGAAGAATATGATATGGCTACTGTTGCAATAGTAGAGAATATAAAAACTGGAAAAGTTGAAACGCTTCTACTTAGGGATATAAAAAAGGTTTAAATGAAAGATAGACTTGGAAATCGAATAGATATCGGAATGATTGTCCATGTAGTAGGACAGCCCGATATCTTTTTTGATGATAACTGGGTATTGGTGGACTTTTTAGAGATGGGGATTTTTACTCATTATATTTTAAGAAATTGTTTTTCAAACGAGATTAAAATTTTTGATAGCAAAGATATTGAAAGAGGACTTTAGAGGATATTAAAATGATTAACCTATTTTCGGGATTGCGAAGTCAGATCACGTTGCTCAAGGAGAAGCTTAAAAAGCATAATCCTTCTAAGAATCCGAAGGTTTATAAAGAAATCTTGGACGCTTTAGAAGCAGCTGAGAAACGTTATAGTGCTGAACGAGCCAAGAGAGTTGAGAAGCAAAAAGCTAAAGAACAAAAAGCAACCGAAGTAGCTAAAGAATCTGCTGCTAAAGTAGAAGATGGCACTGTCTCTATGCCTAAGAAGGAATTTGTGGATGAGCATGAGAAGCTTGTGAAAGCTCTTGAGCCAATGGTAGAAGAACACAAAGAGCAAGGTGCCGAACTTAAAGAAGTGAAAGAAGCTGCACCATCCATTTCCCCTAAGTGTGCAATTTGTGGAATGTCCTTTAAATCTCAGTCAGAATACCAACAGCATAAAGAAGATGCTCATGGGCAGAGAGATTATACTCCTATGGACCCAGCAGTTAAACGAGAAGTTGTTAAGAATGTGGAACATAAGCTCGGTCCAGCAATTATTGGTAGTGAAGAGCCTACAGCTGAATTGCATAAATATAGTGTTGATGAAAAAGTTGAACCTGTTCGAGGTGGAAAATCAGTTGGTCGAGTGATGAGACATGATGATAATAATCCAGCTACTCTCGTTTACGTTTATTGGGACGAGGGACCATTAGCTGAAAAAGATCATTTTGGTGGGTATTACAATAAGGATTTGCAGCGTCATGAAGAACCTAAAGAAATTAATGCAGAAGGAAATCCCCCTCCTCCAGATACAAGTATTATTCCTAAAGATGATAAATGTCCCTGCTATGAGGATATGAGCGTTTATTGTCCTAAATGCAAAACTAATAAAACATCTGATTTAAAGAGTAATTATGATGCATTCCTTAAAGATTTGAAGGATGAGCGAGAAGCACATTATGCTCAGGGAAATCAACCTTGGGTAGATAGACTTGACGAAAAAATTAAAGCTCTAGAAGACTCTATGGCTGGGAAATTTGGTAATGAAAAAACAGCTGTGTCAGAACCACTGTTTCAATGTGAAAATTGTCATGCTCCAATGGGACCTACAACTCCTTCACATTTAGAACATGGCGATAATGATGAAGATATTTGGCATTGTAATGAAAAGCAATCAGCTCAATTAGAACATCATGATCCTATTGGGCATGGTATGGGAGATTTATATATCCTCCCTAATTCCCCTGAAGAAGCTCAAAAAATTATTAAATTTGTACAAGATTGTGGTAGAGCTTCTACTTGGTCTACAGCTAATGTTGAAGGACATAAATGGTATGGAAAGAGATTTATTGAAGTCCCATTTGGCATGGATATAGAAAAGGATATGCGTGAACATTTTGCAAATACCCCTTTACATACAAGGCCAGTTGAAGAGATTATGTCTAGTAAACAGGCTAATTTTGAAGGCAAGTGTGATATGTGTAAAGGTCCAGTTTGTGAACGATGTAATCAATGTCACAAATGTGTTAAGATAACTGGATCACTGAAAAAGGAATGTGGGATATTTGATAAATTATTTCCAGAGTATATTGGAGAACCACGAAAAAATCCTGAGTTCAAAGACTTTATGAATAAAGGTCTTGAGCAAAGTGATTTAGAATGGGAAAAAGAACGTAGTAAATATACACCCGAAGAATCTAAAAATCCACAATTACATAAGTTTTATAGAACGAGTCCTCATGGTGGGAGTAGATGCAGATTATGTGATCAATTTCAAGAAGCTCATGAACCTTCACAAGCAAAACAAGGTGGAGCACAGAATGCAGAACAGCTTACGATTATGGATCACACCCCTGCAAGAGCTAATACTTCTGCAGATGAAATCGGTCGTGACTCATATGACGAATTTCAAGATGAATGGGCTATGCCAGCTGGAATGGATATTGAGTCAAAAATTAGCCCTGAAGAAAGATCTGCTGAAGCTCAAATTGGTAAGATGGTTAAGCAGGTTTTATCTCAAAAGTTTGGTCTTCCTTTGAAAGTAAGAGTTATTCCTTCCCAGCGTCCTAATACTTGGATTGATGTTTGGTCTCCGTCTGCACCTATTCCTAATGAGTTTAGAGCAGAAGTTGCTAAGAGTATTGGTGCTACAAATGTACTAGATTGGAATAATGTGAATTATGGAAATATTAGAGAAAATAGTGTTTCTCTTCATGTTTCTCAATGGAAAAAAGTTTTAGAGACAATGGGACTTCTTCCAGCAATTCAACCATCAGCTTCCCTTAAAATCGCCTCTATTCCTGTAACAGTTTTCAACAAGCAATGGTCTGCTATCCCTGTCTCTAAAGAGGGAAAGCTAGGCTATGACATTAGTGATGAAAAGGGAATCAAGGTATTGCACCTATCACCCCTTAATGGAAAAGAGATGAATGCAGAGCATATCAAATGGGCAGCAGAACGAGAACTAGTTAAGAATTATAAAAAGGCTACTCTAGTAGAAAGAGTTGCTATGTTGCCAGAAGGTACAAAGGGTTACGTGTTGGCCCAGGATAAGGCCAAGAAGCGCGTCAAGTTGGCCTTCCTTGAGCAGAACGTTAGAGCATGGGTGCCAGAGGGTAAGATTAAGATTGAAGCCCTAGAAAGTCAAACAGTGCAGCATTTAGGCCATTCTGATAAGGTATTGGGACAAACAGGCTCACAAGCTCTATTGGACTGCATTGAAAGTGGTCCTACTTGGGTTGATGCTCAAGAGCTTAAAGAGATGAATCGTCCTCCAGCTACTCCCGAAGCATTAAATGAGCAACCCATTGAAGAAGAGGCAGCAAAAGATTGCCCAGATTGTCATGGAAACTTTGCAGGTAAAGAGAATGATAAATGTCCTACATGTGGTAGATTTAGTGTGAAAGCGGGTGTAGATTGGAAGGGTATGCATCGAACCGATGAACCTATGGCTAGAGATAAAAAAGAATGCCCTACTTGTCATGGACAAGGTAAAATAGAAGGGGAGAATAGAGGAGCATGTCCTGATTGTGGAGCATATCCCAAAGAAGAAAAAGAAGCCCTTAAAACAGCCCTTCCTCCAGTGCTTCCTAATCAACGAGGATATTTAGATAATCCACCTCCTGTTGAAAAGGAAGCTGACTATGAGGGATATACAAATTATTCTACTTGGGGATTAGCTTTACTATTAGATAATGACCAGGATTTGTATAATAAGTCGAGACAATTAGCAGAAGGTGCTGTTAGTGTTGATGAGCTTTCTGCCATGCTCAGACATAGATATTCTAATTTGTTTGTTGATAAAGGTGAGAAAGATAAAGATATTAAAGAAGTTAATTGGAAAGAAATTGCACAAGAAATGTTTGATGAAGCTAAAGAAAATAAAGCATATGAACAATCAATGAGTCCACAAACTGTTATCGATAAATTACCCACTATGGATGTTGAACAAGCTAAAGATGACCTATTAAATCAATTAGCTAAAGAAACTGATCCAGAAAGAAAGAAGGTACTGGAACAGAAATATAAAAGATTATCAATGAATAGTAGTTTGAATAAAGTTGCTCATATCCGACATGAGAATGGAAAATGGGTAATCTATTCCCATGACTATAAAAAGAAGCTTGGAACCTACGATTCTGAGTCAGCTGCGAAGAAAAGATTGGCCGAAATTGAAATGTTCAAGCATATGAAAGGATCTAAAGTTCGTCCTTTTTCCAAGAAAGCCGAAGTCATGACAGATCCCTATCAGGCTCTTACTGAGCATATTACTGATATGAGAACTCGTATGGAACAAGTTCAGCAGAGATTGGAATCTTCTCCCTTACCTAAGACGGCTGATGCTGAGATTATTAAAGATGAAAAAGGTAATCCTGAATTAAGTACAGTAGAACTCTTTGAAGATATTACGATGGGCTTGGATCTTCTAGAATCTAAACTCAAGGATGAACCAGAATCAGAAGAGCTTCATAAGAACTTAGAAGAACTTGAAAATCTCCTTTGGGAAACAGAGCAAAAGGCTGGTATTACTCCTGAGCTTTCTGATGAAGAGAAAGCTGAACCAGAACATAAAGAGATTGTAGAAGAAGTTGAAAAAGAATCATCAGAGAAAGGTAGAAAACCTCGTAGCTTAGTCCATAAGGAATATAAAGAGGAACTTACTAAGGAAGAATTGGAAGAGGAACCTGTAGAGAAAGAAGCTTCTTATGATCCAAAATGGCTAGAGAAGATTGACTGTGAGGATTGCAGAGCTGTCTCATCAGGCCACGATAGACGACATTATTGTGAAAAGCATCAACCAAAAGAAGCTTCTAAGAAAGAAGCTGCTGTCACTACTCAGGTAACGGATGATACAACAGTTACTACTTCACCCGCTTCTCCTGCTGCTCCTGGTGCTACAACGACAACAACTCCAGAAGTTACACCTGATGACAAGAAAACATCATGTGCCCTTTGTGGTGGTATGACATTTAATGACTTTGATGCTTACCAGCAACATATGGAATATACACACGCTTCTGATACTATGCCAACAAGTCCAACACAGAAGAATCTTCCTACTATTGCAGCCAGTAAGAAAGTAGCTGATACAGTAACCCCAGTTGCTCCAGTTATTCAGAATGTTCAGCCAACGGATGATGATAATTTGGAGATACCTACGCAAGCTCCAACGAGCCCACTCCCCCCAGGGCAACATTGGCAGTGGAATAGTACTGTAGGTAAGTATGTGGCCATGACCGATCCAGGTAGTCTTGGAAAAACGATCTAATGTTTTTCTTGTTAGCATATCATCTTATAGGTGTGCAGCCTTGGTGCATGGTAGATAAAGCTGAACAAACTATCCAATGTAATTATGAAACACAAGTAGATTGTCTTTCTTATAATTATAATGGAGAAGCTTGTATACCCAATCCAAATTTTAAAAGGTAATACAAATGAAATTTTCTAAGAAAGCTGATTTGAAAGAATATTCTAATGAGGCCACAAAAGGCATCAATGATTTTATTATACAAAACCCAAAAATAATGTCAGTAGTGATTGATGCTGCTAAAAGAGCTACAGATGAGAAAAGTTTTACAGATTGGCTACAAGAAGCTTTGACGGGAGAAGGGATGGAAGAAGGAGTTAGAAAAGAAGTTAAATGGGAAGAATTGGGCTGGGCTTGGTTTAATACTGTAAATCGTGAAACAACAGAACCTACTTCTACAGATATTATTGAACAACTACCTACCTTAGACAAACCTAAAAAGATAGATGAGCTATTAGAACAGCTCTCTATTGAACAAGATGACACCAAGAAAGAGAAAATCAAACAGCATATTGAACGGATTAAACGAGCTAAACTGCTTAAGGCAGATTTCCCTACTCCACCTCCTCAAGAAGATCCTGGATCTAAAGAGATTTCTGTTTATGATCCTGCTTATTCTTTTCTAGTGCGTTTGGTTAAACTTGTCTCAAAAGAATTTCCCCAAGCCATTCCTGAAATTAAACAATTAGCTGAACAGCATCCCTTCAAAACGGTAGCAGACATTGAATATCTTACTACTCAGATATGGAATCTTGCTACCACTAAATATAATATTCCTCGTGAATGGCTTATTAGCAAATTACCTGAGAAGAAAGGTAGTTTGAATAAGAAAGCAGATATGGGAAAATTTTGGATTTATCCTGATGGTGACTATGAACAAATAAATGAAGATTCTGAACATCAGGATTGGCTGTAGGAAGTAGAAGGATTAGATGCTTTTCAAGCATTTGATAAGGGTTGGATACGAGCTTCTGTTGATAATAATTTAGGATCTTATCAGTTGAAAGATTTCAATAATATTCCTGAATATTTAGATAATTTTATTGTTTCACATCCATCTAAAGAAATTGAAATTGCAGATAGAAATGGATATAATTATATAAAAATTTCTTATGAAGATGCTATTAACAAAGGTATTCAGAAAGCAGTTAAGAGATCATTAGTTAATGCATCCAAGACAGCAGACTTATGGCCAGCACAGGAACAAGCGGGTGACATGTTATCACATGAACACAATAGCCTTAGTTATTCCCCTTTGCAAGAAGCTGATACCTCTGTGAGTGGTCCTCGCCCTGATGATTCTAATGATGATGCTCTATGGGATATAGTGGTAAATGAATTTTTCACAGCTAAAAAGAGTTGGTCTGAAGTGGTTAAAGCTATTCGATTAGCACATCCTGAAGTTACCGATGAAGTAATTTTATCACTTAAAGATAGAGTGAGGAAATCTCTTGATAATCAGATGGGATTTACTGCTAGTAAGAAGGTAGCCTACCATGCAATTAGTGATTTGACTCAATTTGCTTTAGATGACAAGCAGATCCAGCAGCATTTCATTAATCGTGGTACTACTGTTGAAGATGTTATAGCTTCCTTGCCTAATTTTAAAATAGAATACATAACCAAAGACTTAGAGCAGCGAGATCCTAGTTTACGAGATTCCACAAGAGGATTTTATGATTTTAAATCAGGAACCTTGTATATAAATCCTCGCCTCTCTTTAGATAGTAAAAGACTCACTATTATTCATGAGATTGAACATGCTATTCAAGATGCAGCAGGTGTTCTTCCTGTGCATACTCCTGAAGATATTTATAAGGTTAGACAAACCCCCTATCAAGATAGATCTTTTGAATGGGGAGCTAGACAACAGCAATTTAATGCTCTTAAAGCTCGTGGCATGAGTTTAGACGAAATTAAGCAGGTCATGATAGAACGAGCAATTGGAAATGGTAAACATTCTGAAGCCGAATTGAATTATATTAAAGAAAATGTTTCCAATGAAGCAGAGCAGATGAATGAGATTTATGAAAGTATGATGCCTGAAAGTGTTATGGCTTCAAAGAAACAAGCAAAACATAAACTCAATATGGATCAAGTAATTAAGATATTGGATTCTAAAGAGAATAAGGTAGATCATGTGGACTTCACTGATAACTCTATTACACTGATTAATGGGGATAAACTTACATTTGATGAGGCCACTACTCAAGCAATGGAAATAGACAAAGAAGGAGTATTCTCAGGGGCAGAATTTAGCACTGATGATGTTGGAGTTAATCCTTCAATGGATAGTGGCCCCTGGGCAAGCCCAGAGGACCATGGCAAAGATCCCCAGAAGCATCCTTTTCCAAATACATTTTTTGAGCCAGCTAATGAAGAAGAGGATGAGGCACAACCTTATTCCAATATTGCTTCAAGTAAGAAATTCTCTAAACTAGATGTTAAAGCTAATCCTTCTACTCGTTATTGGATAGCTCCTGATGGAAAGGAATTCCCTGTTAGTGGAATTCATCCTACTTGGATTTTAGAAAATGGGAAGATTCTTAAAAAATATGGAATCAATCCTAGACAAGCTTCCTATAAGATTCATGAACAGATGATTAACAGTGGTTGGTCAAGAATTTCTACAGAATATAGTGGTTTTCAGATTGAGGTAGCAGATCTTTCTCGTCTTCCAGGCTATTTGGATGATTTTATTGCTAAGAATTTTCAGAAAGGTGATGAGATTGTTATTGGTAATGGAAAAGACAAAGGTGTATTTATCCGTGATCCTTTTCCTACTCTTCAACAAGCAGTAAATAAAGCTTTGAGAAATCCAGTTAATGCTTCTAAAAAGCAAGCTGCTATTAGTGGCCAGATTATTAGAGATATTCTAGAAATTGTAGAATCTTCTGGTGGAATTACCTATTCCTTATCTAAAGGTAATTTGAGTGGTACAGATAACTATGCTGTGTCAATATATCCAGATAAAGAAAGAATAGTGGATGGGGTAGTAGATTTCGATGACATCCAAAATTATATTGATACAAATGAAGATTTGTTAAATCAACCAGATAATTCTCTTGGTATTTGGAGTAGCAACGGGAAGATCTACTATGATGTTGTAATCACTATACCAGATAAAGAGAAAGCATTAGAATTAGCAAAACAGAACAACCAGTTAGCTATATTTGATTTAAAGAATTTACAAGAGATTTCAACTGGCATAGTAAGGGCTTTCAGTAAGAAAACTATTGTTAAGAAAGCTGAACGTATTAAAATTCGTATTTCTGAAAATGAGGCTCCTCTTACAGTTATTATAAATCCATCTTATAATGAAGCGTTAGGAGAATTAAAGAGAACTTCACATGGTCTTCGAATGTTAACTGATGCTGATAATAATGCATTCATTTGGAGTGCCTATAGAGCTACCCATGATGAGGTAGCTAGGAAATTGCATGAGAATGGATATACAGCAACTAATACTGATTCTGCAGGATTTTTAGATAATGAACAGTGTGTACGGAGTGTATTTGGTTCATTAAATGTTAAAGCGGAAGAAGCCACACTCCCAGAAGAACAACAGAATCAGGTAGCAGCCAAATGGT
>Ga0265323_10001819_pt1 | contig 10122 bp, 21 predicted proteins | sample 41225metaG_FD_193580 | JGI IMG/M metagenome (GOLD analysis project Ga0265323, IMG submission 193580) | Rhizosphere microbial communities from Carex aquatilis grown in University of Washington, Seatle, WA, United States - 4-12-25 metaG | ecosystem: Host-associated > Plants > Roots > Rhizosphere... | reverse complement strand
CGGTACATACGATGCATCCTATGTGAAAACTACATTGGCCGCCGCGCTCGTTTATAATATGGGCGATCAAGCTGACACCGCCTCAATTATTGATATTTTATCGCCCATCGTTCCGGGCTTTGTCCCCTATGCCGTATCGATTTCAATCAACAATACAAATTGGTTCCAATTATTGAGCCCGACGCTTCTGAAGAATTATTTCTCAGTCTCGGCAACAAACATAACAATCGTTTAAAATCATGACTATTGATACAACGGCAATGGGCACATACTACGCAAACCTTTTGCCGATACAATATATCTCTAAGCCAAAGGCATATGCAGATATTTACGCGGAAGCCAAAGGGCTGTGGCTGGATGATGTCTTTTCGCAAATTCGGAATGGATTCAATAAAGACACCGCTGTCGGCGTACAGCTCGATATAGTTGCTAAATATGTCGGGGCCACTCGCACAATCCCCGGCCAAGTCGGTGGGGCCAGTATTTTAAGTGATGACGATCTTCGTACATTTATTAATTTTAAAATTATTCAGAACAACTCTAATCACAGCAATTACTCTATCGACTATTTACTTTATTCTTTTTTTGGGACAAATATTGTCATGACTGACAATTTTGATATGACGATTACTTATACTTGCTCTACCGCAAATCAGGCACTACTGAATAGGCTACTGGCCGAAAATGCATTACCGAAGCCTGCGGGCGTCGGAATAATAGTCGTGTCTATGCCGAATCAAGTATTTGGTTTTAATGACTATGTGCTTGCGTCTCCTGCATTTATTTACGGCTTTGATGATTACAACCTCGCACCGAGTGGTGCAGTTATGCTACAATATTAATTATGACAAAGATCACTAGAGCTACCCAACAAATACTTGGTTCAACAGCCGCAGGAACGGACGTCAGTCAGTTTGGTTCAAAGTCTGCCGGTAGCCCAACGTATACAAAAGACCCCGCAACAATCATGGCCCTCTCCCAGTTTTTAACTGGCTTCCGGGCGGTAACAACAAGCAACGCTCCGTACATTCAGGACATGAACGCGGCATTTCTAGCAATCACTTCGCAGATTGCATATTTGCTGCAAGAAGGGGTCCCTGAATATGATTCCAGTACAAATTATTTTATTAATTCCATTGTAAAAAAATCCGGGACTGCCGATTTATACAAATCATTGACCGATAATAATTTAGGAAATGCCTTAACAAATGGGACATATTGGCAAATTGTTACAACTACCACATTAGGATCAGGAGCCCCTTCAACGACACCTGCAACATCGGGGCTATATTATATCGATACCTTAAATCAAGTACTTTACTATTCCACTGGAAATAGCACATCATCTGATTGGCGCACAGACAAATATCAAAATGCATCTTCTGGGGCAAATTGGTATAGTGTTGGATTACCTTCAACGGTTTCAACGACAGGCGCTGTTGCCTGGTCTCCGTCCTTGGAATTATTTTGTATTTCCGCATTAAATAGTGGAACATGGGTTTATTTTACTTCTCATAATGCTTTAACCTGGACACAGCAAACATCACAAGATTCAGCTCATGGTAAAAATGCATTATATTGGTCTTCTGATTTAAGTATATTTGTTGCAGGGATAACAAATGGTAATTTTGAAACATCCCCCGATGGGGTCACATGGACACTACATACAACGGCAACCGGACAGAATACTTTTGGAATAACATATGCCCCGTCATTGGGATTACTGTGTGCTGTTGGCCAAAATGGTGGGGTAACGGCGGGATTAATTTGCACTTCTGCCGATCAAGGGGCTACTTGGGTGGCTCGCACACCATCAACAACCTATTGGTTGAATAGTGTAGCCTGGTCTCCAACTGTTTCCGGGGGATTGTTTGTAGCGGTTGGATTGAAAACAGGAACCGTTAGCACCATAATGACATCTCCCGATGGGATTACATGGACGGAAAGAAATTCTTCATATACTGGACTTTATAATGTGATTTGGATTAGTGATTTAAATTTATTTGTTGCAGTTGGAAATAGTGCAGTATCGGCAGGAGTTATTGTTACCTCTCCCGACGGAATCACTTGGACAGCCAGAGTAACAGGGGCTACTCAGCAGTGGCATTATATTGCATATGCCCTAGAGACAAAGACAATCACGGCAGTATCCTATAATGGAGGAACATTGCAAAGAGCGATAACATCAAAAGATGCTTTAAACTGGACAATACGCACAACCCCTATTGACTTATCCTGGTACGGGATAGCTTGGTCTGCAAGTCTAGGAATGTTTTTGACCATTGCAAATAGTAGTAATATATTAATGGCCGCAAACTAGCCACCCCCCTACACAAATACAACACAAAATATCGATACATTTACCCCTTGACACCATAGGTGCCTGTGGTATAATTAGTATAGATTTGGGTATTATATATAAGGGAGGTGATTATCATGAAGAAAGCAACTATTGTATTATTAATTGTTTTAGCTTTATTACCAGCAAGCACATTGGATAGCTTAACTATTAGCCAGAATGTTGCAGAACATCAAGATTACGTTATTCGCGACGGTCAACGATGCAGTACTCATCCAGTAGTTCAGGCATTTGGATATGTGTTTTTAACTGCGTTTGTGTACTCTTGTGCAAACGGTAATTTGAATAGAAAAACAAATTAATATAGAAATATGAAAACATGTCGTGTTACAATAAACTTACCTTAATCTGTAAGTGAGGTAAATCGATGTGCCACCAAAAGTCAAAAGCCCAGAGGAAATATGCCACGAGGCCGATTCCAGAATACAATCTCTCGAACAAACCAATCAGACAGGACAATATAAAAGCGGAAACTACGCTTCCCGGTTTGAAAAAATCGAAAATAGTATCGATCATGTTGACGCCAAGAATACTATTGCTAATTGGGGGGTACTTGGCATCCAGTTTTTACTTGGTTTGCTCGTTGCCATTATGGAGATAACGAGAAAATAATCGGAGGCAAATTGTGTGGGCAGTGTTTCCATTTAAAAAAAGATTCCAAGTGCATAGCCCATTCGGCCCCATCGTTCACCCCCAAATAATCCATAAAGAAAATTTTAATCCAGGCATAGACTTCAAGTGCCCGCCCGGAACGGAGTTGCTCTCATCAATCAAAGGCAAGGCAAAGATAGTGTTTGATGATGAGCTTCAGGCAAATGTCTTGCAGATATTCTTCAAGAATAAAAGTCTGACGAGGGGCTATTTTTTATACAAACATGTGTCCGATATAAAGGTCAAAAACAATCAGAAAGTACTCCCGGGAGAGGTGGTCGCCTTGTCCGGCCCTGGGGAAATATTTCATTTTGAAATTAATTATCTTTTTCAGAAAAACAAGCCGTCACCAGTCAACCCGAAAAACTATGTCTGCTTCGCGTAAGCCGGTTGTATTGCCGCAAGAGATACAAAAGCGCATCCTAATGTTCTATAATCTATTCCAGAGCTTTCTTGCGAAGGTTAATCAGGAGAATATCTATGGCAACAAAAATTGATTCCCGGTGGTATACGTACGAAGATGCGATAAATTCTGATACGGCCAAAGAGCTGGGAATCGATAATAACATCACCGATATAGCCGTTTCTGATAATGTGAATTGGTTATGCTTCAAAATCCTAGATCCGCTGTGCGACAAACTCGGATACAAAGTTTATGCCGATTCTATTTATCGTTGCCCGGCGCTGAATGAAAAGGTCGGGGGAGTGCCAACGTCAGATCATACTAAGGGCTGCGCTGCCGATATATCCGTACCGGGGATGACCGCTACCGGATTAATGAATTACATACTTACTGAGACAAAACTGCCCTTTACGCAAATTATATTAGAAAATCTAACAAACCCTGGGGGCTGGGTGCACATTGCATACAATAGGTTAAACATTGCAGAACCACCAAGCATATTAATAGCAAAGAATATTTCCGGTAAAACTCAATACTTTCCGTATTCTATTTATTAGAAGGGATGGCAATATGATCAAGAATGGCTTGTATTTTTTAGTTTTGGCTGCGGTGGTGGGGTGGTTTATGGGGGTTGGCAAGATAAATGATAAATATACCCAAGAATTAGAAAGTCGGCTTAAAAGTCAGCCTGCGTCGGCAAACGTGGTTACTAAGATTGTAACGCAAATAAAATACGTAGAACGCTCCATAACGGCTAATGCTGGTCTTTTACCCGGGGCGATAAAGGAAGATATGGTCGCAAACGTCGGGAAACAGGATTTTACGGTAAAAGTGAACGGGGAAGACTACCAATTTACCAAGGCTGATAATGAGAAATTCATGTTTGAAAAGGGGCAGCTCGAGCTGGATCAGCAAAGCAACGTCGGGGTGGATATTCAAATCAAGCCGATTGACCTGACAAAGCGCTGGGGCATCGGGGTTGGTTTTGGATTACGTGGCCCGGCGGCAGTTGTTACCGGTCCGATTATTGGCCCACTCGATTGGTGGGGCGAGGGTGATGTTACAAATATTTCCGGCGGGGTGATTGTTCGGTTTTAGTTTCTGTGATCCGGCGCTGCCGCTCAAACTCATATTCGACTATCGTGTAGATTATCCCGGTTGCCGGATCTTGCCGCTTGTACAATTCCCGCGCAGAAAGCAACTTTCCTAGCACTGACTTTTTACTTTCCAGAAAATAGTTAGTTTACATGTAAGCTCATCGCGGGCCTTAATCGCCTCTTCAACTAGCCCAAGCTCGCGCAATTCCTTTACGCGAGGGGTAACAACATTAATCTCGACGCCGGTTTCCTTGGCTATGGCGCGGTTGTTTATCCCGGTCGGGTGTTTCTCTATGCAATGGTAAATCTCTCGTTGTAGTGGCCCGATCTTTTTCTGGATGTCGGCATACGCAAATAATGACGTCGTTTGCACTGGCATGGTATCCCCCTTTTATAAAAACTCAAACCGCAACTCATCCTTAGTCATCCCGCCCATATAATAAAAGTCTGTTTTATAATTCATTCCAAAAGTTGCTGGGCCGATAAATACTGGCTGATTGTCTGAATTTATATTTACTATTCGTAAATGCGAACCGGTTGTTCTTCCTGTGCGCCCCACATATCCAATCAAGTCTCCAGGGGCAACCCTCTGGCCAGGTATATATTTGCCATGTTGCTTATACCCGGCATGTACAACGTATGAACCAATATGGCAATATCCTAATGTTATGCCATTATCGTAGGCGATTACAATGCAATTACCTTCAAATCGTTTATAGCATATTGATATGACCTGTCCGGAGAAAGATGCTAGTACGTCACTACCTTCCCGTGCTGGCAAGTTCCATGCGTGATATTCTCGACCACCCATATCGGCACGCTTAAACGAATACCATGCCGTCAATACTATACGCTTGCCAACCATGATAGGCTCGTCGAGAGGGAATACAATCCCGTTACGAATAATATCGGCATTTGCTTTCTCTGGCCAAGTGAAACCAATGATAAAACTAAGCGCACACACAAGAATCAAAAACTTACAAAATCTTTTTCCTAAACTATCCGCATCGATAACCCTTACTTTATTTTTCAAACAAGCACCTCCTGCTTTATTCGCACAACACATTATAATAAATATCAAAGACCAATAGCTAGTTCTTTTTGTATTTTATTGCATCTGCAATGTGGTCTATACTAGAGGCAATAGCAATCAACCCTAAGAAAATAAAAACCCCTAATGCCATACTACTCCTTCCCGCACTCTAGGCATTCGTAGTGCATAGTTGTATTACCTACCACTGACATTTTCTTGTGGCATATGGGACATTCATCTATTGGCGTAGGCTCGCTGTTTTTGCAAAAATGGCCACCAACAAGAGAACATCCATGCTTACAAATAAGTGGCTCATCATGTTTTAAACAAACATCTTCGCAGGGGATACAGCCATATCTATTTGGTTTACGCATGTTATTATTCCTTCTCGCTGTTGGCAGCGGAAATTAAACTTAAAAAGCAAAATAATTCTCTAAAATAGACCGTACTATTGCAGATTTAGAAACACCATTTTTAATAGCAAGTTGTTTAACTTTATAGTATGTCTCGTTTTTTACATTCCCAGTTACTTGTGTAAGCGGTGGTTCATATGGCGATACCATTATCGGCTGTGGTGTCATTTGGTGGCTCCGTTAATACTATCAGGCTGTTCTTTTATCCATTTAATATCAGCATCTTTAAGGTAAAACTTTCTTGGTATAAATATAATATACTTTCCGCGCTTGTCTGTACCAAACTCCATTTCTCTGCACTGTGTTGTAGTATGAAATTTGATGTCGTGTTTTATTAAACACATAACATCTTTAAAAACATCTTCACCAACTGGCCAATAAAGACCAGCGTTTTTTAAATATCTCTTAAAACCATACAATTTGTTTTGTTTCATACATTCTCCTTCTCTGCCGATTGTTGCGCTGCGGTGATGATTTCTCTTAAGTATATCCTCGCAGTACCTTCCCCAATTTCATCTAAAAACTCATATGTATTAAGTGCCACTTCTTTGCGGGCTATGGATTCGCGCTTGAGAAATATATCGGCAGCTTCTAAACAATTTTTTTTTACAGAAGAATCTGCGGTCAAATATTTATATGGATATGCGCTATTATATTTAAACCCATAAAGTATTATTGCAATCTGCTCTCGTGCGTCTGTCATAAAGCCTCCGTAGGCTCGCTGTTTTCGGCTATTGTATGTTTAATATATTTCCTCATAGCGTTAATGCCTTCGGTCGTTCCAACTCTCCAAATATTTGACGCAACATCTACCCGCGCACGCTTCTCGGCTGCGGCTATCTCGGATTCAATAAGATCAATAAGGACTTTTGCTTGATTAGGTGTAATCATTCTATTCCAACTTTTAGTACACATATCCATAAGTTTCTCTGCAATTTCTTCGCGCGTTGTCATGCTTACTCCTTTGTGTGTCCTAAAATTATCGCCCATAGCCGTTTTTCTCGCTCCATCATATCCTCATGCTCCCGATCTATCTCCGCACAAAACTGTTGTAATTCCTTTAGCCGCGCATCATTGATCTGCCGCGTCACTTCCTCGTCGATAAAATTCTGTATGCCATACTTTAAAATAAAAAACTGTTCTCCAAATCCAAGGCCGAAAAACGTCTGCCATGCGTGGTCTGTAAAGCTTTTTATCAATCTACCGACACCTCAATTGCTTAGCACATAAACAAAACGCCCATAAATGTGCTTTATATAATGCCCGATGCGTGTCATATCCTGAATTGCCATATGCATGGCGTCTATTTCGTATCTCTTTCGCTAGAAAATCACGGTATGATTGCCAATGTTTAGCGACTTTATCGTCACGGTCTTCTGGGCCTTCCTCACAGGGCATATCTTTAAAGGCCCATAAACAATCAGTTGTATCTTCGTTGCAGTGCTTACACCATTTGCTGCGCTTCATTTTTTTACCTCAATCACATCGTAATGTGGAAAGTACTTCTTAGCCGCTTGCTCGCTGTAAAAGACATGTAGATTGCCGTCGCGTTCCTTTAGCCAATAATTAGCCAAATGGACGATGTGGTTACGCAGTGTATCTAAGTCCTTGATAACGTCAGGGATGCTATCAAGAAATAATAAGTAATCCTTTCGAATGTCATAGGCTGCTATTTTTGTAAGCATACAATCCTCCTTTTATTTATTCATACCGTATATCCGTCGCATGTATTAATAATATTCAAAGATGCAAAGTTACCAAAGTATTTCTTAGCACCTTCGTTATATGCTTTTGCTGCGTCTATCTCTAAATCAAATGTTCCTAAATGTATCTGCTTTTTATTAATCATAACTCTTGCAAACCATTTTTTCTTATTTCTTGTTTTAGAAATACCCTTGTATTTAGATTCCGTATTTCGTTTTTGCTTAATTTGGTACATATTATTTTCATGTTTAGTAACCCATTCAAGATTTTCAATACGATTATCAAGTCTATTGCTGTTTTTATGGTTTACAAAATTCTTTCCATTTTCTTTGTTTAAAAAAGCTATTGCCAGCAACCTGTGTATTGAAGTTGCAAATGGCTTGTTGTTTTTCCATAAGTCAATCATCATGTATCCAGTACTAGACTTTCTATGTTTTCTAATTTTTCCTTTGAATGATAATATTTCTCCATGTTGGTTTATTTTGTATAAACCTTCGTAGCCTTCAACGTCTTTCCATATTTCTTCCATTGCAATGCCTCTTTCAATAGGCCTGCCCACAACGGACATTGCAAGGACGTCATGGGCAAGATTTACCCTATTATTTAATGTTTTTTGTGCTGACTGCAATGTCAAATACATTATCCCTTATTCCTTTATTAAATCCAACTGCTTTTTACAATCATCAAACCCATTTTTATAGGCTATGGCTTCGCGCTTGATAATGTAGTCGGCAAGTAATTCTTCAATTTCGCCAACTTTAAACTCTTTAAAATTTATAAGTTTTATTATTTCCTTTGTAATCGTCTGGCGTGTGTCTGTCATACTGTTACTCCGGCATCTATCGCGCAATCGTGGCAACAGTAATTACCGTCATCGTCTTGTTGAATTACAATCCCCGGCTCGTTATCTGAAAACTCCTTTTGACAATTATCGCAAGTGTAAGTAATCATGGATTCACCCCCGTGCTTTCTATCCACGGAGCAGGGGCCGCTCCCGGAATTGTTGTTTCATAGTTATTCTTAAAAACCTTACCTTCTTCGATCACAATCCCGACCTCTCCGGTCTCGTCTACGCGCTCCAGGAAAATAGTATAGTCGTTATCCGTTGCCATTTGCTTCAAAATCTCGAAGTTCTTTTTATCGAGTAGCGATCCGTTCTTAATCAGGATAACGCGCAGCACTGGGTTCAAGGCCATAGCCATGGCGACGCTAGTCTTAAGCTTTTCGGCATCATTGACCTGTTCAAAGGGGACTCCGTTAATCGAGATTCCGTCAGCGTTGAAAGACATTCCCGGTATCGGCATCTTGGCGGCGGCCAGACGCGATTGTTTTTCGTCTTTGATCTGTATCAGTCCGTTATCAAGTTTTCCCTGAAGTGCTTTCGCTTCTGCGTGATCGATTTGCAGTTTTAGTATTTCGTTATTTTCACGTACCTTTTTATTCGTATCCTCTATCCCCTGGAGCTGCGTCTGAATAGGCAGTGTATTTATTAGTGTTTGAGTATTTATCCAATCATCCACTTCAATCTTCGATTTATTCGTGTCGTCGATTTGACTCAAAACATTTGCTCTTGATTCTTGGAGTTCTTTTATCTGATTGTCAATATTGTTTAGTGACGATTGAAAAGTACATTTCACATCATTCAATCGCGCTGCTTCTTGCGACCGCTGTACAATTATGGAATTATGTTTATTTGCATCTTGTATCCTCTTTATTAATTCTACCGCCGACAATTCATTGGCCGGGAATTCAGGATCCGGATTGCGCCCGGCAAGCTTTGCCTCAATATTTGAAACTTCTTTATTTACTTCGGCGCGTTCTTTAAAAGCGACAACATATTTTTCTTCCAGATCCGAAAAATTTAACCCGGTTAATTTCTTAATCAGTTCTACCTGCTTTTTTCGGCCGTCGTTTGTCTTGGAAAGTTCAGCGAACGCCAGCGGATCAAAGCTGATCGCGTCATACAATGTATCAAGGATTTGCTGCGATGACTGAATCGTGCCGACGCCCTCTTTTTTATATATCTTGATTGTCGGGCCGGAAGGGTTAAATTTCTTCTGGAACATTAAGCCGGTTTCTACCAGCACCCCATCAGAATTGTACTTTTTCAATTCGACTTCGATCATGCCTTTCTCTTGGCCGTCGCGTACCGGCATTGCATCGGTTCCCTTCGCCCCGGAGAAAAGAAACTTAATCCCGTCAAGAAATGATGTCTTCCCTGCTCCGTTGGCGCCGGTAATTTCAACAAGCTTGTTCGATTCGTCAAACTGTAATTCCAGCGCCTCGATCCGTTTCACGTTCTCCATTTTTAACCCGACTATTTTTAATTTATCTGACATGATTTCTTCTCCTTTTTTATTTATAACTAACAATTGCAATTCCAATAAACCAAAAAATAAATTCTATTCCAAAATACCTTTCATCAAAAAATTCTAAAGGAATTATGTGCGGGTAATCTGAAG
>Ga0265323_10001818_pt1 | contig 10122 bp, 10 predicted proteins | sample 41225metaG_FD_193580 | JGI IMG/M metagenome (GOLD analysis project Ga0265323, IMG submission 193580) | Rhizosphere microbial communities from Carex aquatilis grown in University of Washington, Seatle, WA, United States - 4-12-25 metaG | ecosystem: Host-associated > Plants > Roots > Rhizosphere... | reverse complement strand
CCGGCATCGTGGTGGTGCAACACATGCCGGAGCAGTTCACGGCGCAGTTCGCCAAGCGCCTGAACGAGATCTGCGGCCTCACGGTCAAAGAGGCCGCCACCAACGATTCGGTGATCCGCGGCCAGGCCCTGATTGCCCCCGGGAACCATCACCTCCTGCTCAAGCGCGCCGGCGCCCGCTACTACGTGGAAGTCAGGGACGGCCCGCTGGTGAGCCGGCACCGTCCCTCCGTCGATGTCCTGTTCCGCTCCGCTGCACGCTACGCCGGCAGGAACACCGTCGGCGTCATCATGACCGGCATGGGAGACGATGGCGCCAAGGGAATGCTGGAGATGAAGGAAGCCGGAGCTTTTACCATTGCCCAGGACGAAGCCAGTTGCGTGGTCTTTGGCATGCCCGCCGAAGCCATCAAGCTCAACGCGGTCGACAGGATATTGCCTCTAGCCAATATCGCTTCCGAAGTGGTGCGCCACTGCCGGTAGCCCTCCCGGTGCCTGTCCTGTCCGCCGGGCAAGCCGCAAAGCCTGGCGGCTGACTGGCATATAAGTATTGTATTCTCAACTTTATAAGCGCGTTTCTCCGGTCTATTCCCCATCCTGCCTGACCCATAACTAAGGGCAATATCGGTTCCATCTCCAAATAGGGGATAGTGTGCGGGTTCTCACTCCTCGAAAATCGATTCTGCCGGCACGATTGGCTGATGCCGGCACTTCGCTAGCGAGGCGGCGGAAACGTGAAGGTTGTCATCCTATGCGGCGGCTTGGGCACCCGGCTGCGCGAAGAGACCGAATTCCGGCCCAAACCCATGGTGGAAGTGGGCGGCCGGCCGATCCTTTGGCACATCATGAAGACGTATGCCCACTATGGCTTCCGCGACTTCATCCTGTGCCTCGGCTATCGCGGCAACACCATTAAGGACTACTTCCTCAACTACGAAGCCATGAACAACGACTTCTCGATCTGTCTGGGGCGGAAGTCGGAAATTCACTATCACGGCTCGCACGGCGAGCAGGATTTCAACGTCACCCTCGCCGACACCGGCATCGGTAGCATGACGGGCGGCCGCCTCCACCGCATCCAGCGCTACATCGAAGATGACACCTTCCTGCTCACCTATGGCGATGGCGTGAGCGACGTCGACGTCCGCCGCCTGGTGGATTTCCACAACAGTCACGGCAAGATCGCCACCGTCACCTCGGTGGCGCCGGTGTCCCGCTTCGGCATGCTGGACCTGGCGCCCGGCGACAGCGTCAGGAAGTTCGCGGAGAAGCCCGCTTCCGACGGATGGATGAACGCCGGGTATTTCGTCCTCAACCGCCGGGTCTTCGACTACCTGGGAGGCGACGAGTGCGTCTTCGAGCGGGAGCCCCTGGAACACCTGGCCGAGGACGGCCAACTCATGGCCTACCGCCACGACGGGTTTTTCTACGCCATGGACACCATCCGCGAACACCAGCACCTCAATGAGCTATGGGACGGCGGCGCGCCGCCCTGGCGGGTGTGGGCGTGAGGAGACGGGCCGCGCTCTCTGAATCCGGCCGCGCTCCGGGCCGGACGGTTTGGGATGCTATGCTGGAGGCCGGAAACGGCTGGACTACACCCGCCGGGCAGGCGGGGGTTTGAAAGGCACACCGTGAACACGAACGAGAATCATGCCACTGTGCGGATCGGCCAACGGCTGGTTGGCGACGGCCAACCCTGCTACATCATCGCCGAGATCGGCATCAACCACAACGGCGATATCGACCTGGCCCGGCGCCTCATCAGCGTCACCGTCGCGGCCGGTTGCGACGCGGTGAAGTTCCAGAAACGCACCGTCGACGTGGTCTACACCCCCGAGGAGTTGCAGAAGCTCCGGGAAAGCCCCTTCGGGACGACCAATGGCGATCTCAAGCGGGGCCTCGAGTTTGGCCAGGACGAGTACGCTCTGATCGACCGCTACTGCCGGGAAGTCAAGATGCCCTGGTTCGCCTCCTGCTGGGACGAAGAGTCGGTCGATTTTGTCGACCATTTCAACCCGCCCTGCTATAAGATCGCCTCTGCCTCCCTCACCGACGACCATCTGCTGCGGCACACCCGCTCCAAAGGCAAGCCCATTATCCTCTCCACCGGCATGAGCACCCTCGAGGAAATCGATCACGCGGTGGAGGTGCTGGGCACCGGAGACCTGATCCTGCTGCATGCGTGCAGCGTCTACCCGGCCCACTATCCCGAGTTGAACCTCAAGGCCATCACCACGCTGAAGGAACGCTACCGGGTGCCGGTGGGGTACTCCGGCCATGAGACCGGGCTCCCGGCCAGCGTGGGCGCGGTGGCTCTGGGCGCCTGCTGCATCGAGCGCCATATCACGCTGGACCGCGCCATGTGGGGTTCCGACCAGGCCGCTTCGCTGGAACCCAACGGCATCACCAAGATCGTCGGCTACATTCGCATGGTCGAGCAATCGCTCGGCGACGGCGTGAAGCGCGTGGTGGAACGCGAACAGCCCATCATTAAGAAACTCCGCCGCGTCGGAGCCGCCTGAGATGCGGGCGATCAAAGCCATTGCGCTCGACGTGGATGGAGTCCTCACCGACGGAGGCGTGTGGTGGGGACCGGATGGCGCCGAATGGAAACGCTTCTCGTTCGCCGATATCATGGGCGTCTCGCTGGCGCGCAAGGCCGGGCTGGCGGTCACGCTCATCTCCGGCGAGGATAGCCCGCTGGTGGACCGCTTCGCCGCCAAGTTTCAGCTCGCCGATATCTCCAAAGGGTGCAAGGACAAGGCGGGTGCGCTCTGCGCCTTTGCCGTGCGAAACGGTTTCGAGCTTTCCGAAGTCTGCTTCATGGGCGACGACGTGAACGATCTGGCGGCCATGGGGGTGGCCGGAGTGGCCGCGGCGCCCGCCGATGCGCATCCCGCCGCCCGCAGCGCCGCCCGAATCGTCACCAGTGCCGCCGGCGGCAGGGGTGCCGTTCGCGAGCTGATCGACATAATTCTCGCCGGGCAGGCGCCTGAAACGCCATCCGAATCCACATAGACATGACCAAACTCTCAGATGCAGTCGCGCAAATCGCGGCCCTGGCGGCCGCAATGGGGACGATATCGTGCCTGGTGCTTTGAACCCGTCTCCGCAAAACATCGCCAGCTACGCCGTCGATCTGGTTGTGGCGCTCGGATCGGACACTGTCTTCACGCTGACGGGCGGCATGGCGATGTACCTGAATCGCGCCGTGGCCGGGCATCCCACGCTCAAGGCCGTGTATTGCCAGCACGAACAGGCGTGCGTTGCCGCTGCCGAGGGCTATTCCAAAGCCGCTGGCTTCCGCAAGGCCGGTTTCGCGGTCGTCACCGCCGGTCCGGGCGTGTCCAACAGTGTCACGTCTCTGATTTCCGCCTACGGCGACTCCACACCGCTCGTCGTGCTGGCCGGCCAGATCAAGACGGAGGACATCGACGTCTTTTCGACCCGCACCCATGGGATTCAGGAGATCCGCTCGCAAGCCGTCGTGACGCCGTGCGTCAAGAGATTCGTCCGATTGCCGGCCACGGGGTTTCGCCAGGCGCTCAAAGAGGCTCTGGCGGAAGCGTTCGCCGGCCGGCCCGGGCCGGTCTTCATCGAGATCCCCCTGGATGTTCAGGGCATTAAAGCCGTCTACACCGAAGCCGAGATTCTGGAAGACGTCGAGAGCATACGCCGAAGCGCCCTGGTGCCGTCCGGGGAAGACGCCTCCCGGATCGCCTCCTGCCTGGAGGCGCTTATTCAGTCCGAGCGGCCGCTGCTGTATGTCGGCAATGGCTGCCGCATTGCCGGTGTGGAGGCGGCGGTGCGCGAGTTTCTGGACCGGCACTCCATCCCCGCCGTGTTTTCGTGGCTCTCGTTCGACATGCTGCCGGCGCTCCACCGGCTGCATTTCGGATGTCCGGGCGGACTGGCTCCTATTTCCGCCAACCAGATCCTGGGCCGGGCCGGCACGATCGTCTTCCTGGGGGCGCGTTTGGACCTGGGGACCACGGCCTTTCAACGGCGCGACTTCGGCGGTCAGGCAGTCCGGCATTTCGTGGATGTGGACCCGAGCGAGCTCGCCAAGTTCACGGGTTACCCGCATTCGGTGTGCGTCCAGGCCGATCTGCGCGGCTTGCCGGCGGCAGTCGCGGGCGGTCTGCTCGAGGCGAAAGGCAGAGCCTCGGCGGACTGGCTGCCCTGGTGCGTCGAGCGGCGGGAGGCGTACCTGGCGGAAGAGCGCACGCGCCTTGCCTCGAATGCGATGAACGGCTATGGCATCACCGCCAGGCTGTCGGAATGGTCCGACGGCAAAGTGTTCGTTCCGGCAAGCTCGGGTTACGCGGAAGAGACCTTCACCCGGTTTTTCCAGCCCGGCATCGATACGCGGTTTTTCAATGGCGCCGCGCTGGGCTCGATGGGCCTGGGGCTGCCCCACGCCATCGGCGCATCCTTCGGTACCAGCCGGCGGGTGATGTGCGTGGAGGCCGACGGCGGACTGATGCTCAACATTCAGGAACTCTCGACGCTGGCGCGCCACGCCCCGAAGGGTTTCGTCCTCTTCGTGCTGAACAACAGCGGCTACGAATCCGTCCGGGCATCCCAGACGCGCATTTTCGGCGCAGTCTGCGGCGTGGATGGCGACTCGGGCCTGCGCATTCCGGGTTTTTCCGGCCTGGCGGGAGCCTTCGGCATCCGCTACGCCGCGGTGGATACGCTGGAGGCGCTGGACGCCCTGCTGCCGCAACTCGGCGAACAGGATCCGCCGATCCTGGTGGATCTCAAGATCGAGCGGTTCGAGTATCGCGGGCCCTCGGTGAAGACCATCATCGGGGCGGACGGGAAACCATCCTCCACCCCTCTGGCGGAGATTACCTGGTGAACGCACTGATATTTGGAGCTTCCGGAGGACTGGCGCGGGCACTGGCGGACACTCTGCTGGCGCGCGGTTCGCGGGTCGATCTGGTCACCCGCGCCCGGCAACGGGCAGACGTGGAGCGGCGCTATGGGGCGGCGGCGCGGGTGTTTTCGGTGGAAGAAAAGTACGCCGAGTTCGAGCCCGCCGAAGCCTACGACGCCTGCTTCTTCCTCCAGGCGCTGTTCTGCCCGGAACCTCTGGCGTCGATGGAAGACGACTCGATCGCGGCGCAGATCGAGGTGGGGCTGACCGATCCGATCCGGATCACCCGCAAACTGCTGTCCCGGTACCCGCCGCCCGGGGGCCAGCGGCGCGACTACTGCTACGTGGGCTCGACCTCCGCATACGCAGGCTTCCGGAATACCTCCGTGTACTGTGCGGTCAAACATGGCCTGCTGGGCTTTGTCCGCGCCATGAACGACGAGTACGCGCAGAGCGACGCACGCTTCTGGCTGTTTTCCATGGGAACCATGAACACCGAAATGGGCGCCAAGCTGAAGGATCAGGACCCGGCCAGCTTCCTGCAACCTGGCGACGTCGCCGGGCGCATGGCGGAGGCGGTCTTCTCGGCGTCGAATCTGTTTGAGCCGGAAGTCCTGATTCGCCGGCGCACCATCCGCTTTCTGGAGAAATGAGTCGAGATGTCCTCCTGCATCGTCACTGGCGCCGCTCGCGGCAACGGATCGGCCATCGCCCTGAGGCTTCGCGAGCGAGGGCATTACGTGGTGGGCGTGGACCGCGAGCCGATCGCCGGCGCCCAGGCGGATTGCGCGCTGGCCGGCGACGTGCTGGACGAAGCCACCATCGCCGCGGCGTTTGACGCGGCGCTGGCCCACGGCGGCGGCGAGGTCCACCTGGTGAACAACGCCGGCATCACCCAGCCGGGTTTCCCGCAGCCCGATGCGGTCTGGCAAAGCACCATCGACGTGAATCTCACGGCGCCCTTCCGGTGGTCGCGCAGTTTCGGCGCGCGGGCGGCGGAGGGAAAGATCCGCGCGGGCGGCATCGTCTTCATTGGAAGCCTGGCGACGCAACTGGGTTTCCCCAAGAACCCCGCCTACCAGGCCTCGAAAGCCGGCGCCCTGGGACTGACGCGGGCCTTCGCCTACGACCTTGGCGGATTCGGAATCCGCGTGAACTGCGTCTCGCCCGGCTACATCCACACGGCCATGACGGAGGGGTCGTTCCGCAATCCCGAACTGAACCTGGCGCGGCGCCGCCACACGCTTTTGGACCGCTGGGGACAGCCGGAAGACGTAGCCAACGCGGTGGCGTTCCTGTGCGATCCGGCGTCGAGCTACATCACCGGGATAAACCTTCCGGTGGATGGCGGGTGGATGGTTTGCGGCTTGATCGAGAACACGTAATGAAGATCCTCATCACCGGCGGCGGCGGCTTTATCGGACGGAATCTGGTTTCGCAATATGGCCCGCGCCACCAGGTGCTGGCGCCCTCGCGCGCCGAACTGAACCTGCTGGACGCCGCGGCGGTCGGCGAGTATTTGCAGTTCCACCGCTTCGACGCCGTCATCCACGCCGCCACCGACCGGAGCAACCGTCTGCTGGGCAGCGGCCCTGGCCTGCTGGAGAGCAATTGCCGCATGTTTTTCCACCTGGCGTCCCATTCGCGCCAATTCGGCCGCATGCTGTTTCTCAGTTCCGGCATGGTTTACAGCCGGGAGCACTTGTGTCCGCGCATTCCGGAAAGCGGCTTTGGAGCGCACATCCCTTCCGACCCCTACGGCTTCTCCAAATACCTCTGCGCGCAGTCCATCGCCGAAACCGGCAACGTTTTCGAACTGCGCCTTTTCGGCGTCTTCGGGCCGCACGAGGACTGGCGCGTCCGCTTCATCTCCAACGCGTGCAGCCGGGCCGTGTGGGATATGCCTGTGACGCTCCGGCAAAACGTGTTCTTCGATTACCTGGACGTCGAGGATCTCGGCCGGCTCCTGGAGGCCTTTCTGGCCGGCCAGTTCCGCTACCGCCAGTACAACGTCTGCCGCGGCCGCGCCATCGACCTGGAATCGCTCGCCGGGAAGGTAGTGCGGGCGTCGGGCAAGCCCCTCGAAATCAGGGTGGGCCGCGCGGGCCTGGGCGCCGAATACAGCGGCGACAACGCTCGCATGCTGGGCGAGATCCCCGGGTTTGAGTTCCTCGACATGGACGCGTCCATCCTCCGGCTCTACCGCTGGTATGAGGAACGCAAACCGCAGATCGACCCGAGCCTCTTGCGCTTCGATGGATAATGAACCGGAGCTAATGACAGTGGTATCACACCCTTCCTCCGCCGGCCTCAGCGCTCTGCTGGCCGAGTTGCGCTCGGAACCCGGCGATCGGATCGCGGCGCGCGTCCACGAAACCTGGCTCCGCTACGCCGGTTCGTCGCCGTCCGGCCTGGTCATTTTCGGCTGCGGCCAATTGGGCCGCTTCGTTTTGCCGGGCGTCCGGGCGGCCGGGCTGGAGGCGCTGGCTTACTGCGACAACAACCGGCGCACTTGGGGAACCGAGGTGGATGGAGTGCCGGTGCTGCCGCCCGGCGATGCCGTCGCCCGCTTCGGCGCGACCGCGCCATTCCTGGTCGCCATCTATAACGCCAGCCCCGTCCGGCGCCAGTTGGACGAGCTGGGATGCCGCCGGACGGTGCCCTACCCGGCCTTCTTCTGGGAGCATTCCGCCTGCCTGCCCGCCGAGGAGAGGCTCGACCTGCCGCAACATATCGTGGCCCACCTGCCGGAGATGGCCGCGGCATACGAGCTTCTGGACGACGAGCGCTCCCGCCGCGAGTTCATCGCCCAGATCCGCTGGCGCTGCCTGCTGGATTACGACTGCCTGCCGCCGCGCGACCCTCCGGCCGACATGTACTTCCCGCCCGATCTGGTGCCCCTGTCCGCCAGCGAAGTCCTGGTGGATTGCGGGGCATTCGATGGCGACAGCATCCGCCTGTTTCTGGAGAAGACCGCCGGGCGGTTCGCGCGCATCCACGCTTTCGAGCCCGACGCGGGGAACATCGCGGCATTGAGCGCCTACCTCGGCACTCTGCCCGGGGAAACCGCGGCCCGGATCGAGGTCCAGCGCTGCGCCCTGGGACGCCGGGACGGTTTCGTGCGCTTCCAGGCCGAGGGCACGGTGGGTTCCAGGGTTTCGGGCGAGGGAACGGTTGACATCCCCAGCCGCACGCTCGATAGCGCTCTGGCGGGCGCGGTCCCGACGATCGTCAAGATGGACATCGAGGGCGCAGAAATCGACGCCATCGCCGGTGCCGCGCGCATCGCCGTGGAATGCCGGCCCATCCTGGCGGTCTGCGCTTACCACCGGTGCGGGGATCTGTGGACGCTGCCGGGCGTGCTGAAGGCCGCCAACCCCGAGTACCGCATTTTCCTGCGCCGCTATGCCGAAGAGTGCTGGGAGACCGTCTACTACGCCATCCCTCCGGAACGCCTGGCACCGTGACCCGCACGGAAGCGCGGTTTCGGGCATAATGTAGGGTCGGGCCGAGGCTCAATCTATGACCGATCCAAAGCTGCAAGTGCTGATCAGCTCCGAACAGATCCAGAAACGGATTCGCGAGCTAGGGGAGCAGATTTCCAAGGACTATCCGGAAGGCCGCCTGCACCTCATCTGTATCCTGAAAGGTGCTTGCTACTTCATGACGGACCTGTCGCGGGCCATGACGAGAGACGTCTTTGTCGACTTCATGGGTATCTCGACCTATGGAAAAGGCAAGAGCAGCTCGGGCGAAGTGAAGGTCACAAAGGACCTGGACATCTCGCTGGAAGGCGCCGACGTGCTGATCGTCGAGGACATCGTGGATAGCGGCGTGACGCTGAACTACCTGCTGCACGTGCTGGAGCAGCGCAAACCGCGATCGATCCGCATTGCCGCGCTCCTGGATAAGCCGGAGCGGAGGCTGCGACCGGTGCATGTCAGCTACGTGGGCTTCCCGATTCCCGATAAGTTCGTGGTGGGTTACGGGCTGGACTACGCGGAGAAATATCGGAACCTGGACGCAATCTGCGTGCTCGAAGACCCTCCAGCGTAGAGGCGTCCGCTGCCTCGGTTCGCTATCCTTGAAGTGCATGCCGATATCGAGACGCGTTTCGATCGCCGGGCTGGTGGCTGCGTGTATGGCGTGCCGGTTGCCCGCCGCGATGCCCGACGACCCGGGCGCGCCGCTGCGCGAGGCGGCATCCCAGGGCCAAACGGCGCGGGTGAGCACTTGGCTGACGAGCGGGCTGCCGATCGACGCGGCGGACGCCGGCGGACGCACTGCGCTCATGCTGGCGGCACAGCAGGGACGCGCCGAGGTGGTCCGCCTGCTGCTCTCCAAGGGGGCCAATGCCGGGGCTCGCGACAGGCGCGGGTTCACCGCATGGGGGCTGGCCACGTTTGCGCCCTCCGGCCATCGCAGCCACGAAGCAGCACTGAAGGCGCTGCCGCAGCCCGTTCGCCCACGCGTTGCGTTGCATGCGGGTTGGACGCCCGCGCGGCTCTTCAGTTCCTGTTTCATGGGCACCGGGGAGTTGCGGGGGGCGCTCGACCGGATCTCCCTCGACCGGCTCATCCTGGAGCAGTTCCAGGAGGCCGCGGCGGCACGCGGCGCCAGCCAGATAGAAATCGTGAATGCCACTGCAGGCGGAATGAACACGGCGCTGCTGGCCGACGGCGTGGCGGCGCCGGAATCCGCGGACGCCGATGCGGTGATCAACGTTCAGATGCAGCCTGGGGCGGCATGTTCGGCGGGGAAGGACAACCTGAGCCTGGGGATCGACGTTCGGGTCTACCGGGCGCGCGACCGCGAACTGCTGCTGGCGAAATCGATCACCGGCGGAACCAGGTTCCAGCGGACCGTGGCGGTGGACAATCCGCTACAGTACATGCCCGTGTATCAACGCTGGATCAAACCCGAAGCCGGGCCACTCTACCAGGCCGTGGCGGAGGCGCTGTACCGGACCGCGATGTGAGGAGCCGGGCGGTTCCTCTCGCTGTCTGGGCCTGGAGTCCTGCTTCCAGCATCCCGGCGATGGCCGCTCCCATCCGCACATCCCCGCCTCGGCTGGCGCATACGCTACCGCACCTTTCCTGCTCACCAGCGGGGAGGTCGGGTTGCCGGTGGTGGCGCGCTTGAAGGAAAACCTTCCCTACTGGCCGCCGCCGTGCGCGCCCGCTTCGAAGGCCAACCGCCCACGGCCGTCTACCGGGTGGACGGCGAGCACGCAGAGGT
>Ga0265323_10001817_pt1 | contig 10123 bp, 6 predicted proteins | sample 41225metaG_FD_193580 | JGI IMG/M metagenome (GOLD analysis project Ga0265323, IMG submission 193580) | Rhizosphere microbial communities from Carex aquatilis grown in University of Washington, Seatle, WA, United States - 4-12-25 metaG | ecosystem: Host-associated > Plants > Roots > Rhizosphere >... | reverse complement strand
GACTAACGTTACTGTGAATACTTTTAACAAGGTCTGGATCCTCCCCGATCAAGCGCAGGTGTTTGAGAATGGGGGAGCTGCTTATGTGACTAAATCTACATTGAAGGTGATGTTGGATGAAGATTACTTAGCCAAGCAAAAGCATCAAGCTGCTCAAGCCGCCAACATATCTTCTCAAATCATCCGTCAAATTGTTATCCCTGAGATAGAAAAGGAAGTCAATACCGGCAAGAATTTTGCTCCGTTACGTCAGATCTACCAAGCCCTCATCTTAGCCAAATGGTACAAGGAAACCATTCAGAATGGCCTTATCGATGCGTTGTATACAGATAAGAAAAAAATTATGGGGATTGATCTTACAGACCCTGCGGTTAAGGAGAAGATCTATGCACGCTATGTGCAAGCCTACAAGAAAGGCGTGTTTAACTATATCAAAGAACAGGCAATTTTGCCCAACCAAGTTCTGCCAGTAAAGTATTTTTCCGGGGGGACTAATATGGCGATGACTGTTTACCGTGACGGTAAACCAGAAATGATTATCGCCGAGGGGACAATGCTGGATGTGGCGGTTAATCTTCAAACTCCCCACGATGTTGTGACTCAAAACCGGGAGTTCAACAAAGCTATGACCAGCGATTTGTTAAAACCATTGTCTCAGGACATGAGTGTCCTCGAAGCTGTTGAAGAGATTGGCTCAAGAGTTTATTCTGATTCGACATTTCTCACTTCCACCTTAAAAGTATTTTGGAATGGGGGATTGATCTATTCGAAGAAATTCAGCCAGTTTTCCCCTGCGGACCTGGAAAGGCTAATTCTTGGGCAGATTGGGCCCAACGCAATCAATAAGCCAGTAAAATATCTGTGGGAAGGCAGTTTAAACACCTTTTATTTAACAGATTCTGAGCAAGAACTGAAAAAGAACGCACGAGAAGAATTCAAGATAGATGACATTTTTAATGATAGTGAATTTAATGAGTATTGGCCTGTATTGCTTAAGTTACATAGAAAATACCGGGCGGAGGAAATTTTTAGATACGGTTTTCGTATTGTTAAGAGATTGATTAAAAATGCGGAAGATCTGGACCGGATAGGTCAATTATTGTTCGGTTTGGTTACAACTGCAGCTGAAGAAGGCATGAGGTTTCATACCACTGGTTCAAATGGTTTTTTGGTGCATGCTCTTCCTGCTGTGGAAGGGTTAATCCATGATGAAGAGGATTTGAAACGTATAGGTCAATATTTGGTGGGCATTCAGGTTGGCCGTGAGGATTTTAGGGCAATATTTAAAATTCTTTTTGACTTAAAGGGTTCAATCACCAATGAGGAACATTTGAAAAAGATCATGGATAAGATAATTGCTCTATGCATAGAAATAAGGGAAAGAGGGGATTCGGATGCCTTTAGAAAATTAAGTTTAAGCGCAACGATCCAACATGAGGACGATCTTGACCGGATAAGGCATGATCTTTTTGAGCTAAAGGATGAATATTTACTTGCTGTTTATAATGTGGTCAAGAAGAAAAATCCTCATGTTAAACAGGAGGAGTTTTCTGAACTTTTGAAGGATATTTTTAGCGAGCACAGAAAGATGTTTTCTTCTAGTTTTTCAAAAGGGGCAGCCCAAATTTACGTAAAAACACAATATGCGGACGAAGGGCATGATCGCAATCACGTTCCCGACAATGGCCCCCCACAGGTACGGGAGCTACAGGATGAATTTACCGTCTTTTTGAAAGAATACTTAGGCATCGAAGCCGGGTTGGTTGAAACAAAAAAAGAAGAATGGGGGACTATACCAAACACAGGTTTTGTGGTCGATGAGGACCACTTCTGGCATTACAGTTATACATATGAGTATGTTGTTCATTCCGATGACAGGATTATCAGAGATTTGTTTCAATTTTGTTACTACACAGACCGCAGAAAATTAAAAAAGGCGCTTTTGGGCCAACCGGTCATTTTTTTAGAGCCTATTTGGACGCTTAAGGATTCGGTGAATAGCGGCGTAAGGCCTTTGGGAAAAGCAAGAAGTGTGGATGCTGTGGGTAATAAAGAATACGGATTCATTGTTTTGGATAGGTTAGGACTGCCATATCCTAAAGGTGTTGCCATTTCTGAAAAATTGGTAAAAATCATTATGGGAAGTAAAGTTAATGAAGCCGATGAAATTTTTGATTTAATACAAAAGAAATTGGAAACCATAGGGATGGCTAATGCCAGATGGGAATTGTTTGCAGTAAGAAGCAATCCCAAAGTTCCCATGCCAGGTGTTCTGGAAACAGTGGCGCCGGTGTCTTATCTCCGAGAAGGTTTGATATCAGCGATTAAGCATGTGGTGGCATCGTGGGATAGTAAGGAAGCAAAGGCTTATCGTAAACGGCAAGGCATACCTGACGCCTATGATTTACCTATTATCATTCAGGAATGGCAAAGCGGCTATAAAGAAGATGGTTATGATACCAAACGTATTAAAGATCCCTATTTGCCATTTTACGGGGCAGGCGTTTTTTCAACGAGAAATCCCAATACCAATAAAGAAGGATTGTATGGGCAGTATCTTGAGAATGCCAAAGGCGAGGAATTAATGACCTTGCGTAAAAAGGGGTTGGATATTAACAATTTGGCAAAAAGCGCTCCCAAGATTTATCAGCAACTTTTAGATGCGAAAGAAAAATTAGAAAAAAACGAAGGCCCTCAGGAAGTCGAGTTTGTAGTTCACGCAGACATTTTGGATTTTACCCAAACACGTAGTATTAATTTTTCACCTCAGGCAGAGATCGCTTATATAAAAGAGAAAAAAATTTCTGAATCGCTGGCTATACCAATGATAGAGAGATTGCAAAAGAAATTAGGATCCAGGAAAATATACAAGGTCAAGCAGGGTGTGAATACCAATGTTATTGCCGACGCGGAGGCATCAACAGCTGGAGCTATGCAAGGCTACCTTGTTTGGAATATGGATAAAGCCTATGAGTTGATGAGGGAAGACAAACCAGTTATTTTTGTAGCTCATGAAGCTAATCGCGATCAAGTTTTGGATGCAATGTTCGATTATCCTAAGTCTGGCCTCATTACGGCCTATGGGAACAGCTCTGCCCATGAAGCTGACCTGACCCGCTTGGCAGGGATTCCATCTTTGATAAATATGCATGTTGAAAAATGGGAATTAACCACAGATCAGCAAGGGATTCTTCTCAAGAATGGAGAAAAACTTTCAGAAGGGGCATTGGTCGTTATCGATGGAGATAATAATCGGTTATTGATATCTAATGAGGATGTGTTGGAAGAAAATGGAACAATAATGGATGCAAGTTATGGGATTAATATTCCCGATAACAGAAAAGAAATTTTAGCTCCTTATTTGAATGAGGATGGGACAATGAAACCGGGAATTACTATAGAGCAATTAAAGCTGTTACATCAGCAGGCTGATGATGAGTTCAAAAGACTTAGTCAGGGGACTGACGCAAAAGCTGCATTTATTGCTAATCTAAGGAAACATTTCTTACACGGTGTTTTGATACAACCTAAAAAAGCAGATAAGGCCATGAAGAATGGTGGTATCGACCTCAATCAAATCAACGTCAAGCGCGCCCATAGGACTATTGAGGTCAACTTTAATCCTGCCCAGCTTAATGAATTGATGCAAGGCGGGTTTGAAGGGTTTAGTCCGGTTATAATCAACATCACCCCTATTCAAAGTCCATTGCCGTTATTAGGTATTAGTCCGCACAGAAAGTAGAAGGAAGTCAAAAGAAAAGCGATTTGGCCTATTCCTTTAAATTGTGTTTAAAATAGAATAACAAACTAAGGTTATGAATAAAAATTATAAGGAGGCATTTTATGTCTTTATCTATGTACCAGGCTTCCATCCCGGTCTTTCTACGGAACTTGAATAATTTATCAGCGATTCTTAAAAAAGCAGAAGAGCATGCTAAGGTTAAGAAAATTGAGCCGGATGTTTTTATTAATGCCCGATTGGCTCCGGATATGTTCCCGCTGTCGCGCCAAATACAAATTGCCACAGATGGCGTCAAGGGGTGTGCGGCACGTCTGTCCGGCGTTGAAGTGCCCAGTTACCCTGATACCGAGAAGACTTTTGACCAATTGCAGGCCCGTATTGCCAAGACCGTTGAGTATGTAAAGACTTTTAAGGCGGCCCAAATCGATGGCAGCGAAGAACGCAAGGTGACCTTGAAGCTCAGGGGCCAGGAAACCACCTTTTGGGGACAACCCTATCTATTAAACTTCGTTCTGCCTAATTTTTATTTTCACATGACTATAGCCTATGCGATCCTCCGGCATAATGGCGTGGATATCGGTAAGATGGATTTTATCGGCAGCTTCTAAAGCCCGGGACTTTGGGGGACCATATAGGGATTGGCGTCTATGCGCCGGTCGATCATTCTCTCAACAAAAGCAAACATGTGCTGACGCACCTTATCTTTCAGGGGAGAATGGTCCCATTGGAAATTCATCCTGTAGATATTCCCGGAAAGCCTGAACTCAAAAGGAAGCGCCCAGGCCTCGTGAACCATGCCTAGGATGTTGCGGCCAATGGGGGACTCATTTAGAAGCTTTTGGGAGAAGCGCACAGAAATCCTGCTTGAAACCAAATCTTCCTCATCAAGATGAAAAAATCCATTGAGATCAAGATCATCGGTGTGCAGTTTTAAATATTCCAGCATTTTTGAATTCCCGTTTATTTTAAAATGGCAGTATAAATCCGCGCCGGAGAGATGCTCCACAGAAGGCATTTGAAGCGTCTTGGCCACCCATGGCAGGAAATGAGGGTCGCTAAAGTCCCCCTGATGTATCCGCAAAGCACCGGCGAGTTGGATGTCTTTTAATGCCTGAAAATTAAAACTGCCCCAGGCAATGCCATGGCATTGTTGGAGAAAAGAAAAAGTATCACTCAAACGGTTAATGTCCACTCCTTCGAATTTACCCTGTCCTTTGATTTGCCATGGCAGGGAGGTGGTATCCAGGAAAATCCGGCCATGGTAATTACCCGCGTACATCCGGGCGGATAAAGCGATGTTGGCCTGGGAAGATTGAGCCAAATGAATACTAGCCAAAAGATTTTCAATCAGGATTTTATGCTTATCTGGGCTGGCCCAAGAGGCCGATAGATGGTCTATTTTTAATTTCAGGAAATCGGTATTCATTAGATGGGCTTTTAAATTTTGAAAATCCAGGTGGGCGTTTTGCAAAAGGAAATTCAAATCAGCGTGCCCTGTAAAGAAAAGGCCCTGTGTGGTATTTTGAGCCTCCAGATGCAAATTCATATTCTTTAAGGGCTCCTGTGGACTTAGATGCTGTTTTGGCCTTGAAAATGTCATGTCGGCACCACATTGAAAAAGTTTCTGCTTTGAACAATGCCCTGCCATCGCAACATCATCCCCATTAACAGAAAAAGACAGGCCTTTAAGGATCAAGTCCCGATCCTGTATGTTTAAATGTCCATTGATATCCAGAATATAGAATTTTTTGTAAAGGATAAATCCTTTCCAGTCTATGCTGTCTTTCTGCCATCTGCCCCAGAGATTGACGGACACCTGCCCTCCTTCTACATCGAGTTTGCTCAAATTGAAACCGGACTCCACCATATCGCCGTATAATTCGTAATGGAATTTCTGGGTATCTTCCCAGAACCCTTGAGCGGCCACATGATTCTGTTTGAGGCTGAAATCAATTGTAAAAGAAATGGGTTGACCGGTTAAACCTTTCAGGTAAAGGCGTCCATTCGACAAAAGAAGCCGTAAATTTTCTTTAGGGAGTGCTCTGGTCCATGCGTAGAGGGAAGGGCTATGCTGCTTCCAATAATTCTTTAAGGCAACAAAATCAACAGTCATATCTTTCAATACTACGTAATTAAGAGAAGGCCCCGATGAAGATATCGGAAGTGAAAAAGCCATGGCCATCCGGGGGGTTTCCAGCATAGGGGTCTTGGCGTTGGGCTCAAAGACTTGGACGTTTTTTAGGATAAGGGTGTTGGGGAAACGGTAGCGAATAGAGCTAAAAGATATTTTAGCAGTCAACTGCTGGTTGAGTAGATTGCAGTAGGCCAGGGCATACTTGGGAAGATACCGGTTGATGGAAAAAGAAATGGCCGTGATCATCGCGGTTATTATCAAAATAAGAAGAACCGCGAGTTTCCATTTAAAAAGGGACCTCTGTAAATAGTTTGTCGTCAACATAAAGTGTTGTTTTATCTATGGTAAAAACCAGTTTGTGTTTATGTCCGAATCCCGAGAGAAACATAAAAGATTTATTTTCCTTAAAGACAAAGCTAAGCTGGTGGAAAGAAGCCACCCTGTTATGGTATTCTTTGGTTGTATCCGGATTCTTTTGGATTTGGGCTATCTTAAAAAGATAGGCTAATGCAATGAGAGCTTCCTCATGCCGGGGATATTTAGCACAGAAACTTTCAAAGGCGTCAGACGCCATCTGCAGATTGTTCTGTAAAAAGTAGTATTCTCCCTGGGCAAATGCCGCGGATAGGGCCCAGCGCGAATCAGGGTAATCCTGGACGATTGCCTGAAAGGCCATAAAGGCAAAGTCAGGCTCGTCCTGTTGGGCTAACCTTATAGCTTCTTTCCACTTAAGGTCTGCTTCCGAGGCTTTCACACAAGGCACTAAAAAACAACCCTGCAACAACAATGAAAGAATAATAACGTACAACTTCATCAGTTAAAGTATATCCTATGTTGGCTGAACTTCAAGTGGAAGGCATTCTTGACTTGATGGTTTATCCAAGATAAGATTATGTTTAATATGCTGATATTTCTGATTGCTTTCATTTGCGGATATTTGGATTCAGGTTTGGGGGGCGGATATGGCACAGCGCTTTCCCCTATCCTGATTTTGATGGGGTATAAACCTGTGGAAGTGATACCGGTGGTATTAGTTTCGCAATTGATGACAGACGTGGTGGCCTGTTTGGTGCATCATAAGGTTAAAAATGTCGACCTGCACTTTAAATCCGATCATTTTAAAATAGCCGGAACTATAGGGGCCTTCAGCTTAATAGGAGTGGTCGTTTCGGTTTTTGTAGCCATATCGGTCCCTCAATGGATATTGACCTTGTATATAGGAATTCTCGTCATAGGCATGGGGCTGTTAATGCTTTTGGCCCAAGATAAAGTATTCCGCTTTTCCTGGAAGAAAATCCTTGCCCTTGGCACAATAGCATCGTTTAACAAAGGGATATCAGGCGGCGGATTTGGGCCCTTATTGACAGGCGGGCAGGTATTGTCAGGGATCGACGTTAAAAATGTTATAGGCATGACCGCATTTGCAAAGGCAATGACATGCCTGGTGGGGTTTATACTTTATTTTATGATGGGCAAGTATATCAACTGGCATCTGATATTTATGCTTTGGATAGGGGCTATTCCTGCAGTCATCGGCGCAGGGATGACTGTGAAATATATTAATACAAATAAGTTAAAGAAGTATGTTGCTTTTTTCATTATAATCTTAGGGGTTTTGACACTTTTCAAGATAGGCGGCAAATAAATATGAAAAGGAGATTTCATGCCTATGGCGTTGGCACAGGGAAATCAGGGACCCGTTCAATGGCAGAAATTTTTTCTTCTGGCTATAGAACTGCGCACGAGCCGCATGCTAAGGAATTGCTTGCCATCATTACGGCGTTGCAAAAAGGCGTCATAGATAAACAGAATTTCAGAAAACATATCATCTATTTGGATAATAAATTACAATTGGAATTTAATTCATCTTTTTTGAATAACTGGCAGCTGGATGTTCTTGTCGCTGAATTCCCCGACGCTAAATTTATCCTCACGATCAGGGACTGTTATTCCTGGCTAAATTCGTTTATCAACGGTTTATTTTTTCCGCATTCTCAAATCCCCAGTGAAAATAAAAGATTTTTAAATATGATTTTCGGAAAAGAAACGCATCCCTATTCAAAAGAAGAACGGATTCTTTATGAAGGGGGGGGCTATACGCTGGATGGCCTTTTATCCTATTGGGTCAAGGTCAATAATGAAGTGTTGGCGAGCGTCCCAAAGTCCAGGCTCCTGGTGGTCAAAACTCATGAGATCACCGGTCAAATGAACAAAATTGCAGATTTTCTTAATATCCCTCCTAAAACTTTAGACCTTACAAAATCGCACATGAATAAAAGCAGGAAACATCCCAACATCCTAGCTAACATTGATAAAGACTATCTTTCTGCAAAAGTCAATTTGCATTGCAGAGTTCTTATGGATAAGTTTTTCCCGGGCTTTATTTATACTTTTGAATAACTGGCTGCTTTAAAAAAAAGAGGGGGATTGAATCATGATTAACGGACACAAAAGATATGCTTTTTTCATCGGCCGCTGGCAGCCTTTTCACAACGGGCATAAATATATTATTGATCAGGCGTTAAAGCAGAATAAAAATGTCTGTGTCGGCATAAGGGATACCGAGATTTCCCAGCAGAATCCTTTTAATGCCCAAGAACGATCAGAGATGATCCGCAGGGTTTATGGGGACAGGGTGCGTGTGGTGGTTATTCCCGATATAGAAAGTGTTAATATCGGCAGAAAAGTAGGGTATAAAATAATCCGTTATGATGCCCCGGAGTCTATAAAAAATATTTCAGCGACCAAAATCCGTTGTGGGAAAGACCAAAGCCTGCCTAAGCCGGTTGCCGATTACATCAAGAGTTTAAAGACCACTATCTGGCTTACCGGTTTACCTTGTTCTGGTAAAACCACTTTGGGCAAACGGCTTAAAGAAGAGTTGGATAATAAAGGGGTCAAGACCGTTTTTTTGGATGCAGATGATATCAGGGACAAGCTCAATGCGGATTTAGGATTTTCCCAAAAGGAGAGGATCGAAAATTTAAGAAGAGTCGCTCATGTGGCCAAGCTTTTTAACGACAATGGGATTTTTGTCATTGCTTCTTTTGTGTCTCCTAGTGATAAAATGAGGCGAATGGTAAAAAATATCATCAAAAATATGAAGTTGGTGTATGTTAAGTGCGACCTTAAGACCTGTGAGAAAAGGGATGTCAAGGGGATGTATAAAAAAGCCCGGCAGGGATTGATCAAAGAATTCACCGGGATTTCGGCACCCTTTGAAGTCCCTCGTCAAGCGGATTTAGTGGTAGATACCGCTCGATGCAGCCTGGAGTATTGCGTTAAAAAAATATTAGAGAAGCCTTGGATCCGTGGGGGAAAGCAAGAGCGCCGATGAAACTGCCTTCTCATAAGACAAAAATTGTTTGTACGATCGGCCCTGCGTGCAGGCTTCCGCTTAAGCTCGAAGGGCTGATTAAAAGCGGAATGAACGTGGCCCGTCTTAATTTTTCGCACGGTGATTTTGGGGAGCATGCCGAAAATATCCGTAATATCCGTGCCGCCGCGCTCAAATCAGGACGTCCGGTGGGCATTCTCATTGATCTGCCCGGCGTTAAAATACGCGTCGGCCGTCTTCCCAATGATTCCGTTTTTTTAAAAAAACATGAGAATGTTGTGCTTACGACCAGGAAAGTACCGGGCACAGACTCGCTGATCCCTGTTGAGTGCAAACAATTCTCCAAGTCGGTTTCCCGCGGGGGCGTTATTTATCTTAATGACGGATTTATCCAGTTAAAGGTGCAGAGAGTAGAAGGGCAGGACGTATTTTGTCGGGTCCTGACAGGAGGGAAACTCCTTTCGCATAAAGGGATTAATCTGCCAGGCGCAAAATTGCGCGTCAATCCGATCACGGGCAGAGATTTACAAATAGTTGATTTTGCCTTAAAGCAAGGTGTTCATATTTTTGGTTTATCATTTATTGAAAGCGCTAAAGATATTGATACGGTGCGGCAATTTGCACAAAAAAAGGGCCAGTCGGTTTATTTAGTGGCCAAGATTGAGCGTCGGGGGGCGATTGAAAATTTTGATGAAATTCTCCAAGCGGCGGATGCGGTGATGATTGCCCGGGGAGACCTTGGGGTCGAAACCCCTATTGAAGAGCTCCCGGTCATTCAAAAGAAGCTTATTCAAAAAGCGAATATCATGGGACGGCCGGTCATTACCGCAACTCAAATGTTGGAATCCATGGTCCAGCATGTGCGCCCGACGCGCGCGGAGGTCAATGATGTGGCCAATGCCATTTTAGA
>Ga0265323_10001816_pt1 | contig 10125 bp, 16 predicted proteins | sample 41225metaG_FD_193580 | JGI IMG/M metagenome (GOLD analysis project Ga0265323, IMG submission 193580) | Rhizosphere microbial communities from Carex aquatilis grown in University of Washington, Seatle, WA, United States - 4-12-25 metaG | ecosystem: Host-associated > Plants > Roots > Rhizosphere... | reverse complement strand
GGGGTAGACTGAGCAATCGTCACGGCTGTGATCGTGAAGTTACCAGTCGAGCTGTTGATCTGAGCGCCAGCGTTGTAGAAGTTGACGGTCGCATTCTCAAGTCCTGACCAGATGGCCGGGGCCCAAGTCGCGTTAGAGAAGTAGAGGGTGGCGGAAGTCCCAGAAAGAGTGGTCGTGGCCGTAACCTGACCCAATCCGATTGAACCGTAGAGGAGATTCAATTCGAGCTCTTTACGCATGGATTTCTGCAAGGCCATCATCACGTATTTGGAGGCCGTCATAAACGAATTCTTGTCTGACATGGCCCGGCTGATGAGGTCGTTGGCAATCCCGTCCCTCAGGTTGATGTTGGAACCCGTGAGGAAGGCGTATTGAACGTTGGAAGGGATGATCGCTTGATACGTTGCATACCCAGCTCCGTAAGTGAAACCGGAAGGCAGGGAAAGAAGGACGGGCGCGTTGAACTGCGCTCCTTCTCTTTGTGCGTCAGGAACGAAATCGACTTCTTCTTGAATAATGGATGAGGCAGGAACAACTTTGGTGATAGCTTCGTCGTTGTAGGCTTGCTTTAAAAGACCCGCAGCGGCGGCTGTAGTTTCGGCGACTGGCATAATAATTCTCCTTGAATTGAATTTTATCCTGAACCATTGTTCAGGTTACTCATCCAATCGCCAAGGTAGCTCAATGCGCCGAGGTTATGATCGGGTTTCCTGGGGCGTTCTTTCGGGTAGCGCAATGCGCCCTACTCGGAAGCTCTGGAAACTAAAAATATTTTTTAAAGACCAGCGAGTTCTTTGAAATGCTTGTCGAACTCTTTTTCGGTCAAGTGCTTCTTCTTATTCACTTTACCGTCGGAGACAGGCGCTTTCGTGCCTGGATCCGTCTTTTTCTTAAGCTCATTTAACTTTAATTTTTGGATCTTGTCGAGAATTTTCTTTCCGAAGCGCGAACTGATTTGTTCGTCCGTCATCTTATCAATCACAGTCTCTAAGGATTTCCAGTAATGCTGGGAATAAACGGTCATGGCCTGGTCTGCTGTTAAATGCTTTCCAAACTTCACGAAGGCGGCCCGCATATTCAGAATGCAAGCGTCCATCGTCGCCTGGGTCTGGGGAACGTCAGGATACTTTTTCATCGCCCCGATAATTTCGTTCCTGGTCTGTTGGGCCAATGCCTTCGATTTCGCGTCTCTTATCGCTTGCTCCTCGCGATGTTTCCGATCCGTTTCTTCTCTCCGGTATTTCTCAAGTTCGCTTTCGTTGTCGCGCGCTTTCCTCTGCTCCGGGGTCAACTTCTCGTCATTCATCATGTCCCGAACAATCCCCAAGGCAAATTCTTTGACGTCGACACCAATCGCGGGATCATTCAAGACCTCGCGAATCCCGGCAGGGGTCTTCAGCTTCTCCATGAGGGCCTGGGTTCCCTTAACCTTTTGCGAAGCCTCTTTGATTACACTGTCTGCGTAGGTCGCCTTTTGGAGGAGTGCCCTTAACTCATCTTTCGTTTTAAACGTGTGCTTGATTTTTTGCCCTTTAACGTCAAGCTCGAACTCGTAGGGATCTTCTTTGATAGGGATGTTTTCTTTTGTTTCGATGGCTGCCCCTGGTTTAATTTCGGCGATGGGTGCGTCTCCGGTGTTACTGGCTGCGGGAGCGACGGCTGTGTCTGACATGGTCTTTTCTCCTCAATTTTTGGGTTTACAAACAACGGGTCACTTGGATCTGAAAAGAATTCGATCCGTTCTCCTGGAATAGACTCTTCCCTCATAACGTCAACCAACACACCTGGCGTTATTTCTGATATCACAATCTTGTGGACAATTTTATTCTTGTCCCAAACGATAAAGGCTTTAACTCCATCCGGTATATTAAACATGAATTCCTCCCTGAGGTGCTGACGATTGTGCGGCGTTGGGAACGGCCACGGTCGGCTTCATTCCCCCTGAAATTGGCATCTTAGCTTTGGGCATTGGTCGGCCTCCCGTTGGCTGTGGCGCTCTTTGAGGCGGTCTTGCTCCCCCAGGTGCCCTGCCTACCGGGATTTGAGGTTTCGGGGCCCCTACCGGCATTCCTGGGCGTTTCTGAGGCATTCCATGGGCCGGAGGCTGTGGCGCTTGGGGCATAATCTTAAGAACAGAGGCCAAGATGGGCCTCGTCTGGATACATTGTTGCATGAGTTGTTCGTGTTCTGCGATATGGGTCAGCGTGTTTGTGACAATCTTCCCCGCTTTGGGGTCATCCGAAAGCCTTAAGCCTGGGTCAGCGATCACATTCTTATGTTCCAAAATATGGGTTGGGTGATCATCTGATATGGCTGCCTTCGCCATTCCTCCGTCACTCAATTTCTCGTTCTCGCCTTTAATCAGCATCATTTCACGATGGGGGCCTTCGATAAGAGGTTCAAGCGTCCCTGTTTCCAAAACCTCAAGATATTCCTTTGGATCTAACCCGCTGGGCGAATTGAGCAAGTCCTGGGCCACTTGAGTCTTCCCAGCATCCGTTTGAAGGAATGCGGATCCAAGAGATACCGTCACCCGATCAATCATGTTCACATCTTTTCCGTAAAACTCTTTGAGGTAGCTTCTATTTCCTTTCCCAGCCACAAGCCCCGTTCGCATGTCTTCAGGATGATCCTGCAAATCATACAGAATACCTGAGGCGAGTTGACCAGCGAATTGAGCGTAAGCCTTTTGGAATCTCGAATTGAAGTGGATGGCTTGGGAAGCATAGAGCGCGGCCATCGTCCCTGATGTGATCTTTTCATCGGCCTGCCCTCGGTTCGTTGAGTTGATCCCAGCCAGCACTTCCATTCTCTGCACTATAAAAGCTCGGAAAGACACCGCTTCTTTCGGGAACTCAACAAGGTTGAGCGCTTCGGGCTTCCCCGACGTCGCATTGTATTTCAAGAGGTTCATTGAGCCAATCAAGTCAGCAACCCCTAAATTACATCCCTCTGGTACCAAGATGTTTGAGACCATGAAGTTTGAAAGGTTCGTCGCGCATCCGCCATCTATAATATCCAACACTTGCTGAAGTGGTAGAAGATCAAAGGCCGTGGAATAGCCGAAGTTTATGCTCTCCACAGGGGCGGGCATCATCGTATAAACGGGGAACTCTCTATATTTTAAATGTCCGTCTTCCAGCCAAGTGTTGCCGTCAAGAAAGAATATTTGCCGGCCAAACGGAAGACTCGACGTTTTTTTGTGGAATGCAAGGAAGAGGGGGATAAGGTCTGACTTCTCTCCCCTTGTTGCCGTGATTCGGGTGTTATCCCAATCCTGGGAGATTGAGTGTTCACAGATGTCTTTCGCTTTTTCTGGATATTGGGCCGCGAGGTCATACTTGTTAGCAAACAGTCTGACTATAAACCATTGGTTATCCTCAAAGTTCTGGATGTGGATATCCCGGATGAGGTTGGTGGGGTTAACTTTAATAAACTGGATATCGCCTTTCCGGTAAATCTTTTGGTTGTCCGAGTCCACGAACTTGATATCGCCCAGATTCTCGTTGAATAGTTTAACGATTGAACCTTCGCCGAAAATGTAGCAGTTCTCCGCCGTTCTATCGACGTATTGATCCATGCTCCGGTTTTTCGCGTAGTCATTTAAGATCCCCTTCGCTAACGTGACTTGGGCCGCTGTCGTGTAATCGTTATTGACTGGTTGGGGTTCAAAGGCCAGCTTATCGTGCGTGGTGATCCCGATAACGTGATCCACAATGTTACGGAATTCGTTGATCGGTAGGTTAAGAAGTTCTCCCTCCACGCCCCCACGTGATACTGAGCCAAGAGTAATAAACCCACGATTTTGTTGTTCAAAGCATAACCGCCAGAGCGCCATCTTCCCGGTCGCGGTGATGTATTGGTAATACTCCGAACACTTCTTAACGAGGGACTGGACACATTCAGTGGTACTCTTGCACCAATAGTACTCCTCGAGACATTTTCGCAGGTCATCTTTTTCACCTTCCTGCTCGTCCTGCGATCCCTCGTTGGCAATGTCCATTTGCGTCTCATCGGTTTCGCCCTCCGCTTGAACGGGATCTGCAATATCATTTATCAACATAAATCACTCAGCCTTTCCCCCCATCTTTCGAACTATTTACAAGGAACCTGGTTCGTTGTGGACGTGGATGCGGCCGCTACGAAACTTCCGACAGCGCTTCCCGTCGATATACAAATGTTTGCCGCTACACAGTTGGCGCACCAAACAATTTGACCGGTGGCCATTGGCGTCAATGTGGCCAAAGCCGTTGCCGTGTACGATGACAAAAACAAATTTGAGTTTATAATCGTTGCGGGGGCCGATATCACCATATTCGAGTTTGTGTCTTGATACTGTTGCACCTGGGGCTGAGGCGCCACCAATTGAACCGCCGGCGCACCTGTGTAATTATTGTTCGCTGCGAATACTCCCACATTCAAACCAATGAAAACCAACCACATGAACCACTTTTTCATATCATAATCCTCCTATCGGCATGATCTCGGTCGGCTTAACGATAAATCGTTCCTTCCCGAAAATTCTTCCTAAAACTCTCCCCTCGTCCGTGTGCGGAATCTTATTCCATCCAAGAGGGTAAATGGTGGTGTTGCCATCGTATTCCTTCCCACTCGTCAAATCGTAGTTCACCGGAAATGGGTTCCCCGCCATGTTCAGATTCCGAATAAAGTATATCAGAGCGTCTAAAGCGTCCATGTGACCCAGAGCCTTCGATCGGCCGTAGTCCAGCTTCTTTCCGTCCTTCCAAAACGCTCCGTTTAAAGTAGCGATCAAAACTGTGCATCCGGGATCTATCAGAATCCTGCCCTGTTTGAACATGATTCTGACCAGGTTTAGCCATTGCGCTTTATCTTCCTTGTCTGTGGCGCTGATAAAGATTTGGTGCAGGGCTCCAAGGTCGTTGAGCAACATGAGGTTTGAATTATCCGACCAATATGTAGCACGCTGAGACCATCCAAGCTCTGATACCGCGGCCTTATGCCGTTCAGCAAAGATATCTGTTCTGACGTCAACTCCCTCGATGACAAATTCTTTTTGGATGACGACCTTCGCTTTGGGGAAGTCGTAGTATCCAAAGATTTCGATGGTCTTGTCTGCGACGCCCAAGTCTGCCCCTGACCCTTTATAGAGAAGGTCATAATAGATGGGACGTGGCGTTTCCCGCACGTGCAGGTCACTCTTAAACTCCGGGACAATGACGGCTGACTCGTCCCTGACAAACTCTCCAAGGAATTCCCTTTTGAACCGCGCGGAGTCTTCGCCATCTATTCCAACCTCCCGCATGGCTTCCTCAATCTCTTCTCGGCTATATCCGGCATCGTAGACGGTTGCGTGCCAATAAGAATCTGTTTGCTTAGCTGTTGCCACGTATCGCATGACGGGGTGGTCCGGCGAGGGAACAACCGGAGGCGTTCCCGATAACACCATTTCGCCGTGCGAGTCCCAGACTGCGGGGAAGAGAACGTCATCGACGGCGCTTTCCAGGTCATCTATTTCCGCCATCTCATCAACAGTCGCCAAGGCCAGTTTTTGTCCGCGCATATAGCGATACTGCCGCATATTACAACCATTAAATACAGTCCGAGAACCGTTAGGATAGAGTAAATCGTTTGACTTCTCCCTAAATTTAGGCAAAAGATCATCAGGGCAATCAGCGAAAACAACGCCAATAATTGGAGATATATAGTCAGCAAGACCCTTCTCAACGGGGGCCACATAGGCCGTTTGGACTCCCGGCGTTCTGATGCACCTCTCAGCATGTAAAATGAGCAAGAGCGTCGATTTTCGACACCGCCGCCCTGCGACCATGACAAATTTCCTTGAGGGTCTTTCTTTATAAAACTGGTCATATGCGCTGTGTTGGGGCTTCAGGAGTTTGTAGGCCAGTCTCCCCGATTGCCACCCGTATCGAATCGCTTCCTGAATTTCTTTTAAGCTCGGCGTTTCTACTGGCATCTTCCAGCACCTTTAAAAGTTTCATGGCCGAGTCCGCATTCTGCACTGACTCTTCCGGGGTCAAAGGGTATTGCTTCCGGGCCAGCAAAGCCTTCCACGCGTCTATCGCCACATGAACCCGGTCTTTGGGCTCGATCTTTCCCCACTCTGCTTCTACCAGTCCAAACCAATAATCCAAACTTGTCCATTTCTTGTCCTTTGAGCCAAGCGGCCTTCCTGTCCGATGAATCCTCGCGTCACCTTTAACAAATTGTCCTGGTTTCACTATATTTTACCTGTTTCTATTGCTTTCCGTTGAGTTGCAGTATGTTTACTGGTTTGCCTGATTGCATCTTGTTTAAGAAACAATCAGCGTGGGCCAAATACTCTTCGCCAGTCATTGCGCTTTGTCCAATTCCAGTAATGCGAATAATCGGGAATCCAACGATCACATGATGGATGAGGATTGGCTTCATGCAGACGCAACACTGTTTGTCTATTCTCATAAATTGTTGATCCAGCGTGATATTTCTTCGTTTCTTGTAAAATCGTTGCGATGTCTCAATCTGAATTCGAGAAATAGTGCGAGATGCTTGTCGCATTTCATGTGGTTGAGGATCATCTCTATTTGGGAAAGGAACACTTGTGATTTTAGGGCCACGTAAGCATCGGCGCAGGATTTACAGGTGAGGCGGTTCTGCCATAATTCCGGAAGCATCTCTTTGCCGAGGGCGCTTTTAATCTTATGCCTCAGCTCTTGAAGCTCTTTCTGCTTTCGCCACACCATGGGTTTCCGGTAAAGATTAAAAGCGTAGAAACCTATCCAGTGATACCATCTCATCTTTGGCTTTTTGCCAACTTCGATACCGTGGTCTTTAAAGATGATGGCGATTGATGGAATCTCGCTTGAACTCATCCGATTCTCGGCGTGTCTTCGACATGGACAGCGGTAGGCTCTCTCTTAAGTCCCGTGAGAAGTTCTAATCGGTCAAGGCGGGCTTTAATCAAGGCAAATTCTTTGGCAATTGTTTGGGGAATCGCCTGCGATTCGTGGATGGCTCCCATCTCGTTCTTAAGCTCGGCGATCTTCGCGTTGAAATGTTCCGCTTGGAGTTTAAGTGTCTCATAAGCAAGATCCATGTCCTGCCGGCGCATGGGCTCTCTCTTGTCCCACCAGGCGCCCATTTTATAGAAAATGTTCATGACCGGATCGACTCTTCCATCTTATCGGTGAGCGCATCGATCGCTGAAGAGAATAGGCTGGGGCAGGGGAGGAGGGGAACCATTTTATTTTTCTTTTGCGCATAACTATTCCAGAATCTTCCGAAACGTCTTATTTCAAATTTTAGTTTTAGGTTGAATTCTTCGGGAACTTTGGTTTCTTTTGCGATGGCCTCTTCTCTGATTCTTGCTTTCTCGTTCCACTCTGTTTCGAGTGCAAGTTTATCGGCCGCTGAAATATTGGTGGGGAGGGATGCTGAAATTATCTTTTTAGCGATGGCGGGTTTTGTTGATATCTGCATTCGGTCGATGCTCCTTTATGGCACGATTAAAGTCAGACACTTTGAGACCAGTCTGGAAGTTGATCGCCGGATACTTTCCTTTGATCTGCCGGCTGTAAAAACTTCCCTTCGACGGTGATTCCTTGAACTGCTGCCACACCATCGGATATACGAACTTGTGGATGATATCGTTACCATTCTTGAATGAAATTGTCAAGGAATAACTACTCGAATCGTAAGTTGCGGACTGCATGAAAGAAGAATTGGGGAGCCCCATTTCTTCGGGCTTGCTGGACTTTTTTTCCTCTTTCTTCGTTTGAGTGTAGGACACCGGAATATTTTACAACAATTCCTCTGGATCTGGAACCATGGCCCAGCCATCAACGTCAACTTCGACAGGCCATAGAACCTCATGATGTAAGGCATGTAAATCTTTCTCGGCGTCCTGCTTGTTTGGATAATAACCAGAGGATAAAACCCAACTGAAATTCCCAACTTCGCTATATTGCTTATAAAGAGCCTTGAAATAAAATTCTCCCTTCACATCTTTAATTCTCACCGAGAACCTCCTTCACTTTCTTCGGTAAAAGCTCGGCCTCAATTTTTATTTCCTGGGCCAAAGACCTAAGCTCTTTCGCCGCATATTCGGCATCCAGTCTGGCACGATCCAAACGCAATGCCATCCACTCAACTTTCACAAGAATTTCTCTTGGTTCCATGTTAACCCTCCTCCTCTTCAAGACCAAGAGCTTTTGTTATCCTCGACGAAATCGATACGACATAAGCCAGTAATTGCATGAACACAACAAACGCCAACATCAAAAATGTTCCCCCAAATATGATGATGGGCCAATCCAAAACAATACCGGCGTCAATTTCAAACATATTATTTCCCCCCTATTGCTTGAAGAGTTCCCACGTAAACAATAAATCCCCACAACATCATCACGGCCAGAGCAATTCCGAACATAAAGATTTCGTCAGGGTTTCTGTAGATCCAGCCCATCACGGATCTTTGAAGTTTCGCGAATTTCCATCTCGTCTCGAAGGTCATAGTTTTCTCCCCCCCAATCTGTGCTCGATATCTTCTAATCGGGCCAGAAGCTCTTTGGTGTCCAGGATGGCCCACCGCACATCTTTGGCTTTAATCTTGTCTTTGATGTTGTCCAACGACACCCACGTCAACCGATACAATTCAAGTTCAATGTCTCTAACTTCTGTACTATTCGAGTAGGTTTTCATTTTAGTTTCCCTCCACGGTTAAGAGTTCCCATTTAAGCCTCAGCATCTTTTCAAAGGCGGCATATTCGTAGTTTTGGAAGTAATACTCGGCCCGCGCATGGTAGAACAACTCAGCCAGACTCACCGCTTGCTCTTTTATCTTTTCGAACCGTTCTCTCATTTTCATGGTATTCTCCTTTGGTAGAATCCCGCCGCCCCTTCCCCCTCTCCTAAGTTAGGGGCGACGGTTGAGACAAGTCTATACCCGATTCGTGTCTGTGTCAAGCTATTTCTGCCGTCTTCTTCTTATATTTTTTCGGCCACGTTTTACGCGCTGAAAAGCCCATCTTCGCAATTTCCTTTCGCCTCTCAGGGGTTAGCATCTGAGCCCGCGCCGGCCCCCCAGAAAGCCCCCCGGCCCGGTGCCATTCTTTCGTTAAGGGTATCAATTTCCTCATAAAAACGTTCTTTGGCTCCCATCCGTGAAGTAGGCTTGCATCCCTTCACATGCTTTGTTGATGGCCGCCATCCTTTCGCGCATGTGTAAAATCGTTGAACCCAGCTCAGGAAGGTTCACGGCCACGAAATAACCGTCTGAGAGGCTCGCTATGGGCTTTTTGTTCCTTCGGAGGTAATTCACCATAGCTCGAACGTCAGGGCCCTCCAAATCGACTCCCCAGTCGTTTTTTGCCCATTCGCAGAGGTGCTTGCCTGTCACGGGAACAGGATTTGACCCGTCCGGCCTTAAATCCTTCAAATGATCCCAAAATCGGTCTACAAACTGCAACAAACGCGGCGTGAGCGCCGAGCCTGTCTCTACGTCAAAACCTGTTGGCATAACGATTGCTCCTTTGAACCATTGATATTTTTACGTCTTTTTCATTCATCATCTTATCCTCGAAAAGTTTCCACTTTAAGTTGAACTCCGGTGTCCTGAATCCTTTACATTCAACGTATTCCGTTGTTCCGTCTTTGTGGTGGACAACGAAGTCGATGAAATAATTCGTGATGTGCGACCCATTTTCTCCGCAAAGATCAATCTTGACCTGTCTTTCCCATCCCGTAATTTCTCCCGCCTTTTGAAGCAAATCCAAATCGGCTGCGTATGCCGCCTCGAATTTGCTGTGGTAGAGGATTCCTTCGTGTTCAATTTTGTTGTTTCCATACTTGTTGAACCTCCTTTGGTACCAAGTCATATGAGTCCGGCCCGCCTCATGGCCAAGTCTTTCTCGGCCAATCGGTAAAGCTCGGCGGCCCGGTCAGCCATTTTTTCAGCATTCTTGATCTTCTCGGCGTCCGATAACACTTTTTGCTCGTGGGGGAGCTTAACTTGATCCTCCCACCTTCTTTGGTTTAGCCATGTCGACGCCCTCGGAATCCACTTCCCACCGTCTTGATTCCAGCTCTCCTGCTTTTTGTGAAATGATAACGCCACCAAAATAATATCTTTTAACTGATTTGATGGTT
>Ga0265323_10001815_pt1 | contig 10132 bp, 7 predicted proteins | sample 41225metaG_FD_193580 | JGI IMG/M metagenome (GOLD analysis project Ga0265323, IMG submission 193580) | Rhizosphere microbial communities from Carex aquatilis grown in University of Washington, Seatle, WA, United States - 4-12-25 metaG | ecosystem: Host-associated > Plants > Roots > Rhizosphere >... | reverse complement strand
CCCCGGTCGAGGGAGAGATCGTGCTCAACGCGACCGGCGGCGGGAATGTCACCGTGACCGCGAGCGCGGGCGCTGCCTGCAAGACCGAAGGCGTTCTCTCGACTTGCACGGGCGTGCAGAGCAAGGTCGATCTGGGCATGGCGAACAACGGGGTCTACGAGATCGTCGTGTTCCAAGCGGAACGAGCGTGGAACGGCTCGACGTACAAACTCACCCTGAGCGGCTTCAACGATCTGCCGAGTTCCTGCACGCCCACCTGCGGCGACGGGGTCACGGTGGCCGACGAGGAATGCGATTGTGGCACTACCGGAACCGGGCCGCTTCCTGCGGGCTGCCCCGGCCCCAACGACGACAACACGTACGGTGGCTGCACAACCAAATGCACGTGGGGCGGCTTCTGCGGCGACAACATCGTGAACGGCTCGGAGGAGTGCGACGACGGCCCGAAGAACGGCACTCAGTATGGCGGCGGCGGATGCACCCTCGGATGCACCAGGGCCCATTTCTGCGGTGACAGCGTAGTGGACACCGCCCAAGGGGAGGAGTGTGACCTGGGCGCCGCGAACGGCGGCGAGCTGTGCACCGACAAGTGCAAGCTGGTGATTCAGCAGCAGTAGGGGCGACCTGCGGTCGCCCATGTTTCGGCGTGTCGCGGCGTTCCCGACGGTCGTTTTGCGGTACACTCCCCCCATGTCGAATCGTGTGCGCCCCGCTTTGGTGAAGGTGGCGATGCTATCGGTTGTCACCGCGGCTGCCGCCGGGTGTGGCGAGGTCGGCACGACCCACTTCGCGCCCACGGGCAAGATGACCGTGGCAAGAGGCGGGCACACGGCCACGTTGTTGCCCAACGGGAAGGTACTGCTCGCCGGCGGATTCGGTAGCGACGGCACGACGATATTCGCGAGTGCAGAGCTATACGACCCAGTGACCGGGACCTTCACAGCAACCGGTGACATGATCGCGCCACGCTACCGGCACACCGCGACGCTGCTGGCGTCGACCGGGATGGTGCTGGTGACCGGCGGCGAAGGCAGCGAGGCTCAGACCGCGGAGCTATACGACCCAGCGACCGGGACATTTGCAGCAACGAGCAACATGACCACAGCCAGGTTCGAGCACACCGCGACCCTGCTACTCAACGGGATGGTGCTCATTACGGGCGGAGGCGACAGCAGTGGGGTCCTGGCAAGTGCGGAACTATACGACCCGGCGACCGGCACGTTCTCGCCGACCGGCGACATGACTACGGCAAGGTTCGAGCATTCGGCGACGGCGCTAGGCAATGGCAAGGTGCTCATCGCCGGCAGTGTCGATGGCAGTGGGGACGCACTGGCGAGTGCGGAGTTGTACGACGAAGCGGCCGGGACGTTCACGGCGACCGGCAGCATGACCGGGCCAAGGTCGTGGCACACGGCGACCCAGGTGGTCAGCGGGAACGTGCTCATCGCCGGTGGAATCAGCGGTGGTGGAATCAACGGCCCGCATCTCGCCAGCGCGGAGGTCTACGACCCGAAAGCCGGGAGATTCACTGCGACCGGTAGCATGACTATGGCGCGTTCCTTCCACACGGCGACGTTGTTGACCGACGGGACCGTACTCATCGCGGGCGGCGCATCCTCGGCCAGAGTGGAGGTGTTCAACCCAAGCGCCGGGACGTTCACGGCGATCGGCAGCATGAGTGGGCCAAGGGAGTGGCACACAGCCACGCGATTGACGAGCGGCAAGGTGCTCATCGCCGGCGGAGACGCATCCGGCAGCGCCGAGCTATACCAATAGCCTCGACGGCCGGCTCTCTGCACGGCGAACAAGCCGAGCCGCCTCATGGGAGTCCCTCGCTGTCAGCTCCCGGGCTCACTGCATATCATCGTGATACGGCTGGTGGGCGCGATACAAGTCCAGCAGTTTCTGGTTCTTTTCAAGCAAGTCCTGTTCGCCCGCAGCCCTGGCCAGCGCGCAGGCCTTCTGCGCCGCCGCAGTTGCATCATCGAATCGTCCCGCTTCGGCGTAGGCTGCCGCCAGCGTGGTGAGCAGGGGCAACACTCCATAATGCGTCAGTTCGCAGGCGTGCCTGGCGTCTTTGACCGCTCGAACACCATCCCGAATGTGCGCGTCCGGCCAGGTCGCCAGCAGCCACGCCAGTGTGTTGAGGACACCCAGCGAGTCGGGGTTGACTTGCAGCGCCTTCTGGAAATGAACGATCGCCTCGTCCACTCGACGCTTCTGCAGCAGAGCATTTCCAAAGTTGTAGTGGGCTTCCGTGTACTCGGGGTTGACTTGCAGCGCCTGTTGGAAATGAACTATCGCTTCGTCCACCCTCTTCTTCTGGAGGAGAACGTAGCCGAGGTTGTTGTGCGATCGAGCGTCCTGGTGGTTGATCTGCAGGGCCTCCTCATACTGAACAATCGCTTCGTCCGCTCGGCCCTTCTGCAGCCAAGCATTTCCGAAGTTATGGTGGGCTTCTGCGTAGTCGGGCTTGATGCGCAGGGCCTGTTGGAAATGCTCAATTGCTTCATCCAGCCTCTTCTTCTGGAACAGAGCGTAGCCGAGATCGTTGTGGGCGACCGCGTTCTCAGACGTGCAAGCGAGGGTGTGCGTCCACAGCAACTCACTATTGCGCCAATAGGAAGTCTGTGTGCGCGCGCAGACAAGCAATGTCGCAAGAATGATCGCGGAACCGCCGCCCAGGACCACGCGGCGGAAGCGGAAGGAGGCGCACAATTCCGCCGCCGCCCAGGTCAGCAGCAGATACAGTCCAATCTCCGGCAGATAGGTGTAGCGATCCGCCCGCGCCTGAATTCCCACCTGAACGATCCCGATCACCGGCAACAGCATGAAGAGATACCAAAGCCATCCGGTTAGGAAATAGGGGTGGCGAAGACACAGCACAAAGACGCCCGCGGAAATGCCAGCCAGCAGAACCAGGGACAGCAGCACCGCTGCCGCCCCAATGCTTCCCGAGGTAAGCGGGTATAGGGCCGCCAGACCTGACGGCCAGAACATCTGTCCCAGATAGGCCACATAGGAGATCAAGGCATTGCCCACGCGCCAGGGCAGAAGGATTTCCTCGAACGACCGGATGGCTTCGTGCTGGGCCAGCATCGTGACCGCACACGATGCGAGTGCCAGTCCGAGTAGGGGCAGTTTCTCCAGCAGCAACTGCATGCGCCACCTTCGCTTGACTCCGGCGTGCCCATGAGCGGCGCCGTCGTCGCCGCGGGCTCGTCCCAGCGGCCAGTAGTCCAATAGCAGCAGCACAAGAGGCAGCGTCACCACCATCGGTTTGCACATCAGGCCCAACGCAAAGAACAACAGCACCAGACAATAGTCGAGGTTCAAGGACCAACCCGCCGGCGTCTGCTCTCGACACTCGACGCGCAGCCTTCCCTGTGCGTAACGCGTGTACGCCCAGAGGGTTAGCATGAAGAACAGGCCGCTCAGCACATCCTTGCGTTCCGCCACCCATGCCACCGATTCCACCCGTAGCGGATGAATGGCAAACACCGCCGCCACAAACGCCGCCCGCCACAGAAACCCGGTCATCCGTCGCAGCACCAGGAACAGCAGAATCGCCGAGGCGGTGTGCAGCAGGAGGTTCGTCAGGTGATGCCCGCTGGGACTCAACCCGTAAAGCTGGCAGTCCAGCATGTGGGAAATCATCGTGAGCGGGTGCCAGTTGGACGCGACAACATGGGTAAAGGCCCACTCGATGCCCTTCAGGTTCAGCCCGCGGGTGACGACAGGATTCTCATACACATACAGTCCGTCGTCGTAGTTGACGAACTCATGACTGAGCGTTTGCCCGAAAACCGCGAAGGTAATCGCAGCCAGGAAAGTACAGACCGCGAGAACCAGCCAGCGCTCATTCAAACCAGCCAGAGGCTTCTTGGATTTCAGCGTGCAAGCGTCGCTCAGCGCCCGTCTCTCACCGGCCCGCGAAGCGGGAAGGATCGAGTGCACAGAGGTGGCCTTCTTCGTCGGTCTTCCGCTCATGACAAAGGCAAGAGGCGTCCCACGGATTGACGGTTTTCTCCAAAGTGACCAGCCAGGTTAGATCCTACTTCGCCCTCCTGAGGACGGCCCAAGCATCCAGGCCCGTCCCCTTGTGGTACGCGAATTGTAGGGTGTCGGACTGAGGATTGTACGTCAGGGTCACGAACCCCTGGTTGACACACTTGTCGAGCCCGTATTTGAGGATCTCCTGGAACACCAACGAAGGCCCCGGCGCAGCCTGACGCATGAGAGTTCCGCCACAGTTGAGGCTCGGGTAGTCAATATCAGCGCCACGTTCACCGACCGCCGATCCGGGAATGAGCGTTAGGCGAATCGACCAGGAGCTACCGCTCTCCTGCTTGCCCTCCCCGACCCAGATTCCCGCCACGACCCTGGCAGCGGCAAAACGCGCGTCCACCTTGCTCACTTCCTTCTCGACCAGCTTCAACTGGCCGCGAAACGAGCCCTTGTCCGATGACACCACCACCTCTTGGCTGCACACATTGACCTTGAACGTGCCGGGCGTGGTCCCCACTTCGATTCCATCGACTATCACCTTGGCCTCGACCTCGTTGCCTTTCGCGTCCTCGGCCGTGACGGCGATCGCCGACAAGCGGGGTTGGCCGACCAGTTTGATTTCCCGCCGATCCCCCTTCTTCGCCACCACCTGCGCTCCGGTCGGCAGATAGCAGCGATGATTGACCAGCACCTCATGCTGCCCGGGATCGACATCGAGCGTCCCCCCTGATAACGCCTGCGTCTTGCCATCGATAGCAACGGGCAGGTTCGCGGGTTCCGTACGAATGACCAGCGTGGCGAAGTTCGCCTGCAATGTCATGTGCACCACTGAGCCCTTCTTCGCCTCCACCGTCAGCTGTGCCCGCGCATAGCGCTCCTTCTGCATCTCCACCTCGTGCCGTCCGGGCACAAGCGACTTCGAACAGGGCGTCTCCTTGCACAGCAATTCACCGTCCACCAGCAGCGTTGCCCCATTCGGCTCGCTCTCGAATTTCACGACTACACGCTCGCCCGCTCCGGTGGAAAAGTCGCTGTCCACGTCGATGCGCTTTTCCGTCCCGCCAGGCGCAGCGGCAGCAGGGAATCGACCCAGTTTTGCATTCACCAGATCCCTGCCTTGCCCGCGGAGCAGATCGAGCACCGCGAGCTGGCTCTTGCCTTTGACCATTTCCGTCCCGAGCAGGCTGCCCCCTTTGGTCTCGTGCAGCTTGAGAGTGACCACGTAGGTGCCTTCAATTCGCGTCACCGTGCCGGACACCACGAAATCGGCACCGATGTTCCGCGCTGTCTCCACTTCGCAGTCGCCTTCGGTGCAGTCTTTCTTTCCCATCTCCCTGACCAACACCATCATGTTCTCGCGGGTCATCACATCAATCCCACGGCCGGTCAGACCCTCGACCGCCCCGCCACGAACTGCGTCCGCAAGAGCGTCGAGCACGTCACCCTCGATCTTTCCCTTGAATTCCAGTACCGCCAGCCGCTTGTTGACCGTCTCGGCAACCGCTGGTTGTCCAAACAACGCCGCAGACACGAGGCCGATCAACGCGGGCAAGCGCGGTGATCGAAGGAAGATTGCCATAGCCGTACTGTCTCACGGCGCCGACGGCAATCGCAAGACTGAGCATTTGCTGCTACGGACCACCAAGTGTGCAGAGCCCCAGCCGAATCGTGCCGGAGAAGGGAGTCGAACCCTTAAGCCTGTTAGGACGGCGGATTTTGAGTCCGCTGCGTTTGCCATTCCGCCACTCCGGCATAGGGAGCGAAGAGGACGCAATATTGTGCCCGCCGACGGCGCGAAGTCAAACCAGTAACTAGGGTGGGACAACCGAACTGCCCCTCTTGCGGGCGGCGCCGTGGTAAAAAGGGCGCCATGAGTGGCCGTGAGCTTTTCGAACACAACCGGGCTCGACTCCTCGATCGGCTCAAGCAGCTCGCCTACGAGGAGCGCGAGGTCATCCTCGCTTCGGGGCAGAAGAGCAATTTCTACATCGACTGCAAGCAAGCCGTGTTGAGCGCCGAGGGCCACTTCTTGGTGGGTTGGTTGTTCAACCAGGTGATTGCCGAGCATGCCCCCCAGGTGGAGGCCGTGGGGGGATTGACCATGGGCGCGGACCCGCTGGCTTCGGCGGTAGCCACGGTCAGCTACCTGGGCGGGCGGCCGCTCGACGCTTTCTACGTGCGCAAAGAGGCCAAGGGCCATGGCACGGGACAGTGGTTGGAGGGTCGCAAGCTGCTTCGTCCCGGGATGCCGGTCGCGATCCTTGAGGACGTCGTGACCACGGGCGGTTCGGCTCTCAAGGCGATCGCGCGCGCCCGTGAGTTCGGCCTCACGGTCAGCCTGATCGTCGGTCTGGTGGACCGCGAGGAAGGTGGCCGCGAAGTCTTGCAACGGGAGGCACCGCTGCAGACGCTCTTCCGACGGACGGAGTTCATTTGATGCGCGCGCGGAGGGTGCTGGGGCCTGCGTTGGCCTGTGCCGTGGCGCTGGTCGGGTGTGCCCAGTCGGCTTCCAAGCCTGTCAATTTCTCCGACGCCACTCGCAACTATCGACCGTCGGACTATTCATCGGTCTACGAAAGTTGGACACGACACGCGAAGCTGTGGCAGGAGGTGGGCACAGTCATCGAAGCGTGGGCGACCTACAAGAGCTGGGATTTCCGCCAGGCCTATGTGTCGTACTACGCCAGCATCTATGACTTGTCGGACAGCGATCGCGCCACGCTTCTGCGCTCGCAGCTCGAGGCGTCGCGGGTGAGTCATGAATTCCACGTGGCGGTCCAGATGACAACCGACAAGTGGAACGATCTCGAGCGCAAGAACTCGCCCTGGCGGGTCACTCTGCTGGACGCCAGCGGGGGCGAACTGGGGCCCACTTCGATCCAAGCGGTGAAGCTGCCTGAGCTGTACGAGAGCCAGTTTTTCCCCAGCCGCACCGAATTCACGCGCACCTATGAGATTAGCTTCGCCCTCACGGGCAGCGGCGGGCAGCCTTTTTCTGGCCCGGCAAGCGGTCGTCTCGTCCTGCGGTTTGCCAGCCCTGCGGGCCGGATCGAGCTAGTCTGGGACTCGAAGTAACGCCGGCCGTTGGGAAAGCGGGGTTTAGGCGTGTCGCTTGGATGGCCCGCGGCCGGGCGAGATCTTCCCGTCTCGTTTGCTGGCAGGCTCATCGAGGTCAGCAAAGTTGTCCTCGGCCTCGCGCTTGTAGAGGTCGGCCTCGCGGGCAAAGAAGTCACTCTCGATGGCACTGAAGGCACCGCTGATACGGCCGCCAGTACGCTTGCCGGCTTGCGATGCGCTGTCGTCTGATGAGCGGGGCGTCGGCCGGGCGGAGGCAGGGGCGGTTCGGTCGCCGCTGGTTCCACGGACCTGGCCTTTGCCCGAGCCCGCGCCATGGGAAGCGGTTCGCGGCTCGGTCGCGCCCCCCGGCCCTTGCGTCGTCGCAGTCGCCGACTGAGGGTTGGGCGCTTCGAGCTTCTGTACCTCCGCCACCAGGGCCGGATCGAGTGCGACCGATATGCCCCTGCCGGGAGTCTTGAGCGCGTTTGCCGACGAGCGCGAGGACGACGAAACGGAAAGCGTGCCGGTTACCCTGGCGGAGTGGCCCGACTGGGGCGAGGCGGAAGTCCCCATGCGGGGCTCGGCGCTGCTGGCGTCAGATAGGGCCGCCATGGCCCCCGGGTCACGTCCAGCATCGAGCGGCTCTGCTGACGTCGGGGGACCGATGGGTGTGGTGGCTTTTTCCAAACGGCCGAGCTCAGCCGCCAACACAGGATCGAGCTCGACGGAAACGCCTTTCCTCATGCCCTTGGCTGTGCCCGATCGCTGCGCAGGAATGACAGAAAGGGTGCCCGTCATCCTCGCGGTGCTGGCCCCATCGTCTGGGCTGGTCCCGGCCGTCACAGCTGGCGCAGCTCCTGAAGACGCCGCCGGGGTGACCGACGGTGGGAGGGGAACGGCACGTGAAGCCATCGTCGCAATCGAGTCGGTCTCGGAGGGCAGCCCCGGGTCGATCTCAATGGAGCTTCCGCTTCCCGCGCCACGTGGGCTCCTGTTTGAGCGTCGTTGGCCCGAGGCGGGGGCCACCTGCAGTGTGCCCGTCACACGACCGCTGCGTGCCGGAGATTCAGCGGGCGCTGTCTCGACTGGAGCGGCGGCTGGGGCTGGCGCGGGTGCGGCTTCTACAAGGGCCACATCAATGGTAACCGAGGGCCGGTTTCGCCTGTCCTTGGACTGACGTCGGTCAGGGGCCACACTCACGTCTATGCTGCCGGAGGCCCTGGCCGCGCTTGCCGCCGCGGCTGGCGCGACGGGCGGTGCGGCGGTGTCAGGCGCGCCAGCCGTCGGCGTTCCGGCCGCTTCCCTGCCGACGATGAGCGTGCCCAGGGCCGGCGTCTGAATCGCTGCGCGCCGTTGGCCTTTGCGGCGATTCGGCTCTCCGCTGCGCACGTCGGCTTGACCGACGCGCAAGGGCGTTGGTCTTTGCGACAAGGGAAGTCCCTGGCTGTCCTCGGAACTCGCGATGAGGGCCGTTTCCCAGGACTTCTCCACGGGTGAGGTGGGCGCGGGGGAGCCCTCCTGGGGCTTGCACCGGGTCAACCCGCCGAGATCGACCAGGCGGGTGAGGATGCGTACGGTGTCGAACACGCGGAAGGGGCTCTCGTCGATGATGTCCGTGAGCGTGCGTCGTCCGTCGCACAGACGAAGCACCGGCGTCACCTCGGAGGGCACCGTGGCTTTAGCCAGCTTGTCTTCGTTTTTCCCGTACACCGACGAGGCAGGCCCGATGCCTCGCATGGCGTGGGTGTAGTCGCGCATGAAGCGTTCCGCTTCGTCCATGATCTGCTCAAAGCGCTGGTTGAACTGTGTCCGTCGAGCCACGGCGCGCAGGCGCAACTCGATCTGGGCGTCTTCCCACAGCAGGAGATGATGAATGGCGGGCGGGCCTTGCAGCGATCCCACCTGGGCTCCGGCGATTTCGCCCTCGGAGAACAGGATCTCGCCCCGGCGATTCGCGCGTTCAAGTTGCAGCACGCCCGAGCATAACAGTCCACTCATCACGCGGATGAGAGAGAAAAATCCAAAGTCGGCTAGCGGGCCGTCGATCGTTGCCTCGGGGCCCTGCGCTTGCGCAGCGTGGCCGCCGAGCGAGACGAGAATTCGGCTGGCCGTGATCACATCACGTACGAAGATCGGCGTGGGCAGAAAATCGATCGACCCGCAGTCGAGCACGCCTGGGCGCAGGATGGGAGGGCCGAGGACCAAGAGCGGCAGGGTGCGAGTTTCTTCGCTGGCGCGAAGCTGGCGCAGCAGTGTTAGGGTTTTGTCGTAGGGCGCGCGCGCGGCAACCACCGCGATGTCCGCAGCCGACGCCTTGATCAGGAAAGCCGCTGTTTCTGGGGCCGCGCATGCGGTGCTGCGCCAGGAAGCGCACTGGAAACCGTAGACGAGCGATTCGAGCCCCTTGAGGTCTGAGTCAAGCAGTAGCGCTGCGAATGTGCGGGCCATTTTTTTGCTGGAAAGCGAGGACCGAGAAGCAGACCAATACCAGTATAGCCAGGGAGGGGAGTCCGCACACGCTGATTAGGTCGTGACGGGCTTCCAGGGAAGGGTGTGCGTCGGGTGTGATCCCCGTCACAGTTTCTTGAGGTGCCGCCCGGATTTGAACCGGGGAATAAGGGTTTTGCAGACCCTTGCCTTACCACTTGGCCACGGCACCGGAGTTCCTCGCCCGCGTATCTAGCACAAACTCAGCAGAAAGCGGCACCCCTATCTCCGGGCATGCCGAGCGGGTCGCACAGCTGGCGGGGCGGTCCGCAGCGCCGAAGGAGATCGCGATGCCTGAACATTTGAGTAGCCGCGGCCATGGCTCGCAAGACGGCCGAGCGCGGCCAGGGGATCTCGCCAGCAAAGCCAAGGGTCAGCGGCTACTCGATACGGCCCAGGAGGCGCAGCAATCCATCGAGGATGGTGAGCGGGTGGGGCGGACAGCCGGGCAGGTAGAGATCCACGGGAATGTCAGCGGGGATGCCGTCGCCACAGGTGGATGAGCCAGCAAACGGGCCGCCGCTGATGGCGCAGGCGCCGGCCGCGATCACCAACTTGGGTTCCGGCACGGCGGCCAAGG
>Ga0265323_10001814_pt1 | contig 10138 bp, 8 predicted proteins | sample 41225metaG_FD_193580 | JGI IMG/M metagenome (GOLD analysis project Ga0265323, IMG submission 193580) | Rhizosphere microbial communities from Carex aquatilis grown in University of Washington, Seatle, WA, United States - 4-12-25 metaG | ecosystem: Host-associated > Plants > Roots > Rhizosphere >... | reverse complement strand
CATAATTAAAAATATAGCGCCCCAAAAAACTCTGCTTTTCAGGGTTTTAAAAAAATTATCTTTTGACTCTTTAATATTAAATTTTGGCAAATTATACATGGACATGTTAGATAAAAATTAATATTAACTATTTTATTTTAGAAACAACAAAGTCAACAATATCTTTTGCTGCATCTGGTCTTGCTATTCTTCTGCAGTTTTCTTTCATTGCCGCCAGTTTTTCCGGATGTAAAAATAATTTATTTACAATTTCAATGGTTTCTTCTGTGCTAGATGATTTTATTCCAGCGCCATGCCGGGCCACATAATTTACATTATCTTCCTCCTGCCCAGGAATAATATCGTTGATTATCATTGGCAAACCTTTTACCAGACATTCTGAAACAGTCAGCCCGCCAGCTTTGGTTATAATTAAATCTGCGGCTGTCATAAGCTCGTCTAAGTTATCAACAAAGTCAAAAATTCTTACAGACGGATAATTTTTTATTTTAGAGTTTTTTAATTTGTTCTGCAAAACTTTGTCTCTGCCGGAAACAATAATAAACTGGCAATCCTTGGTTTTTCCTTTTACACCGTTAACAATTGCTAATAAATTTTCATAAGAAATTCGGCCGCCAACTATCAACAAAATAGGCTTTGCTTCGTCAAACCTAAGTTTACCCAATATTTTCTTGCGGTCTAATATAACGCTAAATTTCAAACTTGTAGGAATGCCCGTCACCTGGACTTGATCAGAATCAACACCATGCCCGGCCAAACAATTTTTAATGCCGGTGTTTGCCACAAAATAGTAATTTACATCTTTATTGTGCCACATAGAATAAAAACCAAAATCAGTACAGACATTGGCCGATAAAATATTTATGATTTCCTTTCCTTTAGTAACCGACACCAGCTGCATTGGCAAAGGATTTGTAGAAATAATAAAATTTGGGTTGTAGTCTTCTATAAATTTTGCAAATTTTGATTTCCTCAAAATGACTCCTGATATATTGTTTAAAAATTTGTAATGAGTCTGGCAATAATTGTAAATCCATTTATAAACTAAAGGTATTTTCAAAGTTGTCTGGCTGTATACCCATGGCAAGCTTTGCTTAAAAATATCAAAAACAAAATCCAAAACATCAATGTTTTTTACTTCTATTTCGGGATATTTTAAAGCAAAAGCTTCGGCTATTGCCTTGGCCGCTGCTCCATGCCCCACTCCAAGAGGTGCATGCAAAATTAAAACTTTCTTGTGCCCCGAAGGGTATTTCTTCCCCATGTTATAGAATTTGTGTTAGAATAAATTATTATGAATAATATAAGTTTTAAGCCGACATCTCTATTAAGAATATTTCTAGGTTTAGTTTTTGTCTCTGCCGGGCTTTTTCGCATATTCAACTGGCAAATGGCAGTTGCAGAACTTTCCAGATTAAACATTTATTCCCCATACTTATCAATTTTTATAATCCTGCTGGAAATTATTGGCGGACTTCTTTTAATTTTTAATATAAAAACAAAAAATGCTTTGGCAGGGTTTATAACATTTTTAGTCTTCACTCTTATCTGGGCACTAGTAGTTTCTGGCAAAAGCCTGCTTGGCAACGCATCAGAACTACTCACCTTTCACCTTACACCAACTGACTTCTTTTTGCACTTCACCTATCTTATTATCTTAATATATTTGTTTTCTACAAAGGAAAAATAATCCTTTATCTAAATAAAACCTTGGCATCGTTCCAAATTTGGGGCTGGTTTTGCTTTTCTTTCATCCAATACCACCATTCTACTCCCCAAAAATAGAATTTGTCCAACCCTGTGCTTTTTGCATATTCAATGTTTTTTTCCAATATTTCAGGGTTCATAGTTTTTAATTGCTCGGCCACTGGGACATCATAAAACGGTTTATAAATCCACGGTTCTGCTTGCAATTCTATGCAAATCACATCTTTGCCATATATTTGTTTTATAAGAAAAGCTTTTCTAGAATAATAAACCGGAGAAAATAAATAGTGAAAATAAAAACCAAGACTGTTTGTTATGTGAGCCCATGCTTCCCTGTACATTGTAGTTCCAACTATGTCGCCAATTTGCGCCGCGCCAAACCATGTAGAATCTTCTCCAGAATCGGAAATAATAATTTTTCTAGACGGATCAACCGACTTTACCAAAGCAACTTCCTGTTTCAAAAAATCTGTATTTTTATAATACCAAGAAGGACATTGCCCAAATGCAAACAGCGGCTCATTTTCAACCTGCCAATTAATAATAGCTGGATCATCTTTATATCTTTCCACAACCGCTTTTATATAATTTAAAGTTGCGTCTTTTTGCTGCTGTTCAGACAAACTATTCGCCCAAGTTGGAATATGACATTCTGGCCAGCGGCCGCTTTTCATTCCTACAACATAAATAATTTTTACTCCTTTAGCATTTGCCTGGGCTAATTGCCAGTCTATGTCATCAAAATAAAATTCGCCTTTTTTGCCCTCAACCCAATCCCACTGCGTATGAATTTTTATATTTTTTGCGCCCAAATCTTTAATAATGGCCGAATATGTCTCTTTCCAATTCAAACCCAAAGATTGCGTCTGCATTTGGGAAAAATCAACGCCCCAAGTTATATTTTTAGGAGCTTCTGCTTTGCCAACAAAAAAATAACAAAAAACAACTACCAATATGGCCAATATTATTGCTAAGAAAATAATAATCATTTTTATTTTTTTTCCCATTCTAAATTTTATTACCAGAAATTATTTCTTCTATATTATATGTTCCCTTTGTTTCTACTTCCATAAAGCCCTGCATGGCGGCTTCAGCAAAATCTCCGGCGTTTAGCGAATCATAAAACCACTGGTCGGCATATTTGGGATTATCTTGGACTATGCCGGCGCCAACATGCATAAGCCATTTTTTGTTAAAATCCTCCTGTGAACCAATAGTTGGAGCTATAATAATGGGAAGACCCAACCCCGAGTAAAAAGAAAGCTCTGACGGTTTTGTCCACAAAACATCTGTTTCTCTTAGCGCCTCGTTAAAGGTTTTAAAATATTCATCGGTTGTAATGCCGGAAATTATATGCACCCAGCCGTCTAATTTTAAATCTTTAATATTGTCGGTAAAATATTTTCTTAGTTCTTCTCTTACGCCAACAGCAATAATAAACCTTAATTTCTTTTCTTTTATTTTTTCCCGCAGGCTATTTATGGCATTTAGCGGAATTTCTTTTTGAGCTCCCGCTCCGCCAATAGAAAACATAATTGTTAAAGGGTGGTTAGATTTTTCTGGCAACTTGCCCAATGAAACCTTAATTAGCGGCCCATATATTTTTCTATATTTTTTTTCAGGATCCAAATTAACAAGTCTGTGTCTCATGTCTTCTTTCAAAATTGCCAAATTTTCTCCAATATTTTCTTTTGGCAAAGGGTATCCTGTAAAAAAAATGTCTTCTGGCTTAACTCCATAAAGTTTAAGCCTGTCGCGAGTCCATGTGTTTGAAGCAAAATATTTAATTTTACTTTTTTTAGGATCTAAAGAAACCCATGTTCTAGCAATATCGGCGTCGCATATAATGCAATAAATATCATTTGGATATTTTAATTGCTCGGCCATAAAAGCCGGCGTAAAAAATGCCGATACTATTGGCAAAGGGTTTTTTTCAAGCCTTTCAATTAAGTCTCTTCCCCACCCCCTTTTAATAAAATGAAAAACATTTTTTAAAACAAAATCAGGCTTAGATAAATCTCTTTTTGGGTAGTATTCCAAAATTTTCTGGAATCTATCTAAAATAGAAAAAGCTAAATCCCCCAAAAAAGGAATTTTTTTAAACCTTGAAATAAACTCATAAAAAGAACGCGTTTCCTGCCAAAAGTTTTTATCTTTTTTAGGAATCCCAGGGTAGCTATTGGCGCAAATTATTTTGTCAGAAAAAGCAATATCTCTTAACGGGTAAGCCGTCCTCTGGTGGCCATAACCCATATCTACAGACACAACCCAAACCTTCTTATATTGTTTTGCCGAATTATTTTTAGTTTCCATTAATACTATTATAGTTATAAGCAAGCATAAAGTAAATGATAAGTAGCCAAATATTGGCTATAAAAAAGTAATAAAAAAAGCCCCATCAGCGCGTGCTGAGGGGCAAAGTTCATTCCTTTTGAGAATGACGATTGTTGTGGTTAAAACCAAAGGACAATTCGGGCATTGTGCCCGAAAACCCGGTCGGGAGATGCGCACACTGCAGTGAGATGCCTCACACCGGTGCTAGCTTTATGTGTGTAAAGCACTTTCGGTTGACGGTGCCCATCCATGACCGGATCCATGCCAATAAGAAAGTCATGTTTCAGTTGGTCTGTGATCTGCAGCAAAAACTGCAGATTCCACTCGGCCAAACCTGGTTTCAAGGCCAGGCGTTCTTTGGCCTTGGGAAAGATGTTCCGAAAAGAAATCTCCGTAAAGCCAAGCTCGGACACCGAAACAATGCCCGCGCAAACTTCAGATTCATGACTCGAAACCGTAATCGCCAACTTGCCCATAACGTGTTCGGCGCAGGGGTCAATTACAATCCCTTGCTTATTCAGGTCTTTACGAAAATCGGACACTGTTCTTGGCCCAGTGCCAAGCCTGATCAACCTTCGGTCAATCAGGCTTGGGTCGTACGGAGTTGCACTCCGTAACCTGTATGGTACATGGTCGTGTTTTGGACTCAACGTTTCCTCCTTGGGTTTAATGGCCCGTTTTTTGGTTAAACACTTGTAAAAGAGCGGTTATCAATACTTTCTCAGTATACACCTCTTTTAAACAATTGTCCAGCCCCCAAGCCTAAACTACCCTTTGAACAAACCTCTTATTCAAAACCCAAGTGACGGCTATAATAATAGAATAAGCTACCAAAAGCCACAGCCATGAAACGCTCGAGATTGAGTGCGTCATCCAGGGTTGTGAAAAAATATCCATAACTTTTAAAAAATATGAAATTAAAATCCAACACGGTACAAAAAATATCCAGCCTAAAAATTTAGATATTGCGGCAAAAATAGAAAACAAAAATCCAAACGATAAAATCCAGGGCATAACTGGTAAAATTAAAAGGCTGGTTATTGGCGCTGCTAAAGATAATGTGCCAAAATTATAAATCATAATTGGCAAGGTAAAAATTTGGGCTGCAAATGTAACAGCCATAATATCGGACAGTTCTTTAAAGTGTCCCTTAAAAATAATTTCTATTAGGTAATTAAGCGATGGTTTTAAATAAATAATTCCCAGGCAGGCAAAAAATGAAAGCTGAAAACCGACATCATAAATTAAAAGCAGCGGGTTTTGCAAAAGCATTAGGGCTGCAGCCAAAACTATTATTCGTGAACTTGTATTTTGCCTGCCCAAAACCCCGGCTAAAATAAAAATGCTGCCCATAATTGCCGCTCTTATTCTAGAGGCGGTAAAACCCGTCAAGGCAACATATAGCCATATTAAAATCATAGATAAACTCCCCGCTTGAATTCTCCCCAGCTGTAAAAACATCAGAAAAGAAACCAAAATTGCACTTAAAATAATAACATGCACACCAGAAATAGCTGTTAAAAAACGCAAACCGGCAGCGTTTAATTTGTCGCGCAAATCCTGGGTCATATTTTTGTTGTTGCCCAAAATTATTCCTTCTAAAATTAAACTATGAGGCGGCAAAAAATTATCTTGTATACTTTGGCTTAATTTCTGTTTTAAAAACAAAATTTTCTCATATGAAAAAGAGACAATATTATAATTGTGCTTTTGAGAAACCAGCTCAGCTTTTGGAAAACTCATCACAGAATAAATATTATCTTTCAGCAAATAATTCTTGTAATTAAAATCATCGGCCACCATTGGAGTTTCTAATTTTCCGGTAAGTTTTATTTTGTCTAAATAATTGTATTCTGGATAATGTTTTGTTGTAACTAAAATCGTGCTGCCTGCCTCGCCCGCAGGCGGGTCTACAATCTTTACTTTTAGCTTTTGAAAAGTATCTCTGACATCCGGATCGTCAGAAATTATTCCGGCCAAAACAACCTGCCCCTTGCCGTTTAGTTGAGCAAGTTTATCATTGGCTATATTAAATTCAGAAATCTGAAAGCGCAAAATTCCCATTGCTAAAAATAACAGGCAGAAACCGACAACGGTAAGTGTCATTCCCTTGAAAAAGGGAATCCAGATTTTAGATTCCCGCTTTCGCGAGAATGACAATAAAGAAAAAATAATAATTAAAACCCCCAAAACAAAAAATCCGCAAACAAAAAATTGCGGGATTTTGATTATCGCTTCTGCCAATATTCCGGTAACAAACGATAAACAAATAAAAAATAGTATTTTTGATGAGGTCATCTAACTTGCCCCGCTTAGCGGAGTTGGCAAATTTTAAAATACGGAGAAATTTCTTTTACTATTTCCTTCAAAAATTCATCTTTAAACGGCGCTATTTTTTCAAATTCAGGGTCAATGGTTTTTTCTGCCCTAAAATTTTGCAGATAATATTTAACATTCTCTCCCCCAATCCATTTTGCAATTTCCAAAAAATCTTCTTTTGTATGAACGCCAGGCACGCAGGTTGTGCGAAATTCAAAATCTACTCCCGAAGGCCCCGAGCCTGTCGAATGGGTTTTTAAAAACTCAACACTTTCTTGTATATCCTCAATTTTTACCCCCTCACACATAATATCTTCGTACTTTAATTTCAAATTTCGAATTTCAAATTTCAAATTTAGTTTGATATCCATGGCAACATAATCAATCAATTTTGTGTCAACCAAATCTTTTAGAACCTTGGGATTTGATCCATTGGTATCAAGTTTTACCGCATAGCCCAAATTTTTTATTTTTTCTATAAACTGGGGCAAATCTTTATTTATTGTCGGCTCGCCACCGCAAATTACAACGCCTTCAAGTAAGCCCTTTCTTTCCCTTAAAAAATCAAAAAATTCTTTTTCAGAAATCCTCGGCTGTTTTACAATTTTTAAAGGCAAAACCAATTCCGAAGAATAACACCAAGGGCACCTAAAATTGCACCCAGCCAAAAAAACCACGCAGGCCAGCTTGCCCGGATAATCTATTAATGTAGTTCTCTGTAATCCAGCGATTAACATATATTTATACTAACAAAAAAACTTCCTCGTACGCAAGGAAGTTTTTTTAATTTATGCTGCTGTTTTTTCTTCAACTTTGATTAGGCCTTCTTTTTCTAATCCCGTTGGATAAGCAAATTCTTTTCTTTCTTTATATTCTTCTTGTTTGCCTTTGTGCCATTGTTGAACTGGTCTGATATAGCCCACAACTCTTGAGTAAACTTCACATGGCTGTTTTATTGTGCACTGAGGACATTCAAAGTGTTCGCCGGCAATATAGCCGTGAGTTGGGCAAATTGAAAATGTTGGAGTTAAAGTTATATATGGCAAGCTGTAATTTTCAAATATTTTTCTGACCAAATTTTTTGCTTGATTTGGATCGGAAATTTTTTCTCCCAAAAATATGTGCAAAACTGTTCCGCCGGTGTATTTTGTTTGAATATCATTTTGCAAATCAAGCGCCTGAAAAACATCGTCTGTAAACCCAACAGGCAGCTGGCTGGAATTTGTGTAATAAGGAACTTCTTTTGTACCCGATGTAACAATGTCTGGATATTTTTCTTTGTCTGTTTTTGCTTGCCTATAGCTTGTGCCTTCGCCAGGTGTTGCTTCCAAGTTATATAAATTTCCTGTTTTCTCCTGGAATTCAACCATTTTATCCCTCATAAAATCCAAAACTTCAATGGCAAATTTCCTTCCTTTTGGAGTTGTAATATCTTCTTCCAAAAAGTTTATCAAAGCCTCATTCATTCCCATAATTCCAATGGTTGAGAAATGATTTCCAAAATAGGTATTTCTCATTTTCTTCATGTCTTCCAAATAGTGTCTGGAATATGGATAAAGCCCTTTTTCCATAAAGTTGTCCAAGGCTTTTCTTTTTATTTCTAAGCTCTCTTTTGCCAATTCCATCAGGTTGGTTAACTTTTCAAAAAATTCTGACTTTGTTTTTGAAGTATATCCAATTCTTGGCAAATTTATTGTGACCACTCCAATTGAACCTGTTTTTGGCGAAGATCCAAATAATCCCCCGCCTCTTTTATATAATTCTCTGTTATCAAGTCTAAGCCTGCAGCACATTGATCTTGCATCATCCGGGCTCATGTCTGAGTGAATAAAATTTGAAAAATAATTTATTCCGTATTTTGCTGTTGCTTCCCACATTGTTACCAAATTAGGATTATCCCATTCAAAATCTTTGCCAACTGAAACTGTTGGAATTGGAAAAGTAAATGGCCTACCCGATGCATCGCCTTCCATTAATCCTTCATAGAAAGCTTTAATAAACATATCCATTTCCGGCTGGAATTCTCCATATGTTTCGTTTTGCGGCTCGCCCCCAATAATTACTGGCTGGCTTGCCAAGAATGCTGGCGCTTTAATATCTAATGAAACGTTTAAAAATGGAGTCTGAAAACCAACGCGCGTTGGCACCATGCAGTTGTACAAAAATTCCTGCATTGATTGCTTAACCTGCTTATAATTTAAATTGTCATATCTGATAAAAGGAGCTAGCAAGGTGTCGAAGTTGGAAATGGCATTTGCTCCGGCTGTTTCTCCCTGCAAAGTAAACAAGGCGTTAACTAATTGCCCTAGCGCAGTTCTAAAATGCTTTGGTGGCCTGCACTCTATTTTTCCATAAACTCCGCCAAATCCTTTCACCAAAAAGTCATACAAATCCCAGCCTGCGCAATATGGAGCCAATAATTCTAAATTGTGAATATGAAAATCTTCATTAATTGCAGCATCGCGAATTTCTTTAGGATAAATTTTGTTTAACCAATATTTTTTAGAAATATAAGAGCCAACATATTGGTTTAATCCCTGCAAAGAAAAAGTCATATTGGCATTTTCTTTCACTTGCCAATCAATCTCTTTTAAATAACTATCAACCTTTTCCGAAGAATCATCGGCCACTTTTGCCGATTCACGAATTGCTCTTCTTTGCTCTCTATACAAAATGTATGCCTTGGCTGTATCAACCAAATCTTCCAGCATTAAAGCCTCTTCAACAATGTCTTGAACCTGCTCAACTGTTGGCACCTCGCCTTTTTTAAACCTGCGATTTAGCAAGCTGATGACTTTGTCTGAAACTTTTTTTGACTCTTCGCCATTACCCTGATTTGCTGCAATAATAGCTTTATGAACAGCTTCAGTAATTTTTTCTTGTTCAAAAGCAACGGTTCTGCCGTCTCTCTTTTGGATTCTTTCAATATGATTTTTCTCTTTTAATTCTGCTTCCATGTTAATTTTTTAATTATTGTACATCCATTTTACTCCAACAAGAAACCGTGTCAACTCCTTCCTTTTTTATAACTTTGTGGCAATAACTGTAATTTTTATTTCCCCATTTTTTAGGTCGTAATACCCCTTTGGCGGCCGTACAGCACCAAAAATTATTTGCGCTTTAGGATCAACATTTTTTGTAATAATTTTGGCCGCTTCCTGAATTTCATTCAAACTAATATCATTTCCCGAAACAGAAAACAAAACTCCTTTTGCCCCCTGAATTGAAAAATCTAATAATGGAGATGTAATAGCTGTTTCCGCCGCACGGGTTGCACGATTTTCTCCAGACATTTTTCCAACGCCAAATAGTGCTTGCCCGGAATTTTTCATAATAGCCTGCACCGAGGCAAAATCAACATTTATAATTCCTGGCACCAAAATTAAATCTGTAATTGATTGCACGGCCTGGCGCAAAATATCATCGCACATTAAGAAAGCATCAGATACTGTGGTTTTTTCATCAATAATTTTTAAAAGCTTATCGTTGGAAATAATCAAAACAGAATCAACTTTTTCTTTCAAATTTTTTAAAGCCGCTTCAGCAATTTTTTTTCTTTCCAAGCCTTCAAAAGAAAATGGAGTTGTGACAACCGCAATAGTTAAAATGCCCATTTCTTTCGAAATCTCGGCAACAATTGGAGAAGCTCCAGATCCGGTGCCTCCTCCTAATCCGCAGGTCACAAAGACCATATCTGCCCCTTTTAAATTTTCCGAAATTTCTTGTCTGGACTCTTCTGCAGATTTTCTGCCCAAGTTTGCGTCCATGCCAGTGCCAA
>Ga0265323_10001813_pt1 | contig 10138 bp, 10 predicted proteins | sample 41225metaG_FD_193580 | JGI IMG/M metagenome (GOLD analysis project Ga0265323, IMG submission 193580) | Rhizosphere microbial communities from Carex aquatilis grown in University of Washington, Seatle, WA, United States - 4-12-25 metaG | ecosystem: Host-associated > Plants > Roots > Rhizosphere... | reverse complement strand
ACGGCGTGGATTTCCTGATCGTGCATCACGGCATGTACTGGGATATGCCGCGCCCGTTGACCGGCCCCGTCTATGAGCGCGTGGTCACGCTCGTCCGGGCCAACTGCGCGCTTTATTCGAATCATCTGCCCCTCGATGCGCATCCCGAGATCGGCAACAACGCGCTGCTCGCCCGGCAGCTCGGCCTCGTGCCGCAGCGCCCGTTTTTGGTGCGTGAGGGCGAGTCCATCGGCTGGATCGCGCCCCATGGCGGCGACCGCGATGGCCTGCGCGCCCAACTCGCGCTGCTTTATCCCCGCCTGCTCGCGCTCGAACACGGCCGCAGCGCGCCGCGCGAAATCGCCTTCTGCTCCGGCAGCGGCAATAGCGCCGTGCCCGAGCTGCTCCCCGCCGGCGTCGACACCCTCGTCACCGGGGAATTACGCGAGGAATGGTTCAACTACGCGCAGGAACAACACCTCAATCTCTACCTGTGCGGTCATTACGCCACCGAGGTCCACGGGGTGAAGGCGCTCGCGGCCGAGCTCGCGGCCAAGTTCGGCCTGCCGTGGGAATTCCTCGCCACCGAGAATCCGTTGTAGTCTCCGTCCGGCCCGCCGGCCAAAAAAGAAGCTTCCCCCTTTCGTGCCTTTCGTGTGTCTCGTGCTTCCAACCCGCCCATGAAAACCATCGCCATCCTCAACGGCCCCAACCTCGACCGCCTCGGCAAACGCGAGCCGGAGATTTACGGACGCGCCACGCTCGCCGACCTCGAGGCCGCGCTGCGGGCCGAGTTTGGCGCCTCCGCCAGACTGGAGTTTTTCCAAACCAACCATGAGGGCGCCCTCCTCGACAAGATCGCCGCCCTCGCCGACGCGAAGGCCGACGGCCTCGTGCTCAATCCCGGCGGCTTCACGCATACCAGCGTGGCGCTGCGCGACGCACTCGCCGGATCCGGGCTGCGCGTGGTGGAGGTGCATATTTCCAACATCTACCGGCGCGAGGCGTTTCGCCACGAATCGCTGACGGCGGCGGTCTCGCTGGCCGTGATCAGCGGTCTCGGGCTCGAAGGCTATCACGCCGCGGTGCGTTTCCTGTTGAAGGATTGAGCCGGCGCCTGCCCTCGGCCCCGTCGCCACCGCCTGCCGCCCCTCATGGCCGAAACCCTGCCGAACTTCGACGAGCCCCGCTGGTTCGTCTGCCATACCAAGCCGCGTTGCGAAAAGAAATTTTCCGCCCTGCTGGCCACCGAACAGTTCACGCACTATCTGCCCCTGGTGCCGAGCGTGCGGCGCTACTCCGACCGCACCAGGAAATTCACCAAGCCGCTCTTTGCCGGCTACGTGTTCGCGGAAATTCCGCCGCAGGAGAAAAACCGCGTCTATCAGCAGGACCTGCTCGTGCGCGCCATCTGGGTGGATGACCAGCACCTGTTTCTCCGGCAGTTGGCCGACGTGAAAACCATCGTGGCCTCCGGCGTGGAAGCCACTCTCCAGCCGCTGTTGAAAAAAGGCACCCGGGTGAAAATCGTCAGCGGGCCGTTGTGGGGCGTAGAGGGCTTTGTGGAGGATCCGAAAAATCCGCGCGGCGTGCTCGTCGCGATGGATGTGCTCCAACAAGGTCTGCTCGTGCCCGTGCCGATGGACAGCCTGGAGATTCTGCCCTAGCCGAGCAGCCGCCACGCCCAGGCGCCGGCGTGGAGCGTGGCGCATGCGGCCAGCGCCGCCGCGACGTCGTCGATCACAATGCCCCAGCCGGCGGGCAGGTCCTGCAGTTTGTTGATGGCGCCCGGCTTGGTGATGTCGAACAGCCGAAAGAGCGCGAAACCCGCGAGGAAGATGACCCACCGCGGAGCCACGTCGAGCAGCGCCGGCCACCCGATGAAGCACAGGGGCATCGCCGTAAACTCGTCCAAGATCACTTCGCCGGGATCCTTCCGGCCCAGGCGAAATTCGGCTTCGCCACAGAAACCCACGGCAAGGTAGAGGCCCAGGGTGCAGAGCACGATGGCCGGAATCAGGCTCAACCGGTCGACAAAGAATACCGTGAAATACATGAGCCCCGCGAGCGAACCCCACGTACCCGGCGCGGGCAGCCGGCGACCCAGCGGCCCCAGCGTGGCCAGATTGAGCACGAGCGTGGAGGGCAGAAAACGCGGCCAGTTCGGCTGCTCCAGTCTCATAGGTTCGCGTCGGCGAATACGATGTCCTTATGCAGTCGGAAATAGCGGTAGCCCGACCACACCGCGAGAAATGTCCCGAGGATGAAGCCCACCAAACCGATGTGCTGTACCACTTCGGTCAACGGGCTCAAATCCCACCCCGAGCCGAGCAAGTAAGCCCAATCGCGCCCGACCATCGGCGCAGCCAGCAGAAAGCCGATGGCGATGAGCTGGGTGACCGTCTTGGTCTTGCCCCCTCCATCGGCTGCCACCACGACCCCCTTCGCCGCCGCCATCATGCGTAAACCGGATACCATGAATTCGCGGCAGAGCGTGATCAGCACATAAAACATCGGGATTACGTCCTGATCCGCCAACGCCACCATGATGCCGATGACCATGATCTTGTCGGTGAGCGCATCCATCAGCTTGCCGAAGACCGACACGATCCCCCGCTTGCGGGCCAGATAGCCGTCGAGCCAGTCGCTGATCGCGCCGCCGATGAACAACCAGAAAGCGAGCGAGGCCGCGCCGAGCCAGTGCTCATACATCAGCCCGACGATCACGAACATCATCGGAACGCGCGCCAGCGTAAGGATATTCGGGAGGTTCATGCGATGGGAGTGCCCGCGCGAAACAACCGCTTCGTTTCCGCAAAAGCAACTCCGGAGACATCATTCGGCCGAAAAAACACAGTCGCCTCGGCCGCGCGAAATCTTTTCTCTGGCGGTTCCTTCCCTCCACCGCATGCGCCATTGCATCTATCCAGGCACGTTCGATCCCCTGACCTACGGGCACCTCGATGTGCTCGAACGCGCCACCAAGCTCTTCGACCGCGTGACGGTCGCCATCTCCGACAACCCGACCAAGGGTCCCCTTTTCACGGTCGCGCAGCGGCTCGCCATGCTGCAGCCCAACATTGCGCGCTTCCCCAACGTGGTCGTCACGAAATTCGACAACCTGCTCGTCGAATTCGCCCACCAGCAGGGCGCCTGCGCCATCATTCGCGGCCTGCGCGCCATCTCGGATTTCGAGTTCGAATTCAACATGGCGCTCATGAACCGCCATCTCCAGGCCGACGTCGAGACGATCTTCGTGATGCCCAACGAGGAGTTCAGCTACACCAGTTCCACGCTCGTCAAACAGGTGGCAAAATACGGCGGCGATGTCTCCCACTTCGTCCCGCCCAATGTCGCCACCGCGCTGCGGGCCGCGTTCGCCCAGGCTTAGCGTAAGGCCGTGGCGGGCCATTCTCGCGCCCATGTTTCTCCCGGTGCGCCGGCTCTCCCCACGCCCAATTTTCTGTCACTTGCACCCGTCTCAACCGTCAAACACCCGGCGAGCCGCCCCCGCTGGGGCCGGGCGTAACCTGGCGCAGGTCACCGGGGTGCGGGTCGCCATTTTTTTAATCAATCCATTTCCCCCTCCACTTCCATGGCCAAATCGCGCAGCTCCGGCGGACTCATCTTCACGCTCATCGTCGTGCTCGGCGCCGCCGCCGGCGCCTGGTATTATTTTGCCGGCCGGGCGGACAAGCAGCCCGAATACTCGACCGTCAAGGTCACCCGCGGCAACATTACCCAAACCATCAGCGCCACCGGCAATCTCCAGACGACCTCCCAGGTGACGATCAGCAGCCAGGTTTCCGGCAACGTCATCGCCATCAATGCGGACTTCAACGATATCGTCAAAAAAGGCCAGTGGCTCCTGAAGATCGATCCCTCCACCTATCAGCAAAGGCTGCGGCAGGCGACGGCCGACCTCGCTGCGGCGAAAGCCACCGCGATCAAGACCCGCGGAGATTTTGCCCGCAGCAAGGATCTCTTCGCGAAAAACCTGATCTCCCAGTCGGACTACGACACCGCCGAGGCCATGCTCGCCCAAGCCGAGTCCAGTCTGGTCAGCAAGCAGGCCGCCCTGGAGACCTCCCAGACCGATCTCGATCGCTGTGTCATCTATTCGCCGATCGACGGCGTCATCCTCAACCGCACGATCGACGTCGGCGCCACCGTCAACGTCAACCAGTCCGCGGTGCCCCTCTACACCATCATCAACGATCTCACCAAGCTCCAGATCAGCGCCGACGTCTCCGAGGCCGACATCGGGAATGTACAGGAGAAACAGATCGCCCGGTTTTCGGTGGATGCCTACCTGAACCGTCCCTTCCAGGGCGTCGTGTCGCAGGTGCGCAATTTCGCCAAAAACACGAGCGGCGTGGTCACCTTCTCGGTCATCGTCGACGTGGATAATTCCAATCTGCTGCTCAAGCCCGGCATGACCGCGACCGCCAACATCATCGTCGCCGAGCGGCCCAACGTCCTCACCGTGGCCAACAACGCCCTGCGCGTACGCGTGCCGGCCGAATTGCTGCCCAAGACGCCGGCGGTTTCGCCAGCCGGCGCCAAGGCCGGTGCCGCGATGACCGACGACGAGCGTCGTACCGCCATGCGCGAGGTCATGACCTCGGTAGGCTTTCAGCGCGGCACTCCCGCCACGCCCGACATGATCGAGAAAGCCAAGAAACTCGCCACGGACAAGGGCCTCGATCCCGACCTCATTGTGCGAATGCTTAGCCGTGGAAGTGGCGGCGGCGGGGGCGGTTTCGGGGGCAGTCGTGACGGCGCCTCTGGCGCCAGTACCGGCGTGGGCATGAACGTCAGCAATCAGCCCCGCACCCTCTACAAGTTGGTGACCGACGAAAAGGGCCGGAAGACTCCCGAACCCGTCACCGTTCACCTCGGCATTTCCGACGGCACCATCACTCAAGTTCTCGACGGTGTGGCCGAAGGCGACACGCTGATCACGTACGTCACCATGCCGGGCTCCGCCGCGCCCGCCGTGGTCGGTGGACCGCCGGGTCAATCGGGCAATCCTTTCCAGCAAAATCAGCGCGGTGGTCCCGGCGGCGGCGGATTCGGCGGACCACGTGGATTCTGATCCCACCTTTTTGCGGCGCATTCTGCCTCTTCTTTCATGCCTTCCGTCGTCAAAATCGAGGATCTCCACAAGATCTATGAATCCGGCGAAGTCCCAGTTCATGCGGTCCGTGGGGTCTCGCTCGATATCCAGCAAAAGGAGTTTCTCGCACTGATGGGCGCGAGCGGTTCCGGCAAGTCCACCCTGATGAATATGCTGGGCTGCCTCGACCGCCCCACCCGGGGACGTTACTTGCTCGACGGCGTCGACGTTTCCGGACTCGACAAAAACGAACTCGCCGACATCCGGAATCAGAAACTCGGCTTTGTCTTCCAGGGTTTCAATCTCCTGGCGCGTACCACCGCGTTGGAAAATGTCGAGCTACCCTGCCTTTATGGGGAAAATCGTCTCTCCGCGAAAAAAATGCGCGAGCGCGCCCTGCACTGCCTCGACATCGTCGGGCTCTCCAATCGCGCGGACCACATGCCCAACCAGCTCTCGGGCGGACAGCAGCAGCGCGTCGCCATCGCCCGCGCCCTCGTCAACGAGCCGCAGCTCCTGCTCGCCGACGAACCGACCGGCAATCTCGACAGCAGGACGTCCATCGAGGTCATGGGCGTATTCCAAAAACTCAACGACCAGGGCATCACCATCGTGATGGTCACCCACGAGCTCGACGTGGCCCGTTACTGCAAACGCTACCTCATCCTCCGTGATGGGGTGGTCGTCCGCGACGAGCCTACGCAGGATCGCTGCTTCGCCGAGGCCGAGCTCGCCAGGCTGCGCGAGGCGGAAGCCGCCGCCAAACTCACCTCCCAGCCCTCCGCCTGAGCTCTTTTTTCGTTCCCGATTTTCATGCGCTTTTTCATCACACTTCGAATGGCCTTGCGGGCACTCAGTCGCAATACCATGCGGTCCATTCTGACCGCCCTCGGCATCATCATCGGCGTGGCCGCAGTGATCGTGATGGTCAGCCTCGGCAACGGCACCAAGACCCAGGTTCAGGCCGCCATCGCCAGCCTCGGTGACAACCTGGTCCTCATTTATCCGGGCAATCAGGGTCAGGGCAGCGGCGTCCGCAGCGGCTTCGGTGGCGCCACGACCCTCACGGTGGCGGACGCCGACGCGATCGTTGCCAGTTTCCAGCACGGCGATTCCGACTCGGAAAATACCGTTGCGGCCATCAGCCCCTACGTCACCGGGCGCGGCCAGATTCTGGCCAATGGGTTGAATTGGGGCACCCAGGTCTTTGGCGTATCGCCGGATTTTCCGGTGATTCGCAGCTGGCGGGTGGCCGAGGGAGTTTTTTTCGAGGATGCAGAAGTCGTGTCCGCCGCCAAGGTCGCCGTGGTCGGCAAGACGATTATCGATAATCTTTTCCCCGACAGCGACTCGACGAGCGTCATCGGCCAGAGCATCCGCATCTTTGGCCAGGGCGGTGGCGGCGGTACTCCCTTTCGCATCATCGGCGTGATGGCCTCAAAGGGATTCAGCGGTAATCAGGATCAGGACGACGTGATCTTCATTCCTTACACGAGTCACATGAAGCGCATTTCCCGCCGCACGTTTCTCAGCCAGATTTACGTTCAGGCCAGGGACGAGGAGTCGGTCGTAAAGGCAAAAACCGACATCGGCGACCTGTTGACCCAACGCCACAACGGCACCGTCGACTTCACGGTACAGGACCAGGCCGACATCACCGCCGCCCGGACCGCCTCGACGGACGCGATGACCTACCTGCTCGGCGCCATCGCCGGGGTTTCGCTCTTCGTCGGCGGCATCGGCATCATGAACATCATGCTCGTGTCCGTGACCGAGCGCACCCGCGAGATCGGCATCCGCCTCGCCGTCGGCGCGCACGGCAGCGATGTCCTTATGCAATTTCTCATTGAGGCGATCGTCCTCAGTTCCCTGGGCGGCCTGATTGGCGTGGTGCTCGGCATCGGTGGATCCATCGTGCTCGGCAATTACAAGGGCTGGCCCGTGGAACCATCCACCCCTGCGATGGTCATCGCCGTGGGATTCAGCGCTGCCGTCGGCGTGTTCTTCGGGTTCTACCCGGCCCGCAAGGCCGCCCAGCTCGATCCCATCGAGGCCCTGCGCTACGAGTGAACGTCGCGATCAGGCGCTGTCGCAATGTAGCGCGGAGCTTCAGCCCGCGCCAGCGTTCTGAGCAACGGCAAGGCGCGGGCTAAAGGCTCCGCGCTACGAGAAACATCGCCCAGGAGCCTTATACCGCGTTTCGCCACCCGCATGATTTCGCTCGCGTTCCCCGCTTGCCTATCGGTCGCGCCTCGTTGACCTAGGTCAATCTATGTCCGAGCAGCCGTCGCCCATTGTTGAATTCCGCGCGGTCGAAAAGCGCTATGGCGATGGTCCGCTCGTGCTCGATCGCATCAGCTTCTCCGCGCAACCTGACGATTTCATCAGCGTCATCGGCCCGAGCGGCTGCGGCAAGACGACGCTTCTGCGCCTGCTCGCCGGGGTGAGCGCAGTCACGGACGGCGAACTGGTGATCGATGGCCAGTCGCCCGAAGCCGCCGCGCAGGAGCTGGCCTACGTTTTTCAGGAACCCACGCTATTGCCCTGGCTCACGGTCGATAAAAACGTGCAACTGTTGCTCCGGCTGCGGGGTGTGCCGGCCGTCGAGCGCGCCGCTGTGAGCGTTCGCGCCCTCAGCCTCGTACGGCTGTCCGACAAGGATCGCTGCTACCCTTGCCAGCTATCCGGTGGTCAGAAGATGCGCGTTTCGCTCGCCCGCGCCCTTTCGCTTTCGCCGAAAATCCTCCTGCTGGACGAACCTTTCGGCGCGCTCGACGAGATGTCGCGCGAACACCTCAACGAGGAGCTGCTCGCCGTGCGCGCCCGGCAGACCTGGACCGCATTTTTCGTCACCCACTCCGTGGCCGAGGCCGTGTTTCTCTCCAACCGCATTCTCGTAATGTCCGCCAATCCCGGACGCATCCACCGCGAGGTCAGCGTCGACCTGCCCTACCCGCGCACGCCTGAAACCCGCGAATCTGCCGTCTACCTCCAGCTCGTCGCCGAGGTGTCGCGGCTGTTGCGCTCGGTCGAGTGTTACCAACCGTGAGCCACGTCCCCATGTCCGCTCGCACCCAGCGCCTCCTCCTGCCCGCCCTGACCGCGCCGCTGCTCATCGGCTTGTGGTACCTCGTCTGTTTTCTGCTCACTCCCGACCGGCGGATCTTCCTGCCGGCGCCGCACCAGATCCTGCACGCCCTCATTTCCAGCCGGGCCGAACTCTTCTCCGCCTGGCTCAACACCGGCGCCGGCGCCTTGGCGGGATTTCTCCTCGCCATTGTTGTAAGCGCCCTGTGCGCCCTGCTGCTCTCCCTTTCACCCTGGGTACGCGCCAGCCTTTACCCGTACCTGATGATCCTCCAGATGACGCCAGTCGTCGTGCTCGCTCCCATGCTCATCATTTGGGTCGGCGCCGGCTTCAAGAGCGTGGCGTTGATCACGTTTCTCATCTGCGTCTTTCCGCTCGTGGTCAACTCCACCCAAGGTCTCATCTCCGTCGATCGGCACCTCGTAGAGTTATTCCGCATGGCGCGGGCCTCCCGGCGGCAGGAAGTGTTCCTGCTGCGGATTCCGGCGGCCCTCCCATACTTCTTTACCGGTTTGCGCATCGCCGCCACCCTCGCCCCCATTGGCGCGGTGGTGGGCGATTTCACGGCCGGCAACTCGGCCGGACCCGGCCTCGGTTTTCTCACGATCATTTACAGTGCCAATTTCCGCTTTCCCGAGCTCTTCGCCACCGTCGCCGCCACCTGCGCGCTCGGCTTCCTCTTCACCGGGGGCGTCGTGGGGCTCAGCTGGCTGGCCCTGCACCACTGGCACGACTCCTACGGTCGCACCGACACTTGACCGGCCCTCTCCGCATGACGCCCACCGAACCAACCGCCCGCGACCGTTTCCTCACCCTGCTGCGCTCCGCCGTGTCCGATGGCACCCTTGAGAAACTCACCCTCGGCAAGCACCGCGGCACCGATGCCACGCTGCACAACCTCTTCATCCGTCCCGTCACGCTCAAGGCCGGACCGCAGCTCTGCTTTGTGTGGCGCCACGCCACGTGTGACATCACCAAAAACCTGCCTCCAGCCAAGGCCCTCGCGCAGATCGAATCCCTCCTCGGCACCACCTTCCTCGACGGCCATCTCTTCACCGCCAGCCATACCGCCCAGCTCGAATGCGAACCCGATGGTCGCGCCCGCCTAGCAGTGAAAAAGGTCGCGCCCGCCCCCCGCGCAGCAGCGGCTGACGGACATGACCGCAAGAAAACCCACCTGATTCCCGCCGACTGCCCCTGGCTGCGCGCCTTGGGTGTGACCAACGACCGCGGCCAGCCTCGCGCCGAGATGACGGCCAAATTCCGCCAGATCCAAAAATATACCGAGCTGCTGAGCGACTTGCTCGATGAGGTCGGCGGCCGTGAGCCAACGAAAACGACCGATCGTCCCCTCCGGATTGTCGATATGGGCTGCGGCAAAGGCTATCTCACGTTCGCGATCGCCACGCTGCTCGGCGCCAAGGCCGACGTGCTCGGCGTCGAGGTCCGGCCCGAACTGGTCGCGCCCTGCAACGACCTCGCGCGTACCCAGGGCCTCGCTCAATTGCACTTTGCCGCCGGCTCGATCGCCGACACGCCGCTCGACGGCGCCGACGTCGTCATCGCCCTCCATGCCTGCGACACCGCCACCGACGATGCCCTGGCGCGCGGCCTCGCCGCCGGTGCGTCGCTGCTGGTCGTTGCACCCTGCTGCCAGAAGGAGCTCCGCCCCCAGCTCACTGCGCCGCCGGTGCTCGCCGATGCGCTTCGCCATGGGATCTTTCAGGAGCGCCAGGCCGAATTCGTCACCGACGCCCTCCGCGCCCAGTTGCTCGAATGGGCCGGCTACCGCACGAAAGTCTTCGAGTTCATCTCGACTGAGCACACGCCCAAGAACCTCATGCTCGCCGCCATCAAATCCGGGCCGCGCGGCACGGCGGACGACGCACTGGCCCAACGCATCCGCGACTTCGCCCGCTTCTACGGCATCCGCACCCAACGCCTCGCCACCC
>Ga0265323_10001812_pt1 | contig 10147 bp, 7 predicted proteins | sample 41225metaG_FD_193580 | JGI IMG/M metagenome (GOLD analysis project Ga0265323, IMG submission 193580) | Rhizosphere microbial communities from Carex aquatilis grown in University of Washington, Seatle, WA, United States - 4-12-25 metaG | ecosystem: Host-associated > Plants > Roots > Rhizosphere >... | reverse complement strand
TCCACTCCACATCCCGCACGATCGCCCGGACCCGACCGCTCAGAAAATGGTACGCCAGATGCCCGGGAATGGCCACCACCAGGCCGCCGGCGGTGCTGATCAGCGCCTGCCACATGCCGGCCGCGAGGGCGTTGGCCGAGGCGTAACTCCCCCCCTGCACGAAGGCGTGAAACGTCGTGATCATCCCCAGGATCGTCCCCAGCAAACCGACGAGCGGCGCCACCTGGGTGATGGCCGCGATCGAGCCCAGCCGGCGTTCCAGCACCGGAATCTCGATCAGCGCCGCCTCCTGCACCGCCAGCCGCATCTCCTGCTCGTTGCGGTCCGCCTGCAACAAGGCCGACTTCACGACGGCCGCCACGGGGCCGGGGGTTTCCTCGCACACGGTCAGCGCCTCCATCAGCCGCCGCTTGGCGAGGATGTTCTTGATTCCGCTCACAAAGGCGGTCGAGCGGATTTGACCCCGATGGAGATACAGCAGCCGCTCGATGAAAATCAGGGTGCCTGCGAGGCTCATCGCGAGCAACACCCACATCATGGGACCGCCTTGGGCAAACAGATCGAAACTCAAACCCTTCATGGCGGGGGGCATTCTGCGCGGATTCTGCCGGAATGGTAAATGCCAAAGCGTTCTTCGCCCCACCGCCGGACGGCCGCGCGGCCGTCCCTCCGCCCCGGACCCGCGTTGGGTGTCGTTTTCGGCATGCGCCTATTCCGCCTTGACTGGGTTGCTGGCACTTTCGCCGGAGAACCGCGCCAGCCGTCGTTGCGCCAGCATCCCGCCGGGCAGCTTTTGCTCCCGCAGCAGCTCGTAGGCCCGGCGGGCCTGCTCGAGCTTCCCCTCCCGCTCGTAAAGGTCCCCCAACTCGAGCAGGATTCGCGACATCCAGTAGCGGCCTTTCGCCCCCAGTTCGCCCGCCTTGGCGGAGTCGAGCAGGAAACTATTGACCACGAGCATCCAGGCCGCCTGCGCCCGGTCCGGATTCCCCCGTTTGCTGAGTGCGTTGCCATGCATGAATCCGGCTTCCACCCGGAGATCCACGGGCGCGGTCGGCAGATCCTGCAGCCGCTCGTAGATCGCCAGCGCGCTTTCCCAGTGCGACGGATCGGTCGCCACCTGGGCATAATGACAGTCGGCCAGCGCGAGCTGCGCCCGCAACACGTCCGGCTGTTGGGGAAAATTAATGGTGAGAAACTCGTACACTTTTTGCGCCGAGCCAAACTGGTTCAGTTTCCGGAACAGGTCGCCCTGCTTGAGGCGCGCGTAAAACACCAGCTCGTCCTTGGGGTAATCGGTGACCAGCCGCTCGATCAGCCGGTTGGCCTCCTCGTAGGAAGAATCCTGCCCCAGCCGCTCGGCGTTCAGCGCGGCCTCGTACAACGCGAACGGCGCGTATTTGCTGCGTGGATAGGTGTCGGCCAGGTTCGTGCACAAGCGCTGCGCCTCGACGATCACATTGCTCGCCGAATAATAGTCGGCTTCGGCGATGAACGAATACACCGCCGCATCCGTGTCGTGATAGTCGGTGCGCAGCCGCTTCAACAGATCGAGCCCCTCCTGGGCCGCGGCGGGACGCGACTTGCTCGACGCCAGCAGCGCTTGCGCCTTGAGCAGAACGCTCGTGCTCGCCACGGCCGACTTGAAGTCCGCCGGCAGGGCCGCCCAGGCGCCGGATCCCAGCCGCACCAGCAGCGCGTCCACCAACCGGATCGCGTCGTCCGGCGACCCGGCCTCAAACGCCAGGCGCGCTTGCAGCCAGGCCATGCGGATGGCCAATTCGGGCGGCCGGGCCGCCGCGCCCGGTTCGTTGACCAGGCGCGTCACCCGCTGCAGCGCCCCGGCCGTCCGGCCATGCACCTGGAGCGCCCGCGCCAGATTCCATTCCCCCTCCCAGCGACTCACGGCATCGCCGTCCGACGCGACCGCCGCTTCATCCAGCAACGTTTCCGCCTCCGCCAGGCGCTTCTGCGCGGCCTCGGACTGGGCGGAATCGAACAGATCTTGCGCATCGAGGATTTCCGAAAGTACCCGCTGGAAATGCAGCACGCCCGGCGACACGGCCGCCGGCGGCTCGCGTTCGGCCGAGCCGTAAGCATCGGCGGCGTTTCGGTAGTCTCCCGCCCGGAAATAGGCATCGGCGACCAGCACGCCCAGCTGCGCGCGCGCATCGCCCGGCGGCAAATCAGCGCGCAATTGCGCGGCCCGGTCCGCCGCGGTGCGGTAACGCTGCAACTCCCAGGCCACGCCCGTCAGCACTCCGAGCGCCTGCGTCTTGAGCTGCGATCCCGGAAAACTTTCCAGCACCGTCCGGGCATCCTCCTCCGCGCCGCTGTAGTTTTTTTCCTTCAGGGCCACCTGCGCCCGGAACACCAGGAGATCCTCCTTGATCGGATGCGCCGTGGGCGCGGCAATCAGCTGGTCCAGTTTGGCTCGAAATTCCGCCCGCGCCGGGCCGTCGTCGCTGCCGCGGGCCAGCAACTGCAGGGCGGCGCGCTGGGGCTCGCGACTCACCGCCCGGTCAAGCAGTCCGAACAGCGCGTTGCGCCCCACCCCGCTCTCGGGACCCGCGATCAGACCCAGCAACAGTCGCATGTCGTCCAGCGTCTGCTTTTCCTCCGGCGGCAGGGACTGCAACTGGCGCTGCAGCACGGTCACCGCCTCGTTCTTCCGCCCCAGCAAATTGAGCGCGATCGCGTAGTTTTGGGCAAAATCATAGCCCATCTTCTGGCCCTGCAGGTGTTCCATGTTCTGTTTCAGGGCGGCCACCGCCTGCTCTGTCGTCCGGCCCGTCAGCAGCCTGACCCGCTGGCGTTCCAGCTCGAAGCGCGCCCGTTGCAGGTCGGAGACCGCGCTCTTGATCGCTTCATCATAGGCTTCGTTCCTCCGGCCAACGTCGTCCGCCAGATCGGCCATCATACCCTCCAGGAACCGGAACCATCCCCGCTCCGGCGCCGGTAGATCGTCGATCTTGACCTGCCCGGCCTCCTGCCGCGCAGCATCGGCCTGCCGGCGGTACGCGGCGATCAGTCCCGCCCGCAGGTGATAACCAGACGTGCGCGGCCCCGTAAACCGGGTAAGCGCCTGCTCGGCATCCGCCAGGCGTCCCTGGTCCAGCAAGGCTGCGGCCAATTCCAGTACCAGCCGGTTCTTCACCGCCCCGGTCGTCTCCGGCAAATCCAGCAGTTCGCGCAGCAACGCCTCCGCCGCCGGCGAAAAACCCAGCTGCAACGCGCGCTTCGCCGCCTCTTCCCGCATGATCCGGTCGCCCGGCACGGGCTTCGCTTCACCGGGGCGGAGCAGCGGCGCCACCGGCGTGCCGTCGACCGGACCCGCCAGATTCGGCCGGCTGATCTCCTGACCGCGCAGTCCGGCGCCGACCGCCAGCGCTGCGACGGCGGCAAAGGCCAGAGAATGGGACAGCAGACGATGCATGCGTTTTGTCGGAGGATGCGCCGGACCGGCAGGCGTGGCAAGCCTGCCCGAAAGAATACAAACACGCGGATCAGGTATAACCGGTTCGGGCTCGCGTCAGCCACCGGATTGGACCAAGCTCAACCGCGAAAGTTCACCTCTTCCCTTCCTCCCGCCATGAGTATTGTCCTCGCCTCCTTCCTGTTTCTCCTCGCCCTCATCGTGGTGCTGGCCCTCGTTGTGGTCGGCATCTATAATCGGCTCGTCGCGCTGCGCAACCGGTTCAAGAACGCCTTTGCGCAAATCGATGTGCAGCTCAAGCGCCGGTATGACCTGATTCCCAATCTGGTGGAAACCGCCAAAGGGTACCTCAAACATGAGCACAGCACGCTCGAGGATGTGATCAAGGCCCGCAACATCGCCTACGCGGCGTCCCAGACCGCCGCCGCGAACCCGGCCGACGCCGGCGCGGTCAAGAACCTGCTTGGCGCCGAGTCCGGCTTGGCGGGGGCGCTCAGCCGCCTGATGGTCGTCTCCGAGGCCTACCCCGACCTCAAGGCCAACCAGAACATGATGCAGCTCACCGAGGAGCTCACCTCGACCGAGAACAAAATCTCCTTCGCCCGCCAGGCGTTCAACGACGCTGTTATGATCTACAACACCACCCGCGAAACCTTCCCCAATGTGATTTTCGCCGGCATGTTCGGCTTCGTTGCCGCCCAGCTTTTCCAGATTGAAGATCAGGCGCAACGCGAGGCCCCGAAAGTCAGCTTCGCGTGAAAACGCTGCCAGACTGAAAAACTGAAAGGCGGAATCCAACCGCCGTCAAACCGCGCGACGGCCGGGAATCCGTAACCGGCTCGGCCGTTTCCGCTTTTAGCGTATCAGTGGTTCCGTTTTCAGCTTTCTTGCGTTTCAGTGTTTCAGCTTTTCTCCCCATGGACTTCTTCCAGGCTCAGGAACACGCCCGCCGACGCACGACCCGGCTGGTTGTGATGTTCGGCCTCGCGGTGCTCGGCACCATCGCCTTGACCTACCTCGCGGCGATGACGCTGCTCAACACGCAGCGCTCCCGGCACGGGGACGATTTCGAGAGTCTCCCCTGGTTCGATCCGGCGGTCCTGGCCGTGGTGGCCGCCGGCACGATCACGGTGGTCGGGTTTGCCTCGCTCTACAAATGGTCGCAGTTCCGCGGCGGTGGCGCGGTCGTGGCCGAGGGCGTGGGCGGCCGCCGGGTGGACCCACATACCACGGACCTGAATGAGCGCCGGCTCCTCAATGTCGTCGAGGAAATGGCGATCGCCTCCGGAGTGCCGGTTCCGACGGTTTACGTGCTCGACACCGAGGCCGGCCTGAACGCGTTCGCCGCCGGTCTCACTCCGAGCGACGCGGTGGTGGCGGTCACGCGCGGCACCATGGAGAAACTCAGCCGCGATGAGCTGCAGGGCGTCGTCGCGCACGAATTCAGCCACATCCTTAACGGGGACATGCGGCTCAACGTGAAGCTGGCCGCCATCGTGTTCGGCATCCTCGTGATCGGCTTGATCGGCCGGGGCATCCTGCGCGGCCTCGGCCGGGGCCGGGTCCGGGTCCGCGGCAAGGGCGGCGGGGGCCTGGCTGTCGTCCTCGCGATCGGGCTGGCCATGATGATCATTGGATACATCGGCTACTTCTTCGGCCGGCTGATCCAGGCGGCCGTTTCGCGCCAACGAGAGTTCCTGGCCGACGCCTCCGCGGTGCAATTCACCCGCAATCCCGGGGGCATCGTGGGCGCGCTGCGCAAGATCGGCGGCTACGCACTGGGTTCCAACCTCGCCTCCGACAAGGCCGCGGAAATCGGGCATTTCTTTTTCGCGGAAGGAACCAGTCACCTTCTGTTCAACGGCCTCTGGGCCACCCACCCGCCGCTCGACACCCGCATCCGCGCCGTCGACCCGCAATGGGATGGGAAGTTCTTCAATCCGGCCACGGTGGTCGATGTGCGGACCGAGAGCTTCCAGAGTGTCGGCTACGGACCGCCGCCGCTGCCGGCAGAAACGGCGCTGCGTCGGGCCTACAATACCCCGGACATACCTCCGCTCCTGCCCGGCCGCACCCTCGCCTTCGCGCCCGCCGCCATCATGGCCCAGATGGGCAGCCTCACGCCCCGGCAGGTGGACCATGCGCGCAATTTGATCGACGACCTGCCCGCGCGGCTGCGCGACGCCGCCCGGAACCTGCCCGAGGCGCCCGCCTTGATCTACGCGCTGCTCACCGAACAGCACCAGGATGTCGGCGACGGCCAGGCCGCCCTCATCGCCACCCACGCGGGAGACGACGCCCTCCGCCTGGTGCGGGAGTTGCTGCCGCCGCTCGCCGGGCTGGCGGCGGACACCAGGCTGGTCCTGGCCCAGCTCACCGTGCCGGTCCTGCGCCAGCTCCCGACGGCCGCTGCATCGGTTTTCTCCACCACCTGCCAGGCGCTGATCGAGTGCGACCAGCGCTTGTCGTACTTCGAATTCGCGCTGCAAAAGATGGTCCTCCGTCATCTCGCGGTCGCCGGCGAACCGGCGGCCGTGACCACCCAGATCTACTCGTTCAACGCGGTGGTCGGAGAGATCGCCCTCCTCCTTTCCGCGCTCGCCTGGGCGGGAGCGCTGCAGGGAAAAGAAGAGACCGATGGCTCGGAGACCGCCGATCGCCCGGCCGCGGAAGCCGCTTTTCGCGACGGCGCCGGTCAGCTCAAGTTGATCGAGGATCGCCTCGCGCTTCTCGACCCCGCCGCCTGCGAGTTTTCTCAGCTCGATCCCGCGCTCGACAAGCTCGCCGGCGCCTCGCTGCCGATCAAGCAACGCCTGCTGCTCGCCGGCGCCCACACCGTAGCCCACGACGGGGTGGTCCGGGACGAAGAAACCGAACTGCTGCGGGCGTTCGCCGCCGCCCTTGGCTGTCCCATGCCGCCGCTGCTCGCCGGATCCTAGTCCGGGCCGGGAGGGATTCTGGAGCTCCTCAGTCGACCTTGCGGTATTTATCCGGCGGGATCTTGAACCGGTGGCCGGAGTCGAGGTCGGTGAAGATGTGCCACTGCGTGTCGGCCGTACGATGCACGGCCACCTCCAGCCGCTGACCCTGATCGTAGTGGTATTCTTCCGACTCGAACAGGTGGTCCGCGTGCGGAACCGCTTCACCGATTTCCCCGCTATGGTTCTCCAGAATCTCGATTTTCCAGTGCATGGGAGTATTGGGATTCAAGCAACGCTGCGGTCTACGCCGCAAGACGCACTACTCATGCTGCGAGCGGCCTGCCCCGGGTCAAGTCTGGCGGCGATTTTGCACGAAGTTTTCCCAAGGAATTCATCGTCCAGCTCGTCCGTCTGCATTCTCGCCCTCTCGTTCTTCGTCAGTCGCCTTCGCCTTCCCCCAGGCAACGGTTGATCGATGTGGAAATCAGGAAGACTGGAAGGCCATGCGGCAGTCCTCAACCCGCGCTTGGCTAACCGCCATCCAGTAGCGGACTTCCTGGGTTCCTGACTTCCACATATCCGATCTTATCCGGCGCCTTCTGCCACGGTGCGACAATTCCGCTTGGACAGATCCTGGAGTCCGGGTTATCGCATATCGCCAACCTGCCAGCCTATGCTCGTCGTTCATGTCTCGGTTCACATAAAAGCCGGGTGCGTCGAGGCCTTCACGGCCGCGAGCCTGGAAAACGCCCGGCAATCGGTCCGCGAACCCGGCATCGCCCGATTCGACGTTATCCAACAGGAGAACGATCCGACGCGGTTCGTGCTCGTCGAAGCCTATCGCACTCCTGCCGCGTCCGCCGCGCACAAGGAAACCGCCCATTACCAACTCTGGCGTGACACCGTCGCCCCGATGATGGCGGAACCCCGCACGAGCGTGAAGTTCACCAATGTCTTCCCCCACGACGCCGACTGGTGAGGAGACTCATTCCGACATTGGCTTGGTTCCATGAACGGGATCCAAAGCGGTCAAACTTTGCACTTTGCACTCTCTTTGACCATTCGGCGACCGGTCGCTTGTTGAAGGGACCCGCTTCCAGAGGGATCAGGCGGCGTCTTTTTCAGGGGAGGCTTGTTGAATACCCTCGATTTTGCAGAGGCGGTGGACGCTCCCGAGCCTCTGGCCGGACCGCCCCCAAGACCAGCCGCCAACAACAGGACTGGCGCCGCGGCATCACCCGGCCCGGGCGGCACGGAACGTCAGGCAATAGCCCTTGCCCTCCCAGAGTTCTTCGTACGTCGCATCAACGGCGCCTTCCGGAACCCAGGCCCGGGGATTGAAGTCGGTCGCCGCATCCTTGAAATACGCGCGGGTGAAGGGACTGCGTTGGTAATTCTTCGTCACGACTTCCTTGGTCTCGTCGGCGATGAGGATCAGCGCGCCCGGCTGCGCCACCCGCAGCATCTCGCGCGCCGCGATAGCCGGATGGTCGAAGAAGTTGATCCCGCCGACATGGAGCACGACATCGAACGTTCGTTCCGCGAAGGGCAGCCGCTCGGCATTGGCTTGCACAAGGAGCGAGGTGTCAGCGAATGCGCGGAGCTTCTTCTGGCAGCGCTTCAGCATGCCCAGCGAAAGATCGAGGCCGACAAGATCGATGCTCGGCAACGGCACCTGCTCCGCCAGATAGGGCAGATCGGATCCCGTGCCGATCGAGGTGTAGAGGCAGCGTTGGCCGGAACGCAGCGCCAGCATCGCAGCGAGTTGGCGCCGCAATCGCGCAATCTTCCCGCGATAAACCAGATCCCCGACCCTTTGGGAGAAGTCGTAGCCGTACGAGAGCCAGTCATACATCCGTTGAAACTTCCGGTTCAGCGGTCCGAGTTCGCCGGGCTCGACGAAGGTCGGAATCGAATCGACGACAGGAAACCGCCTCCGGTTCACAGGGTTGACAAGGAAACCGCCTTTAAGCTGAAGCGCGCCGAGATCCTGTGGATCGCGCAGCAATGAGCAGAGCCTTTGCGGAATCGCCATCGGAACGACGAGAGTGAGCTGGCGCGCGCCGCGTGCGATCTCCAAAACGCGCAGCGGGCTGGAGGTTGGATAGTGGCGAATCGGCAGACCCTAGCCACCTCAATTCAATATACGCCGACCTCGCTCGTGAAAAGCGATGCCCTCAAGTGATCGGTGGAGGAAGCCTGCTGGCAGACGATCTCCACCTCTAGATCGCGAGCAAGCTCGCTTCCTACATTTTGCATAGAAACGGCTTTAGGTGAACCGGAACTGGCCGGCGGACTTCCGTCCGTCCCCGCAGACATCTCGCCAATCCGGGAGCCTATTCCAAATAGGCCTTGAGCGGTTTCCAGTAGTACGTCTTCCAGCCCTCGCTCATATCCCTGCATCAACCATGGCCCCTGACGCTCCCGCAGTTTCCCCTTTTCACCGGACGCGCAGCGCCCATAAGGAATTGGGCAGATGGCCATCGGCCCAATTCCTATGCGTTTCGAATTCGCCACCGCCACCCGCATCCGGTTCGGTCCCGGCACGCTGCGCGAGGTCGGCGCCGCGGCGCGCGAATTCGGTGGCCGCGCATTTGTCGTCACCGGCCGCGAGGGGCGCCGCGCGGAGCAACTGCTCGATCTGCTCGCCGCCGAGGGCATCGCCGCCACAACGTTTGCCGTCGCCGGCGAACCGACGGTTGACGCGGTCATCGCCGCCACGGTCGAGGCGCGCCGCCAACACTGCGAACTGGTCATCGGTCTGGGCGGCGGCAGCCCGATCGACGCGGCCAAGGCCGTTTCCGCGTTGCTGACCAATTCGGGCGGCCCGCTCGATTATCTAGAGGTGGTCGGGAGAGCCCAACCGCTCACCCGTCCCGCCGCCCCCTGCATCGCGATCCCCACCACCGCCGGCACGGGCGCCGAAGTCACCCGCAACGCGGTCCTCACGTTGCCCGTCCGCCAGGTCAAGGTCAGCTTGCGCAGTCCGCTCATGCTGCCCCGCCTCGCGCTCGTCGATCCGGAATTGACCGTGGATCTGCCGCCCGGGCTGACGGCCAATACCGGCCTTGATGCGTTGACCCAGTTGATTGAGCCTTATGTGTCCTGCCGGGCCAATCCGCTGAGCGATGGGTTCTGCACCGAGGGGATCCGGCGCGTCGCCCGCGCATTGCGAGCGGCATTTCACGACGGTTCGAACGCCGCCGCCCGCGAGGACCTGGCGTTGGCGAGCCTTTGCGGCGGACTCGCGCTAGCCAATGCCGGTTTGGGCGCCATCCACGGTTTCGCTGCTCCCATTGGCGGCATGTTCTCCGCGCCGCACGGGGCCGTGTGCGCCGCGCTGTTGCCTCACGTCATGGAGGCGAATCTGCAAGCGGCGCGTCGGCGTGCAGCCACAAGTGAGATCTCTGACCGTTATGCTGACATTGCGCGACTTCTGACGGGCGATCCCACGGCCACACCGGAGGACGGCGTGCGGTGGGTGCGCGGCCTGGTCGCCGAATTAGGCATTCAACCGCTTCATTGCTACGGAGTCACTTTCGAGTCGATCCCGGCACTCGTGGCCAAGGCGGCTCAAGCGAGCAGCATGAAGGCCAATCCCCTGCCGCTCACGCCGGATGAACTCACGGCGGTACTGAACGCGGCCTTGTGAGCTGTGCATTTCTCGCCGCACGCCTACTTCGTGATCACGCCCTCTTTTTGCAGCTTCGCGACCTTGGGCTTGATGACCATCCGGCAGTAGCCCGCCGTTGGATTCTTCGCGAAATAATGCTGGTGGTGTTCTTCCGCGGCG
>Ga0265323_10001810_pt1 | contig 10149 bp, 8 predicted proteins | sample 41225metaG_FD_193580 | JGI IMG/M metagenome (GOLD analysis project Ga0265323, IMG submission 193580) | Rhizosphere microbial communities from Carex aquatilis grown in University of Washington, Seatle, WA, United States - 4-12-25 metaG | ecosystem: Host-associated > Plants > Roots > Rhizosphere >... | reverse complement strand
CTCGGCGGCGCGGTGTCGCTCGGCGTCGACGGCGCGGCCTCGAACGAATCAGCGGACATGCTGAGCGAGATGCATAGCTGCTGGCACACCCATCGCGCGCTCAAGGGAGCGCATGCGTTGACCGCCGAGGACGTCGTGCACTGGGCGACCGCCGGCGGCGCGCGCGTGCTCGGCATGCCCTCGATCGGGACGCTCGCGCCCGGCCAGCAGGCCGATATCGCGATCTTCAAGCTCGACCAGCCGCGGCACTTCGGCATGCACGATCCGATGATCGCGCCGGTGACCTGCGCCGGATCGGCCGACATCCGCTATCTCCTGATCGGCGGCCGCACCGTCGTCGAGAACGGAGCGATTCCCGGCCTCGACATGCAGAAGCTCAAAGCCGATGCCGCGCGCGTCGTGACGCGTCTGGCGGCCTAACCCGGAGGGATCATCATGCTCAGCACCAAGCAGCCCGTGCTTCGCCGGTTCTGGTATGCGATCATGCCGATGGACCATCTCAAGGACGGTCCCAAGCCCTTCACCCTTCTGGGACAGCCGATCGTGCTGTTCCTCGACGACAAGGGCGAGCCCGCCGCGCTCGAGGACCGCTGCTGCCATCGCACCGCCAGGCTGTCGAAGGGCTGGTGCAACAATGGCCACGTGGTCTGCGGCTATCACGGCTGGGAATATGACCGCGACGGCAAGCTGGTGATGGTGCCGCAATTTCCGTTCGAGCAGCCGATCCCCGAGGCGCGGGCGCGCGCGTTCCGGGCGCGCCAGCGCTACGGCTATGTCTGGGTCGCGCTGGACGAGCCGCTCAGCGACATCCCCGACATCCCGGAGGACGGCAAGCCCGGCTACCGCCGCATCCACCAATTCTACGACACTTGGAACACCGCCGCGCTACGGCTGATGGAGAATTCGTTCGACAACGCCCACTTTGCCTTCGTGCACAAGAGCACGTTCGGCGACATCAGCCAGCCGAAGCCGGAGAAATACGAGATCGTCGAGACCGAGGAGGGTTTCGATGCCGAGACGATCATCACCGTCCGCAACCCGCCCAACGCGGCGCGGATCACCGGGACGACCGAGCCGGTCACGAAGCGCCATCAGCGCAACAAATGGTTCATGCCGTTCTGCCGGCGGCTCGACATGGAGTATCCGTCCGGCATTCGCCACATCATCTTCAATTGCGCGACACCGATCGCGGACGGCCGCATCCAGGTGGTGCAGCTGCTGTTCCGCAACGACACCGAGGCGGACTGCTCGACGCAGGAGCTGATCGACTGGGATGCGGCGATCATCGCCGAGGATCGCGAGATGCTGGAATCGACCGATCCCGACGCGATCGTCGACATGAGCCGGAAGATCGAGATGCACATGCCCTCGGACCGTCCCGGCATGATCATGCGCAAGCGGCTGCTGGACCTGCTGCGCGCCCACGATGAAGACGAGATTCCCGCCGGCGCGGCGTGACCATCAGACCGCCTGCTCGGCGGGCCCGCTCGGCGGCGAAGCGCAGCCAAGAACCGCTGTGCTTGCTTGGGTCGTCGATGACTGCGATCACGCGCGACGGAGCGACCGCAAGCCGGACGACCATCCGGCGCCGATCACCGCAACCCGCAACGCAGCGCCAGGCCGGGGGTCATCATTCGATCCTGTCGCCGGTCGTCAGGTCATGGGCTCACGGCTGCCGTCGCCCGGCCGCTGCTGTGGAAGTGGCTGAGGAAGGTTAGCGTCGCCGGCTGACGCGGCGCATCGATGACCTGCGCGGCCGGCCCCTCCTCCACGACGACGCCGTCGCGCATGAACACGACAGTATCGGCGACCTCGCGCGCGAACGCCATCTCGTGGGTCACGAGCACCATGGTCATGCCTTCAGCGGCGAGCTGGCGGACCACCGCCAGGACCTCGCCGGCCAGCTCCGGATCGAGCGCGGAGGTCGCCTCGTCGAACAGCATCACCTCCGGCTTCATCGCCAAAGCGCGCGCGATCGCCACGCGCTGCTTCTGGCCACCGGACAGCTTGTCCGGCGCGACATCGGCCTTGTCCTTCAACCCGACCTTCTCCAGCAGCTTGAGCGCGGCCTCGCGCGCCGCCCCGCGCTCGACCTTCTGCACCGTGACCGGCCCCTCCATCACGTTCTGGACGGCGGACATATGCGGGAACAGGTTGAAGTTCTGGAACACCATGCCGGTGCGGGCGCGGAAGGCCGCGAGCTCCTTGTCGGCCGGCAGCTTGTGGCCGTTGGTGAAATCCATCATGCGCTGATCCACCCGGATGACGCCGCTGTCCGGGATCGTCAGCAGATTGAGGCATCTCAGCAAGGTTGACTTGCCGGACCCGCTCGGACCGATCAGCGCGACCACGCCGCCACGCGGCACGCTGAGCGAAATGTCCTTGAGCACGCTGACCGCGCCGAACGACTTCTTCACCCTTTCTCCTTGTGCCTTTTGTTGATGAGCCGCCGAGCGGCTCGGCGTTTCCGCTGTCTCGACGATGGGGCAGGGCGTCATTCGCGACGACCACGGACGCGCGATCGGCATCACTGGCGATGACGGTCGATTTGCATGCCGGTCGTGCCGGCGCGCCGACCTCGTCTTCGATGTCGGCTGCTAATGAGTAGCGACGATGAGCTGGCAGTGACCAGTTCCAAATGGAGAGACACGGATCGTGCTGATCGCTGAGGTCGAGGACATCATCCGCGGGCGTTCAACTGGACGCAGCCGTGCGGGAGGCATTCACGCTGAGCGAGCCGGTGTCCGCAGAGGTTATGACTCCGCCGCAGAAGATGGCAGTTCTCGCGCTGGGCACAAACGAAAACTCCCGCAGCCGAGTCGGCTACGGGAGTGTCGTTGGTTGCGGGGACGTGCAGCCACTGCCGGCATAACAAGGCTCGTTCTTTGATTTTCCAGCGCATTCGAGAATTCAAGGATACCCATCAGCTCGCCACGCAGCTCAGCATGGACCTCGCCACGCTTCTTGCCGGGTTTGAGTACGATCTCGCCGATGAGCGAGCGCAGCGCCTCGGCTGCCTCGCGCCCGCCATCCGGATCGGTGAGCGCCTCGGTGAACCGGGCCACGTTCTTGCGATAGACATTGGCGATGTTGGGATGCATGTCGGGAACGTCGGCGGCAGCCTGTGACAGGCGCGCTGTGATCTCCGCCTTCTGCCGTTCAAGTTCATCCATCCGCGCCTTCATCGACGGCTGGTAGAGACCATCCTCGATTGCCGCCATGATGCTGGCAAGCGCCCGCTCGATCTTCTGAAGCGCACGGTGGTCTGTTTCCGCCTGTGCCCGCCGGTCGTGGTTGAGGCGGTTCATCTCTTCGGCATAGGCACGCACCGCTTCTGCGACCGCCTCGGAGGAGACGAGACGATCCTTCAGTCCCGCCAACACCCGCGCCTCGATCTTCTCGCGCATGATGGTGCGGTTGTTGGCGCAAGTCCCGCGACGATGATGGTTGAGGCAGCCATAACGATTAGGCGTCAGGATGCCGATCCTGCCGCCGCAGCATCCGCAGGTGAGAAGGCCGGAAAGGAGGGAGGCGGGCCGGTTGGCGAGGTGCAGCCGCTTGGCCCTGCCCTCCCGCGTATTGGCCGGGTTGGGGCCAAAGAGGGCCGAGATTTGCTGCTGCCGCGACCGCGCGGCCTGCCACAGCTCATCGTCCACGATCCTGAGATGCGGCACCTCGGTCCTGATCCACTGGCTTTCCGGGTTCGGCCGTGACACGCGCTTGCCGGTCGCCGGATCCTTGACGAAACGCTGCCTGTTCCAGACCAGGACTCCGGCATAGAGTTCGTTGTTGAGGATGCCGGTGCCGCGCGAGACATGGCCTCGGATGCTGGTGTCGCCCCAGGCCCGGCCGAGCGGGCCGGGAATGCCGTCCTTGTTCAGTTCGACCGCGATGGCCTTCGGGCTTTTGCCGGCGGCAAAGGCGCGGAAGATGCGTCGGACAATCCTCGCTTCCTCCAGGATGATCTCGCGATCGCCCCGGATCGGCTCACCGTTGGCGTCGAGCCCCTTCATGACGTTGTAGCCGTAGCAGAGGCCACCGCCGGCCTTGCCCTTCTCCACTCGGCCGCGCAAACCACGATGAGTCTTCAGGGCGAGGTCCTTGAGGAACAGGGCATTCATAGTGCCCTTGAGGCCAACGTGAAGCTCGCTGATCTCGCCTTCGGCCAGGGTGACGATGGAGACGCCCGCGAAGCGCAGATGCTTGAACAGCGTGGCGACGTCCGCCTGGTCACGAGAAATCCGGTCTAGCGCCTCGCCCAAAACGACATCGAACAGACCGCGTTGCGCATCCTGCAACAACAACTGGATGCCGGGCCGCAGGATCATGCTCGCGCCCGAAATGGCGGCGTCGTGATAGGTGCTCGTGACCTTCCATCGCTCGCGCTTGGCGTGCTCTCGGCAGAGGCGGAACTGATCCTCGATCGAGCTTTCGCTCTGATTGTCGGACGAGTAGCGGGCGTAAAGCGCAACGCGAGGCATGACGGTCTCCGTTCTGTCTAATCCTTGCCGGCCTCGTCCTCCGCATCGTTCGCGGCTTGAGGCCTGTTGTCATTGGCGGCGCTAAGCGCCGCGAACTGTTTCCGCGCAATCCGGCGTCCGATCAGCCGGGCAATGGTCAACGTCACCTGCTCCAACTGTCGCCGCGTCTTGTTATCCGCCTTGCTCGTTCCATCCTCCGGACCTTGATTGTCGTTGGCCAGTCTGATGTCGTCCAGCTCCAGTTCTGTGTCATCTGCCATGCCGTCGCTCGCCCGATTGGTGAAGTCAAACGAGCATCAAGCGGCGACGAATTCAGGAAGAGAAGAGCAAAGATCCTGCCATCGTACGGGAGCGCGCAGATACTTGCGAACGGCCGTTTTGGCGTAGATTGCGAACGCATCACAGCCTGCAAAGCCTTCTGCACTGCCTTCGGGGCGCGCTCGATCGCGAGAAGATCAACGCGTGTCCGTCCTCCCGGCTGTCGCGGCCTTGCTCCGAATAGCAAGCGTATTGAGCGCTGAATCCGAAGCGAGCTGCGAACTCTTCCTGCGTCACGTCTAAGCGCACCCGGATCGCCTTCACGTCGATTCTTCGGCCTTTTGTGGAGCTGAGATGTGGCACGATGGTCGTGGGTCGGAGATATCCTTTCGCACCGCTTTCGTCTGGCGGCGCCCGAGCGATTCGACCAGCCTTCGTTTCCACATCCCGCTCGTAGGAAGGCGCGCAATCGTTATCGAGGATCAACACCACGATTCGGAGTAGCGAGACCAACGGCGGCGCAAATCGCGTGTTCAGTTGAGAGCAGCAGCAACCGGTAGCCATCCTCCTCGTAAAGAGGGTACTGGCGAGCTTCGTAACACTCGCGCACATACTTTAACGCCGCGGCCGCTCCTTTGAGGCTTCCAGGTACGGTGCCGGCGAGTTGACGCGAGGCCTTCATCTCAGCCCGACCGAGTGCGCCTTCTGCCTCGCAGAGGTTACTTAACTTGGCCTCCAGCTCGGCCCGCCTACTGCAAGGCGCACGGCGCAGCTCGCGCTCGGCAGCATCCTGCTCGGCGAGCAGGCGCCCCAGTTCCTCAAAGGCTCGGCGGTGGCCCTCGATGGCATCGAGGACCGGGTCGGGCACGGTCGAAACACCAACGCAGTCAGCCCGCGAGGGGGCGACGACCCCGGCCAGGATGGCGGCACCGCCGGTGACGAACTGCCGGCGCCGAACGGCCGGGCCGGCAGGAAAGAATAAACGACTCGTGGTATAAGCAGAATCAGCCTGAGACATGGTGCTCTCCATGTTGAGGGTTAGGCTCGTGCAGGTGTTCCTAGCACCTGTGCGGGCCGCTTGCCTGGCCTGTAGCGGCCAATGCCGCGAATCGAATCACGGCCGATTCGTTACGTCAATGGATATCCGGTTTTCACTCACGGCCAGGCCGTATACCCATAAACCCTGCTGCGTAATGCGACTAAAGCAATGTCTGCTTTGTCCCTATAGCGACTGACTTCGTGCAGAAGCGCAATATGTCGCGATGGGTCGATCGCGACGGCTTTGCCCGATCTCTGGCAGGTCCGGTCTACTCCCTCAGACTCCATGCAGGCCATAGGCGGATTTCGTCCCGATCGGCCATAAGCTGACAACTAGCCTGTCTCCTGTTACAAGTCGTTCGACGATCATCATAAGGGCTATCGCTTGTGGATACTCTCATCGTAGTCGACATGCAGGTTGGGCTATTGCGAGGCCCCGCCAAGCATAATCTGCAAGGTGTGATCGAACACATCAATTTGCTGGCGAAGAAGGTGCGGGACGATGGAGGCCAGATAATCTGAATTAGGCATTGCGGTAATGCAGGCGACGTCTTTGAACCGGGCGCGCCCGGCTGGGAGTTCCTTCCAGACCTAATCCGAAGTGATGCCGATCTCGTCGTCGATAAGACGTTGAACGACCCATACGTCGGGACGTCTCTCGCCAGCCTCTTGGCTCACATCTGTCCAAACCGCGTGGTGGTCATAGGATGGGCGACGGACCTTTGCGTCGATGCGACTGTCCGTTCAACGGTCTCTCATGGTTACGACGTGATCGCAGTCAGTGACGGTCACACGCTCAGTGACCGACCTCACTTGCCTGCGACGGTCGTCATTGCGCATCACAACTGGCTTTGGGGAGAGCTGATTACCAATCGATCCATCCGCGTCATACCAACCAGCGAACTAATGACTTCGGTTTTTGATTCTAACGCTATTCAAGGAAAATTGTGCAAGTCGTGGTCGTTGGCGACCTCCAGCAAATGGACCATGCAAAATCCGGCAGCCGGACAGTGCAATGTCACTTCGCTACTCGTCCATGAACTATTTGGCGGTGAATTACTGAGAACTCCCCTTGTGCAAGGAGATCACTTTTACAATCGAATTGGAGGGGTACGATACGATTTTACTGAAGGCCAGTTCGACCAACCAATCCCGTACTCAGACATCCCGGCTGATCGAGCCGAGGCGGAGAGAGGCGCAACGAGCACGCAGCTTGCAGCGCTCAGGGCGGCCTTCACGCGCCAGACCATCGCGTCGAATTAAGCTCCGGAGCTATGCCGCCCGAAACCACTTGCCACTTCCGCTCTGGGCGAATTGCGGACGTGACAGGGCCGCTCTACCGGGCCGTAAATGGCCTGGAGGCTGCCGACTTGCGGCGCTGCATCAAGTCGGCAACCATCCGAGTACACCGGCCGTGACGCTAGCTCATTCGGGAAGGCAGCTCGTGACCCAATCCGGACCCCATGCAGTTACGAGGAGGCGTGTTGAGTGCTATTGTCACCTGGCACTCCGCGTCGGTCAGGGTATGCCGGCAGCCACCCTCGGCCGCTGGAGCGGCGCGCACGGCAATCTATTTATTTTGGAAGCGGCAATGCGCAGCTTGATTTTTTGTCTGTTCGCAGCAGCTTGGCTCACTGCTGTCGTCGCACCGGCAAGCGGTGCGGAAATCAGAGACGCAACACCGGAGGAACTTCTTCGAGTCGGTACCAGCATAATCTTGGAAGGCAAGATTGAAGCGGGAGACTATGACAAGCTTCTAAAGTTGATTGATGTGAATTGCGGCTATGAATTTAAGGGTATGCCGGCCTGCGCAGATGGGATTTACCTTGCGTCGCCGGGTGGTGATGTGATTGAGGCGATGAAAATCGGTCGCCTTGTGCGAAAGCTGCGCTTGGAAACGCGTGTCCCAAGTGACCTACCCCCTCGATATCGTCAGAAAGCGGAAGCTATCCTAAAGGATCCCAAATCCAACTTCATGTGTGCGAGCGCGTGCTTTTTCGTATTTGTCGCAGGCATCAACAGGGAGGGAGGGGAAGGAGGAATCTATCCTCCTATACTTGGCATTCACAGGCCATACTTTTCGGACGTTGAGCTAAAGAGGCTAAGCGGCAATCAAGTCATCGCATCGTCGGGACAGATGCGAACACTCGTTCGGGACTATCTCAAAGAAATGGGCGTTCTGGCGAAATACGCGGATTTGATGTTTTCCACCCCGAAAGAGCAGGTTCGCTTTCTCAATGATGAGGACTTTGAATCGGATTTCGAGGGTTACATTCCTGAACTTCGGGACTGGCTTGAAGCGAAATGCAATAGCCTTACGGACATTGAAAAGAGCGTCGAGAAAGTCATCGAAGGGAAAAAGAGACATAGGGAAGTGCTAACGGAGAGCGAAGAGCGGATGAACCGCATGCTTTCGGAAAAGCACATTCAACAGGGCGAATGTCATGCAAAAGTCCTATCAAAGCTGCGCGAAGATGCATGGAGGCAGTTTCACGGTCACTGAGTCGCCTATTGGCCCTTCGCGACATATGGCGCCGCCGCAAGACTGATCGCTGAGTACTAGGATTGGCGCAAATGGAAAAGCCGTCTATGGACCGCGATAGTCTGATCTTTTCACAAGCCCGCCGTTTGGAGCGAGGAATCGAATTTGTGGCGGAGTTTCAAGCTGACAAGGTGTCAAATCCGAAAGAGGGTCGCAGATACTACTGCGTGACTTTAACAATCGACCCAACAATCCGATGCCCGCGTAACGATGGCAGATGGGAACTAACGAAAGATCGTATCTATAGCGGTCCCAAAGACAAGCTTCGAGTGTTAGAGTACCAGCTTTGTGACGAGTTCACTAAAACGATTGCTTGGGATGTACTTTCTGAGCGAACGTCCGATCCTAATTTCATCGTCGATGAATTGGGGAACATCGTCGATCCCCCGCCACCGATCCATCGCCGCTTTTAGTATTGTAGCGCGTTGCCCCCTCTTGGCCCATGGCTGCCGCCCCAGGATGTCCGCGCTGACGCGACCGGAGGTAACCCGGACATAGTGATCCAGCCCGGTTCGATCGCGAATATCAGCAGCCTACGTCCGTAATGAGCTGGAAGGGGACGCTGCTGACTTGATCGAAGATTCAGCTTCGGGTCAGATTTCGCTTTTCGGTCCTGCCGTGCACTACTTCCGGTTGGCCCCCGGAGCGGACATCGCCCGTGCAGGCGACGGACAGACATGTCGGACGCCACGCCGCGGGATCGGCGATCCAGCGGTTGATGTCGGATTCCCGCCAGCCTGCGCCGTTGACGCTGATCCTGAGTTGGGCCGGGAATGAGCCTTCGCCGATCTTGCGGTAGATGGTGGATCGGGACAGGCCGGTACGGGCAAGAACGGTTTTCAGACGGACGATCCGGTCTGGTTCGCGCATGGCTGCGCTGCCTCCTGCTGACTGCTCCTGAGCTACACAGAGCAAGCAGTTGCGCGCGCGCAAGAGCGTTTTTCACCCTGTCGTGCTGTAGCGTAGAGACGGCGGCAAACAGGCCGGATCAACGTTCAAGGCCTCTGTCTCTTCCAAAGCCGATGCCGTGAGCGAGGGCCAATTGCTGGCCGAGCCGGCCACCTGATTCGAAGGCGATGCCGAGGTCTTTCCTGCGGCTGGCGAGGATGGACTCCAGTTGCGGATCGCGTTCGAGGCCTTTGGCCATGTCGCCCATCGCCGCGCGCGTCGTCCTGTAGCCGGACATGTCGCCGGCCTGATATTGTCGCTGGCTGGTGTGCTCGAGCTTCTGCCAGCGCTCCACGAAGCGCGCGGCGCGGCGGTTCGGATCGATGCGCAGTTCGGTCTCGAGCTGGAGCGCGCGGATGGCCCGGTTGAGGCGTCCGCCAGCGGCCTCTCGGGCCAGCTCCGGGTTCTTCCTGTACGCGGCTTCGGCATCGTGCGAGCCATAGGGGCGCACCTTTTCGAAGGCCTGGCGGGCGGTCTGTAGCTCTTTGACCTGTTCGGGGCTCGCTCTGCCGCCCGTCTCATGCGCCGCGAAGATCGCATCCACGGCACGAGCATGGCGCACCAGCGCCCGGGTCCGCACGCGACGGGCTTCCGCTTCGGGATCTTGCGCCACGGTCCTTGCCGGCACTTCGGCTTCGCGCCGGTCGGCTGCCGTGCCGCTGTTTTCTCTTTCGGGGGATCCCCGCTCGGGCCGTCGTCCGCCATCACGCTCGAGCACCCCTCCAGGAACGCTAAGGCCGTCGAACATGCCGCGCGGCTTCTCCGGCACGGCCTTGCGCACGATCTCGGCCACGCGCTCGCGGAACGTGATCCCGCGCCGCTCGGCGTAGCTCTGGACGGGATCGGCACGGTCGTAATCCAAGGCCATGTCCTTCGACCGGT
>Ga0265323_10001809_pt1 | contig 10155 bp, 10 predicted proteins | sample 41225metaG_FD_193580 | JGI IMG/M metagenome (GOLD analysis project Ga0265323, IMG submission 193580) | Rhizosphere microbial communities from Carex aquatilis grown in University of Washington, Seatle, WA, United States - 4-12-25 metaG | ecosystem: Host-associated > Plants > Roots > Rhizosphere... | reverse complement strand
AAGCCCGCCGTACCGCAGGCCGGGCAGGCTGCGGTGGAAACCGCGATCAAGCCGAGGGCAGCGGCCCCGGCGCCGCCCGCCGCCCCGCCGCAGCCTCCCAAGGCCGAGGTGAAGCCGCGCGTCGAACCGCCGCCGCCTCCCCGCGTGGTGGAAACGCCCGCACCCCCGCCGCCGTTAGCCCGCGTCGAAACGACCGCATCCCAGCCGCCCGCCGATGTGCCCACGGAGTTTGGCGGCTTTGCCTACGGAAGCGCACCGGAGTCGTCCCGATCGAGCCGTTGGACCATAGCCGTGGTGGTGGGAGTGCTGGTGGTGGGGGCCGTCGTGGTGATGCTCTCCTCGGGCCATCGCGCTGCCGCGCCCGCCAGGCCCGTAGCCGTTCAGCCGGCGCCCGCCGTGGCGGAACCGGCGCCTGTCGCGCCTCCCGAGCAGCCCACCATTGAACTGCGGGCTGAGGGCGCCGAGACGGGCGTGACTGTCCGTTGGGACGCCACTCAGCCGGAGATCTCCTCGGCCACCCACGGGCAGATCGTGTTTCAGGAGGGCGGCGTTTCGACGCCGGTGAGCCTCAACGCGGCCGAACTGAAGAAGGGCGCCTACACGTACAAGCCCAAGACGGACGACCTGACGATCCGCCTGGAAACCAGTCCCGGCACGTTTGGCCGGACCCGTTACCTGATGGGCGCTACGCGGCTGAAGAAGGCCGCCGCTCCGCACGCGGGCCCCGCCAAACAGAAGTAGCCGCGGATCTTTCGCGGCACTGCTCTCAGGCATCTTCCCAGCCCGGGAATCGGAACTGATGTTCCGCCATATCCACGCACTTGCCGCGAAAACGGACGCCCTCCATCTCCAGGCGGGTGCGCTGCTCCAGGCCGGCTTCCTGGCGGAGCCTGATGCGGCCTCCCGCGCCCAGCACGCGATGCCAGGGCAGACTGGCGAGCGGCGAGGCGCGCAGTAGTTGGGCCACCTGGCGGTGGTAGAGGGGGTAACCGGCCGCCGCCGCCACCTGGCCGTAAGTAGCCACGCAGCCGCGCGGAATGCGGCGAATCGCCCGAACGATGGCGGCGTTCCGCGGGGCGCTCCGGGGGGCGCGCGCCAGCCGGCGGGCGGCTTCGGCGGCGGTCAGTTTGCGGGGCATGGCGCGTGGCGCAAGAGTTCCTTCTCGATGGAAAGGAGAATGCAGCCCGGCTGGTCGATGGTCTCAATGGACAGGCCGTTCCAGTTGAGGCCGCCGGGAACCCAGTGCGGCGGGACGGTGACGCGCATTTCGGCCGCTACCCGGCTGACGATTTCGATCTCGCGGGCGGCGGGGTCGAAGTGGGCCTGGACGCGCGCGGTCACGGCCGGATCGCGCCGCGGCACCACGATCGCGGTTTCCAGCCGGAGGCGGCCGGTGCCGCGCTGGATCATCACGCTCACCCGCCGGTTCTCCAGATTGCGATTCATCGTCTCGGCATACTGCCGCGGGTTCTCGATGGGCTTGCCATCCAGGGCAACGATGCGGTCGCCGAGTTTGAGCGGACCCTCGTACTTCTCTCCCAGGAAGGAGACCAGCAGTCCGGGGCCCGGGTCGTCCGGCTTGAAGCCGAAGTTGCCCAGGTCGAGCGAGGCGCCCGAACCGGGCTGCACGCTGGTGGGGGGAAGGACGTCGTTGCGTTCGGTGGGATCGACCCGGGTGATCCGAATCCAATAGCATCGGCCGAATGCCAGGGCATTGGTCTCGCAATCGATGGCAGGCGGAAACTCGTCAAGCCGGCGCGCGGCCAGCCACTCGAATATCGCCGCGTTAGTGACCCCGGCCGACGGCCGCCACTCCAGGTTTACCCCCGCGGTCTTCAGTTTCCCCGCCAGTTCGGAAGCCGCCGTGCCATCGCCGATCCACAGCACCGGGACGTGGGTGAAATTGGCGGCGAATATCCGTCCGGTGGCCACGGCGCTTTCGAGCGATCCGCCCAGCGCCAGGGCGGCGGCCCAACGGTCCGGGAGGCGCGAGACGCCGTAGAGGACCGCGGCTGAGGCAGCGCCGCGGCCGGCCAGGTAGATGCGGCCGGGGTCCGCGCCGCCATCGCGTATGGCGGCGCCGACAGCGGCGTCCAGCGCCAGCAGGCGCGTGTCCAGGCCGGACGCCGGAGCCTGCGGATCGGCGGCCGGCGCGACGATGACCTTCCATCCGAGGCCGGCCACCCAAGCCTGCCACTGGGGCGCGTCGGTGGCGTCGACGAGCGCGATGGCGGGCGGCCGGGGCGGCACCTGGGGCGGGGCGGCGGGCTGGGGCAGATCGCCTTGCGCCCGCGCGGTGGTGGCTGCCAGGAGGCTAATCGTGGCGCAAACGAGTGCGGATTTTGCGGGCCAGTTTCTCAATGTCTTCGGTCTTCTTCAAAGTGGACATGGAAAGCACGGTATAGTCCTGCTTCTCCAGATCCTGCTGCAATTGCCGCGCCAGGTCAGCCAGGCGAGCGGCGTCCTTGATATTCTCCTCGCGATCCTGCTTGAGGATTTCGTCCTTCTGCATCTTGCCGCTGGGGAGGCGTACATCCCCGGGCCCGTCTCCGCTGGTGGGGCTCACGCTCTCCTGCCGCGCGGCAGTGGAGGCCATCGCGAAAACGGCCGCCAGAGGCAAACCCAGCGCCGAGCGGCGCCGCCAAAGTGTCATAGAGGCTCCTGCCATCTTCATGATAGCCCGGGAAGCGGGCCCCGCACCCAGCGAGCCGCGCCCAGCAAGCCCCGCGCCGGAGCTAGACCCGCGCCGGAGCTAGACCCGCACCCAGCGAGCCCCGCACCCAGCAAGCCGCGCGCCGGAGCGAGATCCGCACCCAGCAAGCCGCGCGCCGGAGCGGGCGCCGCACCCAGCACGCCGGAGCGAGATCCGCACCCAGCAAGCCGCACGCCGGAGCGAGATCCGCGCCCAGCAAGCCGCGCGCCGGAGCGAGGCGATTCAAGTTCGGGGCAAATCCGTCGATATTTGAAATAGAGACTGGGTTGGTGCGGCGCAGGACGCTCCATGACCCCGGCCTGGGGCCCGGTGGGTTTGGGGGGTGATTGCCTGGAGGATCTCTGAGGCGCCCTGGCCTGCCAGTCGTGGGCACTCCAGGAGTTCGGCCCGCACAGGTGAGCCATCGATGACGAGGACTGCCCTGATTGTCGACGATTCCTGCTCGGTGCGCCAGATGGTGGCCCACACCCTGCGCCAGGCCGGATTCGCCGTAATCGAGGGCTTCAACGGGGCCGACGCGCTGGAGAAGCTGGGGGACCAGGCGGTCAACCTGATCATCACGGACCTGAACATGCCGGTGATGGACGGCATCGAGTTCATCCGCCAGGTGCGCACCAGGCCAAACGGGAAATTCGTGCCGATTCTGATGCTGACAACCGAAGACCACGGGACCAAGAAGCTGGAAGGCAAGAGCGCCGGGGCAACCGGGTGGATCGTGAAGCCATTCCACCCCGAGAAACTGTTGCTGGTGGTGGCCAAGGTGGTTCCCTAGCGGCAGCGGAAAGGCGCCGCGAGACGGTAAGGACCATGCCCGGCGAGTTGCGGAAATCCCGTCGAAGGGCGCGGCGCCTGCCGTGGCGCCGGCACCTGCTGACGCTGGCCCTCATCGCTGCCGCCGCATGCCTTCAGGCGCTGGTCTACTCCCTCCTGTCCACCCACCCTCCGCCCGCTGGCAACTTCAGCGGCGGGACGGTGGTGGCTCCCGAAGCCGGCATCGTTGCGCGGGCTGCCTTTTCCGAACGGCTGGCCCGGCCGGTATACCGGTTCTCGGTGATTGCCGGCGGCGCCTATAACCCCGAGGAACTGCGCGAGGCTCTCGATCACGACGCCGTAGCCGCCCGCCACTATGCCGACTTCGGGCGCGCCAACACCAGGGCGGAGCAGAGCCGATTCCTGTCTCCGGTCTACGTTTCCTACCGGGTGGGCGACAACATCTATTGGACCCGGCGCCCGGTGGCGCTGGGCGCGGGCGAAACCCTGCTCACCGACGGCGTCAACTGCGCCCGCGCGCGGTGCGGCAACCGGGTGTCGGTGAAGCCCCAATTGCCGGTGGAGGCCGCCGGCCCCGCGCCCGGCGTACTGGAGGCCGTCGAAACGCCCGCCCCCAATGGGGCCATTCCCCGTTGGCATGAAGTGATGCTGGCCGCCGAAGTGTTTCCCCCGTTCCTCCCGGAAACACCGTCGCAGACCACGGCCATGCTGCCCACCTTGCTGGGAGAGTCCCAGGAGAACCCCGGTTTCCGGTTTCTCCCGGTTTCCGGAGGGCTGATTCCATTCCAGCCGGCCGTTCCCGGGAGCCCGCCGGCCGGGCAGACCCCGTCACGCCAGACGCCCAGCGAACTGCTATCCATTCCCGAACTGCCGCTGGACGTGCCTGCGCCGCGCGCGGAGTGCTGCTCCACGGTTGTGCCGCCCGTCACCCCGTCCGGCTCGCCACTGGGCACTCCGCCCGGCGCGCCGCCACCATCCCTGGCTTGGGCGCCACCACTGGCGCCGTGGGTTGCGCCGCCGGGCGGTGGAACCGGCTTCCAATTCGGCTCCATGCCTGGCTTTCCGCTGGAGCTCACGCCTGGCTTGCCGCCCCGGACCCTTTCTCTCACTCCCCTGGCTGGGCCGGCCCCCTCGCCGCTGGGCACCCCGCCAGGCTTTGAGCCGGAATCGCCGCCTGAGACTGCTATCCCCGAGCCGGGTTCCCTTCTGCTGGCGCTGAGCGGGCTGGGGATGGCCGTGGTGGCGGCCGGCTGGCCGTTTCGCATTCGTCAACGGCGGGTCGCCGCCTCCGCCAGGGGCGACACCGGAGACAGCGGGATCTCAACGCCGTAGCTGCATCCTCTCGTTTCGCTTAGTAAAACAGTGGACGCCGCCGGGTGGATCGGTTGCCAAACCGGTGGTTTCCGGCCCATAATCGGATTCTGCCCCTAGAACGGATTGTGGCGCCAGGTGCCTTCGCCGCGGGCGGAAGTGTGAGGAGACCAATGCGGACCGCGGGAATGGCGATCTTGGGTGTGTTGTCGGCGCTGGCTGTGGGAAGCGCCGCGGAGTTTCGCGTCAACGATTATGGAGCCAAGGGGGACGGCACCACACTCGACACCGCCGCTATTCAGAAGGCCATAGACGCGGCGGCGAAAGTCCGCGGCGCGGTGGTGGTTCTCTCTCCGGGAGTGTATCTTACCGGTTCGCTGTTCCTTAAGTCGGGAACCAATCTGCGGATAGACGAAGGCGTGGAAATCCACGGCGCCCAGGACCTGGCGGCGTATCCCGTGATGGCCACGCGTATAGCCGGGATCGAAATGTCCTGGCCGGCGGCGCTGATCAACGTCTACCGGCAGTCGGGCGTCACCATCTCCGGCAAGGGCGTGGTGGATGGCGACGGAAAGATGTTCTGGGAGAGCTACTGGAAGCTGCGGGCGGAGTATCAGCCGAAAGGGCTGCGATGGGCTTCCGACTATGATTGCCGGCGCCCGCGCCTGATCCAGATCTTCGATTCCAGTAACGTAAAAGTGCAGGGGCTGACCCTGAAGCGCTCCGGCTTCTGGACGGTTCATATTTGCTACTCCCGCAAGGTGACGGTGGACGGGATCACGATCCGCAACAACATTGGCGGCATGGGGCCGAGTACGGACGGCGTGGACATCGACTCTTCCTCGCAGGTGGAAGTGATGCACTGCGACATCTCCGACAACGACGACGCCATTTGTCTGAAGTCGGGCCGCGACGCCGATGGTTTGAGGGTCAACCGTCCCACCCGGAACGTCGTCATTCACGACAACACCGTCCGCCACGGAGCGGCCGGCATCACCTTCGGGAGCGAGACCTCGGGCGGCATGCGGAACATCACGGCGTACAATCTGCACGTGATCCCGGACGCTCCCCGGGGGGTATCCGACGGCATCCTGTTCAAGAGCACGCGCACGCGCGGCGGAACGATCGAGAATGTCGACATACACGATGTGGACATACAGGGCGTCACCACGGTGGTGGGCATCGACTTCGACTGGAACCCCAGTTACAGCAACGCCAAAATACCCGAGGGCATTGCCAACCCGCCGGACTACTGGCGGGTTCTGGCCACGCCCGTTCCGCTGGAAAAGGGCATGCCGCATATGCGCCACGTGCGCATCTCAAACCTCAAGGGCACGGCCACGCGGCAGGCGTTTTCGGTGAACTCCTACAAAGAATCGCCGCTGCGGGACTTCGTATTCCGGAACCTGGACATCGCCGCGCCGAAGGCCGGGACCATTCAATACGCCAGCGGCTGGCGCTTCATCGGCGTGACGATTCAGGCGGAAGATAAGCAGAAGGTCGAGATTAAGGATTCGACCGGCGTGAGTGGCCTGGAGTAGGGGCCGCGGCCGGCGCCCTCATGTCAGAGAACGCTCCGCGGTGACTTTGATCACCTGCGGGGAAGCGTTGGGGCCCATGCCGGGGCGGGTGATCTGGAGTTCCAGGACGTCTTCATCCAGGGTGCCCTGGTACTCCGTGGTGGTGGACATGCCGCCTCTGCCCTGTCGCGCCACCTTGAACGTGAAGGAGTTGCCGTTGACCTTGCCGCCGGAGATTTTGATTTCTTCGGGGGCGTCGCCGCGGCGGCCCTGTCCGCCGGTGATAGTTCCGGTCAGCTTGTTCCCGTTGACCTTGAGCGTCAGCACAACAGTGACGCTGTTTCCCCTGCGGCCGGCTTCCGACCAGGACCACCGGCCATCCAGATCCGCGGCCGGAGCGATGGCGCAACCGGCCAGAGTGAGGGCAAGCGCGAAACACAGGTTCCTGAACATAGCACACGTATAGGCGCACAGCCGCGCCGGAGGTTACCTCGGAGGGGAAAAGCAACGGCCCTCCGCGCCACCGGGCGGGAAGGCCGTTGGAAAAAACCATGCTAGCGTAGCAGCCGGCAGTGGTGGAGGGGCTCAGTTGGCCGCGCGCTTGGCCGTGAACTTGGTGGTCTGGGGCTCGCCGCCATTGCGGCCGGGGCGAGTGATTTCCAGTTGCAGGTTGTCGCCGTCCAGGGTGCCCTTGTACGACGTGGTCATGGTGCCGTTGGGGGTTTCACGCTTCACCGCGAAAGTCACCGTGTTGCCGTCCACCTTACCGTCGGCGATATCGACTGGAGTGGGTGCGGGAGGAGGCGTGGGAGCGGCATTCGCATCACCGGCACCGGCCCCGCCACCACCGCCACGGCGGCCGCGGCCGCCAAAGCCCATGCCGCCGAGAATTGTCCCGGTCAGCTTGGCGCCATCGGCCTTCAACGTGATCGTGACCGTGCTGGGATTGCCTCCCCGGCCCGGTTGTTCATAAGTCCACTTGCCGCTCACATCCGCCGCCGCAGCGACGAAGGCGACCGCAAGCAGGATCGCAAATACAAAAAGCAGCTTCTTGGTCATAGTGCCCATGTAGGCGTACCGGGGCGGGCGGACGTTACCCTCCCGCCCTATGCTCCTGTGCGGCCCCAGCCGGTAGGCCGCGCAAAGATTTGGAACTAATCGTCACCCCGGCGGTGTCCCTGGATTGCCCAGCCCAATCGCGGTTTTCCGGCAGACCGGCAAACCGCGGTTTGACCATTGGCGGGCCACTTTCATATACTGGAGGGACAGCTCCGGAAAAGACATCGATGTATACCCTGGTAATGTTGGTTCACATATTGGTTTGCGTCTTCCTGATTGTGGTGGTATTGCTGCAAAGCGGGAAGGCCGCGGATCTGGCTGGCGCCTTTGGCGGAATGGGCTCGCAAACCGCCTTCGGTCCGCGCGGATCCGCCACGCTGCTTTCGAAGGCCACGACCCTTTCGGCGGTGCTCTTCATGGTCACGTCGCTGACACTGTCGATCATGGCGACGCGCAACGCCGGTCTGGGCTCGACGGTTCTCGAGAGTGCGCCGGCCACGGCTCCGATAGGGAAGCCTGCTCCAGTTCCCGTGCCGATCCCTGGCCAGCAGCCGGCTCCACAGGGTAACGTCCATACGATGCCGCTTAACCCGACCCCGGTCCCGGCCCCGCCGGCGCCGGCCAAGAAGTAGCATGCGCAACGCGGAGGTGGCGAAATTGGCAGACGCACTAGCTTGAGGTGCTAGCGGGAGCAATCTCGTGGGGGTTCAAGTCCCCCTCTCCGCACCATATTATCAATAACTTAGCGGCGATCATCCGAAATTGGGTGGTCGCCGTTTCGGTTTTGGACCTTATTTTGGACCTTACGTGGGCCGGGAACGCCCTGGACCCTATTGGACCGCTCGGGACCGTTGATGCCGGGAATTGCTGCCGCATTGCGGCTACTCGCCACCCCGCCCCCCCTTTCCCGGTGCGGCATATCTTCCCCCGTCACAATGCCCCGACAGGGCGTCACAAAAGTACCTCGTTGGCTTTGGTGATGGGTGGGTGCGCCCGATACCCGAACCAACCGCAATCGCCGCACGTGGGGCAACGGGGCGGATTGAAGAATCCTGGGGCCGCTTGCCCGACTCCGCAGCATGGGCGGCCACACATTTCAGCGAAGGAAATTGCTGAAGAAGCGCATGTGTCCACAGACGATACGTGGCCGCTGTGCGCAACCACTCGAATGCCTCCTCAATTGGTGAGTGTCGCATACGCCGCTGACTTGATTGGCGATGTCGGCGTACGTGGGCATGAGATATTTTGGTTGCCCCATCCTGTTTCCATACGGCGCAGGTCGCACTGGAGAGCGCCGAGGAGTAAACTACGGTTTCGGAGCCGTGCAAAATCAAAATGACACTCGAAGAGGCATCCCAACTCCTTTCCAACTGGATCACGCAGAAACCTGCGGAGGTTGCCGCACAGAAGGCCGCTCTGGATCATTACGGCAAGCTGTTCCGTTCTGAAAACATCGGCAATCTCACAGAAGAGCAGTTCAGGGCTTTCCTCCTGTTCAAGAACAACAAGCATTGGGCTGGAATACACAGGCAATCCAACATCTATGCCGATATGGACCGTCTGAAGTCGGCCCTGATGGTGCTGTTGGATGATGCTCCTCCAATTCATGTTCGGCTGGACAAAATCACCGACAAGAGCGGCCCTCTATACATCAAGGGTCTTGGAAGAGCCGTGCTGACACCGATCCTAATGTGTGTCTACCCGGACAAATACGCCGTCTACAACCGCATAAGTGAAGAGGGTCTGACCCGCCTTGGTCGGAACAAGGCGAAGGCCACCGAGAGCTTCGGAAAGCGCTACATGGCGGTCAATGAAGCGTGCCACCAGATCGCTGACGAGATCAAGCAACCGCTTTCGCTTGTCGATTCGATGTTTTCGCTTATGGTTCACGGCGCTGAATCCCCGCTCGTTTTTCCATCCACTGTTGACGTCGAGACCGTTGGCGAGGCTGACGCTGAAGTTGAACCTGGACCAAAGACGGCTATCAGTGAGTCTTTTCTTTTCCCACTGGAAAAGTACCTGGAGGAGTTCCTGGTTTCAAATTGGGAAAAGACGGTGCTCGGCAAGACGCTTTCGCTGCACGTCGAAGACGAAGAGAGTGCAACGCAATACTCGACCGATGTTGGTCCAATCGACATCCTCGCTCGTGACAAGACTAACCACGATTGGATCATCATCGAACTGAAGAAGGGAAAAAGCTCTGATGCCGTGGTGGGGCAATTGCTCCGGTACATGGGTTGGGTGAAGAAACACAAGGCGACAGGCAGCGAAAACGTCCGAGGAATCATCATCACCAGCGTCCCCGATGACCGCATAAAGTATGCAATGCTGGTGAGCCAAGGCGTGTCATTCTACACGTACCGAGTAAGTTTCGATTTGGTGGAGGAGAAGCCAGCATAGCGACAATGTTGCTCGGCCATTGCGACACGGCCTCGGGCAGCATTGCCGACGGTCATCTGTATTGATATAACCGGGACACGTGGGAGACGCATTCGAGATGAAGCAGAAGACGATGGTAGGAATCACCGTGGCTACGTTGATTGTCATGGTGGTCGGCGTTTGGCAGGGATACGAACTCGGATATCGACGTGGGATGCGAGAGACTTTGTTTCGATTCTTGTACCTCACTGCGGATTCCGAGGGATGGCGATCAGCGTTCCGAACTGATGTCGATCACGATTCCGAAGTGTATAGTGGTCCCAGGATTTCAGACCAGGCAATAAGTTAGAATTTGGCGGAGTCGTGAACGCGGGAGGAGCGATGACGACGACGCGGAAGCAG
>Ga0265323_10001808_pt1 | contig 10158 bp, 15 predicted proteins | sample 41225metaG_FD_193580 | JGI IMG/M metagenome (GOLD analysis project Ga0265323, IMG submission 193580) | Rhizosphere microbial communities from Carex aquatilis grown in University of Washington, Seatle, WA, United States - 4-12-25 metaG | ecosystem: Host-associated > Plants > Roots > Rhizosphere... | reverse complement strand
GAAAGGACAGATCAATCTAGGGGATTATTAGGATTGTCTTGATAATTTTAAGAAAGATATTTTCTACTCCTTCACTATCCACGCCTCTCCACCGTCTATCACTACGTGTATCTTCTGGTTTATCTGCAATGTCTCTGACGGGTTCATTAATCTTGCCTGATAATATGTGTTAGGGTCGAGGACTTCGTATTCAGGATATTTCTTGATGAGCATGACTTCTACGGGCGTCAACACATCATATGTCCCCTTGTGCGAAAGGAGCGTCTTTGAATTGTTCTTCAGGTCGACTACATGTATCTTCTCATCCATGCTAACTATCTTGAACAGATGCTCTTCAGACTTTATCACGTCATTCTTGTGGTATCTTGGCAGTTCGACAAGGATGTTAAGCCTGTATTGGTTCTTGCTCGTCTCCCAATCTATGGAGAATAGTTGCGCATTCTGCTTCAATACGGCGCCGAAATTGTTCTTGAGCTTCTCGGCGATGATGCGCATGTAGCCTTTATGGGTATAATAATAGTCTATGTTGCGTCCGGAATCATCAATATAGACTTCCTTGTTTATGTGTATGCCCTTGGACTTGTTCTTCGAAAGGTCGTTCATGATAAAACTGATTATTTCAGGGCCAGCATTCCTCACTTGAAGTATCCCTTCAAAATATTTCGTCCCCTGCTTCGAACATTTAGGGCATAGCGTGACGTCAATCACTGCAGGAAGATCGAAGCGTTCTTTCCCGAGACTTACAGTCACGGTGAAATCCTTGTGTACGCCAGCCTTGTAAGACAATAATTCCTCAATTTTTTCATCGCCAAGCTTCACATAGATGACTTTATGCTTCTTCACATTCTCGTCGACTATCTTCTTTATGACTATGTTCAGGTCATAGAACTTCTGCCACTTATTCTTTATATTATATGACCTGCAGTTATTGCATACGAATAATCTTAAGTTCTTGAATTCGAAATCTGTCGTCCTGCAATCCTTGCATAATATATTATCGTCAGTGATCGCATTTCCGCATTTCGGGCAGAACTTTGAAGAGAACCTATGGATTATGGAATGCTTGACAGGCTTATGTTTACTGGACTTAGAATCAATCTTGTGGATCTTGTGAAATGGTTTATAAGATTTCTTATGGCTTGTCTTGGATATGCTTGTCTCGGATACAATTTTAGCGTGATGAGTATCATGGGACTTATGGACAATCTTTTTGCCTGGATGTTTTTTTTGTTTTTTTGCCATCAATGGCAGTGTGGCTAATATCCTTTATAAATTTATCCTGCCTAAAATCCGCAATATTTGTTTAGTTGCAGAGAAATGCAACGCATTTCTTGCACAAGAACCACAAAAATCGAATGATTTTTGGGTCCAGAAAAATATCGCATATTTTTCTTGGAATCATGTACTTATGATTTCTTTGTGCTAGCGAGTTCTAAATTATCGAATGTGACTACAATGAACTCGGTTTAGAACTTGATATATAATCTATGCGAACCTGCTAAACAAATATAAAATCCGCAATATTTATAATATCGCGCCCAGTGGTTAGATGATGAAAGAGAAAAATGTCAAGGACTACCTTAAAGAGTTCTGGAACTTCCTATGGAATGAGGACAACATATGGAGCTGGATAGTCAATATACTATTGGCATTCATAATAATAAAGTTCCTGCTGTATCCAGGGATTGGGCTTGCTCTAGGGACAAATCTTCCTGTAGTGGCAGTGATTTCAGAGAGCATGTCGCATGACGGGACATTCAATACATGGTGGAATAGCCCGGCGATATGTGAAATCAATGGCACACAGAGGAATTGCAGGCAGTCGGATTGGTATGCGCAGAAGGGGATAACAGAAGAGGAATTCAAGGAATACTCGATGCATAACGGATTCAATAAAGGGGACATAATAGTTTTGCGCGGGACAGATTATGATAGTCTGAAAGTAGGGGATATATTGGTATATCAGTCAAAGCTTCCATATCCGGTAATACATCGTGTCGTTGCAAAGAATGATGTCATAGAATCAAAAGGAGACCACAACCAGGAACAGATATTGACTTCCCAATTGGACGAACGATACATAACAAAGGATGAGATGATAGGGAAAGCATGGATAAAGATACCCTATCTGGGTTATGTGAAGATATTATTCGTGGAAGCGATGCAATGCGTGACATTCAACGGATGCACGTTCGGATAAAACCTTTTTGCAAGCAAAAAGCTTTACCAAAAAACGCAAAGAAACAAAGTTTCTTGCGCACAAGAATGTAATCATTCTTTGTGGGTCGTAACCGACATAATTAAAAAAAGTAAAAATACTAATTATAGGTGATTAAATGATGTTCTGTCCGAAGTGCGGTTCGATGTTGCGGCCTAAGATAGTCAGGGACAAGAAGGTCATGGGCTGTTCATGCGGGTATGTCGCTGACAAGACGGCTTCAAGCACTGTAAAGTTTGCAGAGAAGAAGGAAGATGCTGTAAGAGACTTTGAAGTCGTAGAGAAAGAATTATCGGTGCATCCTATAGTGGACGAGGAATGTCCTAAATGCAAGAATCCTCAGGCATACACTTGGAGCCAGCAGATGCGCGCAGGCGATGAGCCGGAGACGCAATTCTTCAAGTGCACCAAATGCTCACATCAATGGCGCGGCGGGAAATAAGATTTTTTTTTAATCTATCTCTTCTTCAATTTCTCAAGCGATCTTATCCCTTGGCTTGTTATCTTAATCTTATATGATGGCTTTCCGTTTGCAGGATCCTTGTCTATGGTGTCTATCGATACGATGTCATATGCTTCAAGCTCCTCGCAGTCCTGCTTGATTGTCCTAAAGCCCGTATTGACTTTTCTCTCCAGCTGCGCATAGCTTAGAGGCTCTTCGCGCAGCGCCATCAATATCTTTTTTCTGACTTCGTATGACTTTCGTTTGACCATACTGCTATATTACCGTAACCTTTAAATATATCTAACTCAGTATATTGCAGTAGGTAGTCATATTGCAGTATATAAATCCGGCAGTATTCATTATTATACTATGTGGATTAATGATCTATTATCCGTCTGGAGGGGTTAGGATGTGGGTGTGCAAGTTAAGCTATGGAAAGATAATTTCCCTAAGAAATATAGATAAGAAATTCTATGATTCTATCATCCGGGCGATGAATATGGGAATACTCCTTAGAATACGGTATAACCGATTAAGTGATATGTTCAGGATATCAGTCCATGATGAAGGTCTTACCCTAAGATTGATCCCTATATCAGGCAAATCCTGCATGATGGCAGGAAAATTTCTTGAATCGAAATATGGCCTGCTGCAGCTTCATGAGATATTATGCAAAAGATGCATTAAAGGATCGGATCTGGAATCGCTTCTTGATGTGATCATCCCAATATTTGATCCATCATTTGAAGAGCATATAGGACGGATGATTATAGAGACTTCAAATGATGCAAGACGTTCAGGAGCATCGGACGAATATGCTATAAGGCTTATAGAGAGATATGTCGAGGAAGAGGCAGGAGTGAATTGAGATTTTCTAAGCCTTTGCTGATCCGGTCCTGCTTGTGGCCTGAATCTTAATGCTCTTCTTGGTCTTGTATTCATCAACGACCATCTTTAGGCATTCATTGAAATTCCTCTTGTATATCTTGACTATAGAATTGTCCTTGTTGAGACTGTATAGCTGGGTTTTTCCGAAAATCTTTCCTTTTTTTATATAATTTCTCTTTTCGAATTCACTGATTATTTGGTATGCTTTAGGCCTGCTTATACCTATATCTTTGGCCATATCGCCCGCTGTTGTTTCCGAGCATGTCAGGAAATGCTCCCATGCAAGATTTTTTAGTGTACATCCGTACACTTCGCAGAATATTCCATATTTATCATTGTTCATGTTCGTCCTCTAATAATTCATATATATCTTCTATCATCTCAGGATTCATGCTGATATGTTCTTCGGAGCCTTTCCCTGTTCTCTTCTTCAATCTGATAAAATAATTCGAATCGACTAACGCATAGTATTCATCATAAAATTGTTTCTGCGAGTTTTTGTCCAAATATTTTATCCTTGATTTGATCAGTTTCTCTTCAGGAAAATGCTTGGCGCCGATTATCCTGTGCCTAAACATGAACAGTATCAAGTCCTTTAGTTTATCATTCATTCTAGTTAATTTAAATTAACTAATTGTAAATTATAATTTACATTAGTATTTAAAGTTTATGCTTTTTTCTCTCCATCCTCTTTCCAGCTCCAATACCTTCCCTTGCCTATTATCACATGGTCGAGAACTTCAATGTCTATTATCTCTCCTGCCTTGACAAGATCTTTTGTTATCTCGAGGTCCGCTCTTGACGGCTCAGGGTCTCCTGACGGATGATTATGCGCTATTATGATGCTGCTTGCGCACTCCCTGATGGCATCCTTGAAGACTTCGCGTGGATGTATGAGTGTCGTATCGAGAAGGCCTATAGATATTGTCTCCTCCTTTATTATGCGGTTCTTTGTATTGAGCATCAATATCTTGAAATTTTCCTGTTCTAACCTCGACATCGATTCGAGATGCCTATAGACCTGATACGCGAATTGTATATGAACATCTTTCGTCTTATATTCCTTAAGCCTTCTTGAGAATTCTATTGCGGATACAAGCTGCACAGCTTTTGCACGCCCTATGCCTTTTATGGACTGCAGTTCCTTGAGGCTTATGTTCGAGAGTTTCAGTATTCCGAACTTATTTATGATGTTGTTCGCAACATCTATAGCGCTCTCGTTCCTTGAACCTGTCTGTATTATAAGAGCGATTATTTCCGCATCTGACAATGCGCTTGCGCCGATCTTTTCAAGTCTCTCACGAGGCCTGTTGTCTTTCGGTATGTCGAGGATCTTCATTTTTTTAATTTTTTATGTTATCTTTCTCTAACATCGACAGATAATTTCTCATATGCTTAGAACAATATACTCCTTAATAAACCCTTTCACGCAAAAACCGGAAGGTTTCCGGGAAAATCCGCAAAATTTTTAATAATTTCCCCTATTTCCGGAAAGCATGGCGAAAAATATTGATATAGCAGATATAGATGTGAATAAATATATCGGCAATGATTATCTTCTTATACTTGTGAAGCCTAATAGTCCAAAGACCGAGGTAATAGGATGGGATGAAGAGAAGAAAGTCTTGAGGGTAAACATCCATGCGAAGCCTGAAGATAATGAAGCGAACATTGAAGTTGTGAAATATTTCTCGAGACTTCTCAAGAAGAAAGTGTCTATAAAGAGCGGGATGCGAAGCCGCGAGAAACTGTTGCACATAGGATAAGAATCTACAGGATTTATTTTGTCTCAATCCAGTCACGACATGGGAACGTTTATATATTCTATTTAGAAATGCTTTTTTAGTATAATTTGTTTTGGGGGGATTATGATGAATAATGTAAATCAGGAATATCATAACTATTTAAAATGGATTCTTACTGATGAGAACTCTGTATATAAAACGAGCAGAGCTGGCGGAACCATTGCTAATTCTGGAGCCACTATGAAATTTGATTTATCCAAAAATTTTCCGCTTATCAATACCAAAAAAATATTTCACAGGGGAGTAATCCATGAGATGGTATGGTTCATGCGAGGACCTGAAAAAGATGGCAACATGCACATCGATTATCTTACAGAGAACAAGTGCAAGTTCTGGGACAGGGACCTTCACAATTTCAACAACAATAAGGCCAATATAAAATTCGATGATGTTGCAGCGAGGGAATCTGACTTCGAGAAATTTCAGGAGAAAATCCTGAATGATTCAGGGTTTCGCGCACAAGTAGGAAGCCTTGGCAGACCTTACGGAGCGCAATGGAGAGACTGGAAGGGTGCAGATGGGAAGAGTTATGACCAACTTGCGAATGCATTTGCGGAAATAAAGAATCGTAGTGATAGCAGGAGAATTATTGTAGAAGCTTGGAAAGTCGATGAGATAAAGACTATGGCTCTTCCTCCATGCCACAAGACATACCAATTCCTAGTCATGAACGACAGGCTTGATGTAGATATGGAGCAGAGATCAGCCGATTCATTTCTCGGCGTTGCGTTCAATATGATGCAGGCTGGCCTCATGGGAAAACTTGCAAGCGAATATTCAGGATTAATACCTGGAATACTTACACATCACTTAGTCGATGCACATATCTATTGCGGCATAGGAAAAAAAGCAGAATGGTACAAAAATAATCTTGAAGAATTGAAAGGCAAAATCAAGAATGCTTCAACATCTTCAGAATATCTTGCAGTAAAAGACTGGATAGACACAAAATCAGACAAGGAAGAGAATCCGATGTATGAAGAATATGATCATGTGACTGGAGTACTCGAGCAGCTATCAAGAGATGTGAATAAATATCCTCTTGCATCACTTGAAGTGATTATTGATAAGAGTAAATCTCCGAAGGAATTGCTTGATACGATATCTTTCGATAATTTCAAAATAGTCGGCTATAAAGACAATCATTATGATAGTATAGATAGAAGGATGCCGACAGGATGAGATATATTGGTAATATTATGGCAAAGAAATTTATAGATTTAGTCGTTGCTGGTCCAGATTTTTCAGGGACCACTACGCAGATTGGAGATATTAATGATTATCTTAGATCGAGAGATTTATGTGTTAGGGATATAAGAGGCAATGAGATTGAGGCATTATTTCACGCGGATATATTCTCACATTTTAATAAATGCTATTCTTCTCTTAAAGAATTTTCTTTGGCTGAAGATACTGATATGTTTAAGAGAGATGATGTCCTTTTTCAGGCATTCTGTCGATTGACTGGATTGAGCAGGAATTTAGATCTGATGGTAGCGTCTATGGTCAAGAATGATTGTACGACTTATATAAATCCAAATAGTGCAGATGCATGGATTATGGAAGAACCTACTAGAAGAAGCGCTGGGCAGATGAGCAGAGTGATAGAGCAGAATCGCAGCAAGTTCGGTTCAAATATGGATGCATATAGCGCAGCGCTTACGCACCAAGCATACCGTATTGATGAATTCCTTAGATTCAGAAAACCACTTCGTGATGCTGGAAAGATTATTATCAGGAGCAGGTCTGAAGAGTCTGCATGTTATCAAATTTATGATGAGAAGGATCTGCATAGTGGTATAGGACTTAATGAATATCTAGGATTGCCTGGACATAAAATCGCTTTCGCAAATCCTCCGACACATATATTTGTTGTGTGTGGTCCTGAAAATTGGGATAAAGGTGAATATTTGAAGCTGAAATCTGAGCGTACTGGGAGCAGGATACTTGATGATCATGAGAAGAATTATTCCTATCAATTACTTGTCAATAGAAGATATGCTGGTGATTGGATAAATAATCTGTATAAACAGGCATGCTCTATTTATGGATCAAAGGAGCCTGAGATTATAAAATTCGATATTTATGACAGCAAGGAAGAGATAAAGAGAGAGATAGTGGAGAGATTAGGACAGATATTAAGGTAATCTCTTACCATTCTTAATTTTCCTAGAATTTACTAAAAAAAATACTTGAAGCCTTTACACTTCCTTCAGTTCAACTTTCTCTACCACTTCTGGCGTAAAGAATCCTGCTAGCTGCTGACTGTTTATCTTCGCATTATAACTTATCTTTGCCATTTGATCCCAACTCCCAAACTTTTTGTCTATTCAATGTGAAATAACTTTTGTCGCCACTGTCAATTCCCGTCGATGTTATCACGCGAACTATACTCTGGTATAACTTACTTATAAAGACTGTTGTCGCAAAGATTCTATTTAGAAACATACTCAAGACAAAGGATGGTTTAAGATTTATAGTTTGGAGAACACTATGGATTCTTTGTAAGTGACAACTTAGGCACAAATTTTTCAATTCATCAACTAGTGGCAAGAGTCATTTTGTATAATCTCTACTATATAATGAACGGAAAACAGTTTTGATTAAAGGTTTTAAGAAAACTTATGTTTTTTATGATATGTTTTTTTCGGGAAAGTTTGTGCTTAAAATAATCATTGAAATATTAGAGATAAATATTACAATTAAATATCAAAATATAATATTATCCATTTCTCCAATTCATCAGGTTCTCTTTATGATGCTTCAACACGTTTCCTGTGATTGCATCTATCTTTGCATTGATTACTGAGAATGCGAGTGTCACCATCGTGACGTTCCATACCTGTCCGAATTCAGGCAGGTTCTGCAGGAGCATTATGGAGTTTGACAATAATTCCTTCGGATAATGTTCCTTGATCAATTCCTTGCACGCAATGTTTGCATCGCTCTTAGAGACAGCCAATATGCTTATATCCAATGGTTGTATATATTCTTCCTTCTTCAAGGCTTCCGCAGGCGGATGGACTTTTATGGTATCAAGATTGTACTCGAACACTATTATCCTGTCTGTCTCTTTGCTGTAATATCCTATCTGCCATATCTCATCATGCCCAGAATCAATGACTGTAAATACATGCACGAGATAATATGAAGGATTCTCCTTGATGAACTCCTTATAATCTTTTGAACCTTCAACCTTGTCCACTATATGCCTGAAATCCATAACCTTCGAGAACTTGTGTGATTTTAAATAGTTTCTTGTTTGGTCATATTCTTCAGGAATTCCATATCCTTGTCATCCAGAGGCTCCTTATATAATTCATTGACGAGCCATAGACCGCTCTCTTTAATCTTGTCTTTAGGCGAATGGTTGCCCAGCCAGTCTTTTGACGCCTTGCAGTCCTTGCATGATGATACTGTCGAGATCATCTTCGATTCAAGTTCGAGCCTCCTGCTCTTGTCGTCAATTCTTAATACGACAAATGAGAAATTATCCTGAAGATATCTTGTGACTTTATTCTCGATCAGTTTCTGCTTTTCCATGTCCAAATCCTTCATGTTCTTCTCGCGCATTTCTTTTGTCGTCAAGTCCATCTCCCAATATTTTAGGAATGGATTGCTATCCTTGTTCAATAATGCCCTTCCGATATTTTTCCTAAAGATGCTCCTGTCCTTGTTCTCATTCACGAAATGTTGCCATAATCTCGACCTCAACTGGTCTTTTCCTGTATGCGTCCCTATGCGTACAATCCTGTCTGCGCCATGCGCCTTCTCTCCCTTCTGGAATAATATATAGATGCCATTTAGAGGGATATCTCCTGTATTGAACGGAAACTTAAGTCTCTTAAGATAGTTCATCATCCTGTGCAGTTCTTCGCAATGATTTATAGTCGTCATAATCTTACCTGTCTATTCGTCTTGTCCTTGAGATATTTCAATTGCCTTCCTATGCCTAATCCTTTCAATGGGATGATATGATTCTTTATGTGCGGCAATAGATGTTTCCTGTAATTCTCTCCTGCAAGAAATATAATCTCGTCATTGTCCAGATCCGCAACTTTCCTTAGATCCGCCAATACTTTATCTGACCATTCAAGAACTTCCTTTGATGACATCTCATTCAATGTCTTGTTGTAAGGCTCTATAATTTTATCAGATGGCACGAGCCCATACTTTGCCGAAAGGATGAATATCTTTTCAGGATTAAGCGACTTGGCATACTGAAGGCCATACTTGAAGAGTGTACTCGTGTACAATTCTTCTGCCTTCGCTGGTCTATCAAGCTTCTTGCTCACGCATGATATAAGTACGATTCTTCGCATAGTCATGAATAATCAAGAAGGTATATAAATTTTATTCTATAACTCTATGATCATCCCGTCCCATCCTGGATTTATCACTCGCGTCATGTTTATCTTGTCTTCGACGCCTGCATTCTCATGTATGTGGCCGCATACCGCGATTATCGGCTGATGCCTTATTATGAATTCCGTGATGCTCTGATTTCCTGCATGCGCTCCTATCTCATCGACCTTGGTCCCGTAAGGCGGTGCATGGGTCACAAGCACCAGCCTGTAATGCCTGCCATTCTCCACGAAATTCTTTTCAGACAACGTCTTGAATTCTTTCATGAAATTTTCTGCCTCGCGCGTGAACGATTCATCCCTTATTGAGAATCCTCCTCCTCCGAAACCGAAGAACACCAAGTCATCAATTATATGATATCTCTTGTGTATGAATTTAAGGTTCTTGAGCCTCTCGCATTCCATCATGGTCGCTGACGCAGTCTCATGGTTTCCATG
>Ga0265323_10001807_pt1 | contig 10164 bp, 10 predicted proteins | sample 41225metaG_FD_193580 | JGI IMG/M metagenome (GOLD analysis project Ga0265323, IMG submission 193580) | Rhizosphere microbial communities from Carex aquatilis grown in University of Washington, Seatle, WA, United States - 4-12-25 metaG | ecosystem: Host-associated > Plants > Roots > Rhizosphere... | reverse complement strand
CTGATCCATAACGGCTGGGAAGACGAGCAGCGTACCTTCGACTCAACGTGCCGGAAGTTTCACCGTTTCCTCACTCAATCCCAGCGCTGAGACCCGCAAGTTACCCACAGATTCCCCGGACGAGCCCGCTTTCTTACCCCGGAGGTCTACGAGGCGAGCCGCCGGCAGGCCGACAGGCGGCTGGAGCACATCCTTGATCAGGCGGCGCTTCGGTCGTCAATCTGCGACGGAACCTGGGAAGCGGCCATGGCGTTCCGCAAATCGAAGGAGCCTTTACGGGCGGTTCAGGAGGCTGCCGAACGCACCCGGAGAATGGCGATTGAGTTCATTGAGAAGGCAATGGGCAGCCAATCCACCGCTCTGAAGAACAGGAGTGTCATTGACCCGCCCACAAAGCTGACCGCCAACAAGCTCGACAAACTGGAGAAGTTGGTTGGCGGGCCGCTTCCGTTAGCGATACGAGCGTGGTATGAGCAGGTGGGAGGTGTCTCGCTACTGGGGTGGCACAGCTCTCTGTGTCCCAATTCCGATGAGCCGGCGCACTTGTCTGAAGGCGACCCTGAACCGTTCGTCATTTTCCCGTTGGATACTGTATTGGCGATTGCGACAAATGAAAACAGGGATGGCGGGAAGAAGAAGGTCTTCAGGATATGGGCCGGCCCGCCCGGTACCGACTCTTACGGGACCGACGTGCCAGGTAAATGTGCGGATGACATCTTCGATCGCGACAGGAACCGGACCTTTGTCCAGTACCTCCGACGCGTCTTTGCATGGGGTGGTTTCCCCACCCCCGGCAAGATGCGGCCGGGCGGGATCGCCGCAAAACTGAAACAAGGGCTGCTTCCTCTCTGATTTGGCTTGCAGCCTGGTGGCGGTCCGGGCGGACGCGGCAGTGGATTCACGCGCCCCCGCAGTCCCCATCTCGGAACCTGGCCCGATCACCCGCCGAAAACGCCGCACGCCGGCCCGCGCGGGTTATCCAGGCAGACCACCAGGGCGCCGCATTGCGACCCACCCTGGCAGGCATCCCCAGTTCCCCGTATCCCGCCTTCGCGTTCCCCTGGCTGCACTTCGACCGATGCCGGATTGACGGTCAACGCGCTGGCTCTCGCCCTGCGAGTACCCGCAAACGGGCCACCCATCACTACCATTGGTCCGGCATCCTGGCTCATCCGCTCCGAGGTGCTGGGGTCCACTTTAAGCTTCGCCATTACCGACATGGCCGCGACCAGGCGCGCATCGGTGGTTCCGTCCTTCGCGATCGCAATCGCGCGCGCGATACCCGCGGGCGTATTGCACACCGCGCCGATCAGCCAGTGGAGATACGCTTTGCGTCCCACGGGCACTGGCCGGTAGCGTTGGGAAGCCATGAGGGGTTACGGTGCCCACGATTCCTCCACCGGCGGCAGGTTAAGGGAACCCCTCGGATTGCGAATGGCAAACCCGCCCGGCACATCGGATCCGTTGTGTAGAATACGGTGTTAGGGTTTCGTAGCCGCTTACCCGTTGGAGAACGTTGAAGTGAGGATCATTCTGCAAGCTGCCGGCCTGATTTTGGGTCTTCTGGGCGTTTCGTGCGCCCAGGACGCAGTTTTTGACAAGTCGGCATTGATGGGAACCAGTAGCCCAAAAACGACACCGGTGGATTTGATCGTCTCCAATACCGGCGTGACCATTCGAAGCAAAGACAAGACGCCATCCGTCATTCTCGTCCTTCCATACAGCTCCATTGAAAACCTGGGCTACACTTCCGTGGATCGCGGGAGGGCTTGGATGCTGCCGCTCATGGGTCCATCGGCCCTGTTAATCAAAGGCCAGAGTCACTGGCTGGTGATCGAATCGAGCGCTGGAGGCGTCAAAGGGACGACTGTACTGCGGTTGGACAAAACGGAATGCCACGAAGTCGTCGCCGCCCTTACCGCCAGATCCGGCAAGCGCGTGGAGATGCTGGCTCCTGGCAGCACCCTGGTGGACCCCACGGTCGGGAGCCACGACGAGGATCGCACCGTACCCTTCCCCATCGATCAGGTCCGTGCCGCGCTCAAACCCGCCATGGAGCGGAGTTTCTGCAAGGTGAATGAGTCCAAAGCGGGTCGCGTCAGGTGCACTCGGGGTTTAAGGCCGCCCGATTCCATCGGCGGCGGCGAAGGCGTGACGGCAACCCTGGAATCGCAGGGTCAACAAACGCAAGTTATCATCAAAACCGAAAGGGGCCTTGGTAAGAATTGGTCCTCGCCGATCTACCTGGAAATGCTGAAAACGCTCCAAGCTGCTCCCTGAGCCCGGCCGAGAAGGCCGCCGGCTGATACAGTCTCCTCAGCGCGGCGCGTCCGCTGAACCTGCCTGAATAGCGCCTGCAGCGGATAACTGGACGCCATCGACAGCCACACCTTCCGCACGCTGATCCGGATCTGCGCCCCGATCTTCAGCAGCCGAAGCCGTATCGTCGTAGCCTGGGCCCGTTCCAGTTCCGTCCCTTTCAGCCCCAACCGCCGCAGGCCGTGCACCAGCACGTAGGCCATCCCCGCGAAGTACAGCCGCAATTGATTGGCCTTCATCGTTTCCGCGTTCACCCGGCAGGCGAACAACGATAGTTGCTCCTTGATGCGGTTCTCCATCTCCCCGTGGTCGTCTGATACGAGAACTCCGTGAACACGCGCGCCGGCTTGCCAGTCTGCCGGTGGATCTCCACGGCCTGCCGCATCTGCGGATCGATGATCCGCCGCAGCCGCTGGTTGCGGGCGAAGCCGATGACATAGCGCACACCATGGTCCTCGCACCACTTCATCAACCCCTCGCGGCAGAAGCCCGAGTCGGCGCGCACGATGATGCCAACCGCGGGCCACGTTGCCCGAATGCGGCCCACGATCCGTTCCACCTCGTCCTTGCTGCCGGCCGCCGCGTCCTGATCCGCCGTGCGCAACCGCGCGCACAGCAGGTGCTCTCCGGCGAAGATGTACAGGGGCAGGCAGCAGTAGCAATCGCAGTAACCGTGGAAGAAGCGGCCCTCCTGGTGGCCTTCCAGCGGCAGGTCGGTCGTGTCCAGGTCCAGCACGATCTGTTGGGGCGCTTCGGCGTGCGCCTCCAGAAACACCTGAATCAATAGATCGTCGATGGCTTCCGGGCGGCAGCGAATCTTCTTGTACCGGCTCGGTGCCTCGCCGCCCAGTTCCAAACGGTTCAGCGTGCTCTTGCCCGCCAGCGGTTCCTCGCCCACCCGTGCCTTCCCACGGAGCACCGCCAGCAGGGGATCTTCCCGCAACTGGTCGTGATCGCTGAGATCCTCGTAGCCGAGCGCCAACCGGTAGACCCGCTGCGCGACCATCTCTGGGAGCGTGTGCGAAACGAGCCACGGCTGACGATGGTCCTCGAAGCAAGCGGCCAGGCGCGGCAGCAGGTTCAGCCGCCGGTCGGTTTCCCGCAGCAGCACGGCGCCGGCATCGGAGGTCATGGTGCCGCCGTCGAAGCGGGCCACCACCTCGCGCGAAAAATGAGCTTGGAGATCGAAACTGGATTGGATACACTCTGTCCTAGCAAAGGCCGCTTTCTTCTTGGCGTTAACTGCTGTGTGGAAACTCAGTTTTGCCAGAAAAAGCGGCCTTTTGCTGGACCCCGCGTGAAAAAGACGGATAGGCGTTCGATCAACAGGTAATTTCATCGGGGTGGCACTGCAATGTGCCGGGCATCCGGGCCCGCATCACAACTCTTGGCTTGCGGAACCTGCCGTGAACGCGCGAAGCATCCGCAGCCTGCCGGCGGAACGGCGGCCCGGCACATCGCCGCCGCGAGTCCTCCTTTGCGGATGCCTGGCCGGCAGGACGGGAAGGATCTGACCGCCTGAATCGCCCCGGCTAGTTTTCTGATGGCCGTCTTGCATCCAGAATTTCGATCACGTCCGCGGCGCCACGCGTCGCTTTCAACCGCAATCCTAGTTCCGATTGGATGGCAGTGAAGATCGATGCTAACGCGGCATCGGGATCGGTCGGATCGGCTGGCTCCCCTGGGAGGGCGTTACCGAGCCCGGACTCTGGCGCCCACTTCAGGTGCACCTCATACTCCCCGGTCAAGCCCGTCTGATTGACCACAGGACGTTCCAGCGCCATTGACAAAGTTCTGGCCAGCAGGTCCATGCTTACGCTCGCTCCGCTCACAAACCCTCTGCCTAAGCTCATGGTGCCCGCCTGCCCGACAGGTGCGTTTAGTTTGGGGCCGGACTTCGACTGCACCAGTGCATACACCGGCATATCTTTCGTTCGAAGACGGGTACGCAGTTGGAACCGGTACGCAAGGAGGGCTTTCATGACCGGGAGGAGTTGCGCTCGATTGAATCGACCTGGAAACCCTTCGGCTCTGGCTTCGATGTTCCATCGATCCTTATTCATCCATTTTGGGCCGCCCGAGATCTGGTATTCCTGCACCCCATAGGCCAAGGCTATGAGCTCCTTCAGTGTTGTGCCATTTGCCGAAAACCGCCCACCGGGCGCGGGCCCCCATTTCGTCTCCTGGTCCGAAGCCGGGGTCGGTTTGATGGAGGCAACTTCAAAGGTGAGTGGCTGATCGGCTTGAGCCCAGGCAAAAGCGAACACGCTGAACAAAGTCACGAGCTGGGGACCGGGGTACCGAGGCATTGCCAAAACCTGAGAATCACCATAGCAGACCGAAAGTCCCTATGCCGGCATCGGCCGGCTGACCCAAGTTTCCCCGCCGAAAGCGCCGTAGTGTTGACCGTCCCGGCCCTATCCCCCGATTGCCGTCTGGGCGGGCTGGTTCTCGCGCGGTTCGAAACTCATCTATGCTGGGTGCCCAGACTGGGGGGCAAATATCAAAACTCCAGTCGGGATTCGAACTCGATCCTACTCAACACATCTTCCGGTTACGGGCAACCCCAAACTCGACGCTCGCGCCGGCTCCAAATCCGATTGTTGTGGCCAACTTCCGATCGCCGACTATCCGTTCACTCTTCCCGCTCAGAGGCGATAATCGCCTTCAGGTCTGCCCATCCGTAGGCCGCGAGCGGAAGCAATGCGCCTCCGATCTGATGCTCCTTGCCGGCCACGCGCACTGCTCCCAATCGCTCGTAGAACCGGAGCGCCGCATTGGCCTCAAGCACCCAAACCGCCATCTTCTGAAAACCATCGTCAACCAGCCGCCGCGCCAGTTCGATGAGAAGCGCGGTCCCGATCCCCATTCGCTGGGTTTTGCTGATAAACCCGACGACCTCGCCACCCAGTTCTGCGACAAGGATACGCTCGGGGGATTTCAGGTGCTCGCGCCACCGGATGGTTCGTTGCTCTGCATCCAGGCCAGCCAGATACGCATCCGGCACGATGCCGCGATAGGTAGTCCTCCAGGTTTCGATTTGCACGCGCGTGATGGAGGGCGCGTCTTCCTGAGTTGCTGTGCGGATCGATGCCATGCCACCCATTTAACCAGCTCCACTTGGCCGCAAAACGCCATGTGCCGAGTCCACCCATAAGGGCCACATTCCCACCCATTGAGCACCCTGGGATACAAAGAAGTCGTAACGGTCAAGCCCTTTGTCTTCAGGACCGAGTTCCGCCTGGGGGGCATGGAGCATCACAACCTCACGTCCAGGCTCATAAAATCCGGGTCGCCGGCCCACTCGGGGGTTTGGCGACTTTGCTCTATGCTGTGGAGCCAGGCAGAAGCTATTCTCCGAAACGACACATAACTTCTTCTGCTTCGTTGGATTGCTCCTCTTACCGCCCTTGGCTCTTCGGCGTCATGACCGCCCCGCTGGATATCGCAACGTGCCGTTCGATTTGGGTTTGTAAGGCTGGATCGAACCCGGTCACATGGATGAGTTCGTTCTCAACCCCCTCAATGCGGAGTTCATCGGGAACAACCCGTCCAGCGCACCATGCAATTCCCGATCTGTTGATCGCGACGATCCTGTTATTATCCGCCAGGAAGATGTAATTCAAGGGCAGGCATGCAAAGACCTGGCCGACTGGGTACGACGCGACGGGTACGCAGTCTACCGGATCCACGGTGACATAAGTCGCGGCACCGCATGACACTACCAGGAGGCAGTCCGGACTTGGACAGGCCACAAGGCCAGAGAGATGAGGAAACCGCGGATCGCCGTAGGCAAACTTCCCGATCCACGAAGATCCGCTCGCCAAATGAACCCGGAGGTAAAGCCCGTCTCGCGCACGGACTACGGGATCCTCCGAGAAGTACAGGGGCTCCTCATAGGGCGCCTCGTCAAGTATCTCTGCGTCGAAGCTCCTTGCAAAAGCGCTGTTAATCCACGGATTGCGCATCATGGCACCGGATTGAAGAACCAATGCACGATTGTATTACCAACCTTGCCTATCTCGAAGGTGCCTGAGTCCCAAACGCGTGATGCGTTGGAGTAAGCTCTTGGAATGTTCCATTCGGTGTTTCCGTTTGATCCCGACGTGATGTGCCCAGAATTCCTCTTTGCCTCGCCCACGGCCAAATCGGCATACTCTAATGCCTCCGGTCTTGGCGCCGCGACATGCGCACCCGCTACCCCGGCGCAATACAGTATTCGATGCTATCATCAACAGGCTCGACCCAGGGGCGCTTACATCGCCTCACCGTCCGAACTACGCTGGCCTCCGATTCATCTTGCCAGATTCCCCCCGAGAAGTCGCGAAGGGTAGGGCTATCCGCGCATTTTGCGGCCTGAGCATTCGGAAGCTCTTCCGGGCTCCTGTGGCGAGTTCGAAACCTATCCAGACTGGGGAGCCGGAGTTCAACACGCTGAAAACATTGGATTGCAAAGAAGCCACCAATGTTCAGCCCTTTGTCTTCAGGTTCGAGTCCTGACTGCAGGCTGTAACTTCACGGCTTCACGTCCAACTTCACAAATTCCGAGTCACCCGCCAACCCGGGGCAATCTGCGTCTTGAGCGCACCTGGTAAGCGGTGCGCGTGGCGCTGAAGCTATACAACTGCCTGAGGGCTGATAGAAACCGGGAAGAGCCTGGTCGCTTCGGGCTGGTACAAGTTGCGACGAGATCTGGCGGGCCGGCCGGTTCGCGCGAACCCCCGCGATACCGGTCAGGGACGGAAAGGCACTGAGCCGCACCCAAAGGAAGCGGCTAACCTCGCCTCACGCCGATTCTAATTGCCTTTAGGCGAGCATCTGGGATCGGCGATCTCGACCCGGCGGTTCTTTGCGCGCCCTTCGTCGCTGCCATTGTCGGCGACCGGTTTGGTCTTGCCGTAGCCCTTGGCCGTGAGCCGGTCCGCTGCGACGCCGTGTTGCGTGAGCCACGTCACCACTGCCTTCGCCCGGGCTTCAGAGAGCGTTTGGTTATACGCGTCGTTGCCGGCGTTATCGGTGTGACCCTGCACCTCCAGCTTCAGCGTTTTATCCGTCGTCATCATATTCGCCGCGGGTTGCAGCGTCGCGTCGGAAGAGGGCTGCAAGGTCGACTTGTTGAAGTCAAACAACACGCCGTAGAGCGCGACGTGGCACGCCTTCGCCAGGGTTGCCCCCAGGTCCACCGCCCCCGCGTCTGCCACGTTGATGGTGTACCCGCCGGGGCCATTCGGGGACACCATGGCCCAGATGTTCCGGCCCCTTTGCGCGTAATGAGCCTTAATGACGCTGGTCCGTTCCTCCAGGATCGCCCACCCGCCTGTCGTGAGTGCGTCGTGATACGCCGTGGTCAGCATCGCGTTCGAGATGCCGGGAAAATCGTAGTCGCGATAGAGCGTTCCACTCGCCACCAGTTCCGCCTGTTCGGCGCCCGGCGGCGTCACCCGAAACGGTGCGTTATCCGCGCCGCCGCGATGAAATTTCGATCCGGGGAGCGGCGCCAAAAACGGAAAGTCTCCCGTATCGGTCGCAATCTTCTCGGGAGTCGCGGCAGGCGCGGCGAGCGTCAGAGTAAAGGGCAGCGGAGCGGCTTCGATCACGTCCAGACGAAAAATTGAAGAGTCGTTGTCCATGTTCGCCCAGGCCTCGACGCCGTTCCTGGCGTAGTGCAGCACCTCCAGCAATCCGCCCGTCCGATATTCTTTGACGACGCTCCAGCCGTTCTGCAGGAACACTGGCTTGATCCTGTTCCATTCCGCTACCATATCCGCGCCGCTCGCGGCTTCGGCCAAAATGAACCAATGCTTGCCCCGTTTGTATGGGCCGTCCCCTTTTGGGAACTTCACTTCCCCCCAGCTCTCGTAGGGGATGTTCTTTCGGACTTTGAGAATGGTCGAAAGAAAGGAGAGTTCGGGCGGTGGATCCTGCACGAGTTGTCCCGCAGCCGGTATTGCAGTCAGCACGCAAAGCACCGCGGCAAGGCTGCTGCCCTTCCCAACAACGCAGGTGGAGAACATTTGCTTGAGACGTACCATCCGATGCGATTCTATATCAGAGCGCACCAGACCTCAAACGCCCGCCGCTCCGGATGCTCACGAACAAGCTGATTCGCGCTGGTCCCCGGCGCCTACTCCGGCACCAGCATCTCCCGGATTTTGCGCGCCAACTGGTCGGGGCTGAACGGTTTCTGAATGAACTCCATGCCCTGCGCGGCGGAGCCTGGACGAATCGCCGCATCGCTGGCGTAGCCCGACATGAAGAGCACTTTGATCCCCGGCCGGCCGGCCACCAGGCGCTCGGCCAGTTCCTTGCCGCCCACGTTGGGCATCACCACATCGGTCAGCACCAGGTCGATGGCGCCGCTTTCCCGCTCGCAGAACCGCAGCGCTTCGGCGGCGCTCTCCGCCTGGATCACGTCGTAGCCATAGGCCCGCAGCGCGGCAGTCACGAATTTCCGGACCTCGGCCTGGTCTTCCACCACCAGCACGGTCTCTCTGCCGCCTCGCGGAGAGGCGCCTTCGGGAAGCGCATCTTCGGCTAATGGCGCATCGGTTTCCGGCAGGTAAATCTTGAACGCCGTCCCCACCCCCGGTTGGCTTTCCACCTCGATGAAGCCTCCGCTCTGCTCCACGATCCCCAGAATCATGGACAGCCCCAATCCAGTCCCCTTGCCGACGCCCTTGGTGGTGAAGAACGGCTCGAAGATCCGCCGCCGCGTCTCCGGGTCCATGCCCATGCCGGTATCGCTCACCCTCAAGACGGCGTAACGGCCGGCCGGCGCGCGGGCCAGCGCCGCCGCCTCCCCAGGTTCCACTACCGAGGTCGCCATAGTCAGCGTGCCGCCGTGCGGCATGGCGTCCCGCGCGTTCACCGCCAGATTCATCACCACCTGCTCGAGTTGATGCGGATCGGCGTAGATGGCCGTGGCTTCCGGGTGCAATTCGAAGCGCAGTTCCACGTCCTCGCCCATGAGACGCGCCAGCATGGGCCGCATCCCGCCCACCACCTGGTTGAGATCGAGCACGCGCGGCTGCAGGGTCTGCTTGCGGCTGAAGGCCAACAGTTGCTGCGTGAGCCCGGCGGCCCGCACCCCGGCCTTGTGGATCTCCGTCAGTCCATCCCACAGCGGGTCGGCCGCGCCCATCTTCCCCAGCAGCATCTCGCTATACCCGTTGATCACCGTCAGCAGATTGTTGAAATCGTGCGCCACGCCTCCGGCCAGGCGCCCGATCGATTCCATCTTCTGCGCCTGCCCGAGTTGCTCCCGCAGGCTTTCCTGCTCGGCGGCGGCCCGCTTGCGCGCGGTGGCGTCGCGGATGAAAACCAGCCCGCCATCGCCGCCCTGGTATTGAATGGGTACGGCGGAGACTTCCACCGGCACCTCGGTGCCGTCCAGCCGCAGGAAAACCCGCTCCACCTGCGGAGCCGGCTCCTGCTTTTCACTCACCATCCGCATCCGCTCGCGGGCCTCCTCGACCAGGTCCGCCCGGTAGCGGTCCAAATAGAGCGTGCCCAGCAACTGCCCGGCGGAACCGGCTCCGAACAGACGCACGGCTGCCCCGTTCAGGTAGGCGATGCGCCCCCCCGTCTGCACGACAATGGCATCCGGCGAGCTTTCCACCAGCAGGCGGAAACGCCGTTCGCTGTCCCGCAGCGCGTCGGCCGCCTCCTTCCGCGCAGTGACGTCCTGAAACGCCCCCTGCAGGCGGACGATGGTGCCGGCGGCGTCCCGCACCGCCTCGCCGATCGAGCGCACCCACCGGCGGTTGCCCCGCGCCGTGACGATCTCCATCTCCTCGTCCCAGGCCGTCCCGTCCCGGGCGCAGGCCCAGAAGACCGCCTCGATCC
>Ga0265323_10001806_pt1 | contig 10164 bp, 9 predicted proteins | sample 41225metaG_FD_193580 | JGI IMG/M metagenome (GOLD analysis project Ga0265323, IMG submission 193580) | Rhizosphere microbial communities from Carex aquatilis grown in University of Washington, Seatle, WA, United States - 4-12-25 metaG | ecosystem: Host-associated > Plants > Roots > Rhizosphere >... | reverse complement strand
GGGGCCGCGGCCGGCGCGGGACCTTCCTTGAGATGAAACTTCAGCTTCCGCTTGTTGACGGGCAGCGCCGTGAGCATCACGTAGATGTTGCGTCCGGTGAGCTTGGGCGGGCCGTCCGGGTGACCCATGGTCGCCAGCTCGGTAAGCGCGCGGTTGATGACCTCGAACCCCATCTCAGTCCGCGCCATCTCGCGGCCGCGGAATTTCAGCCGCAATTTGACCTTGTTGCCGTGATCGAGGAACTCCTCGGCGTGGCGCAGCTTGGTGAGAAAGTCGTTGTGCTCGATGCGCACGCTGAACTCGATTTCCTTGATCTTGCTCGCCGTGGTCCGGACATGGGAGTGCTTCTTCGACTCCTCGTACATGTACTTGCCGAAATCCATGATCCGGCAGACGGGCGGCGTGACATTGGGGGCGACCTCGACCAGATCGAGATCGAACTGCTGCGCGAGCTGGAGCGCCTTGCCGGTGGCCAGGACGCCAAGCTGCTTGCCCTCAGGGCTGATGACGCGGATCTGCTCGGCCTTGATACGGTGATTGCGACGGATGTTTGCGAACGGATCCGTGTTGCGACGCGGGGGGTAGCCGGGGCGGCCACCAGAAGGAGGTGCGATAGCCATCAATCAGTAGATAGAGAGGAGCAGGTCGAGGCGTGGTTCTTGCGGCAAAGCCGGGGGATGACAACACCTAATTCGAGGGAAATCCCTTCGTTGTCATGGGCGAAACCCTAGCGGGAGGCCTGCCAGGCGAGCAGCCGCCGGGCGACGGCGACGGCGTTGGTAAAGCTGCGCGGGTTGGCGAGGCCCCGGCCGGCAAGGCGAAACGCCGTGCCGTGGTCGGGACTCGTGCGGACGAAGGGCAGGCCGAGTGTGACATTCACCGCCTCGTCGAAGTCGACCGCCTTGAGCGGCGCGAGCCCCTGGTCGTGATACAGCGCGATCACGACGTCGAACTCGCCGCGCAGCTGGCGCGCGAAAAGCGTGTCCGCCGGCTCGCAAAGCGTCAGCCCGGGATGGGCGGCGCGCAGCCCGGCGAGAATCGGGTTGATGATGCGCTGCTCCTCGTCACCGAGCAGGCCGTCCTCCCCGGCGTGCGGATTGAATCCGCACACGGCGAGGCGAGGCGCCGCCACGCCCTCGGCGCGCGCCAGTTCGTCCGCGGCCCGCACGGCGCGGGTGAAATTCGGGGCGGTGAGGCAGGCCGGCACCTCGCGCAGCGGCACATGCCAGGAAAGCAGCACGACCCGCAGCCGCCCGCCGCAAAATGCCATCGTCGGTTCACCGCCCCAGCGCGCGGCGAAAAATTCCGTCTGGCCCGGGAAAGGGTAGCCGATGCGCGCGAGCCACGCCTTGCTTACCGGGCCCGTGACGACGCCGGCGAACTCCCCGGCCTTGCAGCCGGCGGCGGCGCGTTCCAGTGCGGCCCAGGCCACGAGCGCTCCTTCGCCGGTCGGCCGGCCGGGCTCGGCGGCGAATTCCTCCAGCCCGACCGGGATCTTGGCCCCGGCGGCGGGCAGGGCCTCGAGCCAGCGGGCCGGGCCGATCACGGCGGCCTCCTTCGCCGCGGCCGGGTTTGCCGCGAGCCATGCGGCCACGACCTCCGGTCCGATGCCCGCCGGGTCTCCGCAGGTGATGGCCAGTCGGTTCTGTCGGCGTGCCGGCATGCGTTGTAGCAGTGGATCTCAGACCGTGGACGTCAAGGGCGCGGCGGTCACAGGGCCGCGCTCCCTCCTTCGTCTTCCGCCGACCACACCCGCCGGGCGCGCGCAATGCCGCGCCGTCCGCCGGAGAAAAACTCAAGAAAGCCGCGCACCTCCGCACTCCGGACGCCGCGGGCCAGCATCTCCTGCGCCCGATGACGGACGTTGCCGCCGTCGAAAAAGACTTCGCGGAAACATTCCTTCAGCTCGGCCACCACCTCGCCCGAAAAGCCGCGCCGTTTCAGGCCGACGAGGTTGAGTCCGACAATTTCGTCGCGCTCGGCCGCCATCACGAACGGCGGGATGTCGAGCGTGATGCGCGCCAGTCCGCCGACCATGGCGGTCTCCCCCACCCGCGTGAACTGGTGAAACGCGGCCCCGCCGCCCACGAAGGTGTGCGCCCCCACGCTGACATGTCCGGCCAGCAGGACATTGTTGGCCAGCACCACATGGTCCCCCACCGCGCAATTGTGCGCCACATGGGCGCCGGCCATGAGAAAATCCTGCGCACCCACCACGGTCTCCCCGCCGGCGGTGGTCGACCGGTTCACCGTCACATTCTCACGCAGCACCGTGCCCGCACCGATGCGCACATGGGAGAGGGTCGCCGGGTCGAACTTCAGGTCCTGCGGATCGCCGCCGATGACCGCGCCCGGATGCACCACCACGCCGTCGCCCAGCCGGGCGAACCGGGTGACGACGGCATGGGCCATCACAATACAATCCGTCCCCAGCTGGGCGCCGTCCTCGATGATGGCGGTGGGATGGATGTTCATGCAGCGAGGGCGGAACCCGGGCGGGACGGAAATCGTGCGGCGCCGGCGGCCTATCCCTGCTTGCGCCCTTCACCCTTGGCCTTCCGGCGGACCGGCTCGGTCAGCAGGTCAAGCTGCGGCTCCTTCAGAAAATCGTAGATCTTGAGGATGCGGAGCAGCTGGAGCGTGTCGGATTTGCGATAGTTCCGGTTGGTTTCGATCTTTTCGATGATGTCGAGCAGCATCGTGCGGAAGGAAATGATGGCATCGACGCCGCGCTCCTTGAGCATTTGCACGCTCTGCGAGCGAAAGGGTTCGGCCGTGGGCAGGCCGGGCAGCACGAGAATCTTGGTGATGTCGGGATGATTGCCCGGCTCATCGGGATCGACCGGGAAAAAACGGGTGGCCTCCTTCACGACGTTTTCCGCCAAAAAGGTGAAGATCTCCGGGCTGCTCTTCAGCGTGGCCGGCGTGAAATGGCCGGTGGTATGCCAGCCCTTCACGACCACGATGGCGCGGTGGAGGCAGGGCAGTTCGGTTGAGAAGAGGAAGAATTCGGGTTTGCGGGCGCCGCGCTGGTAGGCGGGATTGTACACGAGCAGGTCGACCTCCTCGTCGCTGGTCATCTTGCGACGCGCCTGCACCTGGTACTTGCTGGCCTGCCGTACCAGGAAGCCGTTCTGCTCGAAGTATTCGCGGACAATGCCTTCGTCGATGGCAGACATTTTGATGGGGGATTTCGGATACCGGAGGGCGAAAAGATTTTCTTGGGAGTTGCGGACGGGGGATCCAGCGCCAGTTCAATGTTTATCTATCCGGTATCCGGTATCCGCAATCCGAAATCAAACCGCCCCCACTTCGCGCCAGACCGCACCGATCGTCTCCGCCGCCACGCCGTCCCGGGTGACGGCTTCACCCAACCGCCTCAGGACGACAAACCGCGGCAGCCCCGCCCGCACCTTTTTGTCGCTTGTCATCGCCATCATGAGCGCGTCCGCCGACAGGGGTGCCGCCAGCCGCGCCGGCAATGCATAAGCGGCCAGGACCGCGTCGATCCGCGCCATGTCAACCGCGGCGAGATGGCCGAGTTTCTGCGACAGCCGTGCCGCGGCGGCGAGACCGACCGCCACCGCCTCCCCGTGCAGATAGCGTCCGTAGCCTGTCACCTGTTCGATGGCGTGACCGAAGGTGTGTCCGAGGTTGAGCAGCGCCCGGCCGCCCTCCGGTGCGAGCTCGCGTTCGTCAGCCTCGACGATGCGGGCCTTGATCGTGCAGCAGCGGTGGATCACCGCCGGCAGTTCCGTGCTGGCGGCCGTCAAGGGCGAACGATCGAGTTGGGCGAACAGTCCGGCATCGCCCAGCAAACCGTATTTGATCACCTCGGCCATGCCGGCGGCGAACTCGCGTGGCGGCAGGGTTGCCAGCAGCTCCGTGGCAATGAAGACGCCGCGCGGCTGGTGAAAGGCACCGGCCAGGTTCTTGCCGGCCTTGAGATTGATGCCGGTCTTGCCGCCCACGGAGCTGTCCACCATGGCGAGGAGCGACGTGGGCACCTGAAAATAATCGATGCCGCGCAGCCAGGCGGCGGCGGCGAATCCGCCGAGATCGCCGATCACGCCGCCGCCCACGGCGAAAAGCACTCCGGCGCGGTCAATCCGCTGCTCCGCCAGAAAATCCAGCACGTGCCCCAGTGACGTCAGCGACTTGGTCTCCTCGCCAGGCGGCAGCACCAGCATCGGTGCGTCCGCGAACAGGTCGCGCAGCGTTTCACCCTGGCGCCCACGGAGGTTTTCGTCGGTCAACACGGCGACCTTGCGGCCGGCCGTTCGCAGGCTGCCGACCAGCGCCTTCACCTCCGCCCGCAGATTCGCTCCCAACTGGATCGGATAACTGCGCTCGCCGAGGTGCACGGTGAGAATCTCAGGCATGCGATGCTTAAAGGGCATGGACCAGCGCCGGTCAATCGCCGCCTTCGGGGTTGGGCGCGGCCGGTCGTCGGCCCTGTGCCGCCCGACCCGCTGCATCACGTTTTCGCCGCCTTGTCTTTTTGCGTGCGTTGCGTGTCTTTCACAGCCAATCCTATCTCTTCATCGCCATGCCCCTTTCTCCCGAACAAAAGCAGGCTGTCACCGCCTGGGCTGCCGCCGGCGACAACCTCGCCGCCATCCAGAAAAAACTGTCGGAACAGTTCAAACTTTCCCTGACCTACATGGACGTCCGCTTTCTGGTGGACGATCTCGGCCTCGAGCTGAAGAACGCCGCGCCCAAGGTGGATCCGGCCGCCGACCTGGCGAAGGTGCGGCCGGCCCAGCCGGCCCCGTCTCAAAAGAAGGGCGGCCTGCTGGACAAGCTCAAGCAGGTCGTCGGCGCGGGTGAGGATGCAGCAGGGGAACCCGGCGATGCTGACCCGGCGGTTGAAGATGAAGCCGGTCTGGCGGCCGACAGCGTCGACGACCTGGCCGGCGCCGTGCCCGCGGGCGCCGGCAGCGTGAAGGTTGAACTCGACCGGGTGGTTCGCCCCGGTTCGGTTGTCAGCGGGACTGTGACCTTCAGCGACGGCACCAGCGGCAAATGGGCGCTGGACCAGTACGGCCGCCTCATGCTCGACACGGGCAAGAAGGGCTACCAGCCCCCCGCCGCCGACGTGCAGGCTTTCCAGCGCGAGCTCAGCCGGCAGCTCCAGCAACACGGCTTCTAAGCCGCCCGTCGCGAACGCGGACGCCCCACCCTGCCGTCATCCGGCCCGACCGTTGCCGTTGGGCGGCGGGAAAGGCAGACGCGTCAGTTTGAGTCCCGCGGCCTCCTGCGCCAGTCCGACCAGTTCATCGATGAGCACGGTCGGATCCTCCTCATAACGCAGCTGGAGGGAATTTCCGAGCAGCCGTTGATAGGAGGTGCGATCAGCCATCCAGCGGTCAATCAACGCCCGGAATTGCGCGGCGTTTTGCACGAGCTCGGCGGCGCCGCCGTTCCGGAAGAATTTCACCGTGAGCCGCTCTTGGGGCATGATTCCGCCAAAGGTGTTGAAGATGATCGGACATTTGAAATGCAGCGCCTTGGCGCAGGTTGTGGTGCCCCCCCGGGTGACGATGGCATCGCTCGCCTGCATGAGCAGGTGCATGAAATCCGAGTAGCTATCGATGAAGCAGGAGAATTCCGGATGCTGGCTGCGCCAGTGGACCAGCTCGTTGTAAACCTGGTGATTGCGGCCGCACACGATGATGGCCTGCACCTTGTCGGCATGACGCACGAGGGCGGGGAGCAATTCAAAGTGGTTGTTGGCGCCGTTCGTCCCGGTGGCGAGAAAGACCGTGAAAAGATCGCGCTTCAGGCCGAGCTTTTTCTCCCGGTAGTGCACCCGTTCAGCCGGCGTGAGAACCTCCAGGTGGGTATGCGGCTGCATGAGGTAGCCCCGCACCCGCGCCTTGGTGGGAGCCAGGCCCAGCTTGATGGCAAAGTCGTTCGCGGTGGCGGTGCGGGAAAAATAGAGGTCCACCGTCGGCTCGACCCAATTCCAGCTGTATCCCCAGCCGCCGGAGAATTCGCCGCAGTAGGTGGCGCAACGGACGTTGGCCGGGCCGAGCAGCTTGCGGGCGAGCGGGAAATACCCGCGGTTGAGACAGTCGTGCACGCTGAAGACAAGGTGCGGCCGGTACTCGCGAAGCACGCGCTCGTAGTAGAGGCGTCCGAGGGTCACGGTGCGGCGGTTGAGCAGGCTGAGGCCTTCGACGACCGTGTAGAAGGCCTTGTGCATCCAGGGCGACCGGCGCTGGATCCAGTTGTAGAAGTTCACGCCGCCGCGATAGAGCCGGGAGGATTCCTCCAGCATCTGCTCGATCCGCACATCGACATCGTGCCGGTAAAGCTGAAAGCACCACTCGGCGAAGGCCTGCGCGCGCATGTCGTGGCCGCCGCCCGTGCTGGAGGTCAGCACCAATATGCGAATCTTGGACACGTCAGGAAGAGCCGAGGTACCGGGCCAGAATCGCACGCCGCAACGCGAGCGGTGCGAGCCGCGCGAGCAGCGGAGCGAGCCTGGCCTGGAAAAAGGTTCCGGAACGAACGGTGCCGCTGCGGCCGCGGCGCAACGCGCGGCGCAGATCGGCCGCGGCGCGCCCGGGCGCCGGCGCCGTCCGAAGGTTGGTCTCCAGTGCGGACCAGGCGCGCTGCAATCGCGACCCCGGCACGGGACCGGTGGAGGGAAAAATTCCCGAGTTGGCGTGCATGACTTGATTGAAACCCGTGCGGTAGTCGCCCGGGCGAAAATCGATGACAATGACACCCGTGCCCGCGACTTCAACCATCAAGCTTTCGGAGAATGCGGACAACCCGGCCTTGACCGTGTTGTATCCGCTCATGAACGGCAGCGGGAACTCCACCGCGAGGGAGGAAACATTGACGAGGGCGCCGCAATGGCGTGTCTGCATGCCCCGCAACGCGAGGTGCGACAGCTGCAGCGCCTGCGTGAGCATCGCTTCGCACTGTTTCCGCCAGTCGGCGAAATCCCGCTCCGCAAAAGGTCCGAACAGGCCGTAGCCGGCGTTGTTGATGACGAGCGCCAGTCCGCCGGCAGCGGTGTCCGCCGTGCGGAAGGCCGACTCAACGGCGGCGGGATCCGCCAGATCGAGCGCGACCGGGGCAAATCCCGGGCGCGCCGGCAGTCGCGCCGGATCGCGCGCCGTGCCCCAGACGCGCACGCCCTCGCCCAGCAGCATGTCGGTGAACGCCCGGCCGAGGCCGGCGCTGGCGCCCGTGACCAGCGCCGTGGGATAACGTTCAGCGAGAGTGCTCACGCCTTGCGCAGCACGAGGCAAACGTTGGCTCCACCAAATCCACTGCTGTTGTTCAGCACGATATGCGGCTGCTGCGGCAGCGTGGCCCGGATGATGTTCAGACCCTCGCAGGCGGGATCCAGGTTGGCGATGTGCGCCGAGCCGGGCATGAAACCCTCTTTGAAGGCGATCGCACAAAAGGCCGTCTCCATCGCGCCGGCCAGCGAGAGGCCGTGGCCGGTGAGCGCCTTGGTGCTGCTCACGGCCGGACGCGTGTCCCCGTTGCGGAAAACCGCCCGGAGCGCCCGGGCCTCGGAAACGTCGCCGATCGGCGTCGAGGTGGCGTGGGCATTCACGTAATCCACGGCCTCGGGCTCGACGCTGGTGCGGCGGAGCGCGTTCCCGATGGCCATGCGCAGGCCATCGCCATCGGGATGCGAGATGGCGACGTTGTAGCCGTCGGAGGCCTGCCCCCACCCGGCCACCTCGCAGTAGACCTTGGCCCCGCGTCGCTGGACCTCCTCCTCGCTTTCCAACACGAGCACGGCCGCCCCGCCGGTGCCGACAAAACCGTCGCGCCCCGTGTCGAAAGGCCGCGAGGCCAGGTCGGGGTTCGCCTGCTGCGAGAGCGCCCGCATGCCGGCAAACGGCAGGATGCTCTCGACGTTGCCGTCCTCGGCGCCGGCCACAAACATGCGTTTCTGCCGGTTGAACGCGATCTCGTCGTAGGCGAAACCGACCGCGTGGGAGGACGACGCGCAGGCTGACGCAAAACCGGTGGAGGCGCCCTTGATCTTGAAATGGGAAACCATGTTGAAATTCACCGTGCCCGCGATCGACGCCACGATCCCAAGCGGGGAGCAGCGCATGACCCCGAGGGTGTTCATGCGCTGCAGGTAGTAGCCGAGCAGACGCGGCGAACCGCCCGAGGCCGCGTAGAGGCCGGTGTCGTCGTTGGAAACGTCGGCGCCGCCCAGCTTCGCGTCGGCGATGGCATCGAGCATCGCACAATAGGCATACAGCCCGTGCGGCGCCATTCCGCGCAGGATGTCGCGCTTGATGGAAAAGCGGCTCGGATAATCCCAGTCCTCGCAATCGCAGGAGTCCGCCGTGTAGCCCTTGATCGTGCCGATCACCTTGACCGGCACCTCGGGTTTCTGGAACGGCGGATAGATCTCAAACCCGTGCCGCAGGTCGCGGAGGTTCTGCGACACGCTGGCAATATCGTTGCCGATGCTGGTGACCAACCCGATGCCGGTGATGTAGACTTTCCTCATGAGCCGAGCCGGCTGAACGGGCGGAAGATCGCGTCAGTCGTTCCGTTAAAACCGGTGGAATCGAAATGAATGGCGGCACAACCTTGCGCGGTCAACGCAGGAACTCGGTAGCGGGCCGGTTCGTTTTCGCCCACGCCGCCCGGGAGGCGGTTTCAGCCGTTGACCACCGCGGCCAGCGGCGTCGATTCGCCGTTGGTGGCGGTTTGCTTCTCCGGCTCGACCGCCACTTCCTCGGCATAGCCGAACGTCAGGGTGATTTCCTCGGCGATGGCCGCCTTGTCCTGGCCCACGCGGATCGCCCCTTCGAACGTGGCGAGCGGCGCCTTCAGCCGCTTGGGCTTGATGGAAAGGCTGAGCACGTCGCCCGGCCGGCACATCCGGTGGCAGCGCACGCCTTCGCAGGAGGTGAAGAAAATCGTCTGGGGATTCACGACCTTGCCGGGTTCGCCCGCGCCGCCCTCCAGGAGGAAAAGCACGCCAAGCTGGCCGAGCGCCTCCAGCATGATGGAGGCGGGCAGCACCGGATTGTCCTTGAAGTGGCCCTGCAGGAAAAATTCCTGGCCGCTGATCTTGTACTTGGCGCTGGCGCCCTGCGAGCTGACCGAGGCTTCGTTGAGGAAAAGGAACGGAGGCTGGATCGGCATGATCGACGCAATCTGCTCGATGGGCAGGAATTTCGTCGGCTGCGGCAGCGGGAGGCCGCGCACCTTGCATTCGATGAACAGCTTGACGTCACCCAGCGAGCGCAGATGGCGCAATTCCTCGTTGTTGATCGACATCTGGAGCACGTCTTCAACGAGGATGACGATCTCCATCATCGTCAGCGAATCGATGCCCAGGTCCTCGATCAGGCGCAGATCGTCATCCGGGTCCTTGAGCTTGGCACGCAGATCGGGTTCCACATATCGCTCGATGATGCCCAGCACGATGGCGGGCAGATGTTCGGTGTTGCCGGTCTTGCGAAATTGACACGCGGCCTCGTAGGTGGAGGCGGAGCACCGCTTCAGGGCTTCACGCAGATACGCATCGTCCTCGGGAGAACAAGGTTTGGGGGATCCTGCAAAGGGCTTGTTGGCCTTCGAACTGGTATCGACTGCTTGTGCCATGTTGGGCTGATGTAATTTGGGGCCGTCCAAGTTGTAAACCCTAATTTTCGTCTGCGGTTCCACGGTTGGAAGGCTGTTTGTAGCAAATTTTTGTGAAATTTGCCGCTGGCGCAGGGTCTTGCGCCATTTCCGGGAGATTTCCAAGCAAATCGCGGGCCATGGGCCAGACCTTTCCGCCGTGACCGGCTGGGCACCTGCCGCGTGTTCCTCCCCGTGGTTGCAGAAGTATCCGTTTGCATGGAGGCCCCGCCGCCCCATAACGAGGGCTCATCTTGTCTGCCGCCCCGACCATCGCGCCGCCTTCCGCGGACTGCATCAAGCCGCCTGCGAGCCGCCAGCCGCCCGTGTTTCTGATCACGCACGAGTTTCACCCGCGGCATGGCGGCATCGCGACCTTCACCGAGGAAATCGCGCTCGCCGCGGCCGGCATGGGCTACGACCTTGAAGTCTGGGCCCAGGCCGCCCCGCGGGAGGTGGACACGAAACCCTGGCCCTTCCGCCTGCGCCGGCTGCCCCTGAAGGGCACGCATGATCTGGCCTGCCTGCTCCGCCTCA
>Ga0265323_10001805_pt1 | contig 10165 bp, 7 predicted proteins | sample 41225metaG_FD_193580 | JGI IMG/M metagenome (GOLD analysis project Ga0265323, IMG submission 193580) | Rhizosphere microbial communities from Carex aquatilis grown in University of Washington, Seatle, WA, United States - 4-12-25 metaG | ecosystem: Host-associated > Plants > Roots > Rhizosphere >... | reverse complement strand
GACGGTCAACCATGCAAGCAGCCAGCACGCCTTCAGCCTCGGCCCCGCCAAGACGGCGGCCGCCCCCGCTGGCCGATCGCGTGGGGAGCCCGCCGGCTCTGCCCCCGCGGGGACTTCGGGATGGACAGCCCGCCCTGCCCACCCCGCACGCTTCGCGTGCACCCTCGCCGGCGGCGTACCATCGCGCGAGGCCGAGCGAAGCGAGCGAGGCGGGGTGGCAGGTGGGGGGCCGAAGGGCATGGCGAGGCCGAGCGAAGCGAGCGGGGTGGGGGTGGGGGGCCGAAGGGCGGAGCGAACCCCCTCAGGGTTCCCATGTCGAATTGACATCGCGCCCCGGGATGGACCACACTTTATTGGTGTCGCTCGCCGAGGACAGCCCATTCTTGTCCGAGAAGCCTCGCGCCTGCGCGCCGGCTGACAACGAGGCACTAGGCCCGCTGACCGCGCTTGCGCGAGCGGCGCTCGGGAATGACCCTGACAAGGTTCGCAGGTTTCTCGACGGGATTGCCCCTACGGTTCGGCGGACATGCCGCGGTGTCATGGGATGCACCCATCCCGACCTCGAGGACGCCATCCAGGAATCTCTTATCGACATCGTTCGGGCGCTGCCCCAGTACCGGTTTGAAGCGGACGTGTCGCACTACGCAGCGAAGATCGCACTACGCGTGGCCATCTCCGAACGCAAGAAGGACCGCGCTCGAGTGGAGTCCCTGCGCCTCTTCCATCAGAGCCGCGAGTCTCGACCTCCATCGCTGGATCCGGCCGGCATCGTCGCTGACGTCGAGTGCTCCTGGCTCACTCGCCTGATTGTCCGCAAGTTGAGAAAGTCGCAGACCGAGGCGGTTCTCCTGCGTTTCTTCCTGGGATGTTCGGTGGAGGAAATTGCCTCGGTTACCGGTGTGCCACTTAACACCGCCAAGACGCGGCTTCGCACTGGGAAGGACAAGTTGCGGCGCTATCTCGAAAAACGGGGCTATTCACCCGAGACTGTGGGGGTGTTTCGATGAATCCTTGCTCGCATCCAGAAGAAGCCATGGACATGGCACTGGGCGGAATTTTGCCTGCGGCCCAGCGCCGGGATCTCAACCTGCACCTGGCTGCCTGCGCTGCCTGCGCTGCACACATGGCCGCGGCCCAGTACACGCGAGATGCACTGGCGGAACAGCCCCACGACGAGCAATTGGATCGGCAGGCTGTGGAAAGGGCCATGACCGGGCTTTTCCCGCCCCGCTTTGCTCGGGCCAGGTACCAACGAGCTTTCCGGCTGGGGTTCGCGCTGGCCGGGCTGCTGCTGGCGGGTGGCATGGCGGGGGCCGCGCTGTGGCGGTCACACCGACCCGCCTCGGTCCCCTTGCTGCGCCCAGAGATATCCGACGAACCGCGGGCGGGGTTGCCAGCGCCCACTCATGACGAACCGAGCGTGGTTGTCGAACCGGCTCCCGCGTCGAGCGACGCAGTCTTGCAGCGAGTTCCGCGAGCCCAGCCATCGGCAGCCGCGCTGTTTGCTCAGGCGCTCGCTCTGCGCAGCGACGGCAAGGTCGACGCTGCCATTGCATCGCACCTGCGGCTGCAGCGCCTGTATCCGACGGCGCGTGAGACGCGTCTGTCATTTGCTCTGGCCGGGCGATTGCTGCTCGAAAGGGGCTCGCCGGAGCAGGCGTTGGCGCAGTTCAACCAGTATTTGGCTCAGCCAGGGGACGTTGCGGAAGAGGCGTTGGTGGGACGGGCGACGGCGCTGGGACATCTTGGGCGTTCGGCCGCCGAAGCCGTGGCCTGGCGAGAGGTGATCGAACGTCATCCCGGCTCGATCTACGCGACCCGCGCGAAGCAAAGGCTGGCTACCCTGGCAGCAAGACCGCACACGGACCACTGACCTCCCATTTGTCGCCGAGACCAGGTCCAGATCGGGTATTGTTGGTCGAAGCTTGTCTCCCGCGCTGCGCGTCCTAGTCCTGTCCGCCGCAACCAGCATGCTGGGCGCGCGACCGCTTTTTGCCATGCCGCCTTCGCGCGGCGAGGTGAAGGTCGTCGTTGCGGGCAGCGACCGCTCCTTCGCGGCCATCACGAAATCGTTGACGGAGTCTCTGTCCTTCATCGCTGTCACAGCGCAATTTGAACGAACGGCATCGGTGGACCCGCGCGGCGTCTCGGCGCCTCGTCCGCCGCAGCCGTCGCTGTTTGCGCATTTATGGATCGACGCTGCGGCAGATCACGACGTCACCTTGTACGTCACAGACTCTGCCACGGAGCGCGTTTTCGTTCGGCGCATGGGTCTGGACCACGGTTTGGACCAAGTGGCGGTGGAAGGCTTGGCGTTCGTCGTCCAGAACTCACTCGAAGCTCTGTTGGCTGGCAAGGTCATCGGCATGAGCCGCGACGACTATGAGCATTCGCTGGACGTCACGGCGCCGCGGCCTGCGGCGAAGCCTGTCCTGCAGCAACCCGCTTTGCAGCCGAACCATCTGGGTCCGCACGATGCGCGGCCGTCCAATTGGCAGCTTTCGGTCGGCTATGAAATTCAGGCGTGGGATGGTTCTACCGCGCGCCACGCGGCCTTTATCGGCATCGACTACGAGCGAAGGAAATTTCGCTTCGCAATGGACCTGTTCAGCACGCTGCCGATCCATTTTCACAACGATGAAGCGGGCGCCACATTGTTTTCCAGCGGGGCTCGTTTGAGCGTGTCGCGCCCATTCCCGCTTTCGCATCAGCTACGTCTTGTCCCCGGCCTTGGATTCGCCTTGGAACTGACCCACGTGCGCCCGGAACTGAGCGATCCAGCAGCTTCGCCGGCAGCCGCATATTTCGCCTTCGACCCAACCATTCGCGTCGTCATCGGCGTCGAACGCTCTTGGGGGCGCTGGTCGCTGCGCGGGAACTTGGGCTTGGATTTCGTGTCCCGCCCGGTTCACTACGTGGTCACTCTCCCAACCGACACCGAGGTCGTGCGCACACCCTGGCAGGACCGGCCTTTCGCGGCGATCATCCTGGGAGCACGACTCTGATATCTAGGGCAATGCTCGCCAAGCTTCGTAGATCCTTATGGGACCGCCGGCGCGGCGCGAATCAAAGACAATATGGGTTCCATCGTTCGAGAGCCAGGGATCGGCATCGTCGTTGACGTTCAATTCGGTGGCTGGCTTTGGCGGAGAAAATTCGGACGTCACGGTGTCGCGACTCGCGTAGAAAAGTGAGTTTACAGTATTCAAGCGTCGCGACGCAAACATGATGCCTCTTCCGTCTTCGTACAGCGCTGGATCCCAGTCGAATTGAGGGGAATTCAATTCTGTGAGCGGCCTGGGCGTGCCCCACTTATCGGCCGTCGACGCGCGGGTAGTTTGGTAGAGATCCCAATCCGAGCCGTGCAACGAAGCAAAGACCATGACCAATTGATCCTTTTGCAGCGTGGGTGACAGATCCTTGTCGCCCCCGACGAAGTCGGTCACCGGCACAGGTGGATCCCACAGATCGGTTCGTAGTTTTCGATGTGACACCCAAAGGTGCTCGCCGGCTGTGCCTCCCGTGCGCTCACTGGCGAGGTAAATCGTGAACCCGTCGGCTGATACTTCTGGTGTCTCGTCCAGGACAGCGCTCGACAGTTCAACAACCTTGCTCGGCGTCCCCCACTCGTCCGCCTTGCTGGCTCGTTTCACCACCCAGATGTCCCAATCGGTATTGGGATTCGACGAAAAGTAGAGTTCCAGCTCGTCGGCCGTCAGAGTCGGGTCTGCCTGGCTCGCGCAGAGCCCCACGCCATTGACACAGATGTTCGCGAACGCGGGATGAGGCGTGACCGCGCCAAAAGGAACCCAGACCTCCGTCATGGCGTCCGCGTCACCTGCCTCGGCATCGCCGGCGTCCGCGTCACCTGCCTCCATATCACCGGCGTCCGCGTCACCAAACGATGCGGAAAGGCTGCCAAGGGAACGCTGGTCGACGCCGCAACCACCCGCCATCAGCGCAGCAAACCAGGCAGCGAGCAGCGAAGACCGGAACCTTGTCATGTTCACGCAGCTTAGCCCAGCGCTCGGACTCCGCCAATGCGAGGGATGAGGCTTGTCCTGGAAACATCTCCTCAGGCAAGCGGCAACCCCGACAGATCGCCATGCCTGAGTCGGACATCGAACGTATTTTGCACCGCGTCTCCCCGTCCGGCAGCCACAAAAAGATGACGAGCGCACAAAATGGCTAGACCCGAATTGCTTCTACCGTCCTCCCTGTATGCGCAACGGAAGTTTTGATCGTTTCCTGCGTGCTGCCACCGATAGACCCTAGAAGAAAAGATCAAAAGCATGCAGCCCGCCTGCGCCCTTCATTCTTCGCGTATCAACCATTCTTGCTCGGCCCTGGCGGAAAGAGGTCGAACACCGAATTACCCAGCTATCGTGCTGTTCGCGCTTCTCATGTTTGCTCGTCGTTCTCGCAAAAGGAGCTAGCACCATGCGTTCCATCAAGATGTCCGTCAGGTTGTTTGTCATGACGTCTCTTCTGAGTGTTCTGTCGCCGGCAGGTGCGGCCAGTGCAGCCGACGCTGGCACCAAAACGCTCATCAACTATTTCCAGCCGACGCCAATTGTTTGTCCGTTGACATCGACCGCCTGGGGTGCTGCCAGCGTTGGTCCTCGAGATACCTGCAACGGCCTAGAGGATGCGACCAACAAGCAGTACCAGTACTGGGATGGAAAGGTTTTCAAGGGATCGGATGGCAAGTATCACATGTATGCGGGACAGTGGCCGCAGAACAAGGGGTTCGCCGATTGGCCCAGTTCAGTCATTGCTGAGGCGGTCAGCAGCGGAACGGTCAACGGATCCTACGTCCTTAGCACCAACACTCCCTTCACTGGAAAGGAGCAGAATGTCACCGGCGCAGTCCAGAGCGATGGCAGCTACATTCTTCTCGACAGTCTGGGCAAGGGCGGCACTGGCAATATCTACACCTCCACTTCACTTGCCGATCCATGGACGTCGAAAGGACAGTTCCAGATCACCGGTGGCTCCACCTCGACGCAAACAACGGAAAACCTCACCATCTGGGCAAACGCCGACGGCAGCTTCGAGATCATGAGCCGCAGTTTCCAGGAGATGACCAGCGCCAGCAACATTCTTGGACCGTACACCATCAAAGCCACGGTTCCGAGCCTGCAAAGCCAGGGCTATGAAGATCCAGTGATCTGGTGCAGTGGTGGCCAATACCATCTGATTGCCAACGACTACAATGCTCGGAAAGCAAATCACTTCACATCAACTGACGGGATCAATAACTGGAAGAACATGGGACTGGCGTACGATCCGACCAGCGATTTTGTGCGCTACACCGATGGAACGGTCAACCATTGGTACAAGATGGAACGAGCCGGAACGGTCATGGAGAATGGCCACGTGTCTGCCTTTACCTTCGCGGTCGTAGACGTTGACAAGAACTCGGACGTTGCAAACGATACCCACGGCAGCAAGGTCATTGTTGTTCCGTTCGACGGAGTAGCCTTCGATCGCGAAAACCCGGGACCCGGAAGCGCAGCTTGCCCGGCTGACACGGGCGGTTCCCCTGACGCAGGCCAGACCGGTGGTTCCGGGGGCAGCAGCGGGGGATCGGGAGCTGGCGGCGCAACTGGAACTGGCGGCGCGACCGGCGGCAAGACAGGAAGCGGCGGCGCCACGGAAACCGGCGGCAAGACAGGGACTGGTGGGACCACAGTCGGTGGAACGCTGGGAACCAGTGGCGCCACAGTTTTGGGTGGAACAAAGGCAATCGGCGGCGCCACCGCAAACGGTGGTGCCACGGAAACCAGCAGCGCAGTCGCCGGCGCCACGGCGACCAACGGCGGCGAGACCGGCGGCACTGGCAACGCTGGTGGCACCACGGCAGCTGGCGGCAGCGTTTCCATTGGCGGCAGTGTCGCCAACGGCGGCTCCACTTCAGTCAGCGAATCCTCGGCAGGCGGTGGGGCCAGCGATGCTGGTACGGTCGCAGCGGGCGGCAGCGTCGCCACGGGCGGCACGACGGAAACCGTGGCAACCGGTGGCACGACAGCCACAACCGTCGCGCCCGCGGCAAGCAGCGGCTGCTCATGTCGCGTCGGCGGAGGCCATACGGAGCGCTACCAAGGTCCAGCGCTGCTCGCGCTGCTGATGTTCGCCGTCCGTGTTCGGAGAAAGCGCTAGCGCGCCACAGCTACCCGACAGGATTCGGCCGGCGCGGACTCTCAGGATCTCTGGTGCCGCGGCGAACCCGTTTGCCGTCGGTGCTTGGAATCGCACGACGCGGGCAGTCTACGCCAGAGGCGCGGTCTCGGTCTTGTCGGCGACCTCCTTTTGAAACCAGCGCCCAGCGTCGATCCGCACCCGAATCTGATATACTCTTGAGCCTTGAGCCGACCTCGGGCCACTGCCTTAACCGGCGGCTTCCACAAACTCGAGCCAAGGAAAAATGGTGATGGCATACAAGATTTCGCCTGAGTCCCGAACCTCCTCGCTTCTCGTTTCGCTCGCCGTTGCTTTTTGCGCGGCCAGCCTCTGGGGCGGATGCAATTCCACCACGACTCCTGGCGGAGAGGGTGGTTCAGAAGGAGGCAGCACCGGTAATACGGGCGGGAACGCGGCCACCGGCGGCGACACGGGGAACGCTGGGGGAACGACAACCCAAGGCGGAACCACCGCCACTCCAGGCGGAACATCTGCCACGCCAGGCGGAACCACCACCACACCAGGTGGAAACACCGCCAGCGGCGGCTCGACAGCGACGCCAGGCGGAACCACCACCACACCAGGTGGAAACACCGCCAACGGTGGCTCGACAGCGACGCCAGGCGGAACCTCTGCCCTCGGCGGCTCGACAGCCAACTCGGGCGGAAACACCGCCAGCTCGGGCGGCAGCACTGCAAGCTCTGGCGGAAACACCGCCAACTCGGGTGGATCCACGGCCAAGACCGGCGGCTCAATGAGCTCGGGCGGCAAGACGGGCGGTTCTTCTGCAACAGGTGGCAGCGCGGGCGGCGCGACCAGTTCAGGCGGCGCGACCAGTTCAGGCGGCACGATAGCCGGGATGCCCACGGCTGCCGCCATTCTGGCCACCATGAAGCTGGTTATCCCAGCTCAGGTCAGCCGCGGGCCAGTCGACAAGAGCTGGGTCAACAAATGGACCGAAGCCACTTTCTACATCGGGATAATGGCCGACTACCTGGCCACCAATGAGGCAAGCTTCCTCACGACGGCGACCACCTGGTCCACCAAGAACAACTGGACACTGCTTTCGCTCAATACGAGTGCCGACAATGAGTGCGCCGGACAGGTCTATGAAGACATCTACCTTGCGAATCCCACCGGCGCTAGCGCGACCATGTACACAAGTACAAAGGCCGGCATCGACGCCGTGAAGAAGAACCCGAAACCAGGAATTGCGAAGAACACTGATGACTGGTGGTGGTGCGATGCCCTGTTCATGGCGCCCGGTGGGGTTGCCCGCATGGGCAAGATCGCTAATGACCCATCGTACTACAGTTTCCTGGACACGGAATGGTCCGCCACACAGAAGGGCCTCCTTGACACGAAGACAGGGCTGTTCTGGCGTGATTCGACGTACGTCAACGGCACCGTCTACTGGTCGCGCGGCAACGGCTGGGTCATGGGCGGCATCGTGCGCGTCTTGGAATACCTTCCGACCACCGATGCTAGCTACGATTCCTACGTCAGCCTGCTCAAGACAATGGCCGCGGCTGTTAAGCCCTTCCAGCAGACGGACGGCACGTGGCACTCCGACCTCACGCATCCAACCACTTACGACAACCCGGAAGTCAGCGGCACAGGCCTGATCACCTATGCTATCGCCTGGGGCATCAATCAGGGAGTGCTCGATAGCGCCACCTATCTGCCTGTGGTGATCGCGGCTTGGAACGGGATGATGAAGTGTGTCACCACGGATGGCCTGGTCGGCTACGTTCAGGCCACTGGACAGGCGCCTGCAGTTGCTGCGGCAAACGTCACGTACGACTACGGAGTTGGCGCCTTCCTTCTCGCCGCGAGCGAGATCTACAAGATGGTCAAGTAGCCCGAGGCGACGGGAAAATCCGCGTCGAACGCCGACGGCGCCTAGTCGTCGTAGATTCTGGCGGCAAGGCCGTCAACCCGCGCATCGATGGTCTGTTCGTCCTCGGACGCTCTGGGTGCAGTTGCAGCGTCGAAACTCACCATCTACCCGTTGACGGCGCCGGAAAATAGTATCAGGTTACAAACTGGCCGGGTATGGGGTGGAGTGTGCAAGGAAGAACCGGCCAGGGAGGCACCATGAAAAGGACCGCGTTTGGCAAAGCCATCGTTGGCATAACTGCCGGTCTATTCGTTGGCCTGTCCTTGATTGGCTGCGTATCGGATCTGCCGCCAGTCAGCGGCCTAGCGGGAAACAGTGGCCATGCCGGAGCTGTAGCAGCCGGTGGCATTACCCCAACAGGGGGAAACGGCGGCATTGGCGACATAGGGGGAAACGGTGGTGCCGGCTCCGGTGGCGTCACCTTCGTATTCGACACCAGCCACATTGGCGGCGGCTACGAACCACCCGACGCCGGGAATGACGACGTGGCCACTGGACCTGAGCCGTGGCCGCCGCCTGGATTCACCAACGTGACGAAAGTCACTGTTGGCGCCTATGCTCTCGGTCCCCAGATCACGACACCCGCCGATGCCGGCGCGGCTGGCGGGAGCAGCGGAACCACACAGGTGGCCACTGAGTGCACCGCCCTTTACGGTGTGGTTCGCGATTTCAAGATGGGGACAAAGCCCGGCGGACACCCGGATTTCGAAACCGCCCCAGTTGGGCTCGAACCCGGAATTGTGGCCACCACCCTGGGCCCAGACAACAAGCCGGTCTACACGGCGACTGGACGGCAACCGCAAAAGTCCACCACAGGTCCGGACAACTTCAACCAGTGGTACAACGATACCCCGGGCGTCAACATGACGTACGTGTTGGCACTACAGATGGTGGATGTCAATGGCACCGCCTCTTTCCAAGCAACCCTGCCCAATTCCTTCTTTCCGCTCGACAACGCCGGCTTTGGCAACGAGGGCAAAGATCCCAGTGGCAACGATCACAATTTCTCGTTCACCACCGAGATTCACACCGCCTTCCAATACAAGGGGGGCGAAAACTTCACATTCAGCGGCGATGACGACGTCTGGGTCTTTATCAACAAGCAGTTGGTCATCGATCTGGGCGGGCGACATGCTCAGACCACACGGTCAGTTCCCATCGATTCCCTCAACCTTCAGAAGGACAGCATCTACGAACTCGCGGTTTTCCACGCAGAGCGCCACACCAACCAGTCGAATTTCGAGATTCAGACCACGCTGGCCTTCACCGACTGTGGCAGCATAGTCGTCCAGAAATAGCATTGGCTGACCAACCACTTTATGAAAGTGGACATGGCGTACCTGACGTTCTTTGCCGCCAAAGCGTCAGGTAGACATCAGGCTGCGCATCCGGTAGCGAACGATCTCGCCAAGAACGCGAACGATCCGCCGCGCGGCCATCTCGCGGCTCTGGCCCACCTCGCGCACGAACGGGCGGACGGTGACCGTGGCAAAGCGGCACCCGGCACGACGTAGCCGCTCGAGCAACTCGAAGCTGAACAGGAAGGTTTCGCTGCGCACGCCAGCCAGATCGATGGTCGCAAGCCAGCGTCGGTGAAACACGTAGGTGCCGGCGAAATTCACGCGCAATCCGCCCAATCCCCGCACCACGAAGCGAAAGGCCAGTGACATCAGGCGACGCTGCTCGCCTGAAGGAGGCGCCACGTAAGTGCTGACCGCGGTGGTGTCGGGCGCGACCCGTGGCAAGAAGGCCAGCAGCGACTGCGGGCGGACCTGGCGATCGGCGGGAAGGTGGGCGATGTACTCGCAACGGGCGGCGGCGTATCCACTGCGCATGGCCGCGCCCATGCCCAAATTGTGCGCATGGCGCACGACCCGCACGTCACCCTCGCTGGCAGCCTCGGCCTGGGCCGCGGTGCCATCGCAGGAGCCGTCGTCGACCACGATGACCTCGTAACCCGACAGCCACAGGCGTCCCACGCGTCGGCAGTCGCGCACAGCCGCAGCGATGGATTCTTCCTCGTTCCAGGCCAGCAGCACCATGGACAAACTGTGCGGACTGCGCGGAGCACGGATCAAGTCC
>Ga0265323_10001804_pt1 | contig 10165 bp, 17 predicted proteins | sample 41225metaG_FD_193580 | JGI IMG/M metagenome (GOLD analysis project Ga0265323, IMG submission 193580) | Rhizosphere microbial communities from Carex aquatilis grown in University of Washington, Seatle, WA, United States - 4-12-25 metaG | ecosystem: Host-associated > Plants > Roots > Rhizosphere... | reverse complement strand
TTTTTATTAAAACAAAATAATTCATCTAAAGCCGGAGAAAGTTGCCTTCAATATTTACCATTCACATTAGAAGAGCTAGAAGCTCATATTGAGAATCATTTTGAACCTTGGATGACTTGGGAAAATCACGGAAAGTATATTTTAAAGACATGGAATGATAATGACCAAACGACATGGACTTGGCAATTAGATCATATAATTCCACAAAGTAAATTACCCTATTCTTCAATGGAAGAGGAAAATTTTCAAAAATGTTGGGCATTAGAAAATCTTCGTCCCTATTCGGCTAAACGAAATATTATTGATAATTGTCACCGTAAATAAATGATTTTGACACCGACGAAAAAGTAGTTATATTGACTGGATAAAACCAAGGAAAATATGACCTCAGAATTTATTATATATTGCGTCGATACGGAAACTACAGGATTTGATCCAATTGTAAATGATGTTATAGAGTTATCAATTTATAGATTGAATGACGATATCCAAAAAACTTGGTGTTTAAAACCATTTAATAAAGATGGAATTGAACAAGGTGCATTAAGGGTAAATGGTCATAAACGTGAAGATCTTGTGGGAGAAACTAAATTTGGAAGAGATACATATCTTGACCCAAATAAAGTTTTAGTTGAGATTGAAAATTTTATGATGGAAGATAATTCTCTATCAGAAGATAGAATTTTACTTGGTCAAAATCCAAGTTTTGATAAATTGTTCATGGAACATCTTTGGAAAAAATGCAATACTTTTGGTTCATTTCCTTTTGGAAGAAAGATAATAGATACGATACAAATCGTATTGTTGATGGATTTAGCTATAGGACACAAGAGAGATGCCTACGGATTAGGCTCTTTAGTTAAAGACTTTGATGTTAAAAAGGACAAAGCACATCGTGCCGATTCAGATACAAGAATGACGAAAGATCTTTGGCTAAAACTTTTAGATATTGCGAAAGAAGCTTTTGGTAATTCCGAATTATTGAAGAAAATAAATTCGAAATAAATGTTAAACATCATTGCAGAAACTTTGTCCAATCTTATTAAAATAAAAACACAAATAAAGGTTAAAGGTTTTGATCAAACTTTTGATAATTGCCCAAGATGTGGCAGCAAATGGATTCGGGCAGGATTTGATCGTCGATGTGAAAAAAATAATTGTATAGTGGCCACGGATTCACTAGGAATTCTTTACGAAATATTATGTTTAAGATTGAAAAATTATCAAATTGAATGGTATTCAACGCATTGTCTCGTGATTTATTTAGAAGCCCGGAAAAACTCCATTGAAGTTGCCCATTTACCATTCGATATTACCGAAGATCAACTACAGCTCTATTTAACATTTTCATGAAAATTCTCCTTGGCCTATCTGAAAGACAAGATAGTGTGCTTTTTCTGGCCCGATTTCTCGAGGCGGTAAAAGACAAACACCATATTAAAGTTGCAGGGTTCAATCAATTCAATACTTCCATCGATTGGAATCTGAATGCATTGAAACCTCTCTATACTCCAAACACCCTATCATTCGATAGCGATGTATTGGAATCATATTACAATCAGGTAAAGTATTTTAACCCAGATCTAATTATTAGCGATTTAGAAGTCTATACTTCTTATGTTGCAGAGGCACTCGACAAGCCTATTTGGCAAGTCAGTCCAAATCTACTTCACTACGCCACCCCAAAGAAAGAAAAGATGGCAATAGGATTCTTTAGATCTCATCCTTATTTTTTCAATGATCTGAATCTGAATCAGCGTATCAAAAATATTATCTATAACTCAGATAAGAACCTAGTATACTCTCATTTCGGTGATGCCGGCATATTCAAAATCGAAGAGGGTTATGAGTGGGTTCGCCCATATCATATCGTTGGGAAAGAATCTCTGCCATGCCAACACAACATTGTTGCGGCAGCCTATCGTAATAAAAAACAATTTATCAACTACATCAGAAAGCACAAAGATGCCGTTCTATTTTCCGCTTTTAATGAAGAGAGATATAGAGATATCGCATTGAAAAGTGTCTACGATTGGCCCGAGTATGCTTGTAACTTAAAAAATTCCAACTTGATATTGAATCAGGGCCACACGACTTTTCTCGCCGATGCTTTTTACAACGGAAAATCCGTTCTGGTTATGCCAGATTATGAAGACCAGGAATGCGCCCAAAACGCACGCTATGTTGTTCATTACAATTTTGGAAGTATAGTTGGCGATGAGGTAGCGACTGCTGTCAAAATACCTCAACCACGCCATAGCGAAGATATAAAATATCTGCACGAACACTTGGAGACTTTATGAATTACCTCGCATTAGATATCGGGAATGTATTAGTCGATCTGAATCTGGAGCCATTTAGAAAAGCATTATCTAAACAGATGAACATCTCTAAATTCGAAGCTGATCAATTTTTAAGTTCTACACAGAGGGCGCAGGATGTAGGGTTAACGACTATAAGGGAAGAGCTAGCCACTCATTTTCGCATAAGATCGGAATACATCCTCGACGAACTCGATTCGGTATGGTTGGAGGTAGTTCAACCAAATTGGGATTCAATTACATTTTTTGGTAGATTGATGAATGATTATGATTTAAAGGTTGCGCTGTTATCTAATATCGGATTTGAACACGTTGAAATGTTTAATAAAAAATTGAATTGCTCACCTGTTTACACTAGCTCTATCCATCATTTCAGCTGTGAAATCGGTTGCCGCAAGCCCAGTGCATTATTTTTCAAAACTTTTCTAGATATGCATCCCGAATTTAAAGGAGCCTTATATCTCGATGATATAGGAGCAAATGTAATCGCGGGAACAAAAATGGGATTGAATGGAATGGAATACGATATTAGTTCACCATTTTTTACCCTTGGTTTTGAGAAAAAGCACGTGATAGAACATTTCAAGAAAATTTAAAACCACTTGATATATATAGGATTGCAGCTAATACCTATAAGGAATAAGAATGACTGATACCAAAATGAGCCCAAATAAGTTTGTAACACAAGGAAAGACAAGACTCGTCAACAATACCATTATCTCCCCAGAGATGGGTAACTTGAGATTGATTTTCGCTCCTTGCAGCAAATTAGGCAGACCAGATACCGCTCTTCACGCAATTCTTAATAAGAAGTGGAGAACAGTTGGGGCAGAATTAAAGGGCTGGCATGCTCAAAACTACACATTCAAGATGGGTAATGTTCATTCTGTAGCAGTTCAAAGTGATGTTTGGGTTGCTAATGCTTTATGTATTGATGAGAATGGCGTGTTGAATGAAAAGGCCCTCGAGTCATGTGTAAAGGCAGTTGCCGCGATAGCAAAATCTGACGGTGGTTCGGTGCATGTATCAACTTTAACAGTTGAGCAAATGCCTCATCTTGCTGACTATCTAAGTACCTATGTCATTGATCGTGGCTTGGCCTGTTATTTCTACACTGAACCAGTTTAGAGAAAACCTCTTAGTATTATCATTAAAATGCCATATTTAAATGGCGCCCCTAAAAGCTGGTGATACAATCACGTGTTTTATTAAGCATAGTAAAGTTGTATGTTCCTACACTGACTCTGATAATCAAATTGACCTTGAGATAGTAGCCCGAGATAGCTCCGGCTACTTTCTTTACGTTCCACATTATATTTATCTTGATGGAACAAAGGAAATTACCAACATCGATGTTAGGGTGCTTAAGATTAATTCCAAGTTTTTGGGATCCAAGATGCTCTACATCGAGACAGCGCTGGTTGGCAAGGTTAAAAAGACGCTTGACGGCATGACATGTTCATCGTGCCTACAATATTATGACTATGCGGCACCCAATCAACCGGATGGGACTTTGGTCTGCTTCAGCTGCCGAGCCTATCCATACTATGGGTAGTTTACTAGTATATTCTTAAGTTGATCGCTGTTCTTCAACCTTCTGTATTTCTCATGGTCCATCACATATGTGCCAGTGGTATCATTGATCAAATATCCCCACTGTCTGTGTTTCCCAAAGGTGAAGACCAATGTCCAGACCGGACCATTGATGTGTACAATTTGATGCACATCATCTCGATTGTGATAGATAAAATCACCAGGCAAACGCCCCTCAACCACATCTAGTTTGTAATTGATTCGTGAGGTTGAATATTCTTCCACATACGAACCCCGTAGAATGATTGATAAAAAAGCCCAAGGGTGACTATGCTTATGGGCATCGTAGTCAGGGAGGCAAATTTTATGCAGATAAAGTCTGAACCACGGACATGCGAAAAGACGGTAACGCAAGAAGTGTAGCGTTCCGTCTTTCTCACGAATTGTTTTTACGAGGAATAGTTTATTGAGCAGCTTGATCAGCATATATTTTTTCTTTCGTCCAACCGAATGCCTTTAAAGAATTATCAAATAGATTAGTTTCATGAACGTAGATAAGCATGTCTTTTGCAATTTCTCTAATCTCTTTTTGAGCATGCTTGCTGTTTCGTAAATGAACGAAATGCATAAATGATCTAAAGTTGAATTGAACATCCGCAGTTAATTGGTTAGCGTAGGGAAGATAAAATCTAGCACTTTCTTTGGCACGTTTTCTATCCATGCCACTATCTACTAATCTAGCTAAACAGTCGTGATATTTTTTTAAAGATTCTTCGCAGTGTTGAATAAGAAGAACTTGTTCGTCGGTGCCCCAATCATCTGGCACATAAAATTTATTATCTTTAAGTTCTTTATAACGGGCAGATTCAGCATTTATCGAACAACCAATTCTATGTTTGATGAGTTGTATATGTGTTGCAATTTCTGTGGTGACTAGAAAATGAATGGCTGACTTTTCAAATGGAGTTCCATGTTGTTCATCACCTAACATTTTCAATAGTTTGGGAATTCTAGTTATTTTTTCAGGAGTCAAATCACGGGAAGTTGAAGTCCATGCGCTCAAGGCATGGGTTTGATCACTACCATATGTTCCAACTAATTCTACTGTATTTATATGTTCTGTCATTTTTCTCACTTAATAATTTGCACATCATGAGGATGAGACTCTTTCAAACCAGCGCCTGAAATACGCACAAACGTCGGACTTTCTTTTAATTCAGTTAAATTCCGACATCCTTGGTAAGAGCAGCCAGATTGAATCCCTTCAAGTAATTTCTCTAATATTTCTCTAGCAGGGCCCTTTTGATTGACGAGAGCTGAAACTCCCTCTACACGATTCGCTTTGTGGGTTGAACTACCCACATATTCCTTGTATTGAACCCCATTTAATGTAATGGTATTGCCAGGTGTTTCCGTAGAGCCAGCAAATATATTACCAGCCATTACCATATCAGCGAAGCAAAGACTTTTAACACAATCTCCTGCGTTTCTAATGCCACCATCCGCCATTAAAAATATTGACTTTTTTGTTCTGGATGTAGCAACTTGCATTGTTCTAGCTTCCGCAACTTCAACAATGGAAGAGAGTGTGGGGACGCCATTGCCTGTTTCTATACGAGTGGTGCAGAGGGAGCCGCCACCTACCCCTACCTTAACAACATCGGCTCCAGCTTCCCATAATAATATGGCGCCTTGGTCTGTTGCAACGTTCCCGGCAATCAGTAGAACTTTTGGATATTTGGAGGAGATATAATCGCACATTTCCTCCGCAACTAAACTGTGTCCATGGGCAATATCAACGCAGAGAATCTTTACTCCATGATCGACGAAGCGATCTACATAGATTCGATCTTCGCCTTTCACTCCAACGGAGGCTCCAACGTAATCAAATACTTTATCTGAGTTGTGTCGGTTTAAAGTATCAAATGTATCTAGTTGATCTTCAATCGATTGAAAGCGATGGATAATGGCTAACCCTCGAGCTAGATAGATTTGCTCAGCCATGTCGTACGCAGTAATAGTTTTCATATTAGCGGGGACAATAGGATTACTGAATTTAAATCCCTTGGATAGTTTAACGGAAAGATCTACTTCTGAGCGAGATCTGATATCCGAATACTGAGGCTCAAGTAAAACGTCATCGAAAGATAAAGCTTCTTTAATATGCATTAGTTCCTTATACGACGGATAATTCTACCCATGTTCATATCGTAGGGACTCACTTCAACCGAGACAGTATCGCCCAGTAAGATTCGAATAGAATTTTGACGAATTTTCCCAGATAGCGTTGCCAATACAACGTGGTTCTCGTTTATCTGAACCCTAAATTTTCCATTGGCATCATCAACTACGGTTCCTTCTAACTCTATACGATCTCTTTTGCTTTCACGCATTCTTGTGGTTTTCCTTTTTTGTTATTTTAGTACAGAAAGAACAGATTCGCTCTGCGCCTTCATCAGTGAAGTAAATTCATCACTCTGCCAGTAGCTTAACCACGCCCTTTGCGCATCGCAAGGGAATATAACCGGTTTTTTAATCTTTAGTTCCGTGATAAAATTATTGTTTTTATTTTTGGCGATGTCAAGCAGCATCTTAATTCCCAAAAATAATGATGGATAAGTTTCCCAATTGTTATAAATGAAAACTTTTGTGCGCAAATAATTATCGATCCCCAGAAATGATAAAATCATGTGGGGTGAATTATAATCCTCTTCCTTACCGTTAAAGAACAATAGGAATTTACTAATGGAAGAAATTTGTTTGATAGATAATTTTTCGTATAGATCCGTGCTAGTCAATCGTTTTCTATCTATAGACAGATCATTGAGCTGGATGGTTATCTTTTTATTATTATGGATGGTTAGGGAGTTTCCATATTCATCAATCCATTTGTTGTGAAGAATTAGAGTATTGGGTTTATTAGTAAAGAGTAAATCATATGGTTTCAATCGACACATTCTAATAACATCCCCAATTGGTTTCTCGGTGAATGATGTCGTTAGATTTATTTGCCGATCAATTTCCGTGTAGAATTTATCGATACTAATTGACTTTACCAAAATGCCCTTAACTTTAACAGAATCTCAAATTCTTCCTGAGTTTTACAATCCAATTTTTCACCATTGTAATACCATTCTTTATTACCGTTGGCGTATTCGACGGCTGGGCCATCTTTTCTGTGACACTTTCCATTCACATACCAACATTTATTACCATTGTAATATTCGATAGATGGACCGTCTTCCCTATGAAAAATAGTGGTTCCTTCAATACACCACCACCGATTTCCATCGGGATATGTTCTACAAATTGATTTACTCATTCTCTAGTTCAGCTAACAATTCATCAACAGATTGTTGAGTTGCGATTGTATGCACGAAAGTTTTGATATGGGGAATGTAATCAATCTTTTTGACATCGACAAGGTCTCGCCATAACAAATAATTGTTTCTCGAGTCTACTTTGGCATTGTGAGCCGCTGACAATTTTTTTATACCAACCATATCACAAGCCGCATGAAGAGTTTTTGAAACTCTACCCGTTGCGGTCTTTGTAATGTTCAATGTCTTTGGATCGGATATCTTAAGGAATTCAGCCGTCAATGAAAGAGTATCTAACCACAAGTTAGCTGGGAATTCTTGATTGGTGGATTCCCATAGGGCATGAAGAAACTTTTTATCAAATGGGATGATGTTGTGCCCGACGATGCAGCGGTGAGCCGGGGTGAGTCCATCTTGGTTAATAAAGCGCATGGCAGCCGCTACAACCTCTTCCTTTGTCTCACCCTTTACGATGTCAGCCAAAGTCTTGCCGGTAATTTTAAGAGCATCGTAGTTGGCGCGCTCAGGATTTTCACAGATAATTTGTTTCCATAGTTGGACTTTATCTGTTGCCCGAATTATTCCTAGTTCGGTCATTTCGTGGAACCCTGCCTTTAATCCAGTTGTTTCTGTGTCGACAATATAATATTGTATTCCGCTCATTTATCTTTCCTTTTACCAAAATGCTTTCATCGTCAGTGCTACTTTAAAATCTTCTTCTGTGTATTCTTGGCCACAAAGAAACCATTGTTCAGTTCCGTCTCCAATTATGGCAGGGCCACATTCAGAGTGTAACAGCCCATTCTTAAACCTCATTACAGATTGTCCTATTATATGTATTTCGATGCCAGAAAGATCCGACTCAAATGATTGATAATTTTCAATTTTCATTTTGTTAAATAACTAGGGACAATACCTAACTTGATGTAGTATTGTTGTCTTTCCAGGGGAAGATATTGAAACCCACTAATTACTTTGCGGCAACTAAAATATCCACAACCACAAGTCATATGCCAACTATCCATTGTATCGTTTGAGCTGGTTGAGTAATCAAATGTAATCTCATGACCAGGCTGAACATCATATAGAGTGACGAGCAGGGCTCTATTACCAACGATTCTCAATCCACAATTAGGATCGCAGCTATGATTGGTGTAGTCTTCTAGACCGCCTGATTTAGATAGGTAAAGATTTTCACCGATCTGAATAGTATTCTGCGGCTCTGTATAGCTGTTAAGGTCATTGCGAGTCATGACTACGCCACCGAATTCATAGATTACGGTTTTATTGGGGATAAATACTTTGCTAAATACTCCTGAGCCTTTCGAGCCCGCAGCTTTAACTTCTAAATTAGGTTTGAAGGTTTCCATTACATCCCTACTAGGTTTTTAATCAAAAGAATTATGAGTGAGCCTGCTGCATAGACAGTGGCCTTTATATCTCTTCTACGATTTAGTTTATATTGCACGCCATTTGGCTGTAAATTTTTTGTTAACTGAAGCGCTTGCTCGGGACTTTCTGCAAGAACCGATTTGTAAGTCAAGATAGCGGGAAGAGTTGTTTCGACGCGAACATCATAATTTTTCTTCTCTTTGATCTTCGCTTTCTTTTTCTTATCCTCCGCTTCTTTTTTTCTCTTTTCTTCTGTAACCTTCTTTAAATCTAGAGCAATCTGTTCTCTTGTTTTAGTTTCAACCATTTTTCTCCGTTAATTCTCTATAACGAGCTAAAAACAATTTTTTAACATCTGATGGATTTAATGGTTCGATAGTGAAAGGAAATGGATCACATGGTTGAATCCAATCAGGATGCAATGGACTCATTAGATCTCTAGCTTCTGTTGCTAACATCTTCGTATCCATCTGCTTCACGACAGATGGTTCGGATGGATTCAATCCGAATTTTTCGCAAATAACACGCTGGATGTTATTTTCAATTTGAACGAAAATATCTAACTCTTTGAGTCGTTTGATTGGCTTAGGCATATCGATTAGATATGTTTCGCTTGCATCGTGAAGCAAGCCCCACAGAGCATATTCTGCCCCAACAACATAACTAACCAATAGACTGTGTTGGGCGACGGAGTAGAAGGTTTTGACATGGCCTGAAAATCTGCATTGATTAGAAAGACTATGAGCAATATCTTCGATGTCAATGTCTTCTATTTTGGGATAGAGGGGAAAGAATTTGCGTCCAGAATATAGTTGAATCCAACCTTTTGGATCTATCAAGGTGGCCAAATCCACAGCCGTTGGGACGGGTAAAATTCCCGAAACATCACCGAGGATGTCTCCAAATCCACCGATGACTCCTAAGCCACCCTCTAGTGTGGTGCGGACCTGTATTTCCTCGCCTTCCTTAATATCTCTGGTTGCAACGGTAGTAAATTTCGTTTGGGACATTAGATGAGAGCCTTCGTCTGTTCCGCCAAATCCATCTGGATGCAAGACACTATTTTCATCGAAGTAGTAAGTTTTAGCGTCCTTAGGCATAGGCTCTATCTGAATTAGGTCTTCTGCTATAGCTGAAGTATTAAGCATGCCTGATGGAAAAACATAATTTTTGCCATCTCTTTTTTTGTGATGGTCTGCAAGATCTTTTAGAAATTGTTCATACGCTGTAGATTCATCAAAATCCATATTATCTTCCTGTGGAACCAAAACCGCCAGTTCCTCTCTTACCCTTACGAGAAGCAAATAGTTTATTTATTTCCTCGTTTGAGGCTTCAATGACTTCAACGTCATGAATTCTTTTTGGTATAATTTGCCCGATAGCATCGCCATGGCTGATGATCAAATCTTGCCCCAATGAATTGGCGGCGGGGATATATTGACAAGCGAACATATTTTGCCCTTCCCAATCTGTATCGATGGTGCCGTACAAGCAATGAAGAGATTTTTTAGTGAATGTAGAACTGCGTGGTTTTAATTCAAACCACCAACCTTCTGGTAAGAAACCTCTAAATCCCAATGGGATTAGGGCCTTCTGGCC
>Ga0265323_10001799_pt1 | contig 10178 bp, 6 predicted proteins | sample 41225metaG_FD_193580 | JGI IMG/M metagenome (GOLD analysis project Ga0265323, IMG submission 193580) | Rhizosphere microbial communities from Carex aquatilis grown in University of Washington, Seatle, WA, United States - 4-12-25 metaG | ecosystem: Host-associated > Plants > Roots > Rhizosphere >... | reverse complement strand
GGGGCCACGGCCTCACGCTTTGAGGATTGCACGGGGAGGGGGTGGAGTCCGAAATCGGACGCGGTGGGGCGATGAAAGCAAAGGGGTTGTTTCGGAGGAAAGGGTGTGACCTTCGCCGCTGGCCGATAGCCCTGGCGGCGTGGATGCCGCTGGCTGCATGGAACCAGTGAACCCGCTGGGCCGTCCGCCTGCCTGGCGTGGCTGCCTCAACCAACCCGACGGGTTGCGCATAACACGCGCGCTCCACCGAGGAACCATCCAAACACCCAAGACGCACCACAGCGGGCACGGCGGCAACGTCGCACTCAAAAGCCGCGAGCCCAGCGACTACCAAATCAGCATCCTGCAAATCGCGGGCACCGACGCGACCACCGACGAGATCATCGGGATGGAAGAACGCTGGAAGAAAAAACTCCAAAGCAAAGAAATGGGACTCAACCGATAGCCAGGCCCAAACCACGAATGGAGTCTTGCGGAGTCAGCGAGATTTCGCCTAACGGTGGGGTTTCGCCTAACACAATGATTCTGAGGGTTTTATGGAGCGGGAGACGGGACTCGAACCCGCGACGTCCAGCTTGGGAAGCTGGCATTCTACCACTGAATTACTCCCGCTTGCCTCGGCCATTCGCGACGCAACTGCCCCTTTGGGCTCCGCTGCTGCGCGACAACCTCAACATATCACAACCGGGCGGCTGCCGGCACGCCATGGCCCCGGCAGGCTCCCGGCGCCCCAGGCTGGGGATTACCCCAGCGTGGTACCATACTGTGGCGTGAGTCGTCGCAAGGCGGATAGCCGCGCCACCATCATCGACGTTGCGGCCCTGGCGGGAGTTTCGCTCGGCACCGCTTCCAGGGCTTTGAACAACCGGCGCGGGGTCGACCCCGCGCTCCGCCTCAAGGTCGCCGAGGCCGCCCGGTCGCTGCATTACGTGCGAGCGGCCAATGCCCGCAAGGCCTTGCGCGAGTCCTGCCCCATCCTCACGTTCATCCTCGGCAATCGCGATTTCCTTCACCCCATGCATGCCCGGCTGCTGCTGGGCGCGGAACACTATTGCGAGGAACGCGGCTACTTCGTGGTGTTCAAACGCTTCGATTACTCCCCCGGCGCCGCGGTGGCGGAGCTCAAACTGCCCGCGCTTCTCTACGAGCACGGGATCGCCGATTGCCTGATCCTGGCGGGAACCAACTACCCCAACCTGATCGAGGCCACGGAACGCGCCGGCATTCCCTACGTGTTCTTCGGCACCAACCTGGTGGGCGCCGCGCCCAACCCCGGCTTCGACCAGGCGGGATCGAGCGAATCGGCCGGCGCCGTCGAGGCCACCGGCTACCTGATCCGCCTGGGACACCGGCGCATCTGCTATATCGGCGACATCTCCCAGCCGTGGTTCGAGCGGCGCTACCGGGCTTATGCCGACACCATGGCCGAGGCGGGCCTGGAGCCGCTGGCGCAGACCGTGAGTCTGGCGCCGGACAACTTCCAGAACGGTTTCTCATCGGCCGAGGCGGTGCTGGAGAGCGGCGCTGCCATCACGGCGATCTTCGCCGGCTCGGATCACATCGCACTCGGGGCATGGGAGCAGTTGCGCCGGCGCGGACTGCGCGTACCGGAGGATATTTCGCTGCTCGGATTCGACGACATTCCCGAGGCTGCCCTGACGCTGCCTCCGCTGACCACGGTGCACGTGCCGTTCCTCGAAATCGGTCGCGAGCTCGCCCGCCTGGCCATCGAGAAGGCGGCGTCCCCGCGCGTGGCGTTGCCCGAATCGGTACTGCCAGCCGAATTAGTGCTCCGCGGCACCACCTGGCCGTGCCTCGGCTCGCGGAAAACCTCCAGGGCAAACTCCTAGCGCCGCCGCGGCGGCCGGCGCGGAACTTGCTAGACTGGCTTTCCATGGACGAATTCCGCCTCATCGCGCTCGACCCCGGCCACTTTCACGCCGCACTGGTGCAAAAAGAAATGTACCCCGGCGTCTCCCCGCGTGCAGCGGTTTACGCGCCGCTCGACGGCGACCTGATCGAGCATTTGAACCGCATCGCCCGCTTCAACCAGCGGCCCGATTCCCCCACCGGCTGGGAACTCGACATCCACACGGGCCCGGATTCCCTGTCCCGCATGCTGCGCGAGCGGCCGGGAAACCTGGTGGTGCTCTCGGGGCGGAACGGCCGCAAGATCGATCGCATCCGCGCCTCGCTCGATGCCGGTCTGAACGTGCTCGCGGACAAGCCGTGGATCGTGGGTTCGGCCGATCTGGCGGCGCTGGAAGCGGCGCTCTCCACCGCCTCCGCCAGCCGCCTGCTGGCTTATGACATCATGACGGAGCGCTACGAGATCTCTTCCATCCTGCAGCGCGAGTTGGTCAACGACCCGGAAGTGTTCGGCCAAGTACTGGCGGGAACGCCCGCCGCGCCCGCCGTCGAAATGGAAAGCGTGCACCACATTTTGAAGCTGGTGGCGGGAGCGCCAAACCCGCGCCCGGCCTGGTTCTTCGACATCGAGGAACAGGGCGAGGCGCTCGCCGACGTGGGCACCCACCTGGTGGATCTGGCGCAGTGGACCCTATTCCCCGGCCGCGCCCTGGATTACCGCGCCGATGTCGAGGTTCTGGCCGCCAGCCGCTGGCCCACGCCCATCGCCGCCGCGCAGTTCCGCCAGGTGACCGGCGCGCCCGGAGGCCCGCTGGACTACTACTGCAACACGCGCGTGACTTACGCGGTGCGTGGAATCCACGTGCGGCTCGATGTGCTGTGGCGATGGGAAGCGCCCGCCGGCGCGGGCGACACGCACTACGCGGTTTACCGGGGATCGAAATCGAGCGTCGAGGTACGGCAGGGGAAGGAAGAGAATTACCAGCCCGAATTGTACGTCACCCCGCGCGGCTCCGGCGTGGAGGCCGCGCTCACCAGCCGCGTCGCGGCCCTGGCCGCGCAGTATCCGGGCATCGCCGTCGAGCGCCAGCCGGACCGGCGGCGCATCGCCATTCCCGCCGTGCACCGCGTGGGCCACGAGGCACACTTCGCGCAGGTGACGCGGCAGTTTTTCGACTACTGGCGCAAGCCGGAGACATTCCCGGCCTGGGAAAACCCGAATATGCTCGCCAAGTACTACACCTGCACGAAGGGCGTCGAACTGAGCCGCCAGGCGGGATAGGCCGCGGCGCGCTTACTTCGCCTGAATCTTCAGGGCAAAGGTCAGATCGGCCGGTTTCCCCTCGGGCAGCGTGACCTCAAGAGCGTCGGCGGTGCGCGTGAAATGGAGCGGTCCGCGGCTGCTCAGCAACTCCACGCGGCCCACTTCCCTGGGATAGTGGCTGCCGCCGGCGGCCAGCGTTTTCATGGCCACCTTGCCATTGGCCGAGGGGCCCAGCACCAGGGCGTAGAGCGTATCGCCCTTAGTGGTGAAGCGGATATCCGCGGCGGTGTAGGGGCGTTTGACGTTTTCGTTGAAATTGCCGGAGCCCTTCACGTCCGGTGCGCCCTCGCCGAAGATGGTGAACGGGCGCGTGCCGAAGATGGCCTCGCCATTGGCCGGCATCCAGGCGGCCAGCGTGTCGAGCACCTTGACTTCGTCGTCGTCGATCGAGCCGTCGCCGCGCATGGGAATATTGAGCAGCAGGTTGCCGTTCTTACTCACGATGTCGGCCAGCATGCTCAGCACGGTGGCGGCGCTCTTGTAGGTGTGGTTCTCGAAGTGGGCGCGTTTGTAATGCCAGTCGCCGATGCAGGTATCGGTCTGCCAGGCTGCGGGCAGAATGTGATCGGCGCGGCCGCGCTCGATATCCAGAACCATGCTGCCGACGTGTGCCGGCTTCAGCCCCTTGGAGTTCAAGACCGCCTCCAGGCGGCCGCCGTGATTTTTGATATTGGAATTGTATAAGTGGGCGGCGATATCCAGGCCGGCCTGTCCCAGGGGCAATTCGGTGTCGTCGAAATAGAGTAAGTCGGGCTGGTACTTATCGATCAGGTCCTGGCAGCGCAGGAACCAGCGTTTGGTGAACTCGGGATTGTCGGGGGGCGCCTCCTCGTGCCAGACCCGGTCGTGAGTGGCGTGAAACTCATCCGCCTGCTTGATGCTGGTGATCCCTTTGGGCAGCGGGAAGGTAGCGCCGGCATACAGGTTCTGCGGGTCCAGGCCGTCCCACCACTTCCCCTTGCCCTGGTCCCTGGTGGTGTAACCGTCGTAGCGGACGCCGGCCAGGGGGCCTTCCGGATCGTAGCCGTAGGCCACCTGGAACCAGTGCCAGGCGTGCGAGGAGTGGTTGGTGATGCCGAACCGCAGCCCGTTCCGGCGGGCGGTTTCCGCCCAGATTCCGATGATGTCCTTCCTGGGCCCCACGCGCACGGAGTTCCATTCGTGGTACCTGGAGTCGTAGCAGTCGAAGTTATCGTGATGATTGGCGGTGCCGGTGAAGTATTTCGCCCCGGCCTTGACGTACATTTTGATCAACTCCTCGGGCTGCCATTTCTCGGCCTTCCAGAGGTTGTCGATCTCCATGAAGCCGAATTTGGACGGGTGGCCGTAATGCGCCACGTGGTAGTTGTATTGCGGGTGGCCCTGAATGTACATGTTGCGGGCGTACCAATCGCCCTGCTCGGGGACGCATTGCGCGGTCCAGTGAGCCCAGAGACCGAATTTGGCATCGCGGAACCAGTCGGGGGCGCGGTACTGCATCAGCGATTCCCAGCTCGCCTGGAACGGGCCGGCGGCGATCGGCGTCCCGCCGGCACTCTGCGCGGCCGCGCGGCGCAGCCACAGCGCGGGCGCAGCCGCCATGCCGCTCAGCAACACGCGGCGCGAAATCTTCGACTTCATGGGTGGAGCCTCCAAGGGAATATGATATAGCCTATCGCCCTGGCGCGTGGGATGGCCGTGATCCGTCCGCAAGGGAGCGTTACGCCAGCCCGGTGCGGAGCCGCGGATGGCGGACAAATGGCCGGCCCAACCCCTCCCTCACGGTCGCGGCTCTGAACGCGAATCGGAGCCCCGGCCGTGGGGGAGTGGAGCTGGCGGCTGCCGGATTACGGACGGAGAATAGGCCCCAGAGAGCTATGGACTTCGGGATGCGAATGCCCCGATAATCGAACCAGGAGCAAGGAGGACGGCATGAGTAACCGGTACGGCAGTTGAGTCTATCTTATCTGTTTCTGGCTGGTTCCGGGATTCGCGCAGGCGCCGGCTCCCCCGGCCGGCGGCCATAGCCAGGTCAGGCTGGATGTGGTAGTGACGGACAAGTCAGGCCACCCGGTGCGCGGGTTGAAACGGGAGGATTTTACCATCCTGGACAATCGGCAGCCGCGGGCGATAGCGGCCTTTCAAGCCGTGGAAGGCGTAGCTGCCGAGCCCGATCCGCCGGTGGAAGTCATCCTCGTGGTGGATGAAATCAATACTCCTTTTGCCAGGGTGGCTTTCGAGCGGAACGAGATCGAAAAGTACCTCAGGCGGAACGGCGGGGTGCTGGAGCGCCCGGTATCGATAGCCTTCTTCACCGATGCGGGGCTGGACGTGGGCAACCCGCCTTCACGGGATGGAAGCGCCGTAATTGCGGATCTGAACCGGGGCCCCGCGGGTCTGCGCGTGCTTGGGCGGTCGCTCGGGCTTGCCGCTGCCGCCGACCATCTGGAGGCGTCGCTCCGCGCGCTGGACACTCTTGCGGGATTTGAAGCGGCAAGGCCGGGACGGAAACTGGTGATCTGGATCAGTCCGGGCTGGGCGTACGCTTCGGGCTCGGGCGCGATCCTGACATCGCCGGCCAGGCAGAAGCTCTTCGACGCGCATGCCGCGCTATCGGACGGCCTGCGGCAGGCGCACATCGCTCTGTACAATGTCGATCCGTTCGGGACGTCGGATGCGGGCAGCGCGCAAACGGACTATTCGGAGTTCGCCAGGCCGTTGCGGAAACCAGGACAGGCGGAGATCGGGTACATGGCGCTGCAGGCGTTGGCATCGAGTACCGGAGGCCGGGTGCTCAATTCCTACAACGATCTGGCGGGCGAGATCGCCACCTGCGTCGCCGACCTGGATGCGTTCTACGTCCTGTCCTTTGACGGCACGGCGGCGGCCGGCGCGAATGAGTATCATGCCATCGAAGTCAGGACCGGCAAGCGCGGACTGGCGGTGCACACGCTGTCCGGCTACTACGCGCAGCGGGAGCAGACCGAGCTGTAACCATGGGCCGGGCAGCGAAACCGCCACGCGCGTGGCGGCACGCCACACTCTAACTGATTGATAAATATATAGTTACTATTTCAAAAACCGCCACGCGTGGCGGCTTTGGCGGCCTACACCGGCTCCGGGCATCCCTCCAGACCATCGAAGAAGCGCTGCTTGGTCGCCGCCGTGAGCGGGTCGCGGCCTGCCCCGAGTGCCTTCCTGGCAACGTGGTAACCCAGCGCCCGGTAACTCTCGAATTGCGATTCGTCGAACCACTGATCGGCCGTGGATTCGTGCGGGAACTGCGCCACCTGCTTGTGATAGGCCAGCACGTCGGCGGGCTCGTCGCCGGTAAGCGACGATTTCAGGTAAACCAGTTTGCCCGTGGTGCCGTCCCCATAAGTAATCGTTCCCACCGCGCAGTGGCAGCCCGAGAAGCTCTCCGGCTTGTTATCCGGCCGGCGCGCGATAGGGTCCAGTGAGATATCGATCCTGGCGCCGAAATCGGTGCGGCACATGCGAATCGCCGCGCCCAGACCGCTGAAGCCCAGCCCCTCATCCTGTTCGGCATCGCAGACGATGATATAGCGGCAGCGGCGCCGGACCAGTTCGTAGAGCCCCATGTTATCGAAGTGGCCGCCGTCGGATAAGTTGACGAAAGCGCTGTCGGCGGTGGTGGTCCCGAACAGCTCCGCCAGGGTGTATCCCAGGCCGAAAACCGGGCTGGCTGCCCGCGCCTTGTCTTGCTCCTCATCCCCGCCCCGGCCGCGGCGAACCGGGTTACCGAGCCACCATCCCAGGCGCACGTTGAAGACGGTCATCAGGAACGCCACCGCGGTCGATGTATGAAACCCCTGGTTGGGATTCGCCGCCGCGCCGGAGATGGCCACCGCGGTACCCAGCAGGATGCCGTCGCCCGCGAATCCGGGCGGCGGCTGGGCGCCGGGCGACTCCGGCCGATACGCGGTCCTGGCGACCAGATGGGTGGGGTAGTAACCGGGCAGCGCGGGAGCCCCGCCGGCGTGTTCGCCAACCCGCATGGAGCGGCTGGCGGACGTGCCGGAGGCATCCCGGCCGGTGTCGAACCCGCTGTAAACCGGCGTGAAGATGAACGGCGCGCCCTTGCGCTCCTGCCAGGCCAGATTGCGGCCGCTGCTCAGGTTGAGCGTGGAATTGACGATCGGGAAAGGGCCGCTGTAGCCGGCGTCGTCCAGGTGGTTGAGCGGAAAATCGTCGTCGGGATCGAAGTTTGTAAACGGATTGGCGTGGCGCGCCTGGCGTGTCCGCGAAGCACCCAGGTAACATCGCACCAGCCGGTTCTTATAAAAATGGTGCAGCGAGAAAGCATTGACATCCACCCGCCATGCCATCAGCAGAGTCACCGCCACGGCCAGCAGCATGACTTCGAGCAGGCCCTTGTACCAACTGGGGGAGCCCTTGCCGTAGGGGTTCTTCCACAGCCAGGTGGACCGCTCCTGGGCGTTCATTTCCCCCCAGTACCAGGTGGCCGGCGAAACCTGGCCCGGCTTTTGCGGGGTCAGGCAACCGGGACTCACGGCAATTGCGGCGGCCGTCGAGCAGGCGGGCTGGGCGGTCAGCTCGTGAACCCCCAGTCCGATCAGCGAAACCGAGCCCAGCAGAAACACGGCGGGCAGGGCCAGCGCTACCAGGTTCCTGATTCCGCCGCCCTGTTCCCCGCCGGTCTGGGAACTTTTGGCCGCCGTCACGCAGCGCCACACCACCGCGACCCATGCCAGGGTGACACCGCTTCTGGCCCACCAGTTGGTATAGGCATCGAGCGCCCGCTTCAGCTCCAGCGGTCCCCAGAACGCCACGCCGAAAAACAACAGCCAGCCGGCGCCATAGATGGCCGCCCAGGCGCCCGCGCGTCCCAGCCATTCCCGCGTGTCATCCGGCAGGTCGCGCCCCATCAGCCCCACGTTCACCGTGACGCCCAGCGACACCGCCAGCAGCACCGCCGGCGGCCCGGCCGTGAAGACCAGCCACGGGGAGTACGGGAGGCCGTCGAAGGAGTGGATGCCCCAGGAAACGGCGTGGAACAGGCAGGAGGTGACGAAGCCGGAGACCGCGGCCACACCGAGTTGCAGCAGGGCGTCCAGAATCCACGCGCCCTTCTTTTCGTGGTGGTGCAGGAACCACTCCCAAAAACGCGCGAGGAGTTGCAGCCCGGCAAACATGGCGGTGAGCAGGATGCCGCCCCACACCAGATGCCGCAGCGGCCGGGCATAAACCTCGAAGGTCATCAGGACGGCGCCCGCCAGTGCGGGGAGGATCACCAGGCGCTGCACCCAGTAATCGTTGCGAAACCGGCGCGGCGGCCAGCCATACTCGCGCCCGGCCGGCGCGACGGGCCACAGCGTCCAGCCCCTGAGGGTCAGGGCCAACGCCACCCCCGCGATCCCGAAAGCCGTCAAGGTGCACCACCGCGGCGCCATCCACTTCATCAGCACCATGCTCTCCAACCCGGCGAAGCGCCCGAAGAGAATCAGAGCGGCGATCCCGCAAACCAGCGTCACCAGGTTCAGCAGGGTATTGCGCGCCCAGATCGTGATCATGGACCAGGTGTCGGCGCTGAGCAGGCTCACCTTCGGCGTCAGATAGTTACTGAAGGCGCGCAGGTGTGCGATGGCCTTTTGCGGCAGCACGTTGGCCTTCACCTGATCCGGATCGAGGCCCTCTTCGGCCTCGCGCATGCCGCCCGGCAGCCGATGCACCATGGCCGCCAGCCACCCGCCGATATAGCCGCCTCCGGAGACCGTGGATAGGTAATCCACGAAGTGGAGGATCTCCATTTTCGCCAGGGCCTGAAGCACGCCCAGATTAAAGGTTGCGCTGCGTATCCCGCCGCCGGAAAAGGCCAGCCCGATCAGATCCAGCCGCCCGTCGCCGTCCTCCTCGGGCACGCCGCGGTTTTTGCGCCACACGCGGATGCGCTCGCGCTCTTCGGCGAACATCTGCGGGAAATCGGAGGGCTGGCCGGGAGGGGTGGGATACATGGTCAAAGATCGTACTGCATTTCCATTGGAAGATCAATGGCTATCATATCGGCGACAGCCCACGCGCCGCCGGGGTGCGGCGGAGCACAGAGGCGAAGGGCGCGGGGATTCGCCGCGCGGCCGTGATCCGGCAGCCACCAGCTCGGCTCCCTTACGGGAGCGGCTCCGATCCGAGCCGCGACCGTGAGCGGTCGCACCAGCCCGGTGCGGAACCAGAGTGGGCGGATTACGGGCGCGGCACTGCTACTATGACTGCGTGCGACATCTTCCGCTGGCAGGCCTCATGTGCCTGGCTGCCGCAGCGCAGCCACCCTCCCTGGATTTCTCCTACGCGGGCTATGGCGGCGGGGGCGTGGCCATTCCGGCGGTGGCGGGCGCGATCTCGGTGGCGCCCACGGGCGGGGACGAGACGGCGCTGCTGCAGGGCGCCATCGACGCGGTTTCGGCCATGCCGCTGCGAGCCGGCGGGTTCCGCGGCGCGGTGGTGCTGCGGGGCGGGCGGTACCGCGTGTCGGGGCGGCTGCAGATCCGCGCCAGCGGCGTGGTGCTGGCCGGGGGCCGGGAGGCCGCGACGGTGGTGGCGACCGGGGTGGGACGGCGCACGCTGATCGAGATCGGCGGCACGGAGCCGACGGCCACGGAGTCCCCGATTCCGGTGATCGACGAAACCGTGCCCGCCGGCGGAACCACCTTCACCCTGGAGAAGCTTGGATCGCTGAAGACCGGCGACCGGGTGGTGATCGTGCGTCCCAGCACGGCGGAGTGGATCGCCGCGAGCGGCATGAGCGGGCTGGCCGGCAATTATGCCAGCCAGCGGCTGGATTGGGCGCCGGGATCGCGCAACCTGGTGTGGGACCGCACCGTCACCGGGGTGGACGCGGAGCACCAGCGGATCACCGTGGACGCGCCCATCACCACGGCGCTGGAGCGGCGCTACGGCGGCGGGACGGTGGCGCGCGTGGCGGCGAATCCGCCGGTGACGCAGGTGGGAATCGAAGGCCTGGTTTTGG
>Ga0265323_10001791_pt1 | contig 10195 bp, 12 predicted proteins | sample 41225metaG_FD_193580 | JGI IMG/M metagenome (GOLD analysis project Ga0265323, IMG submission 193580) | Rhizosphere microbial communities from Carex aquatilis grown in University of Washington, Seatle, WA, United States - 4-12-25 metaG | ecosystem: Host-associated > Plants > Roots > Rhizosphere... | reverse complement strand
CAGGTCGGCATAATCCGAACGTCGGCATAATGTGCTTTATGCCGACATCGGCATAAATCTCATTCCGTCCGCGGGCTGCTCAGCACGCTGGGCAGCAAGGGCGGCCACAAGATCGAGAGCGCCACAGTCGAGGGGCGCGGCCGGACTTACAGCATCGCCACCAAGTAGCCCGAGCCAATATCACGCCGCCGGCCAGCCCCGGCGGCTTCTCTCGTGTGAAGCGCAACCGCGTCGAGATCGAAGCAATTGGGGTTTGCCCCACGGTGGGGCAAACCTCTGGCCCGCTTGGAGGTCGCCCCAGCGAGGAGTACTGGCTCACAGAGGATCAGGCGATTGCGGTCTGCCAGTTGAGCAAAATGCCCCGTGCGGCGGGCGTGCGAGCATGGCCGCCAGCGCGCGCACGTTTCCCCCGTGGGCGCGCCGTGGTGCCTCGGTGGTACGTTGGCTGCCGGGACGCAGCCGGGCGGCGCACAAGCCGCGATGTGGTGCCTGGAGCGTGAACGTCGAACGCCGCCACCTGACACTGGAACAGATCCTCGCCATCGAAGTGGCGCTCAACGGGTGGGAAAAGACCGAGGCAGCCAAGGCGAAACAGGCTGAGGCGGGCAGAGAAAGCGCCGCCAAGAGGACCGCAGCGAAGAGAGGCCAATCGCTTCCGACCAGTCGGTCGGAAGCGTTGTCCTCGCCGACGGACGCGCCAAAAGCAGCGCACGCACCTGATGTGCGGAAGCAAATCGCCACCACGACCGGAGCATCGGAACGCAAGGTTCAGCAGGCGCTCAACGTCCAGAAGGCCGCCCCCGATCTTCTCCAGCAAGTCGCGCACGGCAAGGTGCCGCTATGCGCGGCGGCGAAGAAGCACTGAGCGCGACAGCCGGAGCTCTCGAAGCGTGGCAGCGAGAGCGCGGCAGCGAGAGCTTCGGATCTCGCCAGCGGGAGCGTGGGAGCGAGACAACGCGGTAGGTCAAGACGGCAGCGCCAGCGCCAGCCGCAAAACCGCGCTCCTGACCCACACTGCACCACAGTGGTGGAGGCCGCGTACAATAGGAGTATGCCGACACGAACGAAGGCGGCGCGCGCTCCCCAGGCGAAAGCCATGCGCCAAAGCGTCACGATCCCCGCACCGCTGGCGGTGGCCGTGCGCCGCGTGGCGAAACAGCGCCACCTGACCATGAGCCGCGCGCTGGTCTCCCTGGCCGAGCGCGGCGCCCGCGCCGAGCTCGATGCCAGAGAGAATCTGAAGGCCACTTACAAGCGATTCATGGACGAGCGGGAACCCGCCCGTAAGAACGAGGCCGGGAAGGATCTCGTCCGCGCGGTCTTCGGGAAGGACGCGATTGCCGAAGATACGGTTCTCTGACCTTCCTCCCGCTCTCTGGCGGCATCTGCTGGCACGGGTCCAGGAGCGCTCGATCACGCTCGGCGATCTTGGACGGCTGCAGGCGTGGGTCAAGGCCGAGCCGGTCGCGCCCGATGGCGACTGGTACAAGGACTTCGGGTCGTTCAAGCTGTGCGGCTCCGGCGAGTATCCGAAAACGGTGCTGGCGAAGGGCATGGCGCCGTTCGGGAAGCGAATCGAGTAAGGGCGCTTCCGCGCAAGTGTGATCGCGGCAAACGGCAAGCGATCTACATCACCGGAAGGGAATCGGCGCCCCTCTGCTTCCCGATGAATGCCCAGCCGTGCCCAGGCTTGGGGGAAAACAACGCGCGTTCACTGCGCTCCTTGCTGTCGTACCCCAGCACGAAGGGCATCTCGCTCAGGTCGAGGATGTCCGTGCCGGCGGCGACCGCCTCAAGATTGTGGCTGATGGCGTGTTCGTTCATGAACGCGCCAACGCGAGCCATACAGATGCCGAGCCCCGCGGCAACCGTCACCGCGTCGAAGAGTGGAATGTCCACACCGACGCGCTCGCAGATCTTGCCAAGCAGATAGTTGGCGCAATTGGGATCGGCGCACTTGCAGCCGTAACGATGCTGCATCTCGTCTCCGGCCGTTGCGGCATTCGTAGAGGAGGCGGTCGCCTCGCCGGCAGAGCGAATACCCGCGTCCAACACGCAGGTCTTCCGGGGATCGTAGCTCATCAACGCGATCTGGTTCTTGCGCGGGATCTCCAGAACGAAAGGTTCCGGCCCCAGTTCTTCTTTGCCCGAGATCACGTCTTCGGGGTTGTGATTCGACAGGTGATACTGCAAGAAGTGGTCCACCGCCTCTTTGGTGTTGTCGATGCCAAAACGCCCCCTCAGATCCGAGGCGTCAACCAGGGGCAGGTCCCGACCGAGTTGGTTGCACAGCTTGGTGAGCAGCCCAGTACTGCAGGCGCACGAGCTACACGTTCGCCGATAGCCATCGCGGGTCACCAGGCCGAATTTGGGGCGGTCTACTCCGTTGCATTTCTTGAATCTTCTCTGGCTAATTGTCGATTCTCCTTTGTGGGTTTTTATGAGTGCGTCGTCCTCTCTCGTTCGAACACCTGATTCTCAACGCCCCGGCGAGATGTGCTGGCGCGGGCCTCCACCGCGCGCGGCGTGCTCGCGGCGCGATAGCTCGTGCATCACCGCGCCTTGAATCTCGCCGTCCACACGGACGAACTCGCGGCGCAGGTAGATCAGATCGTCGTGCCCCAGCCACTCGATCCGCACGCCAGCGTATTTGCCGCTGGGGATCGTCGTGGGGCGGGGCTTCTCGGGTGTCATTTGAGCCTCCGATCCGCTGTGGAATCAGTCGAGTGCCCACGGTGGGCCCTCGACCCCGGTGGCCGGCCTCGGGAGAGGAACCCGATGGAACTCGGGTACAGGAGCCCGAGGCCGGCCCGCTGCTACGCATCTCATGTGGCTATGCCAAGCTCTTTCAGCCGCGCCAGGCCGCGCGCCCGGATCGCCGCCTCGATGACCGCGCGCGCCTCGGCGCCATCCATCGTTCCGACCCGCAGCAGGCGGTCGGCGAGCGCTTGAATCACGGGCTTGTGCAATTGAACCAGGTCGTCGGCGCGGCGCCTCGCTATTCGCATCAGCGCCCGAAGCCTTTTCCAGTTGGCATCGGGAACTCCCAGCCTCAGCATCAGCAGCGCCAGACGCTCGTCCGAGGTAACGAACGAGCGTCCTGGAATCGTGATCGAATCGCCGAAGTCGGTCCCGGCGTGAAGCACGTATCCGGCGACCACCGTGTCGGGTGGAATGATCGACACCATGCTTGCGTGGGCGCCGATGAAGTAGTCGGCCACGGCGTGCCCAGCCTCGTGGGCTGCAATCCTGCAGCGTCCGATGAGCGGCCAGAATGCGCGCTCGCTGGCCGCGCCGGCCAGGCACGACATGGCGGCAGCCTCGGCCCGCAATCGACTGGGCGGCGTGAGCACCGGAGGCGTGGGCGGCGGCGCAGCCGTTCGGAAAAGGTCATCGAGCGTGATCCGGCGGCGCTCCGGTACGGGCGTCACATCGGCGGGCGCCACCATCACGCCGCCGCCGCGCGGAACTGGTCGGTGCCCAGCTCGCGCACCACGCCGCCCAGCGTGCCCTCGGTGGTTTTGATCAGGGCCGAAACCTGAATGTACGACTGGGCTGCGTCGATCACACCGTCTTTCCATTCGACGTGATACCGCCGCGGCTGCTGCCCGAACTCGCGCCTGGACCGGCGTTCGACGTCTTGGGCCCAGTCCACGAGCGATTGCGTATCCGGGCATTCCACCTCGACCCGCAGCATGCCTTCGATCAAGTCGTCGATGCCGGTCCCTTCGACGTCCAATGTTCCGTGCCGCGGCAACTCGGATTCCAGATCGGCCGCCCTGGATTCCAGTCCGGCGGCCTGGGCATGCAACTTCAAACTCAGCGGAACGTCGCCACCCAAAGCCACCATTGGCGCGGCGAAGCTCGTCTGCTGAACCTCGGCAACTGTGGCCAACGCCTTGGAGACCTTGTGCTCGATCTTCTCGGCCTGGTCGATCAGTTCCGCCGCCTGCCGCCGAAGCGCGCCGGCGTCGCCCTGGCGCTTGCTGCGGATCGCGCCAAGACGGCGCGCGTGGCAGACGCGGATGGCGGCATCGATCTGCGCCAGCTCGGCGCGCGCCCGCTGGATCTGATCCACCGAGGCGCTGGCGGTGTCGCCCTCCTGTGCGTCGAGCAGCGCGGCGCCTGCGGCCGATTCGGCAAGGATGATTGCTGCGGCGGCGGTGCGCCGCCGGGCAAGTAACTCGATCTCCTGTCTTGCGAATTGTTCGATTGACATGCTCTATCTCCCGTTCCGATTTGACTTACGGCTTACAGCTTACGAGTTGACTTACTAGTTACGACTTACCTCTCGGGCGGCTCGAACCGACGCGGCGTGTAATCGGGCACGGGGAAATACCGCGCGTCGCCGTCCGGCCCGGCAATAAACGCCACGCTTGTCACGCCGGGGCGCCCGTTGCCCGGCTGCAACCAACCGGGGCGGTCCGGTATCCAGCTCGTACCGCGTTCGCCCCGATGCGAGTCGGCGGAATACCAAGGGTCCTTCCGGCGCGACGGCGCGTCGACAAACTGGCCGGTCGCCGGTTTGCCCTGATACGTGGCGGCCTTGGCTGCGGCTGGCTTCGGCGTCAGAGCTTGAAGCGCTGCCCTCGCGGCGCCTCGGGCCGTGCTCTTGGCCTTCCGCGGCTTCTCCGCTTTCGGCGCCTTCGGTTTCGCGCTCCGGCCAATCAGTTTGTTGACCACCTGAAACAGATTAATCATCGTCGTCTTCCTCCAACCCTTTCTTGCGCGGCGCCAATCCCATCTCCGCGGCCATCTCATCCGCCTGCCGGTTCAGTTTGAAGCCGCTCACCACCGCCGCCTGCAGCGCCGCATAGGCGTAGTTCCGGCAGTCCAGCGCTTCGTTGCGCGCGCCCGGCGGCTTGTACCACTCTCGAAATGGATGCCCGCGGCTGTATCGGATTTTGCAAACCTCGCTCGTGAGCTGGGTGAAGTACCCCAGGTCATACTGGTCGGCCACCGGGAAGTGACAGTAGCCGCCCGCCATCGGGTCCGTGATCTTGAGCCTGGCGTACAGAGCTTCCTTGCAGGCGTCGACCCCCACGATGTGGATCAACTGGCGGTCTTTCGAATGGCTCACGGCGCGCGACCAGATCGGGCGCTGGCCCGCCACGCCCTTGATCGCCAGCACGCGCTGGCGGGCATGGGCGACGCTGAAAGACTGCACGACTGGCTGCCTGAAACCCGCATCGATGCAGGTAACGGCGATTGTGGCCTCGCGCCCACACGGATGAGGCAGCGATGCCGCGAGAACCTGATCGAGTCCCTGCCAGACTTCCGGTTGCGACGTGTCGCCCGGCAGGACCAGATAAGCGATGCTCCACGAGGTTTCGTCACGGCCCCATCCGACCAGCTCCATCTCGAGCCTGTCGGCTTGAACATCGATCCCCGCAGTCAGCAGCACGACGCCCGCGGGCAGCGCCTCTTCCGAATCGTAAGCCTCTCTGCGCGCCAGCAGCTCGTGGGCGGCCGTCCTCACCGCGCCCGACTGCTGAAACGTTTCCGCCAGGACGCAGTTGGCGAAGGCCTGCATCTTCTCGGGCGACTTGCGCGCCCGCAGGAAATCGCGCGCCAGGCCAGCCCACGTGACCCACGGAGAATACAGGCCGGAGATCCAGAAGCCCGCGGTATCCGAACTGGCGCCGTCGGCCCGCCACTCGCCGGCTTCGAGCATCGCCAATTTGTGTTGATCCCCGATGGCGCCCTTGCAGCGCGCGCACTCGTAGTATGCCGCCGCGGGTTTGCCCTCCGGCCACTTGACCTGCGCCCAGGAGAGGACCTGAAACGCCCCGCAGTGCGGGCAGGGCACGTGGTACTTGCGCTGGTCCGATTCGGCGTAAACCTGCTCGATCAGGCTCACATCCGCCACAGTGGGGGTGCTCACCATGACGATCTTCCGGTTGGCGAAGTTCGCCGTCCGGGCAATCGCCAAGTCCACGGGCGAGCCTTCGGCGATCAGGCCGGAGACGCCCGCCGCGCCCGCCGCCGTTGCCGGATAGGCGTCACACTCGTCCATCAACAAGTACCGCGCCGGCATGGACCGCAGCCCGACCGCGCTGTTGGCGCCCGTGACCACAAGCGTGCCGCCCGGAAAATCTTTCGACAGGATGGTGTTGCCGGTGTCCCTCTCCTTCGACTCGGACACCAGCGCGCGCAATTCCGGCGTGTTCAAGATCAGGCTGGCCAGCCGTTGCTTACTGAAGCGCTTCCCCAGCTCCACCGTGGGCTGCACCAGCATCGCCGGACCGGGCGCGCGATGAACAATGAAACCCAAAAAATTCAGCAGCATCTCCGTGCCGCCGAGTTGCGCGCCTTTCATGAGCACCACGCGCTCGTACGGCGACGACGGGCTGCAGGCGTCCATGATTTCCCGCAGGTAGGGCGTGCGGCTGTTCCGCCACCGGCCCGGTTCACCAGCCGACACCTGACTCAGGATGCGATGCTTTTCGGCCCATTCGGAAACCGTCTCCTCGGGGTCTGGACGTAACGCCTGCGCGAAGGCCCGCCGCAGGACATCACATTTGGAGCTCATCTGCAACCTCCGTCAAGTAGCGCAGCAGCTCGGCGCGAAGAAGATCGTGCACCTTGCGCGAGTCGGGTTCCGCCGCCAGCACCGGCGCCAGGCGGTCGGGAACGGTCAGGAGGCCGTCCCGGTGCCGCCGGACCGCATCTGTAATCGTGAGGCGCGCCTCCTCGACGTCGATGAGCCGCTTGTCGCGCGCCTCGAATTCCAAGCGGCGCAGTTTCGCCTGGAAGGTCTTGTCCACCAACCTGGCCTGCGCGTAACTGCCGGGCGCCGCCGCCTGGTCCACGAAGCCGGAGGCCGCCCGCGAGAACGGTGGAGGCGGCGGCGCGGCCGGCGCGGCCACGTCTTCCACAGGCTTGTCGTCCAGGACCGCATCGCTGGCGGCCACATCGACCAGCTTTCCGCGCATGACGAGGATGCCCCGCTGCGCCAGGCGGCTGATGTAGGATCTGTTGACTCCGCGGTGACGGGCGAACTCGGCCTGGGTCATCACGTTAGCCGCCGATCGCTGCACCATCGTTGCCTCCTGTTGACTGGTTTTTGGGAACTGTAACTAGCAAACTGCCGCGGTCTCTTAACCCGCGGCCGGCGCCGGTCGCAAAACAGTACCTTGAAACCGGGCGCGCCCATCGGACGCCATCCACGCGCCCGCCTTCGACGCGCCCGCCTTCGACGCGCCCGCCTTCGACGCGGAGACTATCCACGCGGGCCAGAGCGTGTGGTGCTGGACATCGAGATACACACGATACACACGATTTGCCCTATCTTGTTCTTCACTATTCCCTCTCCCCCCACGCCCCCGCCTTTCCTTGATCCCGTGCGATTAGTAGTGGAGAACAAGTAGGGGGAAATCGTGTGTATCGTGTGTATCCCGAGCACTGGCTACCCCGCCTCCGTCGTGAGGAGGCCGAGGCCGATATAGCACCACGTGAAGACGCCGTTCACGGTGCGTTGCCGCTTTTCCACCGTGGGTCGCAATTGAATCAGCGCGCGGCCGAACGCCTGCTTTGTCACCGCGGGACGGCCTCTCCTCACGCAGTCGTCGTTGTAGAGCGCATGAAGCCTATCCTGCGGCACGAAGGCGTCCGAGCGCACCACGGTGTTGTGATCGATCCAAACGGCAAGAGGGTCGCTGATCTCCCTGAACTCCTCGAGCGCGGCTTGCGTGGACGCCGGATCGGAGAAGCCGCGACTCCGCAGCGCGGGAAGGACTTCCAACGCCTTGTTTAGCAGGCCGGAGAGTTCCGCCGGATTGGACAGCGCGGCATCCAGCTCGCGTCGGGGAATTGCATCCACGCCGTCCCGAAACGTGTGATCGAATGGCGTGACCTGCCATCGCCGGAAAAACGCGCTGCTGGCATCTGCGGATCGCGGCGCATGGTTGGCGCTGAACACCAAGCGCGCAAACGGCGTGAACTCGAATGCATCGGCAAACTTCCGCTCGCCTTGGATCTCGTCGCCGCCGGTGATAGCCTTGAACATCGACGTGCTAGTCAGATCCGTACCCGGCAGGTCCGGGCAAACGTTCGCAAGGCGTCCAACCAGCCGCGCCACCGAGAACCTGTCGGCCTCCAGCTTGTGGAGAGACACCGCCGAGCAGTTGCGGCGGCCGAGGAACGCCGTAAGCATGCACAGGTAGCTGCTCTTGCCATTCGCACCGTCGCCGAGCAGGAGCACCGCCCGCTGGAGCGAGGTGTCGGGCGTCATGAGCCAAGCCGGAATCTCGTAGGCGATGGCCACCGCATCGGCGGGGAATGTAGTGAGCGTGAACCTGTCGATGGCCGGACACCGCGCCTCGGGATTGAACCGGACAGGAATCTGGACGGGCGAAAGGTGCGCAGGGGAGTGCGCTCGAAGCCTGCGCGCGTCCACGTCGAGCAGCCCGTTGACGACGTTGACGACATCGAGCGGGGGGCGCTCCCATAGCGTCGGCGCATCGACCGTGATGAACTCCAGAACCTCTTCGGCCTTCTTCTTGGCCCACTGTTCGGGCTTCGTCGAGCGCCCGAGAATCGCCTTAACGTGCCGCTTGATGAAGGTCTCTCCGGCCGGGCGGTATGCGCCTCCCTCGAACACATAGAGCTTTCTGCCCTGGTCCACCGCGAAATGAGCGGTCCGGGTGATCATGCCGGCGATCTCGTGCGTAGCGAGCCTCCCGTCCGGCGCGGCGCCGCGGGTGGGGATGATCGGCTCCGGCGCCGCGCCCGCCGTAGACTGCCCGCCGCCGCCGGGATCGGTCGGTGTCTCTGGCGCCACCGCCTCCATCGCGCTGCGGATGAGTCGGACGCGCCGGCCTGAGATCTGGTCGCGCGCCGTCAGTGTCGTCATGTAGTAGAGCCGCTCGACGAGCGTCGGCTCCGGCGGCACCGCGTCGTCCTCCCCGTCTGGTTCCTCCTCTGCGGTCGGCGGCGGCACATACCGCGGCAGCTCCCGCAGGGCGTCGGTGATTGCGCCGACGCTCGGCAGCGGTCGGCGTCCATGCCACAGCCTGGCCAGCTCAGCCCAGACCGCCTCTATCGGGCCGCGCCCGCCCTCGTGATCCAGCCGGTCCCACTCGGCCGCGCGCTGGGCGCGGGACCAGGTCTTCTGGGCGGCCCAGGAGGCGACCTCCCGCTGCGCCGACTCGACCTCTGCGGCGGTGGCAGCGCGGGCGCCATAGGGCGGCGTCGCCGACGGAATGCCATTTACAGGCTGGCGGATCGGCGATAGACTGTAGGTGATCGTATCCATGTGGTTTTTCGCGCGCCGGGCACCACCTCGGCGCGCGCCTCTCCTCTGTCAGATTTTTTCCAGCAGTCCCGTCAACAACCGAGTCTCCTGCCGCCCCGCGATATCGTCGCGTTGTCGTGCGACCTGAATCGCCGACTCGACAGTTTGGCGCACCAGCCCCGGGTCGGTCGAACGATGCAGGACCACGGGCACGCCGCCCAGAGTCCACATCAGTCCGACTTCGACGGGCGGCATGGGCGGCCGGCAGCCGTGGCGCGGTGTCGTGTGTCTCACTGTGGCCTCCTACTCGAGATGGTTTTGTCGATGCCCTCCAGGAAGGCTTTTAATCTGTTCTTAATCTCGTCGGTGTGGGTGGTGGAGCGGCGATACGTATACGTGTCGCCATGAACGCGCGACCTGCGCATCGTCGCGATCACCGAATCAACCGGGCATTCGCTCGGTGCACCACGCTATCGAGCTGCGTGCCAGTGCTGTAATACCACGTCGGCGGCGCCATCGCCCCGCCAACCGCCCGAGTGAATACGCCCCGCGCGCGCTGGCCAATCGCCCGCGACCGTGGCTGGCGCAGGAACGAGAGCATGGCCTGGTACCGCGCGTCGCCCAGTTCCCGCTTGCCGGCGCCGCCGAGCCATGACTCCACATCCGCAGCCAGGCGCAGGTCTGCCGCCTTGCCGGTGGCACGCAGCGCGCCCAGGTACTCAGCAGTGTCGATCCCTGGCGTGGTGAGCACAAGGTGGCGCAGCTCGTCGTCACGCCGCCGCTCGTCGTTGCCATGTGGGTCGTCATGGCGACGCAGATCGTTAAGCGAGACCATGTGCGCCTGCGGGTCGACGCGGGCCTGGGCTGCGATTCGATGCTGCATTGTGGCCACCAGGTAGCCCATCGGGTGCGGCGATGTGTCGAGACCGCGCAGCACCGCCGCCGACGGCCGCCAAAGCA
>Ga0265323_10001789_pt1 | contig 10198 bp, 5 predicted proteins | sample 41225metaG_FD_193580 | JGI IMG/M metagenome (GOLD analysis project Ga0265323, IMG submission 193580) | Rhizosphere microbial communities from Carex aquatilis grown in University of Washington, Seatle, WA, United States - 4-12-25 metaG | ecosystem: Host-associated > Plants > Roots > Rhizosphere >... | reverse complement strand
TACAGCGACCCGCAGTTCGCGGATGTCCGCGAGTCCCTCCTGCGGCAGGTATTCTTTTATTCCTATTATAGCCATTCGGAGTTTATGGGATTTTTTAATGAATTATTGTATCCGAAGAAGGATGTGACGTTGTTCGACCGGATGGCGGCCCTGGTACGCATTCCCTGGGACCAGATCCCCGCGGAGCGGCACCAAGATGTGCTCTGGGCCCAGAGCGAGACCGGGCACCGGGCCCTGGAGGAGTTTGTTGACGGTAAGATCGTAACTGCGTTGAGAACTATGGTGCTTGAATCGCAAGATGGAAAGAAATCCGGGGAAGGGGATGATGCCATGTTACCCGGTTCGGGACTCAGGGGCGGTATTGATCTCAATGCTTCTCTGGAATATCTGCGGCCCAGGAGCGGGAATGGTCCCTGGCCGGTCTTTTCTTTCAAAAAGCTGCCTTCTGCCGGAGGGAATCTCCAGGGCCTTATTCCCGTGGTCCGTTCGGTCCTTCCGCTGACTGACCCGGTGGCATTCTTCCAGAATAAATAACGTTAAACTCTGATTTAGCTTTCAGCCTTTAGCGATTGGCATTCTTTATTCAAATATTTTCAGGATATTGCCGACCGTGTTCTGCAGGGTCTTCTTGATCATGGTGGGCGCCGAGACATTGTGGTCAAAGGCGGGCTTGGTGACCGTGCCGGTGACGTGGATATTGACGAGCCCGGACGTGGGGTTGATGGCCTGCAGCAGACCCGCGGCACCGGTCGTGGTGCCGGTCATGGGCTCGATGCTGGGCGTGATGTTGAGATCGATGTTCTGGTCAAAGTCCACCCAGCCTTCGCCCAGGAGCGTCACCGCCGGGCTTTTCAGGGTCAGGTTGTTCGTTGTGATCTTGCCGTCGGCAATGTCGAACATGCCGCTCGCCTCCGTGATGACCATGTCGCCTCCCTGGAAGGAAGTGGAGACGATCGAGAGGAGCTTGGAGAGGATCTCGACCTCAAACAGGTGGCCCTGCGTGATCTCAACGGTCGTCTTCCCTTGCAGGCTTTTGAGGTCCAGCGCCTGGCCTTTCAGGTTGCCGGTGGACGTGATCAGGCCCGACAGCTGCCGGTCCTTGAGCGGCGAGTCATTCTTGAGGAGCGCGATGTCCACGCCGGTCAGCTTGAAGGCGGTCTCGAACGGGAAATCCTTCTTGTCGAGAATGACGCTTGAGATGATACTGACATCCCCATCGTAAAGCTTCCCTTTGATGTCCAGCGGGTCAACGGACCCGTTTTTTTGGGTGGCCGTGACCGCCAGCTCTTCCATCTTGTAGCCGAGTCCGTAGACCGTGGCTGCCTAAACGGACAATGATGTGGTCAGGTGCTGCCAGTCGGACGGGTTGCCTTTCACGCTGGAATTGATTTTCAGCACTCCCGAGAGGTTGAGTTTTTCGATATCTTTGGCTTTGTCCTTGGGGAGCATTTTGGCGACATCGGCGAGGGAGAGCTTGCCGTCCGCCACGATGTCGAGGAGCGGTTCTTTACCCGGGACCAACTCGACCTTGCCGCTCGCGTTCACCGAGGAATCAAACCAGGACCCCGAGAGACTCTCGATCCGGATGCTGTCGCCGGTCTTTTTCGCCTGGAGGTCGGCCGCGATGTCGTCAGCCTTGAGGGAGGTCGCGATAAAGGGGTTCTGAAAATCCTTCAGATAGCCGTTCAGGGTCCAGACCCGGTCCTGAAAAACGAAACCCAGATCTTTCCAGGTGAGCGTTAGCGGAGTGATCTCCAGAAGCCCGTTGATCTTTTGCGCTTCCTGTTTCAGTTTCTCGCTCGCGATCCGGGCGTCGTAAAGCTTGACGTTGCCGGCGAACTCTGCCTGGTCGAGGTGCGCGGCTAGCCCGCCCACATGCATGGAGATATCGGCGGCCCCATTGACCTTGAGGCCGTTGTCCTTGAGGATTTGCGGGACGACCTTTTCGGCCAGGGCCAGGTCGACCTTGAGGGCCGAGGCGCTGAGGTCCAGCTTGGGGTTGTTGAGGTCCCGGATCTCGCCGGAGATAGCGACTGGGGTGGCGAGCACGTTCAGCGTCAGGTCCTTGGTCGAGAGCTTGTCCGTCTCGATCGTGATCTTGCCGCGGATATCATCCGCCTTCCCGACGGAAGGCAAGCCGGTCAGTTGCGCGTTCTCCAGGACCAGCGATCCGGTATAGTCCGGTGACTTAAAGTCCCTATCGGAGATCAGGTGCAGCGCCAGTGACGGAGAGCCGCGGAACGTGACGTTCTGCGGGAGGTCGATCTCGGCGTTGGTGAGGTTTGCCTTGAGTTTGACTTCGAATTTGTCATCCACCACGCTGAAGACAGCTCCGGGCAGTGCCAGACTGCCTTTCGCGGTCACTTCGTTCAGCGTGACCTGGGCCCCTTCGAAGGTGGTATTGCCCGTCACAAAGATATTTTGCCCCTCCAGGGTCAATTCGGTCTGTTTGGTGGACAGTTCACCGCTGATCTTGCGTCCTTCGCCCAGCTCAAGTAAGAATTTCCTGGCCTTAATGTCGCCGGCGATGGTGAGGGATCCCAGCTGTTGGGAGACTTTTAGTTGCGGCGCAAAGACGTCTCCTGTGAGTTTAAGCTGGGGGCCGAGGTTCGCGATCAGGTTCCTGACCTCCAGGTCCGCGGCCGCGGACAGCTTGTCGCCCTTTTTGGTCAGCGTTGCCCCGTTGGCCCGCAGATTCCCGCTGATCGAGCGGTTATTGTCCAGGGTGAAGCGGAGTTTCTCGCCCGAAAAATTGCCTGAAAAGGACAGGTCGTTCCCGTTAGCGGCGAGCTTCATCATTCCCACGTGGAAGTTCCCATCGAGCTTCTTGACCTCATCGAGGCCGACCGTCATATTCTGTCCAGTCACGGTTCCTTGCAGGCTGAAGGAACTGCCGGCAAGGCTCAGCGAGGCCTTGTCCAAGACCAGGCTGCTTTTGACCCGCAGGTTGTTTGCCAGGACGATTTCAACGAGCGGCAACGTGGCATCCGTGGATACGCTGAGTTTATTGTTTTGGAAAAGCGCGGTGACGACGGCCTGTTCGATCTCGGCTGCGCTGATGTCAATGGGCAGGGCTGGGAGAAAACGGGCATAGCGCGCGAGGTTGACCTTGGTCAGCTGCACCTCGCCCTTGAAGTCTCCGTTCTTGAGGCTGGTCCGGGTGTCGAAGGTGATCAGGCCCTTGGTCTCGGGAAGGGTGATATTGCCGGTCAGGTGTAGGCCCGCGGCGAGCGATACCGTCCCGCGGATGTTGATCGGTTCAATGAGCTCGGAAAAGGCATCCGGCCGGGCATTGTCAACGATCTTGAGGCGACCGCCGGTCAGGAGGCATTTCCCGATCAGGATCTCCGGTGGGGCCTGGACTTTTGCCGCCTGGCCTTTGGCCGTCTGGCCATTGCCGGGAGGCGCTGTTTGCGGAGCGGATTTCAAGAGGTCGCTGAAATTCCAGATGTCCGGTGCTATCCTGACCAGGCGCAGGGAGGGCTTTTCGAGCGTAGCCCAAGGGACGATGAGCTTCTTGTGGAATAATGGGAAGAAGAGGACCTGGGCCGAGGCTTTCTCGATGTGGAGGAAGACCTCATCCGGGTTGTCCTGGTTATAGATGGTCAGGTTCGTGACCGCCAGTCCCTTGAGCGGTCCCCACTGGATGGTGTCAAAGGTGACCTTGCGGTGAATGGCCTCTTCTGCGGACTTGATTATCATCCCCTTGAGCTGCACCGGCAACAGGATCTTGTTGACGTAGAAGAGGCCCAAGGAGAAGACGAGAAAAATAATGGCGAGGATGAATAAGGCTCGATGTTTCATAGGATATTGATATAAGGTAACTAAGTTTATGTGTTTAAGCAAGTGTTTCATGCGTTCGAATACAGCAAGATTTTCCATTTTGTTCTGACAAAATTTCCTTTATGATAAGGATGTCTTAATAGGCATCATTTTATCTGAAGTAGATGCGTTGTGTCTTCGGGCATGGTAAAACAAAACGATACTTTGAAGGTCTGGTTATTCAGCGGGATCATTGTCACCGTGGTCCTGGCCTTTTTTTCTCCCTGCCTGAAGGCGGACTACCTTAACTGGGATGATCAGCTGCATTTCTTCAGGAATCCCAGTGTCCTGCGGTTGGACTGGGCCAGCCTCCAGGCCATTTTTTCCGGCAACGTCCTCAGGGTCTATATCCCCTTGACGAGCTTGAGTTTTGCCGTCGAAAAGTTCTTTTTCGGGTTTCATCCATGGAGCTCCCATTTGATCAACATGCTGCTCCATGCCGTGGTCGGCATTGTGGCGATGTTCCTGGGGATCCGGTTTGGGCTGCGGCCGGGCGCGGCACTTCTAGGCGCGCTGCTTTTTGTCCTGCACCCCATGCACGTAGAGTCGGTGGCTTGGGTCACAGAACGAAAAGACGTTCTTTATGCTTTGTTTTATCTGTTATCACTTCACGCCTGGTGGAGCTGGCTGGGCCATCCGCAGAAACGTTACTGGCTGGCAGCTTTTGCCTTTGGCGTATTGAGCTTGCTGGCCAAACCCATGGCGGTCACCCTGCCCGTGATGTTCTTGCTTTTGGCCTGGTACCGGGATGGGAAATGGCGGGAGCGTTTGTTCGCGATCGTCCCGTTTTTGTTGCTGGCGGTCGGGATCGGGGGCATCACGTATGTCCTTAACCTGAGTTGGCCATCGCGGCCGTGGGGAGAAGCGGTTTTGCTCAGGTTGTGGTCTTTTGGATTTTATCTTTGGAAATTCTTTTTTCCAGCCGTGGTCCATCCTCTTTACGATATCCCCACGCCGATCTCGTTGGGGTACTGGCCGTACAGCCTGAGCGCGTTGTTCCTGGGTGTAGTCGGATACTTTTTCTGGCGCCGGCGTGCGGATCGGCTGTTGCTTTTGGCCGGTGGGTGGTACGCGCTCTCTATTTTTACTGTCCTGCTCGTTAATTCGATCTATGCCCCCAGCCCCGTGGCCGACCGGTTCATGTACCTGCCCAGTCTGGGTTTCTGTTTTTGGGTCGGCTCTTGGGCAGCGGACCGGCTGGCCCGGCCAATCGCCCGGGCTGCGATCGGCGCGGTCCTGTTGTCCCTGGGCATGATGACCTATTATCAGTGCTACATTTGGCAGAACAGCGAAACGTTGTGGACGGATGTCATCCGCCATCATCCGGACAGCTGGCTGGCCTATTACAACCGGGGGCTGAGCTATGGGGCGGATGGTCGGTATAATCTGGCGTTAAAGGACCATTCGATGGCGCTAGCTTTATGCCGGAAACCTTCGGATGCGCCCAGTACTCACTATGCCCGCGGCTTGGATTACCGTCACTTGGCGGACCATGCCCTTGGTGCCGGGCGAAAGGATGCGGCGCAACGGCTCTATCGTCTGGCCGAGCAGGATTTTGATGCGGTTGAGCACCTGGGCTTTGCCCGCGTCCTGACCTATCAACAACGCGGCAAAACGCGCCTTCAGCTGGGCGACTTTTCGGGAGCAGTGAGTGACCTATCCATCGTGATCCGGAAGGATGCGAAGAATGCGGATGCGCTCATTGACCGTGGCAATGCATACGCGGCCCGGGGAGACCTTGACCGGGCTTTGCAAGACCTCGGTCGGGCCATTGGTCTGGCGCCGTCTTCACCCGAGGCTTATGAAAGTCGGGGGGTGGTATTATTCCGCCAGGAAAAGTTATCGGAGGCGCTGGCTGATTTGAACCAGGCGCTGAAGCTTGATCCGCAGTATGGGCAGGCCTATTATGACCGCTCACTCGTCAAGTTCCGCCAGGGCGACCTGGCTGGTGCGCGCCAGGATGCGCTGCGCGCCGGCGCTCTGGATGTCGCGGTCGCCGAAGAGTATTTTCAGAAACTTTCTCGATAGACCATCATGATTAAACAAACTGATGATCGGAAACTCTGGTATTTTTGCGCTATCATTGTCGCCGCTGCCATGATCTTCTTTTCTCCCTGCCTGAAGGCGGGTTACCTTAATTGGGACGACCAGATACATTTTATCAAGAATGCCAGTGTCCAGCGGCTGGACTTTGCCAGCCTGCGGGCTATGTTCACCGGGAACATTAACGGCACCTACATCCCCCTGACGAGTCTGAGCTTCGCTATTGAAAAATTATTTTTTGGGTTTCAGCCGGTGATCTCCCATTTGATCAATATGCTGTTCCATGCCGCGGTCGGCATCGTGGCCATGTTTTTGGGGATCCGTCTCGGGCTGCGGCCGGTCGCGGCGTTCCTGGGGGCATTGCTTTTTGTCCTTCACCCCATGCATGTGGAGTCAGTGGCCTGGGTCACAGAACGAAAAGACGTTCTTTATGCTTTGTTTTATCTGCTATCACTTCACGCCTGGTGGAACTGGATGGCGCATTCGCGGAAACGGTACTGGCTGGCGGCTTTTGTCTGTGGCGCATTGAGTTTGTTCGCTAAGCCGATGGCCGTCACCCTGCCGTTGGTCATGTTGCTTTTGGCCTGGTACCGGGACGGGAAATGGCGTGTGCGCCTGGTCGCGATCGCACCGTTTCTGTTGTTGGCAATCGGGATCGGGAGCAGCACGCATGCCCTTAATCTTCAGGGACTCTCTCGACCATTGGGAGAAGATCTGTTGTTGCGGCTGTGGTCCCTGGGATTTTATCTTTGGAAGTTCTTTTTTCCGGTGGGTGTTTATCCTTTTTATGATATCCCGACGCCAATTTCTTTAGGCTACTGGCCGTATAGCCTTTGCGTGCTTTTTTTAGGGACGGTCGGATATTTGTTCTGGCGCTGGCGCTCCGACAGGCTTCTGCTTTTGGCTGGTGGGTGGTATGCCCTGTCCATTTTCATTGTTCTGTTAGCAAATACGATTTATTCTTCCAGCGTCGTGGCCGACCGGTTCATGTATCTTCCCAGCTTGGGTTTCTGTTTTTGGGTGGCGGCTTGGGCAGCGGACCGGCTGGTCCGGCCGGCCGTCCGGGTTGCGATCGGCGCGGTCCTGTTGTCCCTGGGCATGATGACCTTTTATCAGTGCCATATTTGGCAAAACAGCGAGACATTGTGGACGTTTGTCATTCGTCAGTGTTCGAACAGCGGTATTGCCTACTACAATCGAGGCCAAATCTATGCGAGGGCTGGCCGTTATGATCTGGCGTTGAAGGACCATGAGATGGCGCTGGCTTATTGTAATGATCTGGCATTGAAGCAGCATCCGATGGCGCTGGCTTTTTGCCGGGATTCTTTGAATGAGGCCCACAACTATTACGCCCGCGGGTCCGATTATCATCATTTGGCAGATCGCGCTCTCAGTGAAGGGCGAAAGAACGAGGCGCAAAGTTATTATCGTCTGGCGGAGCAGGATTTTGATCAGGTCGTTCGTTTGGGTTTTGCCCGCGTCATGACCTACCAGCAACGCGGCGAGTCGCGCTTTCAGCTGGGCGACTTTTCGGGAGCGGTGAGCGATTTCTCAAACGCGATCCAGCGGGACGCGCAGAATGCGGAAGTGTTCATTGACCGGGGCAATGCGTACGCAGCATTGGGTGATCTTGACCGGGCTTTGCAAGACCTCGGTCGGGCCATTGACCTGGCGCCGTCCTCGCCCGACGGTCACGAAAGCCGGGGGGTGGTGTTAATCCGCATGGGGAAGACGGTTGAGTCGTTAGCTGATCTGAACCAGGCGCTGAAACTTGATCCGCAGTACGGGCAGGCCTATTATGACCGCTCTCTCGTCAAGTTCCGCCAGGGCGACCTGGACGATGCTCGCCAGGATGCACTGCGCGCCCGCGCTCTGGGTGTCGCGGTCGCCGAAGAGTATTTAAAGAAGCTAATTCCACCCGATCGCTGAGACGGCCACAGCCTGTTTTTCACAATCCTTTTCGTTTTATTGAAGGCCCTCTTCGTGATATACTATCGCCCGTTCGAATATTTTTCAGACAGGGTCAGTAACATAATCATCGCTAATATTCGGGAAGTAGCGCAGCTGGCTAGCGCACTTGCTTTGGGAGCAAGGGGTCCCGGGTTCAAATCCCGGCTTCCCGACTTTTTTAGGATTCTAAAAAAGTCGCATCTAGGCCTCCGACGGCCTGTTGGGCCGTCAGGCAGGCCTAGATGCCAAGATGGGACTAAAAGAATCTAAAGCCGCCGGGGCTTTAGGAGCCGGCAAACTATCTTTTCCTTTAACTTTGAAATGGTAATTATGCCAAGGCGAACTTAAAAAATGCCGCAGCGGGTCCTGACCCTGCGGCACCCCGTTGTGCTCGTCCGTCTTCGGCGGGACTGCGCGCAACGGGGTCCCCGCCTCCGGGTCACCCGCTGCGGATCTCGATTGTTTCCACTGATCTGTATTTGGTTAATGGAATGAAATTCAACTGGCCTAAAATTCTGGTCCGCGCATCTCTTGCGATCCTCCTGTTCACCCTGGCGCTTTTGCATTGCGCATCCCGCATCAACCTCTTGACCGCTGACCTGGGGCGGCATTTGAACAACGGCGAGCTTTTCGTTAATTCGCATTACATCCTCAGGACCAACCTTTATTCTTATGTGTACGCTGATTATCCGGCGATCTGCCACCACTGGGGGAGCGGGGTCCTGTTCTACCTGATCAACAAGGCGGTCGGGTTCACGGGGACTTCCATCTTCTATGCCGGGATGCTGGCCTTCACCGTGCTCCTTTTTCTGTTCGTGGCCGCGCGGCTGGCCGGTTTCTGGCCGGCCCTGCTGTCGGCGGTCCTGGCGTTGCCGCTGATCGCTTACCGGACCGAGATCAGGCCGGAGGGGTTGTCGACGCTGTTCCTCGCGGTTTATTTTATCCTGCTCATGGAATTCCGCAGCCGGAGGATCAGCGGCCGCTGGCTCTGGGCCCTTTTGCCGTTGCAGGTCGTATGGGTCAACTGCCATGTCTTTTTCTGCCTGGGGTTCTCGCTGATCGGTCTTTTTGCGGCGGAGGAGTGGTTGAGATCGGGTAGGGCAGATACCCGCCTGTCCCGGTCGACAGGCCAGGGACACTCTACGCACGATGTCTCCGGATTCACACGGCTCTGGCGCCTGGCTCTCGCCGCGGTGGCGGTCTCGCTCTTGAATCCTTTTGGTTTTGAGGGGTTATTTGAGCCTTTTAATATTTTCCGGCAATACGGTTACGAGCTGGCGGAGAACCAAAACGTGTTCTTTATGATGAAGCGGTTCCCGGAGTTTGTGATCTTCCGTTATTTCTTGGCGCTCTTGATAGGCGCGGTGGTCTTGCAGGCTCTGTGGGCCTGGAAGGAAAAGGACCGGAGAAAGCTATTCCTGTCGGCGGTGCTTCTGGTCATATTCGGCTGCGGGGCGATCAAGGTCGTCAGGGCCATCGCCATGTGCGGGTTTGTTTTGATCCCGCTGTTCGCGGAAGGGTTGTCCCGCGCGATCGAAAGTTGGGGCGGGAAGTGGCGGGCGCGCTTGTCGGGTGCTGTTGTGTGGCTGGCGGGGGGCATGGTTTTTGCTGCGCTGGTGTTCCCCGCGAATTATTTTTCACCCGTGCGTAAATTCGCCCCCTTTTTTTCGGAGGAAGAGGAGCGCTACAAGAACAGTTATTTTTATCTCCTGGCGCGTCCCGAGCGCTGGGCCGGGCTGCTGCCCGGGGTCAATGGCTCTGCAGATTACTTCCGGGCCGTCGGCCTCAAGGGGCCGATCTTTAACAACTATGATATCGGCGGGTACCTGATCTACCACCTGTTCCCGGAGGAAAAGCCCTTCGTGGACAACCGCCCCGAGGCCTATCCGGAGAAATTCTTCAAGAACACCTACATTCTCGCGCAGGAGAACGAGATCGTATGGCAGAATGTCGCGAAGAAGAACGATTTTCAGGTCATTTATTTCTATATCCGGGACATTACGCCGTGGGCGCAGCCGTTTTTGATCAAGCGGATCCAGGACCCGGGATGGGCCCCGGTCTATGCGGACCAGTACGCGGTCATCCTCGCCAAGCGCGGCGGCATTAACCAGGCGGTGATCGACAAGTACGAGATCTCGAAGGATGTGTTCCGGATAACGGAGCAATAGGGCGCAAGACAACCATGCTAAAAGTCGACCTGCACGTTCATTCCAGATTTTCTTCGAACCCGGCGGACCCGGTCCTGCGGAAGTTCGGGACCCAGGAATCCTATACCGAGATCAAAGAGGTGTATCGCCAGGCCAAGGACCGCGGGATGGGGCTGGTGACGGTCACGGACCATAACACAGCCGAGGGGTCCTTCCGGCTCGTTGCCGAGCATCCA
>Ga0265323_10001785_pt1 | contig 10212 bp, 7 predicted proteins | sample 41225metaG_FD_193580 | JGI IMG/M metagenome (GOLD analysis project Ga0265323, IMG submission 193580) | Rhizosphere microbial communities from Carex aquatilis grown in University of Washington, Seatle, WA, United States - 4-12-25 metaG | ecosystem: Host-associated > Plants > Roots > Rhizosphere >... | reverse complement strand
GCCCAGGCCCGTGATGACGACGCGGGACGGGCTCATGGGCTTGGTTGCAGCCCCTGGTGTTTACGGAGGGTGCCGAGCAGATCGCCGACGGTCACGAGCGTGCGCAACTCGTCGTCGGCCAGCTTCACCCCGAGGAGGTCGTCCAACAAAAAACTCATCTCGACGAGTGCGAGCGAATCGACCGCCAGATCGTCGACCAGCCGGGTGCTGCGCGGCAGCGCGTTCAAATCGGTGCCCGTTCTCCCCTTGGTGGGCAGATGAAAGGCCAGGACACCAAGCACGAACCGGTCGAGGTCTTCGCCAGTGTGCGATTGGGCAAAAGCCACCCCGGCTGCGATCGTGGCGTCGGGGTAGCCGGCGAGCAGTTGGCGGGCGTGTTCAACGGGATCGACAGGATTCATGGGCGGGGGAAACAGAATCGGACACGGCAGAACGACGGGGTCGAAAATATCCGGTGGCGCGGTCGCGCACCGCGTCGGGGCCGATGTAACCGTAGGTGTGGCGCAACCACGCCTCGGGCTGGGCCGGGGCGAAGGTGGCGGCCTCGTGCAGCATCACAGGCTGGAGCGGATACACCCACTCGCGCGGGAACGGCGCCGTGTCGCTGGGATAGGGCGAACGCAGCAGGGCGTGCAGCCGACCCTGCTCCTCGGCGTAGAAATAGACGTCGGCCTCCCAGCCCTGATGGCAGAAATAGAGCTTGGGGCCCGGATGACGAAACGACGTGTCGAAAAGGCGGAACCCCCGGGGGAGCGTGTGCCGCGACGCCCAGATGCGCTCGAAGGCCGCGACCGGCGCGCCGAAATCCACATCGCGGTCGCGCGCCAGGATCGCGCCCGTCCGGTGCCAGCCCAGCAGCGTGCCGAAATTGATCCAATAATCGACACCCAGCCCGGCGAGGTGCGCGTTGACGGTACGAAACAGCTGGACGAGTGCGGCGGTCCGGGCGTCGCGGCCCGCCGACGTGAAATGCGCGGAGCCAAAACGACAATGGCGCCAGAGCACGCGTAAATCCCGGCGGCACATCGATAGGCGCTGGGCGGCGGTGAGACGCATGGCTAAAAATTTGGCGGGGTCGGAAGGTCGCGCAATACATATCTTGAAAAGCCGAAATCGGACTGACACAGACAAATGCTACATGAACGAAGTCACGAGTGCGGACAAACTGGGTCTGTTCACAGTGGGGATGGGCGCAGTGGCCACCACCCTGTTTGCCGGAGTCGAGCTCGCTCGCCGGCATGGCCGCACGCCGGTCGGGTCCTACACCCAACTCGGCTGGTTGACCGATGCCGCGGGTCAGGCCGGACGCGTGGGGGAACGCGTGCCGCTGGCCCCCCTCCCGGCGCTGGAATTTGGCGGGGTCGACTTGATCGAACCGGACGCGTTGACGGCGGCGCGCACGGCCGGCGTGCTGAACGCGACCGACCTGGCCACCGTGGCCGATTTTCTCGCGGGCATCCCGGCCGGCCCCGGGCTGCACGATGCCTCGTATGTACGCGCGCTGCCGGCGATGCGGGCGCGGCCGGAGAAAAACAAGGCGGCCCAGGCGGCCGCCATGCAGCAGGTCTATCGCGAATTTCTGGCCCGGCGCGGTTGTGCGCGCGGCGTCGTGCTGCTGACGCTTTCCACCGAGGCATGGCGCCCGCTCGGGGCGGTGCATGCCTCCATGGCGGCGTTTCTCGCCGGACTCGAGGCCAATGCCCCGGACATTTCCCCGGCGCAAATCTACGCGTGGGCGGCGATCGAGGCCGGCCTGCCAGTGGTCAACTGCACGCCCAACCGGATCCTGGACGTGCCGGCGCTGGTCGAGCGCGCCCGTCTCCGCGGCGTGCCGCTGGCGGGCTCGGATTTGAAGAGCGGGCAAACCTTGATGAAGACGGTGGTGGCAGCGGCGCTGGGGCGGCGCCTGCTCGGCGTCCGCGGCTGGTACAGCACCAATATTCTCGGCAACCGCGATGGTCTCGTGCTCGAGGAGCCCGAAAACTTCCGCGCCAAGGAGATTACGAAGGGCGGCGTGCTCGACGATCTGCTCGATGCGCAGCGGCAACCCGAACTCTACGCCGGGCTCGAACACCAGGTGCACATCAATTATTTCCCCCCGAAGGGCGACAACAAGGAAGCCTGGGACGCCATCCAGCTGTTCGGCTGGCTGGGCTACGAGATGGAGCTGAAGATCAACTTCGAGTGCCGCGACTCGATCCTGGCCGCGCCCCTGGTGCTCGACCTGGCGTTGTTGACCGACCTGGCCGCGCGCAAAAAGGAAAGCGGCATCCAGTCCTGGCTCGGCAGTTATTTCAAATGCCCGGCCACACGCGAAGGCGAAAAAGTCTGCAACGACTTTCACGTGCTGCTCGCCCGGCTCGAGGCGAAGTTGCGCGGCTGGACGGCGTAATTATTTCTAAATCTTCCGGACCAGTTTCGTCACAGAGGCCACAGAGGACAAACCAGAGTTCACAGAGAAAGATTTGGTTATCCGGTCTCCGAAAGTTTGGACCTAATTATCGGGCAAAAACCGACGTTTCATTGGATCAGATGCAACGCTCTGTGCCCTCCTGCATTTCTCCGTGATCTCTGTGTCCAACTCCGTTTTCTCGGCTCAGTCGTGCCGGGCCTCCGCCCCGGCGCTGAGGGCGCGGAGCCGGCGGAACGCGGAGGCATGGGCGAAAACGGCGATGATGGCGACCACGCTTACCATGACGGGCGCCGGCGACAGGCCGACCAACGGGGCCGCCGCGGCGAGGGCCGCTCCGCCGATGAGCCAGACCATCCGTTCCGGTCGTTTCATCCATCCGCGCGGCGGCGCGATCTGCAGGGCCTCGGCCTTCGCCGTGGAATACGTGACCATGAATCCGCCAAAAAGCGCCAGCATCACCAGGAGCTGGCTGGCCGCCGAACCGCGAAAGAAATAGAGCAGGCCGCCGAAGAAGAAGAATTCGACGTAGCGATCGAGTGCGGAATCCAGCACCGCGCCGGCCTTGGAGATGGTGTTTTGCCGGCGGGCGATCGCGCCGTCGACGCCGTCGCCCAGACCGCTCAACGCCAGCGCCCAGGCCGCGCCGCCCAGCCAGCCGCGCGCCGCGAGGAGGCCCGCCCCGAGCCCGAGCCCGAGCGACAGCCAGGACACCGCATCCGCGCCCACCCCGATTTTTACCGCACCCGCCGCGAGCCGGTCGACCCACGCGTAACCGCGTTGCATCAGGCGTTCGTTCAGGAAAGCGGTGCCGCCTTCCCGGGTGACGCGGGCGAAGCTCGGCTGCGATCCGGGCCGCGCCGCGACCACCAGCAATCCCGCCGCGATCAGCGGCAACGCGAGCCCGGCCCAGGTGTCGACGCTGCTCATGGGGCGCGATGCTCGACCCCGGCCTGGCGCCGGGCGCGGCGCGCCGTGCGGTCAAAGCTCCAATGCAGGACCGGCGCCAAAATGCTGTGCAACCAGGCGAGCGCCGTGATCGGCAGGCCGGGCGTGATGGCAAAGCGGCGGCGCGCGATACCCCGCAGGGTCACGCGGGCCACGTCGTCGGCCGACCACACTCCGCCCCCGGCCGTGATAGCCTTCGTCTCGACCGGTTTGGTGCGGTTTTCCTCGACGAGTTGCGGCGTTTCTGTGTCCGGCGGATAGACGACCGCCACGTGCACGCCGGTGCCCTGCAGCTCGGCGCGCAGGGCCTCTGCCAGGCCGCGCAACGCGAACTTGCTGGGCGCATAGGGCGTATAGCCGAAAAGACCGAACAGGCCGGCGCCCGATGAAATCAGCACGACGGTGCCGCGGGCACGCTGCCGCATCGCCGGGACCACGGCCTTGAGCAGGTAGAGCGTGCCAAAATAGTTCACCGCCATGGTGCGCTCGAAGACGGCCACCGGCACTTCCTCGAAATAGCCGGGCCGCGCCACGCCGGCGGAGGCGATCAGCATGTCGACAGGACCATGCACGCGTTCAGCGGCGGCCAGCGCCTCGAGCGCCTCGCGTTCGACGGAAACATCGGCGGAGGCGGTAAACACCTGCGCGTGGCCCGTCGCGACCGCCGACACGGCAGCCTGGGCGGCGGCCAACTTGGCCGGATCGCGCGCGATCAGGCTCACGCGGGCACCCGCCGCGGCGGATTGACGGGCCAGGGCGAGCCCGATGCCGCTGGACCCGCCGGTGATCAAAACATGTTGGTCACGCAGCGATAAGGGTGGATGGGTCGGGCCGAAAGACATCGGAAGCGGGACAGGGGCGGAGCGGACACGAAAACAGCAAATGCGTCAACGAGTCTGTCGGCGCGGCGGGCCGGGCCGGCGTCTGCCGCCGGGCCGCCCGCCTGGAGCGCGGCGCTAGAAAACACTCGCGATTCGCGGCGGCTGTGGTGTCCTCCGCGAAGCTACCCTTTCATGCAAACCACTGTCGCGATCATCGGGGCTGGAGCCCATTTTCCGGGATCGCCGGATGCGGTGGCTTTTAACCGGATGGTGCGGGCCGGAGCGGTGCATGTGGCCCCGGTGCCGCGGGAACGCTGGGACCATTCTGTCGTGCACAGCCCGGAACGCCGGCAGGCCAACAAGACGCCCGCCCAGGCGGGGTCGTTCATGGAGGGCATCGACCAGTTTGCCCCGGAGTTTTTTGGCATCACGCCGAAGCGCGCGCGGATCATGGACCCGCAGCAGCGCCTGATGCTCGAAGTGGCGCGGCAGGCGCTCGAAGACGCCGGCTATGCGCGCCGCCGGCTGGCGGACGGCCGGGTCGGAGTCTACGTCGGCGCGTGTTCGTCGGACCATCGGATGCTCGTCGCCGGGGCGGTGAACATCCCTTGCGATCTTGCCGGGCGCAGCGGAATCGCCCCTGCGTTGACGGCGGAGGTGGCCGCCGCGGTTTCCGGCGCGCTGCCGCCGATCCAGGCGTATTCGATCGTCGGCCAGCAGTTGAACATGATCGCGGCAAACGTCAGCCAGGCGTTCGATTTCAACGGCCCGGCCTTCGCACTCGACACCGCGTGCAGCTCGGCCCTGGCGGCGTTGCACGAGGCGGTCACGCACCTGCGCGCCGGTCTGATCGATGCCGCGCTCGTCGGCGGCGTTTACGTGCAGCTCGATCCGATCATGATGGTGTGCTTCAGCCGCATCGGCGCGCTGTCGTTCTCGGACCATTGCCGGCCCTTCGGCGCGAACGCCGACGGTTTCGTGCTCGGTGAGGGGGTCGGGGCGGTCGTGCTGAAGCGCCTGGCCGACGCCGAACGCGATGGCGACCGGATCGTCGCCGTGATCCGCGGCATCGCGATGAACAACGACGGCCGCGCCGCCGGTCCGCTCACGCCCGATGCCGCAGGGCAAAGCGCCGTGATCCGCCAGGCCTGGGCCGATGCCGGGCTCGATCCCGCGACCGTGGGATTGCTCGAAGCGCACGCCACGGCAACCCCGGTCGGCGACGGGATCGAACTGGCGGCGCTCAAGGAAGTCTTTGCCACAAAGGTCAGGGCGCCGGTGCCCATCTCCTCCATCAAGGCCAACATCGGCCACGGGCTGGCGTCGGCCGGCATGGCGTCGCTACTGAAAGCGGCCTTCGCCGTGCACGACGGGATCATCCCGCCCCAGCCGGCCAAGGGACCACTCCGCGCCGAGCTCGCGGGCAAGGGCGGATGGCTGCGCGTGCCCGAGCGGGCCGAGCCGTGGATGCCGGAGGCCGGGCTGCCGCGGCGCGCCGGCGTGAGCGCGTTTGGCTTTGGCGGCACCAATGTGCATGTCGTGCTCGAAGAGCCACCCGTCCCAGCGCGGCGCGTGGCGCCCGCCGCGAAACACTGGCGGTTCGAGTTTTCCGCACCGACGGCGGAGATGCTCGCCACCTACATCGATGCAATCGCCGCGACGGTGCGCGCGTCGGCTCCGGCGTTAAACGACATCGCATTCACCCTGGCCCGGCGGCGTACGGACCGCGTCAGCGCCTCGTTCAGCGCTGCGAGCGAAAAGGAGTTTTTCGCGCGGATCGCCGCCCTGGGTTTGGCGCTCGTCCGCGGCGATGTGCCGCCCGTGTCCACCGAAGGCGAGACCGGCGACGGTCAGCTGGTATTGCTCCCGCCCTCGCCGCTGGCGCAACGCCGCTTCTGGTTGATCGACGAGAAAAGGACCGGCCGCCCGGCTGATCAAGCGAAGGGAATCGCACCCGCCACTGTGGTGACACCGGAGCCGGTGGCCGTAGAGGGCCGGGGCCTTGGCCTCGTGACTGCCGCGATCGCAGCAGTGACAGCGTGGCGGCCGGAAGACGTGCGGCTGGAGCAACGCTTTGCCGGCGACCTTGGCTTTGATTCCCTTACCACGCTCGAGTTCATGACGGTGCTCGGTCGCAGCCTGCCCGGGTCTCCGCCACCGCCACGCACCCTGTTTACGGCTGCGCTCACCGTCGCTGAGCTCGTGGCCTATTTGGACGAAAACGCGGGCGCCGCAAAACCGGACGTTGGGCGGCCGGCGCAGGTGTACGAACTGGCGACCCACCCCTGGCTCAAAGAGCACCGACCGGGCGGCCGGGCGCTGCTGCCGCTCGCGGCGCTCGTGCAGACCGCCCAGGCGGCGGTGCGCGCCAAACTCGGTCCGGAGACGGTGTTGGCGGATTTCAAGATGCTCACGCCGGTGGAGATCACCGGCGACCGGCTGGCGCTGAGCGTGGAGATCGCGGACGATCTCACCTTCACGCTGCGGTCCGCTGCGGGCGGTGCGCAACTGGCCACGGGCAGGGCGCGGCTGGCGACCGGCGCGCTCCCGGTCCTCAAGGTTGCGGACGGCCAGACCGGAGCGTTGTCGCTGGAGACATTCTACGCCGAGTTCGGTTTTCACGGCCCGGCATTGCAGGCGCTGGCGGAGACGCCGGCCATCGGATTGATGACGGCGGCCGGCCGCCTGCGCGACGGGCTCGACGAGGTCGTAATGATCGATGGGGCGCTGCAGCTGGCGCTCTACTGGCTCGCCGTCATGCGCCGGCTCACGGCCGTGGCGACGGGGTTCGCGGAATTTCGCCAGTGCGCCCCGTGGCCGAAGGCAGGCCCGGTGCGCTGCGTGGCGACGCTCGCGGGCGACGCCGGTGAAACCCTGCGGGGGCATTTCGATTTTCACGACGACACCGGAGTGCTGATCGCGCAATGGCGCGGCGTCGAAGCGCAGGTGATCAATGGCAGCCAGCGGAGCGCGCCGGGCACCGGCGCCAGCGCCTGGCCCGAAGTGCGGGCTTTGGCCGCCCAAAAGGCGGCGCTCACGGCCGCGGGGTTGGCGATGCCCTATTTCCGCGCGCTGGATGGCGTGGCCGGGGCCGCGACCCAGATCGAGGGGCGGCCGTTCGTGAATTTCTCCTCCTATAATTACCTCGGCCTCGCGGGCCACCCGGCGGTCAAGCAGGCCGCGGCGGCCGCCATCGAGCGCTACGGCACCTCGGCCTCGGCAAGCCGCGTCGCGTCCGGCGAGCGGCCGTTACATCGCGAGCTGGAGCGGGAGATCGCCTCGTTCCTGGGCTGCGCGGATGCGCTCGCGCTGGTCAGCGGGCATGCCACGAACGTAACAGTGATCGGGCACCTCTTCGGGCCGGAGGATCTCATCCTCCATGACCAACTCGCGCACGATTGCATCGTCACCGGGGCCCGGTTGTCGGGCGCACGGCGGCTCGCGTTTCCCCACAACGACCTCGACGCGCTGGCCGAGCTGCTGGCCCGGGAGCGCCCGAAGGCGCGCCGGGCGCTGATCGCGGTCGAGGGCGTTTACAGCATGGATGGCGACCTGGCGCCGCTGCCGCGCGTGGTCGAGCTGAAGCAGCGTTACGATGCGATGCTGCTCCTGGACGAAGCGCATTCGCTGGGCGTGCTCGGTGCCACCGGCCGCGGCGCGGGGGAGCATTTCGGAGTCGCGCGGGGCGACGTGGACTTGTGGATGGGCACGATGTCGAAGGCGCTGGCCAGCTGTGGCGGCTACCTCGCGGGCGCGGCGGAGCTGATCGATTACCTGCGGTTCACGCTGCCGGGCTTCGTCTACAGTGTCGGGTTGACGCCGGCCGACGCGGCGGCGGCGCTGGCGGCGTTGCGCCTGCTCGAGGAGCAACCCGCCCTGCCCCGGCGGTTGCAGGCGCGGAGCGAGCTGTTCCGCGGCTTGTGCCGCGAGCGCGGCGTCGACATCGGCGCGAGCGAACACGCGGCGGTCGTGCCGTGCGTGACCGGCGCGTCGGAGCGGGCGCTGCGGCTGGCCCAGGCGCTGCGCGAGCGCGGCATCAATGTGCAGCCGATCTTTCATCCCGCCGTCGAGGAAGGCCGCGCACGATTGCGGTTTTTCCTCACCGCCGAGCACACGGAGGCGCAGCTCGAGACGACGGCAAACGCGCTGGCGGAAGAACTGGCGGCGTTGTCGCTGCGCCCCGCGGAGGCCCGCCCGTGAACGAAGGCGTGCGGGTCGTGCCGGTGCGGACCCGGCGCGATCGCGAGGAATTCCTGCACGTTCCGTGGCGGATCTACCGTGACTGCGCGGCCTGGGTGCCACCCCTGCTGTTCGAACAGCGCAAGGCGATCGATCCAGCGCAGGGACCCTTTTTTCGCGAGTCGCAGGGGGAGTTTTTCCTCGCGTACCGCGGGGGCGAGCCGGTCGGCCGCATCGCGTCGTTCGTGAATCAACCGCACCTCGCGGCGCATGCCGACGGCGCGGGCTTTTTCGGATTCTTCGAGGCGCCGGACGATCCCGTGGTCGCCGGCGCCCTGCTGGCGGCGGCTGAAGGCTGGTTGCGCGAACGCGGACTGCGCGTGGCTCGCGGGCCGGCGAATTTCTCGATCTACGAGGAGGCGGGCGTGCTGCTTGATGGCTTCGAGCACGCACCCATGATGGGCATGGCCTACACCCCGCCGTACTACCGCGGATTGATCGAGGCGGCGGGTTATGCCAAGGTCAAGGACCTGCTTATCTTCCGGCTGAGCCGCGAGACGGCGCAGTTCGACCGGATACAGCGGCTGGCCGCCGCCGCCGCGCGGTTGCCCACCTTGCGCGTGCGCAATCTCGACATGAGCCGGCTCCGGCATGAAGCGGATTTCTTGGCCACAGTTTACGCCGAGGCGTGGCGCGACAACTGGGGCGAGGTACCGATCAGCGCCCAGGAGTTCTACGAGACCTACGAACGCTACCGGTTTTTCATCCGCCCGGAGTTCGTCTACCTGGCGGACATCGATGGTGAACCGGCGGGGTATTTCATCGCCATGCCGGACATGAACGAGCTGCTGGCCAAAATGAATGGCCGGCTGCTGCCGACGGGCGTGTTCCGGCTGCTGTTCGGACGGCGGGGGATCAAACGGTTTCGCGTCCTGATGATGGGCGTGCGGCCGAAATATCGGCGCACGGGGCTGCCGCTGATTTTCCTGCAACGCTGCCAGGACGAGTTGCTGCGGTGCGGGGCGTCGCTGTTGGAGTTTTCCTGGATCCTGGAGGACAACCACGAGGTGCTCGCGATCATCGAGCGCATCGGCGGAGTGCGCGTGCAGACGTTGCGGCTGTTCGAGAAACCGTTGCGGTAAACATCCCCAGGGCTTGCTCCAGGATAATTAATCGAACCACCTCGATGCCAATTCCCCTACCTTCTCATCATTTCCGACGTGGCCGCGAGCGTGAGCGAGTGGAAGCGCTGCCACTCGCTCACGCTCGCAGCTACAGCTCGATCAAGGCTAAGCCGGCTTCGGGGCGTCGAATCCCTCGCGCATGAACGGGCACGCATTAGTTGGCGAATGGCGGGAGTGGTGGGCGGCGGCGAGTTGGCGTCAACGCTGGCTGCCGTTGGCCGCGGGGGCGGGCTGGCTGGGCACTCTGGGTCTGGCGGCCCGGTTGAATCCGAGCCAGCTGCTGCTGGTCGGCGCGGCGCTGGGGCTCGCGTATGCCGGCCCGCAGGCCCGGCCGCTGGCGCGACTGCTGTGGCCGCTGCTGTTCATGCTGATGCTGTATGACGGACAACGCTGGTGGATCGAGGCGGGCCGCGGCCGGGTGCGCGTGGCCGAGCTGCTTGAAGCGGACCTGCGCTGGTTTGGCGTGACGACCGAGGGCGAGACGACGACCTGGCCCGCCTGGTGGCAGCACCACGCGCATCCGGTGCTCGATGCAATCAGCGGCGTGGCGTACCTGGGTTTTGTGCCGGGTTTTCTGGCGATGGTCCTCTGGTGGCAGTTTGGTTCGCGCCGGACGCCAGATGCAAGCCGGGCGGCGGCGGGCAACGCCGAGGCGGCGATGTGGGCGTTT
>Ga0265323_10001784_pt1 | contig 10215 bp, 10 predicted proteins | sample 41225metaG_FD_193580 | JGI IMG/M metagenome (GOLD analysis project Ga0265323, IMG submission 193580) | Rhizosphere microbial communities from Carex aquatilis grown in University of Washington, Seatle, WA, United States - 4-12-25 metaG | ecosystem: Host-associated > Plants > Roots > Rhizosphere... | reverse complement strand
TCGGACAGATCCCTGTTGGCAGATTAGCTGTCCCTGAAGATATTTCCCGTATGGTTGTTTTTCTATCCAGCGATCTTAACACCTATCTCACCGGCAAGAATATCATCATTGACGGGGGATTTATTGATGCCTGAGAAGTTTGAGATCAAGTCTGGTTTAAGGAACTATGAGGTTTGCTGGGTCAAGGATTGTGTCGCCGCGATCGGTGATCAACGCAGCTCCAGGAGTTTTTTGGTTATTGACGAAGATCTTCCGACAAGTGGGAAGATCAGTAAACTATTCTCAAAGGACCGTGTCATCCGTCTTAAAGCGGATGAGAAGACCAAGACTTTCGACAGTTGTTCTGAGCTGATCCGCCAGCTGGTTGACCGGAATGTCCGTCGTAACGAAATTATTTTTGCCGTTGGCGGAGGCGTCATAGAAGATGTGGTCGCGTTTGTCAGCACTGTTCTTTTTCGCGGAGTAGAATGGGTATTTATCCCAACGACCCTGCTGGCCCAGGCGGACAGCTGTATCGGGAGTAAAAGTTCTATCAATTTTGGCGTTTATAAGAATTTGTTAGGGTCCTTCTATCCGCCAAGCAAGGTTTTGATCGCTCCCAATTTTTTAAATACATTGCCTGCTGATGAATTAAGATCCGGAATGGGGGAGATCCTGCATTTTTATCTCGTAGCCGGGGAAGTCAAAATGGCGTCTCAATTAAAGAAGCAACATAGGGAACTATTGAAAGATCCAAGTGGTTTTAAGCCTTATATCCTTGCCAGTTTGAAGATCAAAAAGAGCGTCATTCAACGGGATGAATTTGACAAGGGTGAGAGGAACCTTTTTAATTATGGACACACCTTTGGCCATGCGATAGAAAGCGTGACAAATTACCGGATCAATCACGGCCAGGCGGTGACAATGGGGATGGATATCGCCAATTTTATATCATGGCGAAGAGGGCATATTAAAGAGGAAGTCTTTAACTATTTGCATGGATTGATCGCGTTCAATTTACCGGAGTTTCGTTTGGATCCGAAAAATTGGGCTAAGTACCTTCAGGCGCTCTCAAAAGACAAAAAGAATGTTGGTAAAAGTTTGGGATGTATTTTAACCCGTAGGCCCGGCAAGATGTTCAAGGCCCAGTTACCTTTAGATCAAAGGCTTGGAAAAGACATTCTTTCTTATTTTGATTAAATTCTAAACAGGTGTCATGGATACAAAGAAGAAATTAGCGATCGTCTTTTCCGGGACAAGTCCGGCGGAATTGAAGGTTCTTTTTAAAGCTAAGCCTGTCAAATGGGTATATTGCGGCAATGATTTTATCAAATGCCGTCAATTTATCAGGGATCTGGGGCCGGATTTTGAATATCAGGATGTCATCCGCGAATATTTTGAGATTGCCCAAGAGTTGGATTTGGATTATGTAAAATGGGTCAATGAAGCGGATGCTAAGTACGGCTCTTTGACAGAATGGTGGTTTGGGTCTTTATCTTCACGCAATGAAGAACAGAGCCGGTTGTTTCGTTATGCTTGTTACCTGGAACTTTTAAAGAAAATAGCATCTGATCCTCAAAGGAAGCCTGACATGGTCGTGGTGCCCTCGCGCGGCGTGGCACAGACTGTACGTTTATGGGCCCTGCGGGAAGGATATGATGTCCAAATGGTCGGAGAGGGGAAAGCCCAGGTCCGCTTTCTGGCCAAGATGATCCATACTTTTTTGCGCTGGGGAAAGTTCGTTGTCATCATGCTGTCGCGTTGCCTGGCTGCAAAGATCATTGTTCCCAGAAAAGCAGCTGCTTCTCAAAAGAAATTTGATCTTGTTGTAACGACCATAGTCCATGATGATGACTTATCACAGCAAGGGGTTTTTACTGACAGGCATTTTCCTGCATTATACGAGTACTTGCGAAAGCAGGGGGTCAAGCTCGCTGTTACGCCGTTATTTTACATTTTTGGCTTTAATTATTTTTCATTGTACCGTCGGTTACGCCGCAGCGAGACGTCTTTCTTAATTCCTGAAGATGTATTGAATATCAAGGATTTCCTTTGGGTATGGACGTATCCTTTGCGGGTTTGGGGCCAAAAGCCGAAAGTACAAGAATTCAAGGGTTTTGATCTGGGCCCTTTGATCGATGAGGATTTTTGGGAAGAAACGCTTGTCGTCGGTCTTCAGTCAGCCTATGTCTACCGGTGGATGTTGAGGTTATCCGGGAAGTCATATCATTTTTCCCAGGCGATGACCTGGTATGAGAATCGAATTGAAGACAGGGCCATGGTGATGGGATTACGCCGGGGTTTCCCCGGGACAAGGATAATCGGAGCCAGGCTCTTCTTACACTGGCCGTTGCATCTAAACTCATGCCCGACAGAGGTAGAAGTCTCTCACGGGATCGTCCCGGATCTATTATTGGCTAACAGTAAGGAAGAATGCATGAAGTCCCAGGCATATACCAGCTCTGTGGAGTGTCAAGCTGTGCCGTCATTGCGTTTTGCCCATATGTTTGAGGATGATCATTCAACAGATCCGGTTCAATTGGCCGATCAGGGGATCCTTATCGCCTTGCCCTATAAGATTTCAGCAGCCGTTGAGCTGCTTGAATTGGTCCATGAAGCTGTTAGAGAATTACCGGAGGATATCCGTATTTATGTACGTCCTCATCCGAATTATCAAATAGAAGAGGTTTGGAAAGCCTGCGGTCCACGCAGTCTTTGGACAAAACGATTGGAAACGGCAAGCGGCCCTTTACCGCAGGTGTTAAAGCAAAGCAGTATGGTGATATCCTTCCCTTCGAATATAATTGTTGAGTCGGCCATTAAGGGAGTTCCGGTTATTTTTGTTTATGGGCAGACTATTTTGGATCAAAATCCTTTGAAAGACGATGCTTTAGACTGGGTGGCTGAATGTTATTCATCATCGGAACTGGCGGTAGCGATCAAGAGCTTCTTGCATTTTACAACGGAAGACCGTTTAAGATTTCGTGAATCCGGCAGGCAATTGCGCGGGTCTTATTTTTCTCCGGTCAATGACCGGACAATGCAGGTTTTTATGGATCTGATAAGAAAATGAGGAGGCAATGGTGAAGAAAGAATTAAAACTTGCCATTATTGGCTGCGGGCGTGTCGCGTTTCATCACGCAGAGATGCTAAAAGGAGTCGAAAGGATAAAACTGGTCGCTTCCTGTGACCTTATTGAACAGAAAGCTAAAGAGCATGCGCTAAAGGCAGGATCCCGGCCATATACTAATTATCGCGAAATGCTTAAAAATGAAGATATCGATGTGGTGGCGCTCGCTACACCCACGGGAGCGCATTATGACCATGTCAAAGATATCCTTAAAACCAAGCCGGTACATATCCTTTTGGAAAAACCGATCGTTTTGCGTGTTGCTCAGGGAGTGGAACTCGAGGCTTTGGCAAAAAGCAAGGGGGTTAAAATATTCCCGGTCTATCAGAACCGTTTTAACAAAGCTGTCCAGAGGGTGAAGACGGCCTTGACGACGGGAGAGTTAGGTGATATCGTTTTGGCAACGGTAAGAGTGCGTTGGTGCCGGCCGCAGCGATATTATGATCTTGCTGCCTGGAGAGGGACATTTTCCATGGACGGCGGGGCTCATGTCAATCAGGGCATTCATTATATTGATATCCTTCGTTATCTGGCAGGAGAAATACAAGAGGTTAATTCCCTATTTGCGCAGCTGGGCGCAAAACTTGAAGCTGAAGATACGGGGGTCAGTATCGTTAAATTCAAGAATGGTGCGCTTGGCCAAATTGAGATCACTATGGCGGCCAGGCCAGATGACTTCGAGGCATCGGTTTCCATTGTTGGGAGCAAGGGGCTTGCGGTGATCGGCGGACTTTGTGCCAATAAACTTGAGACCTTTTCACCTTGCCCCGCGGACCAGGCTATTCATAGTGAAGAAGTCCCCATGGCCTATGGGTTGAGTCACCATAAAGTTTATGAAATGCTCGTTGGAGCCATTCTTGATAACAAACCTGTTCCTGTAGAGTTTCAAGATGGTTTAAATACGATCAGGCTTTTACATACGCTTTATAGAAGCAATGAAGAAAAGCGCTGGGTTCGATTTGATGAACAGGTTGAGTCGGAACGTTTGGGAGAGAAGAATAACGCGTTACTTGCCCAGTATTTATTGCCGGGTTAGAAAGGAATAGAATATGTTTTTTTGCCAGGAATGCGGACATGAAAGTAACGATCAAGGGGTATTTTGCAAGAAATGTTTTGTTAAATTGATAAAGCCCGTTAAAGATAAAACTTCAGATCAAAAACCGGATAATCCTATACCGCTGATCGATAAAAAGATCAAAGGAGCTGAGTTTTTGGATGACTGAGAATATGCCGGAAATTTGTATAGGTGATCAAGTCAAGGTATTCCTTGAGACCCAATTGACGGATAATGAAGGATGGTTTAAAGGGACGGTTGTCAAGATCGAGCCTTATTCGCAACACCGCAATTTTTATTGGGTTAATTTAGACCAGGCGGCCCAGGCGAAATTAGGCATAGGATCGATCTCGGTATTTAACCCAAAGAACATCCAGAAGATTCCGGCATAAAAAATATAAAGAAGTTGCTTTTTGACTTATATTATGATAAATTTGTGAAGTAATTTATATTAAGGAAAGATTTGATAAGTTATCCCTCAAGGAGAAAATTATGAGCAAGACAATGGTAGAAGAAATTGCTACGATTAAAAATATTAGAAGAGATAGCTTATTGAGCAAAAAGGTGAAGAAAGCCCTATTGATATTCCCGCCTTGTTTTACTTCTACCAAGATCCTTGATGTTAACCCTTTGCCTCCGTTAGGTTTAGCCTATATTGGGGCGATCCTTGAAAAACGGGGTGTTGAGGTCAAGATATTTGATTGTCTTGCGGAAGGTTTTGATAAACAGGTATTTGTTCCCGAATATAATCTGTACAGGATCGGGTCTTCATTTGAAGAGATCAAAAAATTAATAGAAGATTTTCAGCCGGATATGGTGGGCGTCAACAATATCTTTTCATTGCAACGCCACAACGCGCATGAAGTTTATCGTATTACCAAGATGGTTAACCCGGAAATCATTACTGTTGCCGGTGGAGCCCATCCAACTTCCATGCCGGAGCTTGTTATTTCTGATGGCGATGTTGATTTTGTCGTGTTAGGTGAAGGGGAGGGTGCTTTTGAAGAGCTTTTAGAAGGATTGGAAGGAAGGAAAGATTTTGAAACCATTGATGGGATCGGTTTCCAGAGGAATGGGACGATCAAGATCAATCCAAAGACGAAATTCGTTGATGATGTTGATGCGCTGCCTTTTCCGGCCCGGCATCTTTTGAATTGGGATAAATATTATGGACTGGAAGTCTCTCATGGGGTCCGCAGCAGAAGGAAATTCTCCCCTATTGTCACTTCCAGAGGTTGTCCTGCTAAGTGCACATTTTGTTCCGCGTATAAAGTTTGGGGCCGTGCTTTCCGGGCGAGATCGCCGGAAAATGTCATCGCGGAAATGAAAGAAATGATTGAAAAATTCGGAATTGAGGAGATTGTTTTCGAAGATGATAATCTTACTTTAGACCCCAAACGCGCAGAGCGCATATTTGACCTGATGGTCGAAGAAAAATTAAACCTCGTATGGGATACGCCTAATGGCGTTGCGGGTTGGACGTTAACCCCGGAGCTGCTTGATAAAATGAAGGCCAGCGGTTGTGTCCGTTTAAACTTCCCTATTGAAAGCGCTAATCCTGAAGTCCTTAAGCACATCATCCGTAAACCCTTAAAACTTGAAAAAGTAGGTCCTTTGGTTGAGCATGCGCGCAAGATCAAATTACCCATCGGGTTTTTCTTCGTCATCGGCATGCCTGGTGAGACCGAAGATCAGATCTGGGACAGCTATCGTTTCGCGCGTAAACACGGGGTATATAATCCTCATGTGTCCATAGCCACACCATATCCCGGCACAGAACTTTATGAGATCGCCCTTAAGAATAATTATTTACGCGAGGGATATACGATGGATGATCTTTTCATCAGGTCATTTCCGATATCTACCCCGGAGATCAGCAGGGAGAAATTAAAGCAGATCTTTGATGCCGGACAAAGGTATATGCTAATGTCCTATATTCAGGACCGGCCGTTTGAAGTTATGAAAAAATTCATCGTGAAACTTTTTACGAATCCTAAGGCTATTTACAAGAGATTCTGTCAATTATCGATCAAGACAATATAGTAATGTTTTTTTAAAGGATTGGCTCCCTTCATGGGAGCCAATCCTATCTTAAGTTCTCTGCTTTGATAATGGAAAGCAGCACATTTGTGAATCCTGCCCTAACACCAAAAATCAAAAAAAATATCCGTGTTTCAAAATCTGTCGTTGGGCTTAAAGAGGCCGTAGCCTTGCGTGACATTGTCTTAAAGGACGGTTATCTTGGCATGGGGAAGGAAGTACGCCTTTTTGAGGATGAATTGTGTAAGTTTTTCGGAGGCAGTGAAACGGTCTGTGTCAATTCCGGGACAGCTGCCCTGCATTTGGCATTGATGGCTGTTGTTAAGCCAGGGGATGAGGTTTTGGTCCCATCCTTTACCTTTGTCTCTTCTTTTCAAGCGATCACAGCGGCTGGCGCCAAGCCTGTGGCTTGTGATATCGCCCCTGACACTTTATTGATCGACCTTAAAGATGCAGCGAGGCGTTTAACCAAGAAGACACGTGTGATCATGCCCGTCCATTATTCCGGCGGGGTGGGGGATTTAAAGTCAGTATACGCGTTCGCAAAGAAACACCGCCTGCGTGTCATTGAAGATGCTGCCCATGCCTTTGGTACGACGTATTACGGCAGGAGAATTGGCGGTTTTGGTGATATAGTATGTTTTAGTTTTGATGGCATTAAAAACATTACTTCTGGAGAAGGCGGGGCCATAGTTTCGTCTGACAAAAAGGTCAACACGTTTGTAAAAGATGCGCGGCTTTTAGGGGTATGTAAAGATACTGACAAGCGTTATTCAGGAGAGCGCAGCTGGGAATTTGAAGTATTGCATCAGGGCTATCGGTATCATATGAGCAATCTATTTGCTGCGATCGGCCGTGTTCAGTTAAGAAAATTCCCCGAGTTTGCCAGGACAAGACGGTCTTTGGCCAGGAACTACCAAAAGAAACTTGCAGGCATTGCCGGTATCGGTTTATTACAAAGAGATTATGCTACTATAGTCCCGCATATCTTTCCCGTCCTGGTCGAGAATGGCCGCAGGGATTTATTAAGGGCATTTTTGCAACAAAAAGGAATTGAAACAGGTATTCATTATTACCCGAACCATTTATTAAAATTTTTCGCTAAAAAGAATGTGCGCTTGCCGGTGACTGAAAGTGTATATAGCAGGATCTTAAGCCTTCCTTTGCATCCGGCTTTGACATCAGTCGAACAAAACAGGGTCATTACGGCCATAAGAGAATTCTTTCATGAGTAAGGATAAAAACATGGTTTTTAATGATGTTTATCGCGGCAAGCGTGTATTAGTTACTGGCCATACAGGCTTCAAGGGCGCATGGCTTATCTTGTGGTTGACACTGTTGGGAGCAAAAGTCGCAGGGTTTTCAAAATACCTTCCCTCAAAACCATGTTTGTTCAATGTTTTAGGTTTGAAGAAAAGGATCAGGCATTATCAGGGGGATATTGTTGAGATCAAGCAATTAGAAAAAGTTTTTCGTGCATTTAAGCCCCAGATCGTTTTTCATTTAGCGGCCCAGCCCATTGTCCGCACCGCCTATCAGGACCCTAAAAGGACTTTTGATACTAATTCAAGCGGGACGGTGAACGTCCTGGAATGCGTGCGCAAAGCCGCCTATGTTCAAGTAGTTGTCATCATAACCAGTGACAAATGCTATGAAAATATCGGGATTGCCAGAGGATACCGAGAGGAAGACCGTCTTGGCGGAGCAGATCCTTACAGCGCTTCCAAGGCATGCGCTGAGATCGCCTTTAGCGCATATTACCGTTCTTTCTTTGGTCATCAGGAGAAAATACGGCTGGCAACGGCGCGCGCTGGAAATGTGATCGGCGGAGGGGATTGGGCGCAGGACCGCATTGTTCCTGATTGTGTCCGCGCCTGGAGCAAGGGGAAGGTTGCGGTGATACGCAACCCTCGTGCCACGCGGCCATGGCAGCATGTCCTTGAACCCTTAAGCGGATATTTGTGGTTGGGGGCATGCCTGTTTGCTGGAAAGAAAAAAATATCGGGGGATTCCTTTAATTTTGGGCCCCATCAACGAGCCAGCAAGGATGTCGGGGCATTGGCGGATCTTTTCGTTTCACTTTGGGGAGGCGTTCGATGGGAACATATCTCATCGGGCGGTAAAAAGAAGGAAGCTTTATTATTGCAGCTATCCGCGCATAAAACAGAACATAGACTTTCCTGGAGATCAGCGCTTTCCTTCAAAGAAACTATAGAGTTTACAGAATCGTGGTATAAACAGTATTATGGCAAGAAGACGGATATGACAAATTTCAGTTGTTCCCAAATTGACGGGTACATTCAACAAGCAAGGGCTCTTAAGCTTGCCTGGGCCGGAGGTCAATAATATGATCCAGGGTGTTGAGATCAAGCCGCTCAAGATCTTCCGTGATGAACGCGGATGTGTCATGCATATGATGCGCTGTGATGACGGGGTTTTTAAGAAATTCGGGGAGGTTTATTTTTCGGTAGTCAATCCCGGCATTGTCAAAGGCTGGAAAAAACATTTGAAAATGACCCAGCATTTTGCCGTACCAAGAGGTGATATCAAACTTGTTCTATACGATGACAGAGCGGGCAGTGCCACTTTTGGGAATATCCAGGAGATCTTTGCCGGTGAAAATAATTATCAGTTGGTCCGCATCCCGCCTATGGTTTGGTATGGTTTTCGGGCCGAAGGTAAACAACCGGCTATGATCGCTAACTGCAGTGATATACCGCATGATCCCAAGGAAGTTGAGCTGCGTCCTATATGTGACCCGGGGATTCCTTATGCCTGGGCTTGAAAGGAAGGATAAATTATGAAAGTTGTCTTGCTTTGCGGCGGTAAAGGGACCAGGTTGAGGGAAGAGACCGAATATAAACCCAAACCAATGGTTGAAATAGGGGGCCGTCCGATCTTATGGCATATCATGAAGAATTATGCTTCCCATGGATATAACGAATTTATCCTATGCTTGGGATATAAGCAGGAATATATCCGGCAATTCTTCTTGAATTATGAATTTATGAATAATGATTTTACCATCCATTTAAATTCAAAAGAAAAAACCTCGCATCATTCCCGTCATAGCGAAGACTGGACAGTAACCCTGGTAGACACCGGCCTTGAAACGCCCAAGGGAGGCCGGTTAAAGCTGGTCGAGCCATATGTGGATGGGGACACTTTCATGGTTACGTATGGCGATGGAGTGGCCAATGTGGACATCAAAAAACTTGAAAAATATCATAGGGCGCAGAAAAAGACCGTGACCTTTACAGGGGTGCATCCGGTCTCGCGGTTTGCCACTGTTAATGTCGATCAACGCGGCAAGGTCAGCGGCTGGAAAGAAAAACGGCAAATTGAGGAGTATGTGAATGCGGGATACTTTGTTTTTAACCGCGAAATATTCAACTATTTAAAGAAGAATGAAGAGCTTGAAGAAGGGCCTATGGAATCTTTGACAGCCAAAGGCCAGGTGGCCATGTTCCGCCATGAAGGTTTTTGGCAATGCATGGACACCTACCGTGACCATCAATTGCTTGAAGGTATCTGGAACAGCGGGAAAGCCCCATGGAAGACATGGTGATCACGACTCCGTCTGTCAGTGTCATCATGAATTGTTTTAATTCGGCCCAATTTCTCGCTGAAGCCATTGACAGCGTGTATGCCCAGACTTTTTCCAGCTGGGAGATCATTTTCTACGATAATTGTTCGACAGATAACAGCGCCGCGATCGCCAAGGGCTATGATGGTCGTTTGAGGTACTTTCGTGGTGAAAAGACAGTTCCTCTGGGGCACGCGCGAAATTTGGCCATTGAAAAAGCCCGCGGTCAATACATTGCTTTTCTGGACTGTGATGATCTATGGCTTGATTCAAAGCTCACCAGGCAAGTCGAAGCTCTTGAGGCGGACAAAAGACTTGGGGCTGTTTTTTCAGACGCCCTTTTTTTTGGCAGGGGCAAAAAAAGTTTCCGCACTTTTCCGGTGCATAAACCCAGGCAAGGGATGATCTTTAGGGATCTTTTAAGCC
>Ga0265323_10001783_pt1 | contig 10217 bp, 10 predicted proteins | sample 41225metaG_FD_193580 | JGI IMG/M metagenome (GOLD analysis project Ga0265323, IMG submission 193580) | Rhizosphere microbial communities from Carex aquatilis grown in University of Washington, Seatle, WA, United States - 4-12-25 metaG | ecosystem: Host-associated > Plants > Roots > Rhizosphere... | reverse complement strand
AATCAGACATTGAGACTGCAAGATCCGTCGGGATAGATGCTGTGCTCGTAGACAGGCACAACAAGAGAGAGTATGAACAGAAGATAGTCACTCTTGAAGAGCTCAAGAAATATCTGTAAATGAATTTTGTTTAGCAGGCTCGCATAGAACGGTCTATCGCGTGTTAAACCGAGTCAATTGTAGAAACATTGTGAATACGAGAACTCGCTAGCAGCTAAACAAAATATCTGTAAATGAGGTGGGTTTATGCAAAAGGATGACTGCATATTCTGCAAGATATTGAAAGGAGAGATACCTTCATACAAGGTCTGGGAAGATAAGAAGCACATAGCTATCCTGGATGTATTTCCCAACACTAAAGGGATGACTCTAATAATCCCTAAAAGTCATTATGACTCTTATGCTTTTGACATGCCAGACAAGGCATATTCTGAATTGATGCTTGCGGCAAAGAAGGTTGGAAAGATTCTGGATAAGAAATTGAAAGTCAATCGCACTGCCCTTGTCGCCGAAGGCATGGGTGTGAATCATGTTCACATAAAATTATATCCATTGCATGGACTGAGTAAGAAATGGAAGGAGATGCTCGGAGTAGAAGAAAGATTCTTTGACCACTACGAAGGGCATTTATGCACTATGATGGGACCGAAGGCAGACCCTAAAGAACTCGAGAAACTATCGAAGAAGCTGCGCGGGAAATAAGATAAACCTTTATAAATAATTCTTTGTTCTCAATCGGTAACACATAATAGATGTGGGTGTAACTCAGCTTGGTTAGAGTGCGAGTCTCATAAGCTCGAAGTCGCGAGTTCAAATCTCGCTACCCACAGTCCCTTTTTTAAGAAAAAGTGACGTCAAAAAAGGTCGCTTATAGCGACGATTTTTAGTGCAGGTTTTTGCTTGCAAAAAAGTGCAGGAAAATCTCGCTACCCACAGTCCCTTTTTGGGAAAACATGACGGCGTCTGCCAAGAGATGCTAACTTTTCATATGCCGGCGTGGCACAATCTGGTACTGCGCAAGACTGGAAATCTTGTTCCGCAAGGTTGCCAACGGGCGTCTTTTACAAAAGCCGCGCCAAAACTGTATGTTCAACTTCGTTGAAGCATACTTGACTATTGTTGAATTAAATTTATTGCCCAGATGGCACAATCTGGTACTGCGCAAGCCTGGAAAGCTTGTTTCGAAAGATTTCCCGGTTCAAATCCGGGTCTGGGCGTTGATTTTATTGTCGCTGTAAACACTATAGATTTTAGCGCAGGTTTTGTTCGTCAGAACAAAAAGTGCAGGAAAATCCGGGCGTCGGCGTATTATATTTTATAAGTATTAGTTCGGACAACCTTGTGTCAGAAATTGAAAATTTCTGAGCATGATCAAAAATCTTTGATTTTTGACATGTTGTCCTTGACTGCCTTCGACGTGTCAAAATTGAAAATTTTGACTATACAGAATCAAAGGATTCTGTTACAACCTTGGCAAGGGTGCAGGAATATCCGGGCGTCGGCGTATTTATTATTATTCAATTTATTGTTGGGGATGCTGATGAGTGATATTATTTGCAATAATTCTTGTTCTGACAGGGTATTCTGCTATAATTCTGGAATCAAGGGAAAATATTATGATGATAAAAGAATAATGTTCGTACTGCACAGATCCGATTCTAGGGCTATAAAAAAGGATCTAGGAATTGAAGGATTATTCCGTGTAGAAGATATGCAATTAGAGAATTCTTATGATGAAGCATTAAGAAGGTCGGATACCGGAAGATTCTTGCGATGGCTTACAGGTTATTGTGGCATGACGCTGGATGATGTATATATCACGAACATGTTTAAATGCCTGATTCCAGACGATCGAGAGCCAAGATATAGCGAGTATGGCTCATGCGCCGAATTGTTAAGAAGACAGATACTTGATGTTAAGCCGGAAAAGATCCTTGTTTTCGGCATGAAGCCTTATGAATATATGTTTCCGGAAATCTATAAGACACAGAACTTCAATCGCCTGAAATTTGAGCGATACGAGAACATCCCAGCACTTATAATCAATCATCCGCGCAGGTTACATGGTATGAAGAGGATTGAGAGACAGAAATATCTCATCGAGATAAGAAATTTCCTCAAGAGTTGATTGTTTTATAAATACGAAACCTTTAAAAAACCGGTTTTAATCCTATATAATTCGGACGACCTTGTGTCGTCCTTGATTGCTTTTTCCAAGGTTTTGGCAAAAAGCTTTGGGCCATTAGCGCAGCCTGGTAGCGCAGTAGACTCTTAATCTATTGGTCGGGAGTTCAAATCTCCCATGGCCCGTTCATCTGTTTTCTATATCGATTACGAGGTGTCTACATTTCTCGCAAATTTAACGATTTATAGATACCTACACTTACCCACTACAATTGTCTTTATAAAAAGTAGAGGGTAACATTTATAAATACCGCTATTCTTCCTTTGTATATGGTCTATATTTATAGGAAAACTGTCGGAGGAAAGGATTATTACTACTTGAGGGCTTCTGTCAGAAAGAATAATAAAGTAATTGCTAAGGACATCTTATACCTAGGCAGTGATCTCAATTCCATCAGAGATAAGATTAAAGATATTCCTCATGCATACTCTGAACAGATCAAGAAGACATATAAGACCGTGAACAAGTTCATAGAATTTAACTTGTATTTGGAAAAAGTCAGAGCAATGAAACTAAAGAAAGATGCCTTTTTAGGTAAGGAATCACAAGAAAGCATTGAAGCATGCAGGTTGCATTGGATTTCTGCATTCAATAAGCAAGATGAATTAACAAAGGAGGAAATCTTGAAGAATTTCATCGTAGAGTTTGCTTTCAATACAACATCTATAGAGGGTAATACTATCTCATTGGATCAGGCACAGAAATTATTAGTAGATAATCTCACTCCAAAGAACAAGACATTAAGAGAGATTTATGATCTGCAGAATACCGAAAAAGTATTCATGGGGCTATTCCATGATAAAAAGAGAGAAATAAGTCATGATTTAATATGTGAAATCCATGATTTGCTATTAGAAAATATTGATGCAAGAAAAGGATACAGGACACAGGATGTCAGAGTATTCAAGGCGCATTTTAAATCGACATCTTGGTCTTATGTGAAAACTGACATGGATATATTGTTGAAATGGTTCAAGGAAAATCAAAGCAAACTTCATCCGTTTGCTCTTGCAGTGATGTTTCATCATAAGATAGAGAAGATACATCCGTTTATGGATGGAAATGGAAGGACAGGCAGGATACTGATGAATTATATCCTATTACAGCATGATTATCCTCCGATCATAATCACAAAGAAGAATAGGATGAAATATCTTGAGAATCTGCATAAGGCAGATGGATGTCCGATTAACAAGATGAATGATTTATACAGTGATTTGATTGAGTTTTCATCATCAGAATATTCAGACAATTACTGGAACATATTTTTGTAAGATGATTTGGGAGTTGTAAATCAGTATTGATTAGAGATTCACACACGAACCAGCATGTGCATAAACAAGACCCTAAACTGAAGACAGAAGACCATTTTATCGACGGTGTGATTCCCATGGCCCGGTACCTTTTACAAAAAGCTACACCAAAATTGATGTCCTCACGAAAACATGAGTCCATCGAAATTTATTATATCTCTAGTTTATATCTTCTAAAAATTTATGCTACTATAGAAGGAAAACTTTATATACTATAATATTTCTTCATTTTTATGGAGGGATTTTCATGCCGAACAGTTTTATAGACAGAGCTTATTCTCATATGGATGAATCGTGGAAGGTCACGAACAAGGATTTTATTGATGGGATTGCCACAGTGGATGGCAAGAAGGTAAAGGGGATAGTTTATGATCTTGATGATGATCTGGAGCTTCGTGTAAAGACGACTCTTGACTTCACTGCGAAATGGATTGAAGAGACACCAGGAATTATGCAAAGATATTTTCTTCCAAGCAATCTCAATATTTATGATGTCAATGCAGAATCGGTCAAGGCGCTTATAGGCGGCGATTATGATTATAAGAAGTCTATACAAGGTGTAATTAATGGAGGAGTTACTGGTCCTGGGAATTTCATGACATTCCCATCGCATGCGGCGATGATACAGAAGAATGCAGATTTGCATAATGTCAATTGGTCGTTTGATGTTGCAACACCAAAAGAAGGTCATAGTACGGCAAATGATATCGCTAAAGGCCTGAATAACCACACTCCTGGAGTCTATATAGCGATATTCTCCAAGACCCGAAAGGATATTGAAAAGCCAGTATTCAATACTAAGCTGTTCGGCGAAGCCATGTCGATAGAAGTATATGTTGATGGAAAGCCTAATACTGGAAATTATAATGCTAGTTATGGTCTGGAAGATTCAGGTTTCCTTGAAAATGCGCAATGGTCTGATGCAAAGGGATTCATAGAGCAGGATTATAGAAAAGTCGCTTCAATGATCACTGATAATCTGCAGGAATCAAACTTGAAACCTGAAGATGTAAAGGGGATATTTGTAATAAACCAGACGCAAAAGAATATGCCGTTTGTCAAAACTAATTCTTCAATCATTGCAGAAAAGAATGGTCTCTCTGGCTTGAAATATGTATTTGATATTGCTTCAGCATGCGCAACAACACAAGTGGCGTTTGCTGTTGCTGACGGATTGATGTCTCAAGCGCCAAATGGAGAAAGAATAATAGCGTCCATAGGCGAATCATTGGACAGGATCACTGACATGTATCATCCGGATAAATCAAAGAGGGGGATGGATGCTAATGATGTATTGTTCGGATACGCAAACGGAATATTCGGACTGGCAAAATCTTATGGTAATAAGGGATTTGTGCGTTTTGATGGCGGCAACAATCCGTTTGATGGAAAAGATCTATGGATCCACAAGGATATAGACGGATATTTGAGGATGCCTAAAGGTGCAATCGTCATGAAAAATGCCATCAATGAAGTTTCCAATATGATAATAGATAATTGCAGGTATTTAGACTGGCAGAATGATGGGACGATGATACACTTTACTCATAATGCAAATGTCAGGATATATGAAGGCATAGGACGCATGCTTGCACAGGCTGGTGTTGCAGGGATACTGCCAAAGAATATTGACAAGATAGCCAATGCCTCATGCGGCTCTTGCGCGCGCATGCTCGCGATAGAATTCTCTGAGTGCGCAGAGAAGAAATTGAACTTTGACTTGACGGCTTATGCAGCAGGAATCCAGACAGCCTATTGCGCATATCATGGATAAGCAGATAATTTCTTTTCTCTTTTCTTCATCAAGGACTGATTTGAACTTACTAAGTTTGATAAACCAGTTTATCATCCTATTTCTATAGTTGGGGGATTAATATGAAAAAACTTGTCATATTTACTGCAGCGGCATTGATTGTGACTGCTTATCTTGTATGGTTCATATTATATTATCCTATGTATATAATTGATTGTGTTTTCGCATATATTGTCATAATTGTTTTCTTTCTGCTTGAGAAACAGTTTCCTTTGAAACCATGGCTTATTGTTCTAGGATTAATTCCTTCCCTGCTCGAACTTACTGCTCTCAATTTCGGATTTTTTGGATTCTCGATATATGGCTTCGGATTTGACAAGATGTTTCATATCACGAATTCATTTATACTTACCACACTCATGTATTTCTGGATATCAACAGTCTACACGCAGCATAAGGGAATCAAGATAATAATAGCAGTGCTTATAGTCATGGGAATAGGATCGTTGGGCGAGATAATGGAATTTGTCGGGCAAGTATACTTTCATATGAATAATGCTGGAGCGTTCAGCCAGGGAGACTTGCTGCCTCCGACTCTCAAGAATGATTTCACGATCTATGATACATGGTGGGACATGATATCGAATCTCATCGGTGCATCGTTAGCAGGGATGATGATGGCATTCAGGAAGAAATGATAAAAACACTCATAATAAAAATACTTATCAGAAGGCTTCAATATATCTTCTCTGCCTCTGTTCCCTTCTTGTAGATTATAGGCTTTACGTCCTTGATATATTCTCTTATATCGTCGATTATCTTCCATGCGGCCTCTATCTCCTTGTTGCTTATGAACAGTGTCTTATTGCCTGCGATGCATTCCTCGAGCAGTATCTCATAGCTTTCAGGCCTGTTCGAGAGGAATTCGCTCTCTGCCGAGAAATTCAGTTTCACATGCTTTATATCCATGCTTTCAGGGACTTTCGTGTTCATCATGAATTCTATATCTTGGTGCGGCTGCACATTCAGGACAAGTTTATTCGGGTAAGTGTTTATGTCGCAGTATATATTGCACGGCTCCTTGCGGTATATCAATTCTATCTTCGCATGCTTGTTCTTCAAGTGCTTTCCAGTCCTTAATATAAGTTCGGTATCCTTCCATCTTGGAGCCTTTGAATGCAATTTCAATTCGACAAACGTCTCGGTGTTCGAATGCTCCTTTTTTGCAGCCTTCAATTCTTCTTCATAATCCTCGTACTGCCCTATTATTATCTCGCTATTGAATTCTAGCTGCTTGATAGCTGCGACCTTGGCTTCATGGATATCTTCAGCTTCAGTACTTTGAGGCTCATCCATAAGTATGAATGAAGCCATCTGCATGAGATGGTTCTGCACCATGTCTCTTATGGCTCCTGCATCATTATAATATCCAAGCCTATCACCCACGCCAATATCTTCCTCGACGCTTACGATTATCTTCTCTATGAAATCGCTGTTCCATGTCCTCTCGATGAATGGGTTTGACAATCTTAATACAAGTATGTTCTGTACAGTCTCCTTGCCTAGATAATGGTCCACGCGGTATATCTGTTCCTCAGAGAAATATCCTGTAAGCGCTTCATCTAGTTCCTTTGATGATGCCATATCATGCCCGAAAGGCTTCTCTATCATTATCCTGTTGAATACTTTCTTGTCATTGCAGCATCCTGAGAGCTGGCGCGCTATATCCTTGAAAAATTCAGGGGCTGTTGCCAGATAGAATATCCGTCCTATGCAGTTCTTCTCTATGCCTTTGAGGAAGTCATGCAATCCCTTAAGAGAGTTTTCCTGCGAGAAGTCCGACCTGAAATATGATATCCTGATGTTTTCCGGAAGTTTCAGTTCGTATAATTTTGAGAATCTTATATATTCATCAGTATCAAACGGCCTTCTGCCTACAGCTACAAAATTTATATGCCTTTTAGGGTTCCCTTCTGCAACTCCCTTCATCGCTGGAAGAAGTTTCTTTCGTGTAAGATCCCCAGTACCCCCCAAGACTACCAATGTGATGCTGTCCATAGATATCACTTCCACAAATCACTCAACAATCAAACAGCCATAAAATAACGTTTAATCACGTTTAGCGCAATAGGCTACTATAGGTATATTTGTGCCTTATTTAAATATTTGGTAGTATCGCTTCCGAAAGCTTTGGCTTCCGAAAATATTTTTCATGTTTAATATCATGTTTCATAAAGTATTTAAAGCATTCATGATTGCTGAACATATCATCTAGAAGGATTTTATCATATTATCCAAGATTCAGTCCATTGACTGGAATAAATCTGGAAATATCATACCATTCAAGAGCCCGTCAGGATCATGCACGATATTTCCTCTTAAAAAAACATCATATACTAAACAAGATAATCAAAGTCGGAAAAATATCACTAAGAATTAAGAAATATCTAGACTGATATTCAAATCATCATACGATTTAAAGACTATTGAGAGGACTGAATGAATAGAAAAAACAGGAAAATAGGAACAAACAAGAAGCTGGCTTATCTCATAATTTCGGCTACGTCATTATTATCATTGACTGGAAAGGGAATAGATGATTCGGATAATGCTTTTGCCAGATCTTATAGTTATAAGACTATTGAGAATGCCTTCTCTTTGGATACAAAGACCAAGACACTAGGCAAGACCTTGGATATATCAGGATTATTGGGCGTCCAAGATATTTTTCCAGGATCAGGACCTGAAGATTATTCTTTGATGCTGCGTCCTGAATATATAAAAGAGCTCAAGCTTGCATCATCGCTCAATTCTATTGACAGTATCGCTTTGAAGCTTAAGAACAATTATGATAAGGATTCTGTCATGAATTCTATCCATGAGATGCTGGATGATTTCAAGGATTATTCCAGGGTCGTGAATAAGGATTTTGTCAGAGGGATGATGAGCGCTGAATCATCATTCAATCCTTATGCACTAAGCGAGGCTGGCGCGCGCGGGCTATTGCAGGCTCTGAAGCCAACATGGGAAGGTTTCTCAAATAAGCCTTATGAGATATACGCTTATGATATAAAAGAGAATATCAATGTGGGATTGAAATATATGCGATATTTAGAGGACTTCTGTTCAGATAATTATCCTGACTGGAATTCCATCACTATAGAAGAGAAGCGCGACTACATAAGCGCAGCATATAATGCAGGTCAAGGCGCGCTTCAGGGCAGCAACTGGAGAATAGACAAGATAAGCAAGAAATCCAATGAGACGGAGAATCACGTCCTTAAGGTGGACACTGCAATGTATCACAATAAGAATTATATCCCTACATTCCAGAGAAAATCACCTGTAAATACATCAAGTGTTCCTATAGCTCAAGCCAAGTCTGACACTATAAAAGGCGCATATCAATAAACATGCATACCAATAGATTTATAATTTCTTTCAATCATATCTGAATTCAATGGATCACGTGGCCATACTTGACAAGAAGAGGAAACTTCTGGATAGAATAATCTCAGGCGAGAAGACCATAGAATCAAGATGGTACAAGCATAGACGCGCACCATGGAACGCTATCTCTCGAGGCGACACTATATATTTCAAGGACTGCGGCGAGCCTGTGACTGCAAAGGCTAGTGTCAAGGATGTGTTGTTCTTTGATAGGCTAGATAAGACTAAAGTTTCCATGATACTGAAGAAGTACGGCAAAGCGATAGGATTTACGAATCTTGAATATACTGATTATTATATCGGAAGGAACTATTGCATATTGGTATTTCTAGAAGATGTCAAGGGTATAGAACCATTCAATATAGACAAGACAGGCTACGGGAATGCGAATGCATGGCTTACTTTGAAAGATATTGGAAAGATAAAGAAATGATTAAAGATAGATAGTTTCTGGAAAGATTCCTGTTCAATAATATCCATGATGGTCATTGCTGAAAGTCAGAATCAATCCCAATAAGATGAGAATTATCCCTGAAATGATGCCCAGACTCTCATTAGGGACGAATAGCGCCGGGTCGAGAAAGCCTAAAAGTTTCGCTGCAACAAACAATCCTACAACTAGGGCGCAGAAACCTATGATCTTCTCTTTCTTCAGAATTGGGGGATACATCCCATGACCGTACATGTTACGACCTACACGGTACACATTTATAAATATTACTAAAAAGATTTATAAACCATATTTTAATCCTAAAAGGAGACGGGCAAAGATTCTATCGTGCTCTTTTGATAAGCTCCTGTAGCCCGCTGCACCCTTTTAGAAAAAGGCTGCACCGAAAAGAATCTTAATTGAAAATGCTCCTGTAGTGTAGCCCGGTCAATCACTCCACCCTCTCACGGTGGGAACCCGAGTTCAAATCTCGGCGGGAGCATTAGACAAAATGTTTAGAATCGGAGCAATTTCGGTTGCTCTGACTTTGAACAATTTATTCACAGTCCGACGGGAGCATTGAACTTCAATTTATAGACGATAGAATGTCATTTTTTCTAAAAGTTGCGAGAGTAGTGAACATTTTGTGTGTTGTTTTGGTATGTTGGCGCATCATTATTTTATTTGGATATTAATTACTCTTAAGTAACAACAAAAGCATAAACTTTATAAATACTAATAACTTACCGATTACAAGGTGATAATATGACAGATAAATTGTTATCAAGAATCAAAGAAAAACCAATTAAATACGGATTGCAAACAGTTGTGACACTTGCTTTTGCAAGTGATACACTTAACGGTATAGAAAAAACCGCTGAATTTATTCATAAGTATGAACCAGAGTTAAGAGAATTTACTGGTGCAATAGGCTATTGGGGATTGCAGGTTGTTCCTCCATTGTTAATGGGCGCAGCAATTGCAACAGTGGGATATATCGCTGTAAAAGGAACTGGAATTGTTATGAATAAAGCATACGAAACAAAACCTGCATCAGAAAAGTAATTATTTTATTCATAACAATTC